>Ga0208587_1001382_pt1 | contig 12909 bp, 11 predicted proteins | sample NGESurdeep092012_7_FD_184472 | JGI IMG/M metagenome (GOLD analysis project Ga0208587, IMG submission 184472) | Arctic peat soil microbial communities from Barrow, Alaska - NGEE Surface sample 210 deep-092012 (SPAdes) | ecosystem: Environmental > Terrestrial > Soil > Wetlands > Peat ...
TCAGCAGCCACTCAAGCTATCGAATGCAAATGAACCCTGACCCTCATGACCTCTCCGCGCTGGAGGAAGCCCTCGGACACCGCTTCGGGCGCCGCGCGCTCCTGGAGCAGGCCGTCACTCACGCTTCCTATGCCCGCGAGATGGAGTCGCAGAACGCGGCGGGGGGTACTCCTGCTCTGGCGCCCGATAACGAGCAAATGGAATTTCTGGGTGACGCCGTACTAGGTTTCGTGGTCAGCCGGGAACTTTTCCAGCGCTTTCCTGAATATCAGGAAGGAGAACTCTCGAAGCTACGAGCGCACTTGGTTAGCGCACGCCACCTGCTTCGTCCGGCACGAGATCTGGGGATTGGACAATACCTTCGCCTGGGAAAAGGTGAGGACCGCAGCGGGGGCCGCAGCAAAGTTACCCTACTGGTGGATTCTCTGGAGGCTGTCATTGCGGCCCTGTTCCTCGATGCCGGCTTGGAGGGGGCGCATCGTTTCATCCAGCAATCGATCCTTGAGCCCGGCCTTGCGGAAGTGCACCAGGGCGGCAGCAAGAAGCTGCCCGTGATCGACTACAAATCGGCGTTGCAAGAAGCGATGCACGCCAGTGGACGTGCGCAACCACGCTATGTGCTAATAAAGGAAGAAGGTCCGGACCATCGCAAGGTGTTCACCATGGAGGCGCAGGTTCCGGCCGCTCCCAACGGAGATGCAGGCTTTGCCCGCCGCGCGGAAGGCAACACCAAGAAACTGGCCGAGCAAAAAGCTGCACGAGAGGCTTGGGATTTTCTACAATCGCTAAAGAGAGGTTCTGGGGACGACGCTACCCCCAACGAGTTCCCCAAACATTCATGAACGAAGTCCGCACCGAGTTATCCGTCGAGGCTGTTGTCCAGGAGCCGAAACCTGCCGGGGCGTCGAACCACCCAGCGCGCAGCCATGCGGGCGGCATGAACTCCCTGCAATCGCTCGCCACGACGATTGTGATCGCGGTCTTCGCCATCGCTTTCATTGTCCAGGCCTTCCAGATTCCCTCTCCGTCAATGGAGAAAACGCTACTGGTTGGCGACTATCTCCTGGTAGACAAAGTACACGACGGACATTCGGCGTTTTGGCGGTGGCTCATGCCTTACCAGCCCGTACAGCGCCAGGACATCATTGTCTTCCGTTATCCGCTCGATCCGCGACAACACTTTGTTAAGCGCGTGGTGGCGGTTCCCGGCGACCGGGTGCGGCTCATCGACAAACATGTTTACGTCAACGGGGTTCGCCAGGACGATACTTACGCCACGTTTCATTGGGAGCAGCGGGATGGATTCCGGGACAATTTTCCCGACGGCAACTTGTTGGTTCTTGGAATGTCGGCGCCATGGTATCTGCAAGTTCACAAGCTCCTCGAAGACGGCGAGTTGATCGTTCCTGAAGGCTCATTCTTCGTGCTTGGAGACAACCGCGATGACAGCTCCGACTCCCGCTATTGGGGATTCGTACCTGCGGAGAACATTGTTGGCCGTCCCCTGGTGATCTACTGGTCGGTGCTGCGATCCGCTTCCGCCGCCGCTGACAGGCTTCCGTCTGATAAACTTTCGAGTCTGGCATACGACGTTACCCACATGTTGCAAGGCCTGCGCTGGCACCGCATGCTGCGAACCGTACAATAAGACAACTGCCTGGCAGGCGATACGAGATCCCAAGGAAGAGTACATTTGGCTGCTACGAAAAAGATTGTAAAGACCTCGCCGGTGGCGCCGCAGAAACCGGAAAAGCCGCCGGAAAAACCGAAGGAGACGACTTCGGAATTTATCGCCTCGATCGCCATTGTGCTGGCGACCGGGCTGTTCATTATCACCTTCGCGCTGCAAGCGTTCACCATTCCGTCGAGTTCGATGGAGAACACCCTGCTCATTGGGGACCACGTGTTTGTTGACCGCATGCTGCTGGCTCCAAAAACCAGTTGGATCGGCAAGCTGATTCCCTATCGTGAGCCTCGTCACGGCGACATCTTCGTATTTATCTCCCCGGCGCAGCCCGGCCTCTACGTCGTCAAACGTGTCATGGGTATCCCGGGCGACCGGATTCATCTGCAGGATGGAGTGGTGTATCGCAACGGAGAACGCCTGAACGAGCCATACGTGGTCCGCAAAGGCGATTACAACGGGTACCGCGACAATTTTCCCAGCGTGCCCGTCAGCGACTACGAAGACGTAACGCCTGAGTGGCGGCTCACCATGCCCTCGCACCTGCAGAATGGCGACCTGGTCGTGCCGCCGGGCAGCATCTTCGCCATGGGCGACAATCGCGATGTCAGCCTCGACTCCCGCTACTGGGGGTTCGTGCCGCGCGAGAACGTCATCGGACGTCCCATGTTCATCTACTGGTCGTTCGTCACCCCGCGCGATGAGTACGAACGGCAGAGCCTCGGAGATCGGATACAGTGGATGTTCAACATCCTGTTCCACTTCTTTGATCGGACGCGCTGGTCCCGCATGCTCCACGTGGTGCGTTGATGCGGGGCCGCACTGCACGGCGAATGATGTGGGCGATCCTGCTGATCGTTCTGCTGGCGGTGCTGGTTCCCCCGTTCGTCAACGTGAATCGCTACCGCAAGCGCGTGGCGGAGGCCATCAGCCGGGCGCTGGGGCGCGACGTCACGGTTTCCCGTATTGAACTCAAGCTTCTGCCTCGCCCTGGGATCGTGCTGTCCAATTTTGTTGTAGCCGAGAACCCCAGCTACGGCGCAGAACCAATGCTGCGCGCCGATACCGTCACTGCTTTTCTGCGGGTGACCTCACTTTGGCGCGGCCGGTTGGAGATCGGGACCCTCGACCTGGACACTCCCAGCTTGAATCTGGTTCGCCGTTCCGACGGGCACTGGAACGTCGAAGAGCTGGTTGAACGGGCCTCGCAGGTTTCGTCGGCGCCTACCACGAAGACCCGTCCGGAAGTGCGCCCCCGCTTTCCGTATGTCAAAGCTTCGAGTGGGCGAATTAACTTCAAACTCGGCGAGGTGAAGAAGGCATTTGCATTCACCGATGCCGATTTCGCTCTTTGGCTGGAGTCGGAAAACCAATGGGGCATCAGGCTGGAAGCGCGCCCCATGCGCACCGATGTGGACGTCCACGATACCGGCATCCTGAAGCTGGATGGGCGGTTTCAACGGGCCTCGAGTTTGCGTGACACACCCCTCGATCTCAAGTTCGCCTTCAGCGGGGCGCCACTTGGCCAGCTCACGAAGCTGATCTACGGACGTGACCGGGGCTGGCGCGGCAACGTCCGCTCTAACGTATCTTTGACCGGGACCCCGGCGGCCCTTGGGGTCACGCTGGATGCGCAAGTGGACGACTTTCGCCGTTATGATATTGCGCTCGGTGAAGCTCTGCGCCTTCTCGCGCATTGCACCGGGACCTATTCCTCACCCGATGACGCATTGCACGACCTGCAGTGCCAATCGCCGGTTGGCGCTGGCGTGCTCGAAGTTCGCGGCAATGCCGAGGGGTGGGCCGCTGATGGGTACGATTTGAGCGTCTCCGCTGAGCGGATCCCGGCGGCGCGAATTGTCGCCTTTGCCCGCCACGCAAAGAAGGACCTGCCTGCGGACCTCACGGCAACAGGCGAGTTTGAAGGAGTATTTGCCGTCCGCAAGCAGCCAGGAGGCACGCCGACCTGGGCGGGCGGCGGACGCACCAATCTCTTGGCGCTGCAATCCGGCGTGTTGAAGCAAGACTTACAGATCGGGGCCATAGAGGTCGTGGTCCCCAAGCCAAATGCTTCCGGGAGTCCACACCCTAAGCGTTCTCTTTCACCCAAAGCCATGCAACCGGTGGCTAACCCGGAATTGCGTCTGGTGGTGAAGCCTTTCCCCATTCCGCTCGGGGCGACTTCGCCTGCAACCGCCAACGCGGTATTCGATGAGGACCATTACAGTGTCAATCTCAAGGGCGAAGCGGAGCTCGCACGCTTGTTAAACATCGCCAAAGCGCTGGGAGTCGGCACACCCGGGGTGGGGTTAGCTGGAATCGCTCAAGTTGACCTCGATGTGGCCAGCACATGGGTTGGATTTGCGCCCCCTGTTTCCTCGGGTAACCTGCAATTGCACAGCGTGACGGCCGAGTTGCAGGGCATTGCCGAGCCCTTACTCGTCTCGTCGGCTGCGGCAACGCTGGTCAACCAGGAGGTGACCGTCACGTCGTTTACGGCAGGATTCGCCAAGGGACCGGAAATCAGTGGAGCGGCCAGTTTCCCCGTGCATTGCACCGCTCCCCAGAGCTGCACCCTGCACTTCGACGTTCGTACCGATGACGCGTCACTGGCGCGGCTGAATCAACTGGTGAACCCAAGTTATTTCAATCGGCCGTGGTATCACCTGCTGGATATAGGGCAGTGGCACGAAGATGCGCTACTGAAGTTGCACGCCAGCGGGCGTTTTGCGAGCGCTCGCTTCGAAGTGGGAACGGCGGTTGCTAACAACGTGACGGCGACCGTTGAGTTCGACGCGGGCAAGCTGCGCGTTCGTGAGTTGCGCGCCGGCATCCTCGGAGGCCGGCACAACGGGATGTGGACTGCCGATTTCACCGTGGCGCCTCCAACCTATTCCGGCACCGGAAGCATGACTCGGGTGTCGATGGCGCAACTAGGGACTCTGATGCACGACAATTGGGCCGCTGGCACGGTTGATGCTCAATACAGCCTTGCCATGCACGGATTGAGTCCCGCCAGCCTCCGCAATTCCGTAACCGGCTCAGCCGACTTCACCTGGAACGACGGGGCCTTGCGCCATGTTGTCCTCGACGGCCGAGGCGCTGCTTTGGCATTTTCGAACTTTGTTGGCAAAGTGGCTATGGCGAAGGGAACGTTCACCCTGGTTGATTGCAAGCTGCAATCGGGCGGCGCCAACTACGCCGTCAAGGGCACGGCTTCCTATGACCGAAGCCTGGCAGTTCGATTGGAGCGGGCGGGCGGGCGCTCCTATGTCATCTCCGGGCCGCTGGATAAACCGCGCGTCGAGACCGTAACTGCGCCTTCGGCCGAGGCAGCGCTGCGATGAAGCTGGCCCTTTGCTTCTTCCTTCCCGTGGTGCTGCTGGCAGGAGCGGCGACGGTCATGGCCGGCAGCAAACCAGAGCCTCAGCATGACAATCACAGCCCCGACTTCTGCGCGATGGAGCAGAAGATCGCATACTTGAAACAGAATGCGGCGAAGCCTCATCCCGATCCCAAGCCGACCGAACTCACCGAGCGCGAGGCCAATGTCTACTTCAACGAAGGAGGCGTGAAGCTGCCCAAGGGAGTGAGCCATGTGCGACTCACCTCAACGCCGGGGGTAATCGATGGTCACGCCCAGGTTGATTTCGAAGCCCTAACGCAAGGAAAGACCTCGGCGAATCCCCTGCTCAGCCTGTTTAGCGGGACCCATGACATCCACGTGGTGGCGCAGGCAACGGCTTCCAACGGCACCGGGAGCATTCGCGCACAATCGGTTTCGCTGGACGGAATCGAGGTGCCACAAATGCTTTTGCAGCTTTTCGCTCAGCATTTCCTCACGCCAAAATATCCGAACGTCGGCATCACCAGCACATTCAAACTGCCGCTGCGCATTGACAGTGCGGTCGTAGAGAGTGGACAGGTGACCCTGGTACAGAAATAGTCCAGCGAATCTCCATCCTTCTGTGCAAGAATGTGTTCATGAAACGACCGTTTGCCGCTACAGTTTGGCGCGAAGGGGACTGGTACGTTTCTCAATGCCTCGAGGTCGACGTCGCCAGCCAGGGCGAGACCGAAGAAGAGGCCCTCGCCAACTTGAAGGAAGCGCTGGAGCTTCACTTCGAACCACCGCAAGCGACCCGTCCTCCCAAGCTTCGCACCATTGAGGTTGAGGTTGGCGCGACTTAAGAGGCGTGTGTGAGAACTGGTTTTGAGTTGGCACGGTGGAACGATTACGCAAAATCCAGCCCCGCAGGGGCGGAATTGCTTTTAGCCCAGGGCGTAAGCCCTGGGTAAAGTGGGAAAAATTAGCGAGTCCCTTCAGGGACGGCACAGGTCTCAACACCCTCTCTCTTTAGGCCTGAGGAGCAAGCTTCGTTGTCGCTAGGGCGCGCGTATTTCGCGGGGTTCGAAACGAATGACCCCAGCGGCTTAAAAGCCAACTTTCATCGATTCCGCTCAACGCGGGCCTTGAGAGCCCCTACTCGAGCAGTGTTCAGCATTTTTCCGCAGCTTGTTAAGCGGCACTGAAAGAGTCCGGAAAAGCATATCCCTCGCCGACTAAAGTCGGCTCGGGATGACATGAATAGAGGCCTTAACGGCGCACCTGAAGGTGCGCCCCTTCAAAGCAGCGCACACCTACTTCTGCAGCCTCCCAAAGGTAAGCCCTTCAAGCTCCGCCCTCTTTCCCCATGTTACTATCGAAAGCAAACTGCGATGTTCCATAATGCCAACCTCGTTGACATCTTTTTTCAGATTATCGTGCTGCTGTTTGCCATCTGCGTGCACGAGTCGGCGCACGCCTGGACGGCGAACCGCCTGGGCGACCCTACGGCAAAGATGCTCGGCCGGGTTTCGCTCAACCCGCTGGTACACATCGATCCCATCGGCACGATCCTGATGCCGCTGATCTTGATTGTTCTGGGTTTTCCGCCATTCGGATGGGCCAAACCCACTCCGGTGGATACACGCAACTTTAAGAACCAGGTGCGCGACGATATTCTTACCGCTGTAGCCGGGCCGGCCAGCAACTTCCTGACGGCATTCGTCTCCGTCTTTGCCCTGGCGATCATTCTGCACGGCTCCGGCAGTAGCATAGGTCACCTGTTTCGCGGCACCGATGTGGCCGGGCCTCTGGCCAAACTGTTTGAACTGGCCATCCTGATTAATGTCGTGCTCGGAGTCTTTAATTTGATTCCGCTGCCGCCGCTTGATGGAAGCCATGTCATCCGCCACTTTCTTTCGTACAACACCCTTCGCGTTTACGACAGAATTGGCTACTTCGGACTGGTCATTGTTCTGTTCGTCCTGCCGATGGCGGGATGCTCCATCGTCGGCGCCATGATGACGCCGTTTCTGCTTTTTTTTAGCGCGCTGCTAAATCAACTTTTGAGATTCTGATGCCGGAGACCAAGCAAACCACAAAAGGCCGCGTACTCAGCGGCATGCGACCTACCGGAAAGCTGCACCTCGGCAATTATGTCGGCGCACTGCGCAATTGGGTGGGCTTGCAGGACGACTACGACTGCTTTTTCTTCATTGCCGATTGGCACGCTCTCACCACCGACTACGCCGATACGCGCAGCGTCAAGCAAAACTCGCTTGAGGTCATGATCGACTACCTCGCGGCCGGCCTCGATCCCGAGCGCAGCACGTTGTTCATCCAGTCGCACGTGTTGCAGCACGCCGAGCTGCACTTGCTGTTCAGCATGATCACTCCGCTGGGATGGCTGGAGCGGGTGCCCAGCTACAAGGAGCAGCGCGAGAACCTCAAGGACAAGGACCTCGGCACCTATGGTTTTCTCGGATATCCACTGCTGCAGTCGGCCGACATTCTGATTTACAGCCCCGCGCCCGACTTGCCAGAATCCGAGCGCAAGCTGTTTGTTCCTGTAGGCGAGGATCAAGTCCCGCACGTGGAACTCACACGCGAAGTGGCAAGGCGCTTCAATCAGTTCTACAGCCGCGCTAAGAAAACACCTATTGGGTCCGGATACCCGTCGATTGGTCGGCGGTTGGCCTTTGTCGAGCCGCAGCCGCTATTGACACCGTCACCAAAGCTGCCCGGCACCGATGGCCGTAAGATGTCGAAGTCATACGGCAACACCATCCTGCTGAGCGAGCCGGAAGCTTCTCTGCGACAGAAGCTGAAAACCATGGTGACTGACCCGGCGCGTATCAGGCGAACCGATCCCGGCAATCCCGACGTCTGCCCCGTCGGCGACCTGCATAAGATTTTCAGCACCGCCGAAACCATGGCCAAGGTGAACGAAGGTTGCCGCACCGCAGGTATCGGCTGCATCGAATGCAAAACGTGGGCGTCAGACAGCCTGTGGCGCGAGATAGCTCCCATCCAGGAGAGGCGGCAGAAGTATGAGGCGAATCCCAAGCTGGCGTGGGACATCCTCGAGCAGGGCTCGACGAAAGCGCGCGCCGTCGCGGAGGCAACCATGGTCGAGGCCCGAGAAGCCGCGAACCTGTCACATGAGTACGAAGCGCCGGGGCAAGGTGTCCCCGAGGGCAAGTAGTAGATCCACCACAGAGACACAGAGGCACAGAGGCACAGAGGAATTCTTAATCTGTCATCCTGAGTGGAGCGAGCGCCGAAGGCGACGAACGGAGTCGAAGAGCCTGCCCCGAGCGAAGCCGAGGGGACCCCTATCGCTGCAATAAACTTTCTTTCAATGACCGAGAACCCCCAACCCGCACCGATCACCAGCGCGACAGCGCAATCCGCCGCCCCGCACGTGATGCCGCGCAAGGACGGCGCCGACCAGTCGTCGTTCTCGGTCATGGTGGATCAGGTGTACGACGGTCCGCTCGACTTGCTGCTCGATCTCATTCGCAAGCAGGACATCGACATCTACGACATCCCGATCGCCAGGATCACCGAGCAGTATTTGAAATACGTGGAGACGATGAAGCAATTCGATGTGGATGTTGCGGCCGAGTTCATCTACACCGCGTCGCTGCTCATCCACATCAAGTCGAAGATGCTGTTGCCGCGCGATCCCGACGCGCTCGCGGCAGAAGAAGATCCGCGACTCGAGCTGGTCAACCGCCTACTGGAGCACGAGCGCTTCAAGACAGCGGCGCAGATGCTCATGCAGAAGCAGCAAATCGAAGAGGCGGTGTGGTCGAATCCGGCGCTGAAGGAATTTCGCGATGCCGAGGGCACCGAGCCGGAGATGGCCGCCGACGTTGTGGACCTGGTCAGAACGTTCCAGCAGATTCTGGACCGGGCGCGGCAGAAGCCGTCGTTCAACGTGGACGACGATACCGTCACCGTTTCGCAAATGATTGACTACGTACGGCGGCGGCTCTCACTGGAGGACCGGCCCATCCGGCTGAAACAATTGTTGCGCAACATGCGCTCCCGTTCGGCACTGGTGTGCGCGTTCCTGGCGATCCTGGAGCTGATTCGATTGCAGGCAGTGCTGGCGCGCCAGGACAACGTCTTCGGCGAGATCGTGTTGAAGAAGCACACCGGCTTCGACGCGTTGATGGCGGAGAATCCGCCAGTGCAGGATGACTGGTGGTGAGCAGCTCTCAGCCATCAGCTAGCAGCCGTCAGCTCTCGGTTATCAGCTGTCAGCCATCCGCCGCCATCCGCCAGCTATTGGTCATCAGCCCTCAGCCATCGAGTGATTGTGGGGCGCGTAATTACTGATAAAGTTGGTGTGGCGGAATCGTTGAGTCTACCGACGATCCCAGTCCTGCGCAGCAGGACGAAAGAGCTTAGCCCAGCGCTTCAGCGCTGGGTAAGGATCGTGTAGAAATCCGAGTGCTGTAGGCACGGCAGAGTCTTTATGCCGTCCCTACGGGACTCTATCGCAAATATGTAAGCGTACCCAGCGCTGAAGCGCTGGGCTAAGCTGTTTCGTCCCGCAAGCGGGACTAGTCTCAAGCTACATGAGCCTGAAAGCCAAAGTCGAAGCCATCATCTACGCCACCGAAGAACCGGTGACGCTGGACCAGCTTGCGTCGCTGTTGCGCGACGAGGTGCTCACCGAGTTGCGCGCGGAGGAGGAGGCCCGCCTCGCGCTTAACGAAGTCATTTCGGATGGCCCCGCACCGGCTGAGAGCGACGAACTGGCAGATGATACCGCGTTCGACGATGCTCCCGCGCCCGCCGAAGCGCCCAGAAACACTCCAGCGGAAACTCCGCGCAACTTCGAGCCTGCTCCCCTCAGCGAGAAAGACAAAAAGGCCGAGGCGAAGGAAGAGCTCAGAACCATCAAAGCGCGGCTGAGCACCATTGTTGACGAGCTTACGACCGAGTATTCCTCCAGTGAACGCGGCATGGAGATTCGGCAGATCGCGGGCGGCTACCGCATGGCCACGAAACCCGAGCATCATGATGTGGTCGTCAATTTTGCGAAGAGCTTGAAGCCTCCGGTACGGCTATCGCTGCAGGCACTGGAAACACTCGCTGTCATCGCCTACAAGCAACCGGTCACGGTACCGGAGATCAGCGAGATTCGCGGCGTGGATACTTCCGGCGTAATCGCCACCCTGCTCGACCGCAAGCTGGTCACCACGGCGGGACGCAAGCAGGTCATCGGCCGGCCGATTCTGTACAAGACCACGAAAGAATTTCTGCTGCGCTTCGGACTCAACGACGTCTCCGAGCTGCCCAGTATGGAGGAATTCGAGAAGCTGGGCGATCCGCAAGCTGACTTGTTCGCCGCGGCCGGTACGGAAAAAGCCGAACCGAGCGCCGAACGTCCGCCCGAAGTTTCAGGGGCAGATGAATCGGAACCGGTGACCGAAGCCGTTCCCGAAGACTCCAATCCCAACCCCCTCGTAGGCGACAGCACGATGCCCGCCGACGGAACCTACGCCACCGAAGCCGAAGCCGGAAGTTCGCCGGAGAAGCCGTAGCCGCATGCCCGCTGAACGCCTACAGAAGATCATCGCCGCCGCCGGAATTGCCTCGCGGCGCAAGGCCGAGGAACTTATCACTGGCGGTCTCGTGTCGGTCAACGGACAGATCGTCACCGAACTGGGCAGCAAGGCCGATATCGAGCACGATCACATCAAGGTCAACGGCAAACTGCTGAAAGGGCCGGAACGCCCCGTCTACCTGCTGCTCAACAAACCTAAGGGCTACGTGACCACGGTCACTGACCCGGAAGGCCGTCCCACGGTATTAGATTTAGTACGCGGTGTGGGAGCGCGCATCTATCCGGTCGGTCGTCTCGATTACCTCAGCGAAGGATTGCTGCTGCTGACTAACGACGGCGAACTGGCGCAGAAGTTGATGCACGCCTCGTCGCACGTGGCGAAGACATACCTGGTGAAGATCGCCGGCAAGGCCACCGAGGAGCAAATGGACAAGCTGCGCGCAGGCATCATGCTTCCGGCGGAACGTAAGTCGCTAAAGACCCCTGCGGACCGCGTGCCAAAAACAGGCTGGAAGCGGAGGTCCACAGCGGTAAAGACCGCGCCGGTGCGAATCAAGCTGGTGCGCGATGCTGCCAATCCATGGTACGAGGTTACGATGGTGGAAGGGCGCAATCGGCAAATTCGCCGGATGTTCGAGCAAATCGAGCACCACGTGGAAAAAATCAAGCGGGTGCGCTACGGTCCGCTGGTATTGAACGTCGAACCGGGCGAGTTCCGGCATCTAACCACGCAGGAAGTGGCGCAACTGAAAAATCCGACAGCCGCTCCGACCCGGACGCACAATCGCAATCGTGCCCGGTAGCGGACCGCCGCTTTGCGACGAGCGCCATCAGTCGGGAAGATAATTGAGGATCGAATGACAGAATTTGGGAAGCTGGTGCCAGCGCACGTGCAAAAGCTGGCCAGCTACAAGCCCGGCAAATCGCTGCGGCAGGCAGAATTGGAGAGCGGCATGCGTTGTATCAAGATGGCTTCGAACGAGAACCCCTTCGGCCCCTCTCCACTGGCAATTGAAGCGATCAAGGCGGCCGCCCGCGAGGTCAACTTTTATCCGGACAACGGCGTCACCGAGCTGACCGCACGTCTGGCGGAGATCCACGGCATCGAGAGGGGGCAGATCCTGGTAACGGCAGGTTCCAGTGCCCTGCTCGACATTATGGCGCGGACGTTGCTGGGGCCTGGGTTGAACGCCATCACCAGCAAGCTCTCATTCATCGTCTATCCCATTGTTACCCGCGCAACTGGCGCACAATTCATCGAAGTCCCAACCGCGAACGATGGCTACGATCTTGATCGCATTCTTGCGGCGGTTGATGTCAATACCCGTCTGGTCTACCTCTCGAACCCGAACAATCCCACGGGAACAATTCTGGACGCGAACGCGATTGACCGCTTCCTCGACCGGCTGCCCTCGCACGTCATCACCGTCCTGGATGAGGCCTATTGCGATTACGCCAGCTACTTCGCGGCGGAGCGCGGCTTTGCGTATTCGCACGCGCTGGATTACGTGCGCCAAGAACGCCGGGTCGTGGTACTGCGCACTTTTTCCAAGGCCCACGGACTGGCTGGGCTGCGGGTTGGTTATGGGATGGGCCTGGCGGAGTTGATGGGCTATTTCGCGCGCATGAAACCGGCATTCATGGTTTCCTCGCTGGCCGAGGCGGGGGCGCTGGCTGCGTTGGCGGACGCCGACCACGTTCAGCAAGCGGTGGAGACGAATGCCGCCGAAGCGAAGTTGCTGACCCTGGCCATCTCAGACATGGGGATTCGCGTAACTCCCACCTGGACGAACTTCCTCTTCTGCCGGGTTGGCGAAGATGCGGCCAGCCTTTGCCGGATTCTGCAAGACGACGGCATCATCGTTCGTCACATGAGTGGATCGTGGGGAGCGCCCGATGCCTTCCGCGTCACCATCGGCACCCCGGAGCAGAACCAACAGTTTCTAGGAACGCTGAAGCGAGCTGTGTCGCGCATCCCAGCGTAGCGGTCGTTTCATTTATGCTCTAGCGGTTCCGGAGTTTCTGTATCCAGTGGTGGGTGGAGCACGCCTTTCACAGACTGGAAAAATGCGATGTTCGGGTAGTGCGGCGCTTCAGTTGGATTATTCATGAGCGCACGTAATTTCTTGGATTGTCATCCTGAGCGACGAGCGCAGCGAGGAGTCGAAGGAACCCTATGGTCGCCAGCAATCCCAGACTTGTTGTTGTGACGGGCGGCCACACTGTGATTTCTTGCAGGTATAGGGGTCCTTCGACTCCGCGCCCGCCCGACCCGCACAATCACCCCAACGAGCGCAAAGGCGGCGCTCGTTGGGG
>Ga0208587_1001384_pt1 | contig 12907 bp, 12 predicted proteins | sample NGESurdeep092012_7_FD_184472 | JGI IMG/M metagenome (GOLD analysis project Ga0208587, IMG submission 184472) | Arctic peat soil microbial communities from Barrow, Alaska - NGEE Surface sample 210 deep-092012 (SPAdes) | ecosystem: Environmental > Terrestrial > Soil > Wetlands > Peat ...
TCTCACTCAGGCCACCCTGGCCGGCCTCCCCGGCGGCGGCCCTAGCCCGGAAGTCATGGACCCAGCGGCCCAACGTCGACTCCTGGATGCCAAGCTCCCTGGCCACCGTGGCCACCGTGCGACCGGTGTTGATCACCAGCTTCACGGCTTCGTCTTTGTACTCCGGAGTGAACCCCCGACGTGTGCGTCCCATGATGAACATCCTCTCTTACGAGGTGTCCACGGAACGGGGTCAAGGCCACTTTTGAGTGAGCCAGTCGATGCCGCAGTGCGACAGCAGGCGCAACCGTTGGCTGTCGAAATGACTGAACCCATCCCAGGCACCCTTGATCTTCCTTGATGATCAGGTTCGTGGCCTAGGTCGGACCGCTGGACCCCGCCTTGGTGTCGAAGTAGGCCAGCAGTTCGGAGTTCGGGTCTCCAAGCCTCAATGGTTTGGGCCAGGCGGTGCAGTTCGGGGATCTCGGAGTGGCGCATGGACGAACCAGCGTGGAGGTGGCGGCGGATTCTGAACAGAGGGTCGTTGCTTCGGCCAAGGTGGCCGGTGGACTGTTGTTGGAAGCGGGATCCCACGTCGTCAACCGCGGCGAAGCTCACCCCGACAACGTCGGTGCGGCGGCGGATCTCTCGGTTGAGGCGTTCGTTTAACCGGCCCTCGTAGTTGGGGCAAGGGCTCGGGGTTGGTTCAGCGTGGTTGGAGCCGGTCGAGGTGGCTTTGCAGGGCTTGGGCGACGCGGTCGTGTCGTTGAGCCTCGCTGGTCCATCCGCGGCGGTCGGCGTCGGCGTGCAGGACTTGGATGTCGGCGAGCTGGTCGGTCAGTGCTGGGCCGAATTCGGTTGCAGGAGTGTAGTTATCGCAGGTTTCGCAAATGTTCGCGTACGAGCACGCGCCTTGGCCCTCGTGGCGTGAGCACTAGCCGTGAGCGACCCGGATCTTGAACATCTCCGAGGCGAGCCAAGTGATCTTGTCCGGCACGATCGGACGCCCGACGGGGTCAATATCAGTTGGCGGTTCAATAGTCCCGAACATGCCCAGAGCCTCCAGGTGAAGACGGTCAGCCACAGCAGACCTCGGCATACAGCCTACCGATGCGAGCAGCGTTGTACCTCTGGCGAATGGTATCGACCTCCAGGGGCGTGGGGACATGCAGCTGCCCACGCTCTGCCGCGAACATCCACTCCGTCCAGGCGTGGTGGTCCTCGGGCTGATCACAGTAGTTCGCCTGACCGAGCGTTGACTCAAGCAGCGGCTCGATAGCCGACGTCACGACGGGCAGGCCGAGGCCAAGGGCCTCCACCGCCGGCATGCCAAATCCCTCGAAGAGGGAAGGCAGCAGAAGCGCGGTCGCGTTTTGATAGTAGGTTGCCAGAGCCGAGTCATCGATGTGGCCGGTGAAGGTGATGCCAAGATCCTCGATCGAGATTCCGTGCAGCGACGCCAACGGGTCTGCCCCCGCGCTGCCAACCAGCTGGCCGGCGGGCGTGCCAACCAGCACCAGGTCATGCACGCCCCCCTGGTGCCTGTACTCAACGAATGCCTTCACCAGGGTGCCCAGGTTCTTGTGCGGATAGTGAGCCGACACCGTAAGAAGATAGGGGCGTCCTCCGACGCCAGTACTTGCGAGGACATCGCCTTCGAACTTGGCCCAGTCGATCGGGTTGGGAACAACGCGCACCCGTGCGGCTCTGCGTCCGTAGATCCTCATGAGATCGGCGCGCACATACTCACTGATGGCCACCACCTCATCGGCATGCCTGATGGTGTTCCAGTGGGAGGCTCTCAGCCAGGCCCTCTTCTTCCCTGAGAAGTACTGCGGAAAGTGGCGGTACTGCGCGTCATGGATCACCGTCACGCTTCGCGACCGGGTGAGTGATGGAGTGAAGTAGTTGGGGAAGAGCATCGTGCCGGGACTCTTCAGAACGGCTGTGACCGCCTCGGCAATAAATCGATTGCCTTTGAGGGGAACCTGATCATAAATGGCGCCTCCGGCCCGATTCGTCAGCTGCCGATGAGCATATTCATATACGGTCACGGCCCCGGGGAGTGCCTCAGACATGCCTTTGACCATATTGTAGAACATATACTCGGCACCACCGACCTGGCCCGGTCGGACAAAGTAGCTGGGAATGCCAACCAACGGCCTCATCGCACAGCCTCCCGAGAGGTCTGCCGACGACGAGCCACACCCCTGGTGGCCCTCCTGAGGCCTTTCCGTGCCAACCCGAGCCAGGTCGCCTCGAAGAAGCCCCTGAGCATTGTGCGGTCCGCAGCAACATCAATTGCGACCGCATCGGGATGAATCAGCGGAAACTGCAGCGGCTCGGTATCCCGAAGCAGGGGATGGCCATAGCCCAGATGGGTAGAGTCATCAAAGATGCCCACATTTCGGGTGAGGTTCGAGCGCGGCAGCACATGCACAGCCCCCGCAGCCAGGCTTCTGGCGGTCCAGGGGATGTCCCAGGTGTCCACCTTGCCGGATCCGACCCGGGAGAACCGGTTCCGCAACAGCAGTTTTGCGGGATAGGAAAACTGCTGACGCGCACATACATCGTCCAGGTCGAGCCAGGTCGACCAGTCGGTCATGTCAAGGGCGAAGGCCTCCCATGCGCGCGCCCAGGTTGCCCATCCCCAGATGAGGGGGATTGCCGAGAACCGGTAGCTCTCTGCCTGGCTCGACACCACATCGACGGGGTCGAGATTGAGCCCGCCGATGCTCCAGACTCTCGCATCGGTGGCATACCGCGAGAGCATCTCCGAAGCGAACCGGAAGAAGTCGGGCGACGGCCTGACATCGTCCTCAAGAATCATCCCCGCGGGCTCTTGCGCGAAGAACCAGCTGATCGCGGCGGAGACACCCCTCCCGCACCCCAGGTTCGCCGGCTGAAAGAGCGTCCTGACATCACACTCCCAGTCCACGAGCTCGATGCCGGCGCGGACCAGCGCCACCCGGGCCTGATCCCTCTCGACAGTCTCCCGGGGTCCGTCGCAGGCAAAGTAGAGTCGTCGCGGCCTGATCTCTCTCAGGAGAGTGAACAGCTCCCGAGTCAGCTCAGGACGATTGAAACCAATGACGAGAACAGGAATGTCCGCGCCCTCCGACAAGAACACGTCTCAGCCTCCCGATCGTGACGAGCCAACGACGCCGGCCAGATTCTGGTATGCCTCTTGAGTCAACGTGGCCGTCTTGAGCCAGCGGTAGTCGAGTGCACGCTTCCGGCCCCTGGCAATCCAGCTCCTTCTGCTGGCGGGGTCGTCAACCATCCGCCCGATGATCCCGGCCAGAGCCTCGTCGTCGCTCGCGCCAAAGAACTGTGCTGCGTCGGCGCCAACCTCAACCGAGCATTCCATCTCTGCGAGGACAACCGGGCAGCCCGCGGCGAAGGCCTCAACAATTGGCAGGCCGAAGCCCTCATGGAGTGACGGAAACACAAAGCAGCTGGCCGAGGCATACAACGCCGGCAGATCGTTGTCGGCCACAGTCCGATGCATCACCCGGTCCTGCAGGTTCAGGCCGCCGATACGAGCGACCTCGTCGCGGTCAAAGGGCGGGCCACCGACGCACAGAAGCCTGACCGAACCCTGATGCACTCTCAGCCTGGAGAATGCACGCAGGACCGTGTCGAAGTTCTTGTAACCGATACGCGAGCCTATGAAAAGGACGTAGGGCTGCTCGCCGAGGTCAGCCGGTGAAGCGGCGAAGAACTCTTCGCCGACACCGAGCGGCGTCACGACAACCGGTTTGTCAAGGTTGCCGTAATGGCGCAGAACGTCCGCCTTGGTGGTGTTTGAAATGCAGAGGACCGTATCGCAGGCCTGAACGTACAGATCCTTGGCCTGGTGTGGGTTGCCGCTGGGAAACAGCTCCGGAAAGCGCTCCGGTATCATGTCGTAGATAGTGCACACACGAGCGGCTGCAGGGCGCCGAAGGTACTCGGAGTAGTAATATGTATGGTGCACGATTCCCGGGCGGTCACCGCCAGACATCCGTTGAACGGAGTTCAGCGTCCGGATGACGTTCAGGCGCTGGGCTGCTGATGGCAGCCGCGGTTTGCGGTACCGGAGCGGATCCCGCTCGATCAGATGCTCACTCAACACATAACGAAAAGGAGTTACTGCCTCGACGCCGAGCCCGGGGTGGTCGCGAAACGCCGTGATCAGTTCGGTGAAATACCGTGATACGCCGCCACGGCGCTGCGCGATGAATATCTGATCGTCAATTGTTATTCGCATCGGGACGTTCTTCCGGGCGAATGAAATTTGCGCCGCAATGCATTCCCCGCCCATCGTTGAGTCGCCCCGCAGTCCCACCGTTCACCACAGGGTAGCGCAAAGCCGTTGGGGGCTCCAGCCCCGTTTTCTGAACAGGTCCCGGCTTCGTTTTGCGGTCCGTGCCTGCTAACTTGGTCAGGATGAGCGTCAAGACCGCGTTGATCACCGGCATTGCGGGCCAGGATGGCGTCTACCTCTCGCGGTTCTTGCTCGCAAAGGGCTACCGGGTGGTAGGGACGTCCAGTCCGGCGAGCACCGGTCTCAGACGACTTGGGACCTACCTCGACAATGTCGAGGTCGTCTCCGTGGACCTTCGCGACGGCGTGGCGATGCAGGAGCTGATCATGGGCACCAGACCTGACGAGATCTACAACCTGGCTGCCATAAGCTCTGTTGGGGCATCCTGGCAGCACGCGGAAGAGGTCGCTGAGGTCAACGGCATGTCAGTGCTCCGCCTGCTGGAGTCCCTGCTCCGCTACCGAGACAGGTTCGGAACGGCACCCCGGTTCTATCAGGCTTCGAGCTCGGAGATCTTCGGCCTTGCGGCGCAACAGCCACAGGACGAGGGGACACCTCACTATCCGCGAAGTCCATACGGCGCCTCAAAGAGCTTTGCCCACCACCTCACGGTGAACTATCGCGAGTCCTACGGGCTCTTTGCGTGCAACGGCATCCTGTTCAACCACGAGAGCCCACTGCGCGGGACCCGGTTCGTCACGCGCAAGATCACCCGGGCCGCCGCCGAGATCCACCTCGGTCTGCGCGAGGACCTCACCCTCGGAAACGTTGAGGTCCGGCGCGACTGGGGTTTCGCGGGTGACTACGTCGAGGCGATGTGGCTGATGTTGCAGCAGCCCGGGGCAGACGACTACGTGATAGCCACTGACGTCGCAGCCTCGATCCGCGACTTCGTCGAGGTCGCCTTCGCCTGCGTGGATATCTCGGATCCCTGGAGCCGCATCCGCCTGGACCCCGCCATGATGCGGCCTGCTGACGTGCCACAGACCTGGGGTAGCCCCGCACGCGCACACGAGCGCCTGGGCTGGTCGCCCACCATGTCGTTCACCGCGCTTGTCGAACACATGGTCGCCACCGACCTGCGACGCCTGCGAACCGGTCTCGAGGAGTCACCCTGCCTGCTCGAGACCCCGCAGCGCATCGCAACGTGACTCGCCCTGCGGCGCGCGTTGCCCGCCACATCGACTCCAGGGCGCTACAGCCCGGACAGCTTGGCCTGGAGCTCGAGCCGGGGGACGGCCGCTCGCACTTCGGCGAAGCTGCCGGATGAGATCAGCCACCCATCCTCCAGATACAGGACCAGACTGGCGTGAAGAACGGTGGAGAGCCGATGGGCGATGACGACCGTCGTGACCGTCCCGTGCAGGCTCGTGACCACCTCCGTCACGGCGTGCTCGGTCTCTGCGTCAAGGGCGCTCGTCGCCTCGTCGGGCACCAGGAGCCTTGGCTCGGTGTACAGCGCCCTCGCCAGCCCAAGGCGCTGCTGCTGGCCACCGCTGAGCCGGGTGCCGTTCTCGCCGACCTCAGCATCGAGCTGTCCGGGGAGAGCACGCGCAAAGTCCTCGAGCTGGGCCCGGGCCAGCGCCCTCCACACGGCCGCCTCGTCGATGAGCGAGTCCGGCAGCCCGAGTGCGACATTCGCCCTGATGGTTCCATCGGCGATGTAGACGCTCTGAGGCACGTAGGCGATTGCCCCGGGCCAGTTGCCGATGGCTTCGATGGGGCTCACGCCGCTGAGAAGGGCCGTTCCGGTGTCAGGCTTCAGCACCCCCATGATGAGATCCGCCAGCGTCGACTTCCCCGCGCCGGACGGGCCCACGAGTGCTATCGGCGTGCCGGCCAGGGCTTTCAGCGACACTCCGCGTATGGCGGGTTCACTGCTCCCGGGGTAGGTCAGCCAGACGTCGGAGATGTCAATTGCGCCGTCGAAGTCGTCGCCTTCTCCATCACCGGTGGACCTGGCGGCATCCCGGGCAGCGAGGCTGCCCGTTGACCAGTCCGCACCCAGCTTCTCGGCCAGCTCGTAGGTCGGCAGCGCCATTCCCGCGGCGGTGCGCAAGTTCAGGACCGCCTGTTGCAGTCGCAGTATCGATGGCAGCACGCGCGTCGCCGCAGCGAGGAAGAGCGTGACGGTGCCAATCGCGGTGACGAGGTCGGACCACAGGAACTGACTGCCGACGAGGACCAGCGCGCCCACGACCAGCGCAGCCTCCAGCAGGTACTTGGGAACCAGCCCGATGAATGTGCTGTCGGCATACGCCACCGAGTTGGTCTTCCGCAGGACTGCCACGCGATCGGCGTAGTGCTCACGACGATCAAGAACCCAGATCTCACGGTAGGTGCCCAGTGCCTCCTGGATGAGCGCCCGCCCCGCTATTGACGACTCGCCCTGGATCTTACCCAGCCAGCTCGCCCGACGACCGAGAACTCGTTGCATCAGGAGCACGATCAGACCGAAGTACGCAACGGCTCCGACGGTCACCAGAGGGTTGAGAACGAACAGGGCAATGCCCAGCACGAACAGGGTCGCTACCTCGGTCAGTCCGACAACGGTGCTTCCCAGCAGACTGACCATGGCCACATTCACCCCATCGGTCAGCGCGTAGGTGGTCTGCTGGCTGGACCGCTCCTGCAGCTCGAGAAGAGGGCGGGACAGGACGGTGCGGGTGAGCCTGACAGAGACGTCAGTCTGCCGGTTTGCGAGAAACCGGAGAACGCGGCGGTTGACATAGAGAGCCACGACGCTCTTTGCGAGCAGGAACCCGCCTGCCGTCAGACCGAGGAGGGTAAGGACCGCTTCGACAGACCAGGTGGCCAGCCCGAAGGCGTCAAGCAGGCTCTGGATGGCCGCAGGAGCCGGGTCCCCCGAGATGGTGGTCGTGCCCAGGGTTGCGACAAGACCCAACAGGAGAACACCGACGACATCGAGGACTCCGGTCGCCGCCTGCAGACAGGCGGCGACAACCAGCTTGCGCCGGTCGGGCGGGAGGAGCAGGGCAAGTGACGCCCGGATCGCGGTCCTTGCGCTCAGCGGCGTCACGTAGCTTTCCATACCGATGTTGACGACTGTCCAATGAAGTCCGGCGCGTAGATACCTCTACTGACGACACAAGTCGGTCTGGCGCCATGAGTCGCGTGTCTGAAGTAGTAGTTCTTGGCATCACGATCGGGACTGCAGACCGGAGACAGGGCAACATCGTCAATCACGATCTCACTGTACTGTCAGTGTTAGCCTCGCGTCATGAGCGAAGCCAGGGTGGATGGCGTTGAGTCGCAACGAGTTGCGATGGACGCCCAGTACGCGGATCGGTCTAAGCACAGGTGGGAAGGCCACCATACGAGCGACCCCCTGACTCGCTACCTGAGGGACAGGCGTCTCCGTGTGGGGCTCCACATCCTCAAGAAGGTGGAGCGCCTGGATCCAGCGAACCAGACCGCGCTCCTGGTCTGCGGCGGTGTGGGCGGTGAAGGAACATTCCTCAGAGAGTTCGGCTTCCAGGACGTTACCGTTTCCGACCTGTCCAAGGAAGCCCTGGAGAACTGCCGCCGCTTCGACCCTCAGCTGCGAACGATGCTCCTCAACGCCGAGAGCATGACGGAACTGCCCGATAACAGTTACGACATCGTTCTGGTGCAGGACGGACTGCACCACCTGCCGAGGCCGGTGCTGGGATTCACAGAAATGCTGCGCGTGGCCCGAGTGGCAGCCATAGTCATCGAACCTCACTATGGCCTCGTCGGCAAACTGATCGGCACCGAGTGGGAAGTGCACGGAGACGCCGTGAACTACGTATTCCGGTGGAACCGACCGATTCTTGAGCAAGCGACGCGAAGCTATCTACTCGACAAGAAGTCTGTGATCGTCCCCCGTCGACTGTGGGATCACAACCTCGTCATCGCCAAGGCCGTCTCCCGCCTGCCCCTGCGGTTGCAGGTCCGGGCGGCGAAGGTGATCTATGCGGTGCTGCGCCCCTTCAACAGGTTCGGCAACATGATGGTGGGCGTCGTCGTGAAGCCGGTCAACGCACGCTCGCCCTCATGATCGCCTTTCCATAGCCCCACGCGAGGTAGGCCGGCCACAGTCGCCCGCCGTGGCGTCGCAGATAGCGGACCTGCGAGCGCCAGGGGAGGCCTTTCGGGGCCTGAAGCTGCTCCCAGGCAATCCGCATGCTGGTCGGCGCCGCGCTTGACGGATTGGTGCTGCAGACGCCGACTGTGCCAGCCCCGCAGAGTATTGGCACGCCCAGTTTCGATGCCCTGAGGCTGTAGTCGTCGTCGGCATAAGCGTGCGCGAACGATCCGTCTATCGGGCCGACGGTATTCCGCGCGCTTCTTGGGATAAGAACCACGTTCCCGTTGAAGGCATTCGCGCGCTGGATCTGATCGGTTTGCGGCACGGATGAAAATCGCTGTGGGTGGCGTCCACGACGATTCCGCCCACCGTAGGTCTTACCAGAGGTGTCTGGGTCACGGACAGTGCCAACCACAATGGCTTCGGGCGCCTGCTCGTGGACGGCCATCAGGGCGGCCAGCCCATCGGAGTCCAGGGTGACGTCGTCGTTGAGCCACAACAGCAGATGCGGATCATCGCGCATGGCCTCGCGTTCCGCCATTGCCATACCTGCAGCCCAATACAGCTCACCGCTGCCGGCAACAACCCGGATGGGCAGGTCGACAGCCGAGATCGCCGCGCCGGTCCCGTCCGTCGACCCGTCATCGGTCAGGTAGACGCGCAGGTCCACGTTTGCAAGATCTTGTCCGCGCAGGGCACCCAGACAACGCAGAGTCTGCTCCCGACGGTTGTGGCACGTCATCAACACCGCGAGCAGAGGCTTCTCGCTTGGAGGATGTGTCGCCACGTCAGCAGCGCTCCCCAACGGCCGGGTGCCGCTTGTCAGCCCCGCGCGACGCAGATCTCGCCACGCCAGCACCCCTTCGACGAACGAGTCCACCATGCTGTCGAGCGTGTACCGATAAGACGCTTCCCTTGCGGCCGCCTGCATGTCTGCGAGCCGGTCGGGCGCGCTCAAAGCCGACACCAGCGCATGCGCATAGTCGGCGACGACGTGCGTCGTCACGATGGTCGTCTCTCCAGGCACGAGGTAGTCAAACTCGGGACCGTGCATTGGATGGTCTGTTGTGATGATCGGCCGCCCAGACACGAGCGCGTCGACAGCGACCAACCCAACCTGCTCGGGTATGGCGAGCACGTCAGCCGCACTCAGGGCGAGAGCCTTCGCAAGCCCGTCCGTGCGGCCAAGCAGACGAACAGGAACGCCGTCTGCCTGAGCAGCTCGAACCATAGACACGGAATCGCCACTTCCCGCGATGAGCAGCACGAAACCGGGCATCATCTCACCGGCGAGCCTCGCGGACTCGAGCAGGAAACCGATCCCCTTCTTCTTGTCGACTCCGCCGAGGAAGAGTGCAATCCTGCCCGGGGTCAGATCGTGCTCGCGGCGGAACTCGTCGAGGTCACGAGGATCAACGTCGTCGAGGTCAGCTCGGAGCTGCTCGGTGTCGATCGTGTTGTTGAGCACGGAGACTCGTGCACGCGGGAAGCCGTGCCGCACGACGTGATCGGCTCCACCCTGGGTGTAGGCGAAGAACCAGTCACCTCGCCGGGTCAGCCAGTTCTTGAGCGCAGCCACGGGGGCAGACTGTTCCGATGAGTAGCTACGGCCATGGCCCCAGGTCGCCATACCGTATCGACCGGCCGCATGCCGCAACAGGAGCAGATAGGTCTCACGGTTGTGAAGGGCTTGCTCGACAACCACCAGGTCGGGCTGGAACTCCCTCATGATCGACCCGATCCGACGACTTGCAATCTCCCGTCCCCCGAACGTGAGCCACGACGTCGGGACGTTTCTGGCCCACGGGCCTCCGCTCATGTCTCCGCGTCCGGCCATGCTGGGCGGCGCGCAATTTCGAGTCACCAGCAACTGGATATCATGCTGCGCGAGCACCTGTTCGAGCCTGTCGTAGAACGGGACTGGATATGCGGCAACCCATGGGTGGACTACGAGCAGCTTGGTGGTCATCCTGTTATTGCAGTCTCTTGGCGATGCCTGATGGCGGCTATGACGAACCGCGGATTTCCCCAGAGGTAGCGCCTCGCCAACCGTCTGGGTTCCGTTGCGAGCCGAAACGCCCACTCCAACCCAGATCGCTGCATCCAAGCGGGAGCCTGAGGTTTCGTACCGGCCAAGAAATCGAACGCTGCCCCGACGGCCAGGGCCATGACGGGAATTGAATCGGCCAGGCGACGTACCTCTTGATCTTGCTTCGGGGTGCCCAACCCGACCCACACCAAGGTGGCACCAGACTCCATGATGCGTTTGTCCCGTTCCACAAGCTCCTCTGCAGTGGCTTGCCGGAAGGGCGGGCTATCCGACCCCGCAATGACGGCCGCCGGCCACCGCGACTGAACTCGGCTGACCAAGGCATTCAACGTTTCAGGCGTGGCTCCGAGGAAATAATGCCGAGGATTCTCCATGTTGGAATGCTCTAAGACACCGGCGAGCACGTCGGGACCGTACACGCGGCTCCACTGAGAAGCCACATCCCGGTGGAATCGACGACCGACCCAGGCCACCGGAATACCATCAGTGAAAACCAGATCACCGGCCGACAGCAGCGCCGCATATGCGGGGTCGGAGTCGGCCAGCGCGACGTTGTACGCGTTGGCAAAATGCACCGCGACACCGTTGTCAGGACATCCCGTCCCGAAGGCCACGATCTTGTCAATAGCGTCTTTCAGTGGCATCACTGTGAAGGGCACTCCCCCCACCGGTCGCCGAGGCACGGCAACATCGTCGATCACCGCCCCAGTGTATGGGAGCTTCGACTTTGTGGATCGTTGGTGGGTTATCACAGGCGTTCGACGGTGGAAGCGGCTGGGACCACACCGCGGGTGTCGAGGACGTGCTTCGCTGTGGCTGCTATCGACGCGAAATCATAGGCGGAATGACCCTGGAGCAGGATAGTCAAGTCGGCCGTACGCAGTGCATCGCCCAGGTCTGGCACTGGGCCGACCGAGTGGCCGTGGGCGTGCCATGTCGTGACATGTGGATCGTGGAACTGCACGGTGGCACCGAGCTCTTCCAATCGTTTCGCTGGCGACGTAGGTCGGCATGTTCGCGTTGATCTCTTGGGCGAGGTGAACGAACCGAAACGGATAGCCGAGCTTCACCTGAACGTTATGGCTGACATAGCTGGGATCGATCGGGATGCAGTGACCGCCAACGCCGGGTCCGGGGTAGAAGGCCTGGAACCGAACGGCTTCGTCGCGGCCAGACCGATGACGTCCCACAGATCGATGTCGAGCTCGTGGCAAAACTGGGCCATCTCGTTGACCAACGCGATGTTGACGTGCCGATAGGTATTCTCAAGAAGCTTCGCCATCTCAGCTTCCCGAGTACCCCGGGCCGGCACCACCGTCTCGACGAACTTGCCATAGAACGTCGCCGCCCTCTGGGTGCAAGCGGCCGTGTATCCGCCGACCACTTTCGGCGTGTTGTGCACTCCGAAGGTCGCATTGCCCGGGTCAATGCGCTCTGGCGAGAATGCGAGGTTGAAGTCCACCCCCGCCTTCAGCCCCGATTCTTCCAAAATCGGGGCGAGAACCTCTTCCGTTGTTCCTGGATAGGTCGTCGACTCCAGGACCACGAGCATGCCGCGCCTCAGGTGGTGGGCCAAAACCTGGGCGGAGGCGCGTACCGGCCCCAAATCCGGTCCACCCTCATCCGACAGTGGCGTAGGTACGCAAATCACAACTGTGTCGGCCTGACCCAGCTCGGACTCGTCGGTCGTCGCGCGGAAGCCGGTGTCGAGCATCGTCGAGACGTCCGCATCGCTGACATCGTCAACGTGCGACCGGCCCCCGTTGAGCGCGTCGACGACCGCTGTGCTGACATCGAAGCCAACCACCGCGAGGCCAGCGCGTGCTGCCTCCCGCGCGAGGGGGAGTCCAACATACCCCAAACCAACCACCGCAAGATCAGCCACAGAACTTTTCCCCTGCCCGTATTTTGGTGCGTAACATCACAGTCCTCGCCTCGAGTCGCAGGGACTCAAGTCGCAGAGAACAGCACGTTGTCGTAGACCCTTGAAGCGGGCTGAAACCCTGATAGTCTCCTGACCGCGTGCCTGCACTCCGCGCAGGTGGGAAAGGTGGGGAACATGGGGAAGAAATGGGCCTTGGTTGCAGGGGGGAGCGGGTTCATTGGTTCCCATCTGTGTGATCGACTCCTCGGCTTGGGCTACTCGGTCGTTGCGGTCGACAACTTCATCACCGGTTCGTGGGACAACGTTGCACACCTCGCGGGCAATGAGCGTTTTCAACTGGAAGAGATGGATGCCGTGAACGTGGGCGACCTCGCCCAGCGGTTCGATCTGGTATTTCACCTGGCGTCACCAGCGTCTCCGATCTACTACATCAAGTACCCGATCGAGACACTGCACTCCGGTTCTTCGGTGACCGAGGCACTCCTGGAGCTCGCGAGACGCGATGGAGCACGCTTCATCGTCGCCTCCACGTCTGAGATCTACGGCGATCCGCTTGAGCACCCTCAGAAGGAGTCCTACTGGGGCAACGTCAGCTCGATCGGACCACGCAGC
>Ga0208587_1001389_pt1 | contig 12886 bp, 12 predicted proteins | sample NGESurdeep092012_7_FD_184472 | JGI IMG/M metagenome (GOLD analysis project Ga0208587, IMG submission 184472) | Arctic peat soil microbial communities from Barrow, Alaska - NGEE Surface sample 210 deep-092012 (SPAdes) | ecosystem: Environmental > Terrestrial > Soil > Wetlands > Peat ...
CCGGCCACCCCGGAGCAGAAGGCCCTCCTTGCCAAACTCTCGCCGGACCAGGTCACCGCCGGCGAACTCGCCGGAGACCCCATCCAATCCATGCTGACCACCGCGCCCGGCAACGGCGCTCCGCTCGGCGGATTAAAAGTGTCCACCGCCAAAGGATGGTTCGCCGCCCGTCCCTCCGGCACCGAAGACGTCTACAAACTCTACGCGGAGAGCTTCGTGGGCGAAGACCACCTGCACGCCATCCAGCGCGACGCGCAGGCACTGCTGGCCCGCGTTCTCGCGGCATAGGGCTCCGCTATGTGCATCCGGGCGAAGCTCGGACAGCACCTCGCGAACCATTCGGACCATGGTATTGGACTATGGTACACATGGAGTATGCGTGAGATCGCGATTTCCAAGTTTAAGGCAACGTGTTTGGCCGTCCTGGAGGACGTGCGACGGACCGGCGCGCCGGTACGGGTCACACGATTCGGACGTCCGGTGGCCGAGGTGGTCCCGGCTTGTCCGGTAACGGTGTCCTCCTGGCTGGGGTGTGCGAAACACTCCATCGAGATCTCCGGCGACATCGCCGAACCCGTCGGTGCATTCAGCCTCTGGAAAGTTCGGAAATGAAGTTACTGCTCGACACGCATATCTGGATATGGGCCATCCATAGTCCTGAGAAACTGGGCCGACGAGTCCGGCGCGAACTCCAACGAGCCGGTAACGAACTGTATCTATCGCCGGTGTCGATTTGGGAAGCGCACCACCTGGTGCGGCGGAAACGCCTTCGCATTCGGCAGGACTTTGCGCAATGGCTCGATGATGTGATGGCCCGGGTTCCGCTTCGGGAAGCTCCGTTTACATTTGCGGTCGCGGCGGACGCTTCGAGAATTGAGCTTCCCCAATCCGATCTCGGGGACATCTTTCTGGCCGCCACCGCCTTGGCCTTCGACCTTACGCTGGTGACGGCCGACTCCCAACTGCTGGCCTGCTCATGGCTGAAGACCCTTCCCAACCACTGAGCCCTCAACCGTTCGGCGTTTGTCCCAGACTCCGCGTCGGCGACGTTCTGGTCAAGTGGCCCCGCCAGTTTCCAGTAACCCCGTTTTCCAAGCTCAACATCTTCGGGCTAGGATGATTGGATAAAGAACGGCTCTCTATGCTAGACCTTAAGTCGATAATCAACGAAAATATTCCTGTCGTGAGTCCGCTGGACATCCAACGTCTGTGGTCGTTGCAGTCCCAACATTCCGCAGATTCCGGCGCCAGCTATTCGACGAAAGCGATCTTGCAAGTTTGCGAGTCTGAATCTGCAGATCCGATTGCAGTTTCGGCTCGGACGGCTCTCATACGTATTCTGCTTCAGCAAGGTGTTTTAGAGAACTGGCGCGAAAACGATGGTCTAAGCAAAGTAGTGTTTGAGGCGGCGGCAGCGTTCCCGTTGCCGACTGGTCTGCAAGGATTAAACCCAAGCGAATTTGTTGCCTCGCTACCCATTTGAGTATCAAAAGCGCTTCGTCTAGTTACGCGTGTTCCCCTTCCGATGCCGAGGTGCTATAGAAATGTCGGGCTTCGCCGAAGTCATTGACGGTTGTGGTCGTGAAGTGGGTTACCGGAAAATGGCTTACCTGCCACCTGGTCGGCTAACGCCCTGACCTTAAGAACGGCGGACGGTTCCGCGGAGCATCTCGCGCTTGCCCTGGAGTCGGGCAGGCATCGTCATTCCCGCACCAGCGTATCCGGCGTTACCGGCGTACCGTAAGTGATCCCGAGCGCAATTCCCACCACCACCGCGCAACCGATCACGTTATACCAGAGCCAGGAAACATCCGTAAAATAAGCCGTGGCGAGGATGGCCGCCTCACCCGCCAGCATGCCGCAGAACACCGCGGTGCCGCGCACCTTGGGGAACAGAAACGCCACCACGAAGCATCCCAACAGCGACCCGTAGAACAACGACCCCACCTGGTTGACCGCCACGATCAGCGAGCCCAACCGCTTGGCCCACCCCGCGAACACCACCGCGTACACGCCCCAGAAGAGCGTGAACCATCGCGAAGCCCAGAGATAGTGCCGGTCGCTGGCGCCGCGTTTGAAGTGACGCTGGTAGAGATCGATCACCGTAACCGTGGCCAGCGAATTGATCTCGCCCGCACTGGCCGACATGGTGGCGGCGAAGATCACCGCGATCACCAGCCCCACAATCCCCGAAGGCAGATACTTGGTGACGAACGATAGAAAAATGTAGTTGGTGTCGCTGAAGTCCTTTTCGCCGCCCGTGCTCTCCACCAGTTTGGCCGCGTTGGAACGTACGCGATCGAGGTCCTTCTGCGCCGCCCGGTACTCGGCCTTCTGCCGGTTCTCGCCGGGCGTATTGCCCGCGCGGTGCGCTTCCACCAGCCCGAGCGCCGCCTGCTTGCGTTGCTCGAACGCGCGCTGGTACTGATCCGACATGGGCTGGAATTCGCTCAAGTTCGCGATCCGCTTCAGCTCAATCTGCTGGAACAGCACCGGCGGCTGCACGAACAGATAGAACACGAACACCATCGCCCCGATGAACAGGATGAAAAACTGCATCGGAATCTTGGCCACCGCGTTGAACAGCAGGCTCAAGCGGCTCTGCGCGATCGATTTGCCGGTGAGGTAGCGCTGCACCTGCGATTGATCGCAGCCGAAATAAGAGAGGAACAGGAACGTGCCGCCGATCAGGCCGCTCCAGATGTTGAAGCGATCGTTCCAATCGAAGTTGGTGGTCACCGCGTTGAGCCGTCCCGCCGCGCCCGCCAGGTATACCGCGTCGCCGAAGGAGACCGATGCGGGCAGCAGCAGGATCACGGTCACCAGCGAAATCACCAGTCCCGCGAAAATGATCGCCATCTGCTGCACGTCGCTCCAGGTGACGGCCTTGATGCCGCCCAGCACGGTGTAGGTGACCACGGTAGCGCCCATCATGGCGGTGGTGGTGTGCTCCGGCCAGCCCAGGATGACGGAGAGCACCAGCGCCGGCGCATAGATCGTCAGTCCCGCCGACAAGCCGCGCTGGCAGAGGAAGACGATGCTGGCCAGCACGCGCGTCTTGGCATCGAAGCGTTTCTCCAGATATTCGTACGCCGTATAGACGCGCGCGTGATGGAACACCGGAACCACCGTGGCGCAGATGATCACCATGGCCAGCGGCAGTCCGAAATAAAACTGCACGAAGCGCATGCCATCCACGTAGGATTGTCCGGTGGTGGAGATGAACGTGATGGCGCTGGCCTGCGTGGCCATGATGGAGAGCGCCATGGCGTACCACGGCATGCTCTTGCCGGCCAGCAGGTAGCCGTCCACCGTATTGCTGCCGCGGGCGCGGTACAGGCCGTACGCCACGATGGAAACCAAGGTGGTGACGAGGACGACCCAGTCCAGAGAACTCATCGGTAGAACCGGGTGAACAGGTAGCAGACGAAAATGATCAGCACCAGGTAAATCAGCGTCGCGGTGTACACCCGCCGCCAGGTGCGTAGAAACGGCGGCGCCTCATCGGGGACATCGCGAGTATGCGGCATGAAGGGAGTTTATCATTGTTTATAATGGGCAGCTTTGGTGTATGTTCAGATGAAGATCCATCCAGGAAGGCGGCGAAATCCTCGAAGCGGGCGAAGGTACCCAAGAGAGCGTGACGAGCGGCGCCCAGCCCGCAGGGTGCCGGCGGGCAGAGTCCGGATTCTCTCATTTCCGTAAGAGCCTTGAGAGTACCGAATTCCAGCCTATCGGCTTGCCCTCGGTTCCGCAATCTGCATGGTCAGCCGTGAGTGCTCGATACCCAGGTCGATCCACTGGTCAACCAGGCGTTTGAACCGCTTGTGGGTCACGGTCTGGCGGCGAATCTCCTTCACCCAGTCCCGGCGGACGTACTCCGTGCGGCTCTTCATCCGGCGTGTATAGCTGACCTGCCAGTAGGCCCCGGCTTGGTGTTGGGGATCCTTGTACTGGCGGGTCAGCGAGCCCGGACGCATGAAACTCATCCGCGACCGGCTTGACCTTTCCAGAACCGAAGGAACCAGCTTGGCGGCATGAGCCGCCAACCCTCACATATCAGTACTCTCAAGGACATAAGCTGAGCGCCTTAATCCCCCGTCATGGTGATGATCGTGTCATCCGAGCGCCCTTACCTTGAGGTGCTAGCGGGAGCAAATGCTCTCAGCTTCGCCGGATCAGCGCAGCATGGGGAACAACTGGCGGATCCGCGCTTCGTTGGGCTGCGTACCGTATTCACAGATTTCGAAAGCTTCGTAATACCTGGCGGCATTGCCCTTTTCGGCGCCATACCACTTCACCAGCGACGCCCGGACGGCTGGAGAGGCGTCGCGGGTCCGGGAGCGCTTCAGCCACGCTTTGCGCTCCGCCGGATCCTTCGGGACTTCCGCCAACGTGCCCGCCACCCACGGCAGCCATTCGTAAAACTGCGATACGTGGGAATCCAGCGCGCCGATCTTCTTGTCGATCGCGTCATCGATGGCCACGGCGATATCCGGCCGAAACGGATTGGGACGCTGGAAGCCGTCTTCATAGTAGAGAAAGACGGGGTTCTTGCGCAGCGCCGGCACTTCCGGCACCATGTGAGGAACCACTACCATGTAAGCCGCATCCTGCACTAAAACGCCCGTGTAGCGGTGGTCCGGGTGATAGTCGTTGGGACGCGGCGCCAGCACAACGTCCGCATTCCACTGGCGGATCTGCCGGATCACCTGCTTGCGCACCTCGAGCGTGGGAAGTAACTCCCCGTCGTGATTGTCGAGGACTTCATATTCGATGCCGAGACGCCGCGCCGATTCCTTGGCCTCGGCAAGCCTCCGTTGGGCCAGAGCGGCGCCGTGCAGGGTCTGATGCCCCACGTCGCCGTTGGTGACGGACACGAACTTCACCGCGTGGCCGCCGGCGGCGAAGAGCGCGGCAGTGCCCGACGCCCGGATGTCGCAATCGTCGGGATGCGCACCGAAAGCGATCACACGAATCTTCTCGCCCTGCGCCAGCAGGGCAGTCACACCCACCAGTAGCAATATCAGTCCTCTCATGATCCAGCGAATCCTCCTGCTTTTACATTATGCGCGTGCGCCGCACGTCGTGAAGCTATAATTGGACAGGAGTTTCCACGTGGCCGCTACAACCAGCCTGACGATCGACGATTTCGAGCGTCTGCCCGCCGATGCTGTCCAGCAGCGCGAACTGGTGGACGGAGAACTAATTGACGTGTCCGGGAATACGCCGCGCCACAATAAAATACGTGACCGATTGCTGTCGCGTTTGATGGCATGGGCCGAGGCCCAAGCCGCCGGGGAGGTCATCTCCGAGCAGGAGTATGATTTTCTGGGCAATGCGCACGGCCCGGATGTCAGCTTCTTCGGGCCAGAGAAGCAAGTACTGCTCGATCTCGACAAGCGCGTACAGCGCTTCGTTCCCGATCTCGCCATCGAGGTTGCCTCCGCCTCCGATACTTACGATTCATTGCTCCGCAAGAAGGAGCGCTACCGCCGCGCGGGCACTACGGAAGTGTGGTTGATCTCCGCGGAGAACGCCGAAATCGCCATCTACGGGCCGGATCGCGATCGCATTCTGCGTGCGGGCGATACGCTGTCATCGGAAGTGCTGCCTGGGTTTGCTATCGCCGTGAATGACCTGTTTCGCGGGCTGTAAATCCGGGCTGTAAATCCGCGAGCTCGCTGCCGTCCCGTGTAGCGGCGCGCCCTTGTGGGATAATTGAAATTCAGGCCAGCCCCCTACTACATGGATCGCGAATTCATTCGGAATTTCTCTATCATTGCGCACATCGACCACGGCAAGAGCACCCTCGCCGACCGCTTGCTCGAAGTCACCGGCGCCCTCTCGCAGCGCGAAATGATGGAGCAGGTCCTCGATTCCATGGACCTCGAACGCGAGCGCGGGATCACCATCAAAGCCCACGCCGTCCGCCTCAACTACCGCGCCGACGACGGCGTTCTCTACCAGCTCAACCTCATCGATACCCCCGGCCACGTCGATTTCTCCTACGAAGTCTCGCGCAGCCTGCAAGCCTGCGAAGGCGCCCTGCTGGTGGTGGACGCCTCCCAGGGCGTCGAAGCCCAAACCCTCGCCAACACCTACCTCGCGCTCCACCACAACCTGGAAATCATCCCCGTCATCAACAAGATCGATCTTCCCGCCGCCGAGCCCGAACGCATCCGCGAACAGATCGAAACTATCATCGGCCTCGACGCCTCTGGCGCCGTGCTGTGCAGCGCCAAGCAGGGCATCGGCATCCACGAGATCCTGGAAGCGGTCGTCCATCTGGTGCCGCATCCCAAGGGGTCGCCCGACCTGCCGCTGCGCGCCCTCATCTTCGACTCCTGGTTCGATAGCTACCGCGGCGTCATCATCCTGATGCGCATCCTCGACGGCCGCATCCGCCTCGGCCAGAAAATCCGCCTGATGGCCAACGGCCAGGTCTTCGATGTGGAAGGGCTCGGCTACCAGGCCCCCAAGGCCACTCCCTGCGACGAACTGCAGGCCGGCGAGGTCGGCTACCTCTTCGCCAACATCAAGACCGTCAGCGACGCCAAGATCGGCGACACCATCACCGATCACGAACACCCCGCCGCCGAACCCCTGCCCGGCTTCGAGGTAATTAAGCCCATGGTGTTCGCCGGCCTCTACCCCGTCGAATCCCACGAACACGGCCTCTTGCGCGACGCCCTCGAAAAGCTCCGCCTCAACGATAGCGCCTTCAATTTCGAACCGGAAAACTCCGTGGCCCTCGGCTTCGGCTTCCGCTGCGGATTCCTCGGCCTGCTCCACCTGGAGATCGTCCAGGAGCGCCTGGAGCGCGAGTTCAATATCGACCTGATCACTACCGCGCCCGGCGTCCGCTACCGCATCACCGCCAACTCCGGCGAGGTGATCGAGGTCGATAACCCCACCAAGTTCCCCGACCCCAGCGCCATCAAACAGATCGAAGAGCCCATCATCGATGCCAGCGTGCTCACCCAGGAGGAGTACATCGGCGGCATTCTCAAACTGCTGGAAGAAAAACGCGGCACCCAGAAGAAGTTCGAGCACCTTGGCGGCGGCCGCGTCATGCTGGTCTATGAACTGCCGCTCAACGAAATCGTGCTCGATTTCTACGACCGCCTGAAATCCGTCTCCCGCGGCTACGCTTCCCTGGACTACCACCTCTCCGGCTACCGCGTCTCTCCCATGGTCAAGCTGGATGTCCTGGTGGCTGGCGAGCCGGTGGATGCGCTCTGCATCATCGTGCACAAGGAATTCGCCTTCGAGCGCGGCAAGGATCTCATCTCACGCCTGCGCAAGTTGATTCCCAGACAGATGTTCGAGGTAGCGCTGCAAGCCGCCATCGGCAACAAAATCGTGGCGCGCGAAACCATTTCGCCGCTGCGCAAGAACGTCATCGCCAAGTGCTACGGCGGCGACATCAGCCGCAAACGCAAACTCCTCGAAAAACAGAAGGAAGGCAAGAAGCGCATGAAGCGCGTTGGCCGCGTGGAGATTCCCCAGGAAGCCTTCCTCAGCGTGCTCAAGGTCGGGCAGTCGTCGGAAGACGATTAGCCGCGCGAACCCTAAGGGGCTTTCGCAACAGGAATCCGGCTCACTCGTGCCTTCCGGCTACCGCTTGATAATCTCATGCACCGCTTTGGCGAGATTTTTGAACTCCATGCGAGAAACTGAATTGGGCGCGTACTCGCAGACCGTAAGGCCGCTCAACACCGCCTCGGCCACCACGATTCGCTGGCCGATCGGGGGCAGCACCTTCTTCCCCATCTCCTCCAACGACGAGGAAAGACCACGCCCCAGGTTCGTGTTCATCAGCACCTTGGAAGGGACGAACCGGATGCGCGGTCTCTTGGAGCGCCTTTCGGCGCGCGCCTTGAGAGCCAGGGACAGAGCCTCCTTCAGGGAGAACAGATCCAATGGAGAAGGGCCGCACGGCAGAAGAAAAAGGTCGGCAACCAGCGCGGCCTGATAGGCGGTTTCAGGCATCCCCGGCGGCGTGTCGATCAGGACGACGTCGGCGGCCTTTTCCGCCGAGCGCGCCTTGGCCCGCAGCGCCTCCGCGTTGGCGCCTTTCACTTTCTCGACACAACGCGAGAGCATTCCATCGCCTTGGGCCGCCCACGCCGCGAGGCTGTGCTGCGGGTCGGCATCCAGCACAATGACACTCCGGCCCATGGCGGCGAATTCGGCTGCCAGGTTCCCCACGATGGTCGACTTCCCAACGCCGCCTTTGCGTCCCCCAACCGCGATGATCGCCATAGAAAGTACTATCCTGGGAAATCACAATTATCTCTTATCCCCGGCCCAAACGGGGCAAGAGACATTTCGGGTAGAGGGGTCATGGCGTGCACGCTAAAGCACCACTGCCGCATTTGGCGGCGCATCCCCGCCGACTGACAACGGCCCATTACTACTGGTAAACGCCGCTCCATGAAATTGGGAATGCCGTCATCCCGCGCGGCGGCTGCCAACCGCCGCGCTTTGGGTTATATCAGGCCCGTTGCCGCTCCCCTACGGCATCAACTCCGCCGTCATCAGCGCGCCGCCCGCCGCGGCCATCACTGCCGACGACTTCACTGTCGCCCGCGACTCCTTCGCCACCCACAGCGTCGTATGGTCGCTGCCGCCGTCCGCCGAGGTGATTTCCACCTTCCAGGTCTCGAACTTCCCCGCCGGCACCGTCACCGTCTCCGCCCCGGCGACCTTCGCCTCCATCAACTTCACCTTCTGCGTCTGGAGCGCGAAGTTGCGGAAAGTGGTGCTGTATCCCTCCGCCAGGGGCAGGCACCCGATGGCGCTCCACAGGCTCGCCGAATCGGCGAACAACTCGCCGCCCAGTTCCGCCGCCACCGGCCGATCCTGCCCCGCCATACTCATCTTCCCCGACGCTTTCCCGCCGGCGAATTCCACCTCGATCGCCACCGGCCCCTGATTCACGCTCACCTTGCGCACAATCAGCGTGCCTTTCTCCAGCCACACCGTCTGAGTCATCGCGCCCTGCGGCGTCTCCATCGCCTGCGCCACGCTCCAGCGGCCGCCTTCCTCCTTCACCGCCACCGAAATGCCCATTGCAAGCTCCTGCCCGCCCACCGTGATCTTCGCCTGGTACTTGGACGTCCCCGGCTTCAGATCCACCGCCGGCTTCGGCACTCCCACCGTCGCCCCCTCCACCTTCTTCGAGAGCGTCACCGTCTTCGGATCCACCGTAATCTCCGCCAGACGCTTCACCACCTCCGGCGTCCCGCCTGCCTGGTAGCGGCCGTCCAGATGCTTCGCCAGGAATCGCTCCGCCGCCATGAACATCGCCATGTTGTTCACCGGCCGCGCAAACCCGTGGCCCTCGTCCGGCGCCATCAGGTACTCCACCGGGAAATTGCGGTCGCGCAGCGCGATCACAAGCTGTTCCGCCTCCGCCCGGTTCACGCGCGGGTCATTGGCGCCCTGCACCACCATCAGCGCCGTCTTGATCTTGTCGGCCGAATTCAGCGGGGAGCGCTCCTTCATCCACGCCTTGCCGGCCTCCGTCCCCGGGTCCGCCATGCGCGCGTACATCTGTTTCCGCCCCGCCTCCCAATACGCCGGAATCGCATCCAGCAGCGTCAGCAGGTTCGACGGCCCCACAATGTCCACCGCCGCGCGATACACCTCCGGCGTGAACGCAACCCCCGCCAACGTAGCGTACCCGCCGTAAGACCCGCCCAGGATCCCCACGCGCTTCGGGTCCGCGATGCCTTCCACCACCAGATACTTCACGCCCCATGTGAGGTCGTCCTGCATCTTCCGTCCCCACTCGCCGTTGCCCGCGTTGAGAAACTTCTTGCCGTACCCCGTAGACCCCCGGAAGTTCGGCATCAGCACCGCGTAGCCACGATTGGCGAAAAACTGCGCCAGCGGATTGTACCCCCAGTTATCGCGCGCCCACGGACCGCCGTGCGGAATCAACAGCATCGGCAACCCCTTGCCCGCAACGCCCTTGGGCAGCGTCAGGTACGCCGGAATCTCCAGCCCGTCCGACGATTTGTACTTCACCACCTGCATCGCGGCCAGCGATTCACGCGGCAACTTCTCGTACAGCCGGTATTGCAGCGCGAGCGTCTTCGCCTTGCGGTCGAACAGGTACGTCTCCGACGGCTCTGTGTCGGAACGGGCATTCACCAGCCAGAGACGTTCGTCCGCCGTGCGCGACCCGAACCCGATCTCCTTCCCCGGCAGTTTGCCTTGCAGCCATTTGTAGTCGCTTTCCAACTTCTTGTCGTGGAAATAGCGCCGCGTGCGCTCGTCCGTGTACGTCGTCAGCGCCAGTTCGTCCGTTACTTCCGAAAACACGACGCCGCCGAGATCGGCCCGCTTCAACGGGTCGGATTCCACTAACTCGGTCTTGCCCGTCTCCGGATCCAGCAGCATCAGCGCCGTCAGATCCATGGCGTCGCCCTTGTTGGTCTCGAAGTACACCCGCTTGCCGTCTTTGTGGAAGCGATGCGGCCCGCAGTTCTCATTCACGTTGCACGAGTAAATCTTGGTGAAACCGTTCGGGTCCGTGCGCAGGATCTCCGTGTCGCCGTTGTCCGCCGTCCGCGCAGCCATCCGCAACTGCCCCTTCAGGTCGAAAAACCAGCCCGCGATCTTCTCCGTGTTCTTGCGGACCAGCGTCTTTTCACCAGTCGAGATTTTGAGCTTGTACAGATCGTGCCATGCCTTGTCGCGATCGTTGATTCCGATATACAGCGTGTCCGGATCGTTCTTCGGCGCGCTGTACTGGAGCACGCGCACGCCCTTCAGCCCGGTCAGGTCGCGCGAGGGCGGCGCCTGGGCGCCCGCCGCCGGCGTGGCCGCCGGGTCCACCGCGTACAAGTTGTAGTTCTCGTCTCCGTCATTGTCCTTCACGTACGCGACGTACTTGCCGTCGCGCGTCCACCCGTACCCGGCCACCGGCCGCTTGGCTTCCGTAGTCAATAGCCGCGCCGCGCTGAACGGCTCCGCGGCCTTTTTGACCCAAATGTTGAGCGTACCGTTCCACGGCTTCACAAACGCGAGATATCTCCCATCCGGCGAGATCTGCGCGCCGGCAATCTCCGGATTGCCGAACAGCAGCTCGCGATCGATCAGCGGCGGCAGCCCCTGCGCAGGGAGCAAACCAGCGGACACCAACAGCAAGATTGCCAGAATCATGTGAGTCATACAAAAAATCGTAGCATGTCCGCCTTACGCGAGACAGCCCCCACCAGCACCTCGCGTACCCCCGCCGGCCACTCCGTCCGCTCGCTCCAGGCGTAGTCCCGAAGCCCGTCGATCGCCGTCCACGCCGTGTGATACCGCGTGTGCACATCGGGCTCGTCGACATCCCCCCAACTGCCGTCCGCGTTCTGGCTGGCCAACAGATACTCCACTCCCGAGCGGACCACGCCGTCGCTGTCCGGCAATCCGAACGCGCGCAGGCAATCCACGAATTCGCCCAGCAACTCCGCGTCGCCCGCCGCCACCGGCACCTTCAGGTTCTCGCGCAGAAACTCGAACTCGTCCGGCAGCCATTCCGGGGACAGCCGGTACCGGTTGTAATCGTTCAGCGTGTAGACCAGGTGCGTGATCGCAAGAACCATGTCCCGGAACTCTCCGTCCGCCGGTCCGCCATACGGCCGCATTCGCGGCAGCCAGCGCAGCACGTCGACGTAAGACGCGCCCATCGGGATGCCGCACCCATCCCCCGTGTAGGTCAAAACCAGCGCATCGCACCAGACGTCATAGCGTGACCGCGCGCCCCCTGGCGGTGCTTCCCGAACCGGATCGAAGCCCAGGTAGTCCCGCGCCGTGAAGCGATGGCTCCCCTGCCGCACATGCTCGCCAAGCCCGTGGTTGTCGATTCCCAGCCGGCTCGACACGTCGATCATCGACATGTAGTAGCCCACCTCGCCGGCATCCGCCAGTTCCGGCAGCGCCTGCTGTTCGCCCCGCCATTTCAGCGCCAGGGTCGCCCCCATCTCCCGCGCCAGAGCGCGCAACCGGGCATCGGCCGAGGTCGACGCGACGCAGTGGAAGCACCACAAATAGTCGCCGCCCCAATCCTCGAAGTTGTCCCCCTCTAGCGAATTGCGATAGATGAATCGCAAGCCGCGCAGCACCGCTTCTTGGCGTTGGACCATCTCGCTAAGCCAGGGTCTACTTCGCGCGGCTGGCGCTCCACGTCCCCGCATCGATCGCGTCGCCATCGATCACGCTAGTTTCGTAGCGCCCTTGGAACACGCTTCCGTTCCACTCGCCCGTCATGTGCGAACGCAGCCTGGCGCCCGGCGCCTCGAAATCGTAACTGACATCCAGCTTCGAATCCTGGAGCTTGATCTGGTGCGTCGTGGTCTTAATGTCCACGCCTTCGATCGAAAAGGACACCTCGCATTTCCAGGTTCCATCCGGCGCGGCATCGAGCGTCATGCGGATGGCGCCGCCGTTTCCCGACGAGTCGCTCTTCCACTCCCCGGTGTAGCGTCCCGCCAGATCGCGGCCGGCGCAGTATCCGCCCAGAACAAGTAGCAGCATCCATATCGTGAATCGTCGCATCGGTGTATTGTCTCAAAAAGAATCTCGCCCCGCTCGTGCGGATTACACGATCCGCGGATACGCCGCGCGGCAATTTCGCGCGGCTTCTGCCTGAATCAACTCGTCCTTCACGGAGCGCGACCGCACCAGCCGGGGATGCACCGGGCCGTCTTCGAAGTGAACCGATATCGCCTCGATGACATTGGTGCGAAGCTCTTCCCATGGCTCTGCTTCGGCGCGCGCACTAGCCGCCTTCCAGCGACAACGCCGCCGACGTGGCGCAGACTCTCAGATCGGGATAGGGGGGAGGATCGCTCCTCCGCCCCTCCCACACCACCGTACGTACGGG
>Ga0208587_1001401_pt1 | contig 12812 bp, 15 predicted proteins | sample NGESurdeep092012_7_FD_184472 | JGI IMG/M metagenome (GOLD analysis project Ga0208587, IMG submission 184472) | Arctic peat soil microbial communities from Barrow, Alaska - NGEE Surface sample 210 deep-092012 (SPAdes) | ecosystem: Environmental > Terrestrial > Soil > Wetlands > Peat ...
GAAGCCGGCTCGGAGGTGAAGGATCAGCGGGAACGCGGCGCTGAAGCGCCGCTCTACCCGTGCTCGCTCGACTACAGTAATTCTTAAACTGCTCTAAGCAAGCTGCTGGAAAGTCGCCGGGGATGGCTGCGTAGGATGGGCCTTGAGATCGGTACCTAGCTTAAGGCTGCGAGAAAACTCGAGGGAAGGTTTTTGGTAGAAGCCCCCTGCTTCAGCATGGGATCTCGACTTTAGTCCAGCGTAAAAGGGGGCGATTTTGAAATGGGCTTTAGCCCCGGGATTCTCGATCCCCGGCGCTAAAGCGCGTGCTCAAAGCCGAACTTTTCCGGAGCGCTGAAGCGCTCCTTCCCCCGCATAAATGCGGGGGCTTCCACCAAGAAGTACACTCCACGGTTTTGCACAGGGTTTTTCCGCAGCCTGTGAAGCCGACTCTGGAATCATTAAGCAAAAGGCTTGAACGCGGACTTGAAGGTCCGCACTACCCGAACGTTGCTTTTCATTCTGTCTTCTTCTTGCCTTCTCCCAGTTCGCGGGCCACGCTGTCGAGTACGCCGTTGATGAAGTGCACGGACTCGGGCGTGGAAAAACGCCGCGCAATCTCCAGGGCTTCATTGATCACGACCGCACGCGGCGTTTCCGGGAATCCTAAGAACTCAGCCACCCCAGCGCGCAGAAGATTGCGATCCACCGCGGCCATGCGGTCCATCCGCCAATGCTCCGCGTTGCGCTCAATCAACTGGTCGATCTCCTCGCCGCGTTCGACAGCCATACCGAACAGGTCGTCGGCAAAGCCGCGCACCTTGTCATCGAGGTCCTGGCGTTCACTCCAGAACGATTGCCGCACCTGATCGGGATTCTGCTTTCCCATTTCCATTTGAAACAACATCTGCAGCGCCAATTCGCGCGACTTCCTGCGAGTGCCGGCCTTGGTCATCGCTTTCCGTCCGCTGTACTGGCCACGTGCCCGACAACCTGCTGCCGCAATGACGCCATTTCCACTGCCGCCAGGCCAGCCTCGAATCCTTTGTTGCCCGCCTTCAATCCCGCGCGGTCGATGGCCTGCTCCAGGGTGTCACAGGTAAGCACTCCAAAGGCGTGCGGGACTCCGGTTTCCTGCGCCGACTGACCCACTCCGCGTGTTACTTCGTTGGCAATCACCTCATAGTGCAGGGTACCGCCGCGCAAGAGACAGCCGATGCAGACGATGGCATGGTAGCGTCCGCTCTGCGCAAGCTGTCGTGCCGCGGCGGGAATCTCGAAGGCCCCCGGCACCTGAACGATAGTGATGTCGTCTGGATTCGCTCCGCATTGCCGCAACGCCAGCAGCGCGCCATCCAGCAGACGCTCGGTAATGAACGAATTAAAGCGGCTCGCCACGATAGCGAACTGCTTTCCGGCCGCATTCAGCGAAGCTTCCAGCCCGCGACTCTCTCCAGCTTTTCTCGCGTACGTCAGGAACCCAACGCGAAGCCCACTCAGTTCCACTTCGAAGAGCCGCGCGCCGTAAGGCGTATCGCCGATCTCGCGACGGATGGTCACGCCAAGCTTTTTAGCGATCTGCCATGCGCCGTCGGCATCGGAGACTTCCACCATCGCATCGACGCTGGGCGCATCCGCGGCGGCAAGGAACTCAATGCCTCCGCTTGGAGCCAGCATCTCGATTCCGTGGTTTCCGCCCTCATGCCACTCATTGCCCAGTGCGAAACCCAGGGCGCGAAACAACTCCAGCGCAGGCTGTAACTCCTCCAGCGACTTCCCGGCAATGCGAGGGAACACAATTGATCGGATCATAAAGTTAGATTTCTATTCTAACCGGGGTGAAAGCTAGACGGGGTGCCTACTCGTACCTCAGCGCTTCGATGGGATCGAGCCGCGAGGCTTTGATGGCGGGCAGCATTCCGCTGACCAGGCCCACCAACGTCAGAATAATGGTGGCAATGAAGACGATCTTGGGATCGATAATCAGCCGGATGTCGGCGGCTTCGGCATTCTTGGCAACCGCACTGTAGAAGGTGAGACGGCCCACGCCAATCGAAATCGCATAGGCCATGGCGATGCCGGCGATGCCGCCGGCAAAGGTGATCGCCAGGGCTTCTGCCAGGAACTGAAACAGGATGTCGCGGCGCCGGCCGCCGAGGGCCTTTTCCACGCCAATCTCACGCGTGCGCTGGGTGACCGATACCAGCATGATGTTCATCAGCCCCACGCCGCCGATGCCCAGGGTCAGCGTCCCGATGAAGGCCAGCAGAACCTGCAAGCCCGCCGTTATGATTTGGAACTGCTTCAATTGGCGCATCATGTTGAAGACGAACACAGCGCGCTTGTCGTCGGGCTTGAAGTTGTACTGCTGGGCGAGAACTGCGCGCACCTGGTGCTCCACCAACTCATATTCATTGCCTTCGTAGTCGAGCCAGATGCCGTCCAGGTAATGCGTGTCCTTGAAATCGCTCATGGTGCTGAAGGGAATATAGATCACTTTGTTGATGCTGTCATCGCCCTCTTGCATATGCGGCGCAAGAACGCCCACAACCCGGTAGCTGATACCGTCAATGCGCACGTACTGGCCCAGAGCGGGCTGGCCGGAGAATAGCTTGGTCTTGGCCTCGGAGCCGATGACCGCTACCCGCGCGCGCGACAACTCGTCGTCCTCGTTCATCAGGCGGCCCTCGCCCAGCGTCAAAGCCTGAATCTTGAACATGCTGGGATAAACGCCGTTGATAGGAAGAGTGTAGGTGCGAACATCCTGTTGCACAACGCAGTCCTTCTCCACCATCGGGGTGATGCGCTGCACGAGAGGGGCAGCATTCACAATGCGATCGATGTCTTCGAAAGTGAACCTGATCTTGGTGCCGGCCTTTTGCCCGCCGGCCTGCTGGGAAGTGCGCCCGGGAAAGACGCCGATAATGCGCGTTCCCCAATTGGCGAAGATGACCTCGATGGCGCGGCCGAATCCGGCGCCGTAGGCCAGCAGCAGAACCACCGTCGCGATTCCCCAAGCCATTCCCAGCATGGTCAACGCAGTGCGTCGCCGATTGTGGCGCATGGCGCCGTAGGCCTGTGTCAGCAGATCTTTGACCATAACTACTCCTGCCTCAGGGCTTCTACGGGCTGCAACATTGCGGCCTTGCGTGCGGGATAAAGTCCGGCGAAAATTCCGACCAGTGCCAGCGTTCCAATGGCGACCGTCGCCGACAGGTACGACATGGTCGGAGGATCGAACCCTGGCACCTTTCCCATGCCGCTCATCAGGTGCATCAGTAGCGCAGCGCCGCCCATGCCGATGGCTCCGCTCATCAGGGTGAGAAAGGCACCCTCCAGAAAGAACTGCAACAGGATGCTATGGTTGGTTGCGCCCAGCGCTTTACGCAAGCCGATCTCGCGGGTCCGCTCGCTCACCGCGACCAGCATGATGTTGACGATGCCAATCGCGCCCAGAGTCAACGTGACCAGGCCAACGCCGCCCAGGAAAATATCCATCACGTCGAAGATCTTGCCGACCGTCTCCGCGTTCTTGACGGTGTCCCAGTCCTCGAAGGCATCTTCATTGCGCCAATCGAAGCCGTGATTGCGGGCGACGATCTTTCGCACTTCCTGACGGGCGATGGCGTGCTCGTCGCGCACCCGCGGCCGATAGTTCAAGAACGACACGGCATCCAACTGCTGTTCTCCGGCCAGCGGAAAGAACTGGTGCATCATTGTGTAAGTAAGGAGCACCCGGTTGTTAGTGGAGTTGTCATCGCCGTGGCCTACGCGCTGTACGACTCCGACAACCTCGAAGCGAATGCCATTCAGCAGGATGGCGCTGCCGACTGCGGTTCTGCCGCCGGGAAACAGGTTCTTCACCATCTCGTCCCCGACCACGCACACGAAGCGCTTCTGGGTATCGTCAGCGTCATTGAGCCAGCGGCCACTATCGAGCGGCAGGTAGCGAATCGTGTTGAAGTGCGGTGGAACGCCGACGACCTCGCCGTTGGTGTTGCCGTAGTCGCTGACTTCGCGAATGTCCTGCCTTCTTAGCACGGGCGCAACCGCGCGGACGTGCGGGGCTTCGCGCTGAACATCAAGGTAGTCCTTGTAGGTGAGGCGGTACTCGCGGCCGGAACTCATGTTGCCCGCCACCGCGGGAGCCCGTCCGGGAAACATGAACATGATGTCTTCCCCGAGCGAGTTCAGTTCGCGCCGGTTGCCCGAGCGAAATCCTTCTCCCAATCCCACCAGCAGCAATAGAGATCCCACTCCCCAGGCAATGCCAAACATGGTCAGGAAGGAGCGCAGCTTGTGCGCCCACAAGGTTCGCAACATCTGTCGCAGAGTCTCGAAAAATAGCATCGGGGTGAACCGGGGCTCCGCCCCCTTTAAGTTATACGCAAGCGCGGGAAGCTTGGTTCCTGAACCGTCGAGCTCCCAACCCCTATTGGACAACAAAGAGCATTGAAACGATAGCAACCTGTGATCAGTAACAGAATGTTCATTTGAGTTGCATAAAGTTGTGGAAAAAGGTTCTTGGCGCTCCATAACCGCATCCGATTCGTTTATAGTTGAAGCAGTAGTGATCGGCCGCGACTGTCAGTTGAGCGCGGACCAGCTGCAAATTTCTTGGTCTAGGAGTCAAGTACAATGCCGAAAGCAACACGAGCCAATGATGGCACCACGCCGAAAAAACGGAGCCGCAAGACTACTCCCGAGGTCGGGAATGGTACTCAGCCTGAGAACGGAAACGCCACTCAGGCAGCGCAACCGGTGACGACGACGCCCCAATTCGCTCATGCGTCTCAAGCCTCGCCGGTAGTGGAGGAGAAGGTCCGCGCTCGCGCCTATGAGCTGTACTTGCAACGCGAAGGCAAGGGCGGTTCTCCCGAGCAGGACTGGTTACGAGCGAAGGAAGAGGTTTGCGGTCAGCAGCGCACCGCTTAGGGCCTTGAGGTAGTCGGCAGTCATTCTTGGGTTTTGGTGAGCCAGATCTTGGTCTTGCATCAGCCAGTGACCATTTGCGTTCGAAGATAGCGGCGCGCCGCGCGGGAAGTGCCTTCCTTCGCGGCTGACCGCGGTTGCGTCACATTCTGGTCGCGAGTATCTGGTTGGTGCATGTCGGAGGAAGTCTTTCTGAGTATCTGGTTGTGTACCCCGTCCTTGTGGCTTTGCGTTTTCGGCAACAGTGCTCCGGGAAGAGGTGCAGGAGATGGATTTTTGAACCAGGTTCTACTCGTTGACGACAATCCAGTACAACTGAGCGTCCGCGAAGCGGTCCTGCGGAGGGCCGGGTTCCAGGTGTCCGTAGCTACCAGCGCCGAAAGCGCCCTGGCTATGCTCCGCATCATCCGTAATCGCATTGGGGTGATCGTCACCGATCACCTGATGCCGGGCTGTGGCGGGCCGGAATTAGTCCGCAGAATCCGAGCGGAAAACAATTGGATCCCGATCGTCGTGCTCAGTGGCCTGCCAGACGCCGTCTCCGAGTACGAAGGGCTAGAGGTCGTCTTCCGGGCCAAGCCCTTCCCACCGCCCGATTTGATCGAACTGGTGCGATCAAGCCTGGCCGAGGCAAACCGCCATCGCGGCGCCGCTTAACCGTCCTCCGGAAAGCCTGGGCCAGCTTGTTTCTGCCGTACCCAATGGGGAAAGTCGCCGATGTGATGTGAATCACATGGCACTGTGCTGTCAAAAGCGGTATCCTTAAACCATTGGGCGGAAGCCTAACGCTTCCGCAGTCAGGCATTCAGCAGCTCAGAGGGTTTAGATCTCAATGTCAGATCAGGGACGCAGGTACGTGCGCTTCGGCGCGGTGATCGTCGTAATTATTGTGGCTCTCGGCTATCTCGCCTACACCGGCGTGCAGGACAGCAAGAGCTACTATGTCACCATCAAGGAACTGAACGGCATGGGCAATGGCGCGTACAGCAAACGGCTGCGCGTGGCCGGAAACGTTGAGCCCGGGTCCATTAAGCGCCAGGGAACACACCTGGAATTCCTGCTGATGGAGCAGGACCGCACCCTGCCAGTGGTTTACAGCGGGAGCGAAGCGCCGCCCGATACCTTCAAAGATAATGCACAGGCCCTGGCGGAAGGAAAGTACGGACGCGATGGCGTCTTCCACGCCACCAATATTCAAGCCAAGTGCGCCTCCAAGTACGCTCCCAAGCAGCCAGGGCAGCCTGGCGCTGCTCCGGCAGCCGAGGGCAATGCCCAGAAAGCGGCTTTGAGTGGAGGCCTAGAATAGTTCTATGAGCAATGCTCAGTTTTTCACCGCGCTGTGCCTGCCATTGGTTGTGATTCTCGTTGGCTTTTACTTTCAAAACACCGGCATTCGCGATCTGCGCTCCGACATGAACTTGCGCTTCAGCCGCTTCGATCAAAAGTTCGACAATCTTACCAGCAACGCGGTGGACATAGACAACCGCCTCATCCGCGTAGAAGAGCGGCTCAAGCTCTGATTGACGTGAATGTTCACTGATTCGCGTCAGGGAACAGACGTTGCCGCTGGGAATAATTGAAAACGTTCTGGAGAGAGTATCGCGGAAGCTTACAACGCGGAAGCCAGTAAGATCCCACCCACTCCGCCGGCTGTCATTCTCAAAGACCTAGTGAAATTTTTTGGCCGCTTTGCCGCCATCCGCGGCATCTCGGGCAGCTTCGCGCCCGGCCGGCTATACGTGGTGCTGGGCGATAACGGCGCCGGCAAGAGCACACTCCTGCGCATGGTTGCCGGACTGATGGAGCCCAGCCAGGGTACCTTCACGCTGCTGGGAACGAACAACCATCGCGAGGTCGCTCATCGCGTGGGATATATGGGACACGCCCCGCTGCTCTATGACGAGTTAAGCGGAATGGAAAACCTGCGCTACTTCGCCGGCTTGTACGGTCTCAATGATGACGACGTTTGCCGCAAGGCGATGCAGATGGTCGGACTCGACCCGGACCTGTCTCGCCGCATCGGACAGTATTCACAAGGGATGCGGCAGCGCTTGTCGTTGGCTCGCGCGGTGCTGCACGATCCGGAGCTGATTCTGCTCGACGAGCCATTCTCCAACGTGGACATGCATTCGGCGCGCGAGATGGCGGCTGTCCTGGGAAGAATTCGCGACAAGGGCAAGACCATCTTTGTGGTTACGCATCAGGCTGCACTGATGGAGGGCGTGGCCGACGAGTTTGTCCACATGGCTGCCGGACAGGTCGTGGCCCGCGAAGAAGTCGTCCGCAAAGCGGCGATCCCGAATGCGGAGTGGACGCCGCGATGACCACCTTAGGCGTGACTCGCACAACGCTGCTTAAAGATCTGCGCATGGAGTGGCGCTCCAAGGACGCAATCAACTCCATGCTGTTTTTTGCGCTGCTGGTGGTCGTGATCTTCAGCTTCGCCTTCAATCCCACGGCGGAGGAGTCGCGCCGCATCGCTGGCGGGTTGATTTGGGTGGCTTTCCTTTTCGCGGCGGTGGTAGCGCTCAACCAGACCTGGGCGCGCGAGCTGCGCAATCAAGTGCTCGATGCCTACCGCGTGTCACCGGCCCCGCCGAATGCGCTCTTCCTGGCCAAGGCGATCGGAAACTTTTTCTTCGTGGTGGTGCTGGAAGCGCTGATGGCTCCGCTGTTCGTGGTTTTCTACGACCTGCGATCGGTGGGACCCGTTTGGCAATTGATCGTGGTGGCGCTGCTGGGAACTTGGGCGCTGGTGGTCAACGGTACGTTTTTCGCGGCGCTTTCGATTCGCACGCGCAGCCGCGAGATCATGCTGCCCCTCATTCTGTTCCCAATCTCGATACCGGCGCTGCTCGCTATGGTAGATGCGACCACCTCCATCCTCACGGGAGAAGCCTCACCCGATTTCTGGATCAAGATGCTGGCGGTTTACGATGTGGTGTTCACGGCAGTCTGTCTTCTTCTGTTCGAAAGTGTGTTAAACGCGGAATGAAAAGTCTATTCATAGCCTTTGTTGTGTTCACCCTCGGGCTGCTGGCCTTCAGCACCTACCAGGCATTATTTGTCGCTCCCACCGAGCAAACCATGGGAGAGGTCCAGCGGATCTTCTACTATCACGTTCCCTCGGCATGGACGGCGGGGGTGTGCTTCTTCGTCAACTTTCTGGCGTCGGTCGTGTACCTGTGGAAACGCAACCTTGCCAGCGACGCTCTGGCGGCGGCTTCCGCCGAGGTTGGAGTGACGTTCTGCACCATTGTCCTGATTACCGGTCCCATCTGGGCGCGCCCGGTGTGGGGCATCTGGTGGACTTGGGATGCGCGGCTCACGACCACACTGGTCCTGTGGCTTATCTACGTAAGCTATCTGGTGCTGCGACGTTTTTCGGCGGGAGGACAGACGCAAGTGCTGGCGGCGGCGCTGGCTATCTTTGGATTCGTGGACGTGCCGATCGTCTACATGTCGATCCGCTGGTTCCGCACTCAGCATCCTTCTCCTGTCATGGGAGGCGGCGAAAACTCGGGTCTCGATCCAGCGATGCTGCACGCCTTCTTCTGGAACCTGCTGGCGTTCACCTGCGTGGGAATTGTCCTGATGGCGGTTCGTTACCGATTGCAGATGCTGGAAGAAACAGTAGAAGCCACACACGCAGCGGCAGCCTTGCAAGGAGGAGCACAATGACCGGTCCGGTGGCATTGAAAGCCGCCTACATCGTCACCTGGGTGATATTGCTGGGCTACCTCGGGTCCCTGCTGCGCCGTTTTCGCCGCGTCCGCGAAGAGATGAAGGACCTGAAGCGCGGGGATAATACGGATCACCACAGAGACACAGAGGCACAGAGAAATTCATTACAAAACCCTTGAAAACATTCTTGAAACTTATTCCTCCTTTCGACACTGGAATTGTTCAGACTTTGTTTCTGATTTTCCTCTGTGCCTCTGTGTCTCTGTGGTGAACCCGATTTTTAAGGTGCGCGCTTGACCAGCGAAAAACACGGCCTTCTGGTGTTCCTCGGAGTTGCCAATCTCATCCTGTGTACTCTGTTCGCGATTTTAAGCGTGCCCTTTTTTTGGCGGCAGTACCAGGTGTTGCAAACCTGGCCCGAGACCGAAGCTCAAGTCATCCGCTGCGAGGTGGTGACGCAACCGGCGCCCCCGCATGAGCAGTTGTACGCTGCCGAGTTGCAGGTCCTCTATACCGTTGACGGCAGACCGATCACGGCAGAGCTGATCAGCTTCCAGAGCCAGAACTACCAGCAAACCGCCGACCGGGCGGCACAGTTCCGTGCCGGCAGCCGCCATGCCATCCGTTACGATCCGCATGCGCCCACGCAAGCGCGCATTGGAGCCGGCTGGAACCTGCGCTTTTTCCTTGTACCACTGGTGATGCTGGGGATGGGCGCAATCTTCGGCGGAATCGCAGCCGTCTTCCTGATCGCGGCAAAGTTCCTGCGATCACGGAAAATAGTTAGGTAGCCGCCCAACTTCCGAGTAGTCCGCCACTCAGGAGTTATCGGGTTCTTGATCGAGTTGAAATAATCAGGATCCGTTTCGCATAGGTAAGCTTTAGCCGGACATAACGGATGCTACTCTGGTCGAGAACTGGTTTCATAATGAGCCGCGTTTGCCGAACGTGTAGGCAGGCGGGTTCGCAACGATAGACAAGGCGCACCGCTTGGAGGACCAGGATGGGCGAGTACAAAGGAACCCCAGGAGAACTAATCTATGAGTACACGCTGCATTTCACGCAGGTGGTGGAGTACGGCACCTCGGCAAATGCGGTGTTTTCAGGCCAGATGCGGCCACCAGCGGAAGGAGCGCGGTTCGACGTCTATTTTGAGGGGCCTATCACCGGGCCGAAACTGAAAGGGACGGTCAAGGGCGTGGATTACCTTCACATACGCGCCGATGGCCGCTGCCAGCTCAACATTCACGCAGAGATCACGACCGAAGACGGAAAGAAGATCGCGCTAGCTGCCGACGGCGTGGCGATTCCGGAGGAAGGGTCGCCGGTGTTTCAGCTCCGGGAGAACGTGACGCTGTCCACCAACCACCCGGAGTACTCGTGGGTGAACCCGATCCAGATCTGGGCCCCCGGGACGGTTGACGTGTCGAAGGGAGAAATCCGGGTCAAGGGATACGCGGCCTGACAGCGGCGCAGCGCGCACCGGATGAGGTGACTGTGAACGAGTGGTCGGCTACTCGGAAACTGACCCACAGGCGCAGTTTCTGTTCGCGCGGTGACCGGTGGCCCAGGCTAGCAGCGTGAGGGTGCCCCATCCAAGCTGGTTTGTTGGGATGGGGATTTTGGTTTCATGTCACGGTGTGCCCGCCGCGGCGGGCGAGATGAGTGAATCGGACGGCGTGCTCGCGGAATTCGTTTCTATGGTCCGTGAAAGTTACAGAACTACCCCACCCAAGCACAAGAAGCTTGGGCGGGGCACCCTGGAGTGCTAAGCCGGGCCACCCGCCGGAGGGCATTGTCGCCGGCTTCAATGTAGAATTCGGATATCACAAAAGCGCCACGCGCCTATGGAGATAGGGGATGCCCGATCTATGGCGAATATTGCTCACCCTGCTGTTCATCTTGCCCTTCTCGTCAGCACAAGAAACACACAGCCACAGTGCACCGGAGAAACTGGGAAAAGTATCGTTTCCGATTTCTTGCACACCGGCCGTTCAGGAACAGTTCGACCGAGGTGTAGCTCTGCTTCACTCCTTCGCTTACACCGCCGCCGAAAATGCATTTCAGGGCGTGGCCGAACTGGATCGGCAGTGTGCGATGGCACATTGGGGACTGGCCATGGCGTACTTTCACCAGCTTTGGGAGCCACCCATTTCGCCCGCGACAATTTCGATTGCGCAAAAAGAAATTCAGCGGGCGCAACAGATCGGGGCGGGCTCCGAACGCGAGCGGCAGTTCATCACTGCGCTGGGCTTGATATATCAGGACGCTGCCACCGTTCCGTACCGCGCGCGGGCGTTGAACTACGAGCACGCGATGAGCAATCTCGCTTCAGCGAACAGGAAAGATGTCGAAGCACAGGTATTTTACGCGCTCGCACTCCTGGCGAACGCATCTCCTGCCGACAAGACTCATGCGAAGCAGAAACAGGCGGCCGATCTGCTTGAACCGCTTGATCGCACGTACCCGCAGCACCCGGGAATCCCTCACTACCTCATCCATGCTTACGACAATGCGGAACTCGCGCCAAAAGGCCTCGCGGCGGCAAAAGCCTACTCCCAGATTGCACCCTCAGCGCCGCACGCATTGCACATGCCATCGCATATATTTACGCGACTCGGCCTATGGGAAGACTCCATCACTTCCAACCTTGCGGCCAGGGAAGCGGCACACCAGCAGGGCGACACGGGAGAAGAACTGCACGCGATGGATTATCTCGTGTATGCCTACCTGCAAAGTGGACGCGACGAAGACGCGAGTCAGGTCATTCAGCAACTCAAAAACATGCCGAAGCTGAATGTTGGCGATTTCAAGATAGCGTACGCCTCTACCGCGATGCCGGTTCGCTACGCGGTAGAGCGGGGTCAATGGGCCGACGCGGCTGGCACCGTTCCTCCGACGGCAGCCCCGCCCCAGGTTGTAGCAATTGCGGTCTGGGCTCGGGGGCTCGGGCTCGCTCGGAGTGGTCGCGCCGCCGAGGCGCGCGCGGAAATTGATAAATTGCGGCGGATCGAAGAGCAGCTTCGCACGTCAGGCAATAACTATTGGGCCACTCAGGTGGGGATTCTGAGGCGCGAAGTCATGGCGTGGTCAGCCCAGGCGGACAGGAAACCGGATGAAGCCGCAGCTTTGATGCGCGCGTCAGCCGATGAGGAGGACGCAATCGAGAAGCTTCCGGTGACCCCGGGGCCGATTCTTCCGGCCCGCGAACAGCTCGGTGACTTGCTGCTGGAACAGAATCACCCGGCTCTAGCATTAAAAGAATTTCAGACGGCGCTCGTCAATGCGCCTGGGCGGCGCGGGGCCCTGCAGGGCACAGCCCGGGCCGCCGAACTCTCCCGCCAGAAATAGACTTCATCAGTATGGTGCAGACGACAATTCCTAAGGATCGTACTGTTCAACTGACTGGATGATGTTATTTCTTTGTCGAATGGATTCCGGGAAAGAAGCGCACAAGGATAGGTGTGTGTCGACCCTATGAGATGGCCGCTGTATTTGGCACTTCGATTCGAGCCATCACGCGACAACTCCCGCATCGTCGCCTGCTCGGAAACTGAATCACTGCCGCAGTTTCTGTTCGCCTGAAGCCGACCACCGGAAACTTATATAATCGGGTTTCCCATGGGAGCTTCGACTATCGCTACTCCGGCACGGCCATCCCACTCCAAATTCATCTTTCGCGCGGTAGTGGGAGTGTTGGTCCTCCTCCTGATCGTCTTCCTCGCCTTCGATTTCTGGTTTTATCGGGCGGTCCGGGCGGCACTTCCGCAAGTGGATGGCACGATTCGCCTTTCCGGCCTGGCGGGACCCGTCGTCGTGACCTATGACGCCCTCGGCGTTCCCAACATCGTCGCCGCCAACTTGCCAGACCTGTTCTTTGCCCAGGGCTACGTCACCGCCCAGGACCGGCTGTGGCAGATGGACATGACGCGGCGCTACGCTTCCGGCGACCTGGCCGCCGTTCTGGGACCGGAGTACGTCAAGCTTGATCGCGAGCATCGCATCCTCGGCCTGAGGCAGGTCGCGGAAAAGACCGTGGCTAACATGGACATCGCCCAGCGCGCCCACTTCGAAGCCTACGCTGCCGGGGTAAACGCTTACATCGAGCAGCACCAGAAAACCCTGCCGCTGGAATTTCGCTTCCTCACGTATTTTCCTCACGTCTGGACGGTGGAAGATTCGGTGCTGGTCGGATTGTCGATGACCGAATTTCTGAA
>Ga0208587_1001402_pt1 | contig 12810 bp, 11 predicted proteins | sample NGESurdeep092012_7_FD_184472 | JGI IMG/M metagenome (GOLD analysis project Ga0208587, IMG submission 184472) | Arctic peat soil microbial communities from Barrow, Alaska - NGEE Surface sample 210 deep-092012 (SPAdes) | ecosystem: Environmental > Terrestrial > Soil > Wetlands > Peat ...
GCGCACGCAGCCACGCTGCGGGATCTGCTCGATCGGCTCGACATCGATCAGGTGACCCTAGTGGGGCATTCCTTCGGTGGCGGCATCGCGATGCAGTTCTGCTACTTGTTTCCCGAGCGGGTCGAGCGTCTTGTCCTGGTCGCCAGCGGTGGCCTGGGACGGTCCGTGAGCCCGCTGCTGCGCGCTGCCACGCTGCCGGGGGCAGGATTCCTCCTGCCGCTGATCGCATCCGGTTGGGTGCGCGGGCGAGCCGAAGCCGCCGGACGGATCCTTAGCAGTACAGGTTGGCGGGCGAGTTCGGATACGACCGAGATCTGGCGCGGGTTCACGTCGCTGGCCGACGCCGACACTCGACGAGCCTTTCTCGCCACAACTCGCGGCGTCATCGATCCAGGGGGGCAGACGGTGACTGCCCATGATCACCTTCCCATGGCCATCCAGGTTCCCACCCTGGTTGTCTGGGGTACGAAGGACCGGATGATTCCCGCGTGGCACGCGACCACCGCGCACGAGGTCATCACCGACAGCCGTGTTGTGCTGTTTGAGGGTGCTGGACATTTTCCGCACCTGGACCAGCCTGAGCGGTTCGCGCAGCTCCTCAGCGATTTCATGAAGCGATGAGGTCGCTCGGCAACCCCGTTGGGGCGTTCGACGTCAGCTCAGGGTCTGACTACGCCACAGGTCGATACCACCCTCAATTGCGTGGTTGTCGATCTCAGCCAGCTCCTGCGAGCTGAATTCGAGGTTGTTCAGCGCGGCGATGTTCTGTTCCAGCTGCTTGACCGATGAAGCACCGACCAGGACCGAGGTGACGCGCTTGTCGTGGGCTATCCAGGCAAGCGCCATCTGGGCCAGCGACTGGCCACGGCGTGCGGCTATCTCATTCAGGGCCCGGATGTGGGTGAGGTTCTGATCAGTCAGCAGATCCTTGGACAGTGACGAGTTCTCGGCCATCCGTGAGTCGGGCGGAATACCGTTGAGGTACTTGTCGGTCAACATGCCCTGCGCCAGCGGTGAGAACGCGATACACCCGGCGCCGACCTGTTCCAAGGTGTCCAGCAGGCCACCTTCCACCCAGCGGTTGAGCATCGAGTAGGAGGGCTGGTGGATGAACAGTGGTGTGCCAAGCTCGGTCAGGATCTGGGCAGCTCGGGCGGTGCGCTCCGCATTGTACGAGGAGATACCTGCGTACAGGGCCTTGCCGGACCGAACAGCGGTGTCCAGTGCTCCCATAGTTTCTTCCAGCGGTGTCTGTGGGTCAGGTCGGTGAGAGTAGAAGACGTCGACGTAGTCGACACCCATCCGCTTCAGGGACTGGTCCAGGCTTGCCAGCAGATACTTGCGGGACCCGAATTCCCCGTAGGGGCCCGGCCACATGTCGTAGCCGGCCTTGGTGGACAGAAAGAGCTCGTCGCGGTAGGGCAAGAAGTCCTGGCGCAGGATCGTTCCGAAGTTGGCCTCGGCTGAGCCGTAAGGCGGACCGTAGTTGTTGGCCAGGTCGATGTGACACACACCGAGGTCGAAGGCGCGGCGCAGGATCGCCCGTTGGGTATCTCGTGAGTGGCCGTCTCCGAAGTTGTGCCACAACCCCAAAGAGATAAGAGGAAGCTTGACCCCGCTTCGTCCCACCCTGCGGTAGCTCATTGACTGGTAGCGGTCCTGTGCGGCGACATGTGTCATGAGGCGCATTCTCGCAGCCTCACCTGGCTGGCTGATCCCCGGCAGCTCAGCGGACCACGGCGACCGGGCAGGTGGCCCGTTTCAGGATGCGACGACTGACCGACCCAAGCAGCAGCCCGATGAACCCGCCACGTCCCCGAGATCCCACGGCGAGCAGGCTTGCGCCCTTGGACTGCTCGAGGAGCTCGACGACAGGATCACCGCGCACGACGTGGGGGTGAACCAGAACATCTGGGTATTTCTGCGACCAGCCGGCCAACAGCCCGGAGACCAGGGTCTCCTCCTGGTTCGCGATCGCGGTCCAGTCGCCGGTCCAGGGCTCGCCCCCACTGACGATCTCAACTGGCTCCCACCACCAGGTGTGCACGGCGGTGAGGCTGCTGCCTGTTGATGCGGCGTAGGCGAACGCATAGCCGGTTGCTGGCTGGGAAGCCTCGGAGCCGTCCACTCCGACCACGACGTGTCCTGATCCGACGCCGTGCGTGCCGTTTTCGCGGACGACCACGACCGGGCAGCTGGCGTGGATGGCTACATGATCGGAGACAGAGCCGATTAGGGCAGTAGGTATGGCGGAGTGGCCGTGGGACCCCACGACGACGGTTTCGGCGATTTTGGAGGCCGCAATCAGGGTGGTTGGGGCGAAACCGGTGACGCTATGGGGTGTTGTCTCAACCTCGGTCCTCATCGTCGCGACGATGTCCATCGCTACGGTGAGGACGGGATCTCTGCTCGCCGGGGACTCTTTGGTGCCGAGCTGCTGCTTGTCGGTGAGCACCGGCTCGTTCTCCAGGGCATGCACCAGGTGCAGAGGCCGCCCGGTTCGTCGGGCCTCGTTGACGGCCCAACGCAGGGCGAGGTCGCTGGAAGGGGAACCGTCCACGCCGACAACGACGCTGCCGCGGGTGATCTGATGGGTGCTCATGGTGGGCTCCTTGGTACGACGCCATGTTCCTAGGGCGACACCAGCATGGCCGCCCGCGAGCTCGGCCGCATCAGCCGTGGGTGTCTTGGTGCCAGAAAACTTGAAGAGTCCGTAGCCCCGGGCCGTCCGAGCGATGTCAGCCACGGCTTAGGCTCAAGTAATGGCGACCCCGACTGCAGAGATAAATGGAGTGCCCAGCGCGCCCGCGGCGCTGGCGGGCTCCGCGGATCTGCCAGAGCGTCTGGGGTACCGGCTCAAGCGGCGGGCTCTGGGTCCGCCGCTGACCACCGACCAGCTCGAGCACGAGACGCTGTCAAAGAAGCTCGCTCTCGGCGTTCTCTCCAGCGACTGCATCTCCTCCTCGGCTTATGGGTCTGAGGAGATCCTGCTCATCCTGCTGCCGACGTTCGGGATCGCCGCATATTCGTTGCTCCTGCCGATGACGCTGGTCGTTCTTGTCGTCCTGGTACTGGTCACCCTGTGCTACCGGCAGGTCGTCATGTTGTACACCAAGGCAGGTGGCTCCTACGTCGTGGCGCGGGAGAACTTCGGCCCCATAGTCGCCCAAGTGGCTGCTGTCGCGCTCATGGTCGACTACATCGTCACCGTGGCCGTCCAGTCCGCTGCCGGGACCAACGCGGTCACCTCCGCGATTCCGTGGCTGGTGCCATACAACCTAGAGATAACCGTCGCGGTGGTGCTGATCCTGTTCTTCGGCAACCTTCGTGGGCTACGCGAGGCAGGTCGAACGTTCGCCTTCCCGACATTCTTCTTCGCCGGTTCCATGACGGTGGTAATTATCGGTGGGCTGGTGCGAGAGGTAATCGGAGACCTGCCGCACTATAACCCTGTCACCGCCCCTGGAGCTTTCCCGATGGGCCACAGCACTGCCTTGCTGAGCTTCGGCGCCATCTACATCCTGCTGAAGTCCTTCGCCAACGGGGGGTCATCGCTGACCGGGCTTGAGGCGATCTCCAACGGTGTCAGCACGTTCAAGACCCCGCGGGGCCTGAACGCCCGCAAGACCCTGGTGGTGATGAGCTGCATCCTGGGCTTCCTTGTCGCGGGAGTGTCGTGGCTGGCCCACGAGACGCATGCGGTCGCCTACCAAACCGGCTCGCCCACTGTTATCTCCCAGGTTGCCAAGGCGGTGCTGGGGACCAGCGCAGCCGGGCACGTTGGCTTCCTGCTGGTTCAGCTGGCCACCATGCTGATCCTCTACACCGGAGCAAACACTCCCTTCAACGGGTTTCCCTTCCTTGCGAACTTCGTTGCCGCCGACGGCTTCCTGCCCCGCTGGCTGACCAAACGCGGTCACCGCCTGGCCTTCTCCAACGGGATCGTCGTGCTGACGGTCGCCTCGCTCGCGCTGCTGCTGGGAACGGGTGCGCACGTCGACAAGCTGGTGGCGTTCTATGCGATTGGTGTCTTCACCGGCTTCACCTTGGCCGGCTTCGGGATGGCCAAGCACTTCAGGACCTTCCGGGGTCCGCGTTGGAAGTCCAAGGTCGCGCTCAACAACGTGTCGGGCGCAGTCTCGGGCCTGGTCGTGCTCATCTTCGCGGTCACCAAGTTCACCGAGGGCGCCTGGCTGGTTGTTCTTATCTTCCCAGTCATGGTCATCGTCCTGCTACGGCTGCACCGGGCCTACGACCGGGAGGCAGCGTTGCTCGAGGCTGTGCCAAGTGCCCAGCCGGTTCTTCGCGCGGCCCGCAGCTGCGTCGTCGTACTGGTCGACTCGGTCGACCTCGCAGTCATCCGCGCCATCCGGTACGCCCATACGCTGCGGCCAAGCGAGCTGCATGTTGTGCACTTCGTCATCGACTCGAGCCACGCCACCGACCTGCGCAGCGCCTGGGACGCCCAGCCCGGGCTGGACCTGTCCCTGGAGCTCGTGGACTGTCCTGACCGCCGGCTGCCACGGGCCGCCCTCGAGCTCACCGAGCGGCTGATCTCCGACGGTGTCTCTACCCAGGTGACCATGCTGTTGCCCCGACGCTCCTACGGTGCGTTCCTGGGCCGCATGCTGCACGACCGGACCGCCGATGACATCGCTGCGGCCGTCTCGACCGTGCCCGGCGCAGTAGCCACCATCGTCCCCTACGACGCCACCAAACCCACGACGCTGCTGCGACGCAAGGCGTCCGGACATGGCCCGGGGGCGGGATCAGGCGTGGACCAGCCGACGCTGGTTCAGGGCGACGAAGGGAGCGACACGACGGTGCCGTCTGCGGCCGAAATCTTGGACCGGGGGGACCGGGTGGCCATCCAGAATGCCACGCACCGTCAGACAGCTGTCGTGCAAGGTCGCATTCGCTCCGTCGAGGTCTCTCCTATCTCGGGCAGTCCCGCCTTGCGCTGCGAGCTGGTCGATGACACTGGCGGGGTGACCCTGCTGTTCTACGGCCGGCGATCGATCGCCGGCATCGAACCTGGGGTACAGCTACGCGCTGAGGGCCGCATTGGCACCTACAAGGGACACCTTGCGATCGCCAACCCGTTGTACAGCCTGCTGCCTCGGGACCACGGCGAGTCGTGAGCGCCCTGTTCTGCGAGTGACTGCTGTCAGAGCGACGGATGGCCCGCCGCGTCGCCAACGGTCGCGGGCGTAGCCCCTGAGGGCGGGACGAGATGAGCATGGATCTCCGTCGTGAGCTGGTGAACGATCTTGGTCAGCTCAGTGTTGGCATGCAGCTCAAGCTCACTGGCGACGAAGTCGTGGTCTGCTTTGGCCTGTTGGAAGGAGGCTTGCCGGTTCTGCCCGATCATCACGAAGGTCGACAGGAAGATGGCCTCAAGGGAGACGATGAGCGTCAGGGTCGGCCATGGACTCTTCTCAAACACGAGCATCCACACGGCGAAGACCACCCCGTGCAGGTACACGAATCTCATCGACCCGGCGAAGGCAGTGATCGTGTCCGCAACTCGAAGCTGGAGCGTGGCCGACCTCCGCTCGGCCACGGCCAGAAAGGCCGGGTGCCTCTGCTGGGTGAACGGGATGTCGGTCATCTGCAGGTTCCTCTCGTCGGGCTCTGGATTGCTGAAGCAGTCTGCCGGTCAGTAGCCATAGTCAGTAACCATCCGTGCTCCAAAGGTATTGCCGATGCTCGTCGCGTGGACCCGGTATCGATCAGGAGGGGGCCGGGCCGTCGTGGGCCCGTATCAGGTGGCATGCGACGCTACTCATCATGGTTTCCCGTTCGCCGGCCATCGCGTGGACCGCGCTCGTGCTCGCAGGGGGACGTGGCTCAAGACTCGGGGGCGTTAACAAGGCCGCGATAACCCTCGGAGGCAAGACCGCGTTGGACCACCTCCTTTCCTGTCTTCCCGAACATGTCCCAGTGGTGGTCGCCGGTCCCGAATGCCCAACCCAGCGCCGCGTCAGCTTCCGGCGGGAGCGGCCCATTCACGGGGGACCGGTCGCCGGTATCGCCTCAGGGCTGGAAGCGGTGCACACCCCGCTCACCGCGCTTCTGGCGGTGGACATGCCGTGGGCTGGTGGGCTCGTACAGGCTCTGATCACCGAGTTCGCGTCATGTGATGCGGCTGCACTGGTGCCTGTGGATGGGTTGGGCGTTCGGCAGCCGCTGTGCGCGGTTGTACGCACCGACGCGCTGCGCGGTGCCTTAGGTGTGCTCGGCGACCCCCACGGACGATCTCTTCGGGACCTGATGTCACTTATCGACGTTCGGGAGCGCCCCCTCCAAGAGGCCGAGTTGCACTGGGCCCAAGACATTGACACCCCGGACGACCTGGGCAAAGCCCGGTCAATCAGCGCCCCCTTCCGGGTGACGGCACCCTCGCTCGCGCGAGGCGAGTCCACGACCAGCAAACAAGGAGCAAAGCCCATGATGCAGTCCTGGGTCGACGCGGTACGCACCGAGCTGAACCTGCCCGCTGACGTCAACGTCGACGTGATCTTGGACGTCGCCCGCGTGGCTGCGCACACCATCGAGCGCCCTGCCGCGCCGGTGACTACCTTCCTGCTCGGCTATGCCGTCGCGGGCGGCATGGACCTGAACGAGGCTGCCGCCAAGATCCAGCAGCTGGCTGCGACCTGGGTGGCTCCCGCCCAGTAAGCCCTGGACATCGGCCCCGCCCACAACGACTGCCGCGGGCGGGCGCTCGGTGTCAGCGGCTCAGGGCTCACCGGTGGCGACTTTTGTGCCCTCGATCTGTACTGCGTGGAGCTCGCTGGGGGACAGGCGAGGCAGGCGCACAGTCGTCGCTGAGACATCCGGCGCGGCGACTGCTGTGCAGACACTGGGCACCGCAGTGCGACGTTAGCGATGCGACATGAAGGGAGTGCCCGGTCCGGCGGCCGATTTCCCTACCTTTTCCAGGGATCGAAGAGGGGCACGACACGGCCTGCGACAGACAGAAGGTGGATCTGTTGTGAAGCTCTTAGAACGCGACGAAGCAGAGCTTGAGCGATTCTCGATACACCCAGCCAGGGGGGACATGCCTGCGGGTTGTCGCTGACCTGCGCGCTTGGCCATGCCAGAGCTCCACTTTCAGGCCCCGGCCCTCGCCGACGAGACCGTGCTGCTTCGCCCATGCCGGGAAGCGGACGTGCCGGGCAAACTTGATGGCCTCTAGCGATCCCGTCATCCAGAGGTTCTCGTGGCCGGCAGCGGAGCCCTTCACCGAGCAGGACGCGCGCGGCTACTTCGCCGACCGGCAGTCCGCGCGGCTGCGCGGGCAGGGAGTTCAGCCTTCTCTTCCCGAACCCCACGATGGGCAAGACGTGCTTGGTTGTGCCTCTATGTGCCCCTGGATCGTGAGCGGGTCAGTGCCGTCGTCGGGTGCTGGCTCGCCCCCACCTCTCGTGGCCGCGGGGTTGCCTCTAACGCCGTCCGGCTGCTTGGGATGTGGGGGTTCACGACGTTGGGGCTGGCTGGGATCGAGCTGACGTGTGCGCCGGAGCACACAGCTTCCCAGCGCGTCGCGACACGCTGCGGCTTTGTGCGTGAGAACGTCATGCGTTCCCATATGGCTTTCAAGGGTGGCCGGCGGGACACCATGTTTGTTCAGCCTTCTGCCCGGGCAGCTGCGGTAGCAAGCCGTCGGGATCATCTTCTGCTGACCGGTCCCCGCACTGTCAGTGCAGTCAGGGCGCGCCTAGGGTGGAGTGCATGCCTGTGCTGCCTGGTCACCGACCGTCCTTGCTGCTGGAACTGAACCTCGCTGAGCTTCCTGCCGCGCCGGATGCCGACGATCCGCTCGCTCGGCTGCGCTCACGTGGCCGGCATCAGCTCCGTCCCACGCTGCGCGCGCTGCACGAGGCTGCCGCCGACCCGCGCGTTGTCGGGCTGATCGCCAAGGTCGGCGCCTCGCTGCCGTGGGCTGCCATGCAGGAGCTTCGCCTTGGTGTGCGTGCCTTCTGCGCAAGCGGCAAGCCGACGCTCGCGTGGGCGGAGAGCTTCGGAGAGGGCTCTGGCGACATGGCTGCTTATGTGCTGGCGACCGGGTTCGACCAGATCTGGTTACAGCCAGGCGGGGGACTGGGCCTGCTCGGCGTCGGGGTGGAGACGACGTTCGTGCGCGGCGCGCTCGACAAGCTGGGCATCGAGCCGCAGTTCGAGCAGCGTTACGAGTTCAAGAACGCCGCCGACCGCGTCATGCGCACGGAGTTCACGCCGGCCCACCGCATCGCCCTCGACCGCCTTGCGCAGTCAGTCTTTGCCGAGGCGGCCACCGCAATTGCCCAGGGGCGGGGAATCGAGGCCGCACGCGTGCGCGAGCTCGCGGACACCGGGCCGCGCACGGCGCCAGAGGCGCTCGAGGCCGGGTTGGTTGACGCCCTGGGCTACCGAGACCAGGCGTATGCCACGATGCGCGCGCAGGTCGGCGCCGATGCCGGGCTGCTCTTCGCCGATCGGTGGCGCCCAGCGCGTCGTCCGCATCTCCCGGCCCGCCGCAAGGGCCACGTCGCCCTCGTCGAGGTGCACGGCACGATCGTCTCAGGGCGCACGCGCCGTGCTCCGATGGGACGCCAGGTCGGCAGCGACTCCGTCGGGGCAGCCCTGCGCGTCGCGACCAACGACGAGCACGTCCGCGCGGTCGTCCTGCACGTCGACTCCCCCGGGGGTTCGGCCGTCGCATCGGACACGATCTGGCGCGAGGTGTGCCGCGTGCGCGCCGCGGGCAAACCCGTGATCGTGTCGATGGGCGAGGCGGCCGCCTCGGGCGGCTACTACATCGCCTGTCCTGCCGACGTGATCGTGGCGTTGCCCTCGACACTTACCGGATCCATCGGCGTGTTCGGCGGCAAGATGGTGGTGCGCGAGCTCTTCGAGCGCCTTGGGCTGACCACGGGGACGGTGTCGCACGGGGATCGGTCGCTCATGTTCTCCTCGCGGCGCGGCTTCACCGATGACGAGCGCGAGCGCCTCGCCGCCACCATCGACGCGATCTATGAGGACTTCGTGGCTAAAGTGGCCCAGGGCCGCCGCCGCCCAGTCGCCGAGATCGAGGGCATCGCACGCGGCCGGGTGTGGACGGGCAGCGACGCACTCGAGCACGGTCTGGTCGACCAGCTGGGCGGCTTACGTGATGCCGTGCAGATCGCCCGCTCACGCGCGGGCCTGCCGGCCGATGCGCCGGTGCGCCACGCCATTCATGTGGCCCCGCTGGCCCGGCTCGGGCGCGCGAAGAACACCGAGGACCCGCGCGCGGTGGCGAGCACCATGTTCCCTGGGCTCTCCGAGCTCGCCGCCGCATTAGGGCTTCCCGCCACGGCTGCGTTGCGCATGCCATCGATCACAGTGCGATAAGGCCGATTCTTACGCTTGGTGGGATGGTTCGAGCTCGCCCGCCCCGGCGTACCACAGCGCAGCCAGCCGGTGTCTGACCTGGCTCTGGGTTCTGGCTTGGGGCTCAGGAGGGCAAGCGAGGGTGGGTCTTGAGCCAATGCGACCACATCGCGGACTAGGTCGCCGTACTGTGTGACTTGTCAAAGGATATCGCCAAGCTTGGCCTCTGAAGCGTACTGGTGATGACGATCGGACCCCCGCGATACCGCCCATGCACAACCTGGAACAGTCAAAGCCGCTGTTCATCCATACGATCCAGATCAGGCAGGTTCCGAACGTGCCCACCGCCCAATCACAGCGAAGGCAGTCATTGGCTTGCCCAGCCCGGACTTGTGCCGATGGAGTCTGACTTGGTTACTTCATTGACGCTGATCTCCCTGGTGAGGGCCGGGCTTAGATGACACTCGCTACAGATCACAACAGGGAACTGATCAAGGTCCGGGAGGCCTTGTCGGACGCCATCGTCAACAGCGCGCACCTGTGGCAGATGGCCACCGATCAGCGTGGCGTCATCCAGATCTTCAACGTGGGCGCAGAGGCGATGTCGGGGTTTGCCGCTGCCGATGTCGTGGACCGAATCACTCCCGCGGACATCTGCGATCCGCAGGAGCTCGCCAAGCGGGCGGCGGCGCTCAGCACGGAGCTGGACACACCGATCGCGCCCGGTTTCGAGGCACTCGTCTTCAACGCCAAGCGCGGCATCGAGGACCGTTATGAGCTGACGTATGTGCGCAAGGACGGCAGCCGCTTCCCCGCCACGGTCTCGGTGACTGCGATACGTGATGCCCAAGATGACATCATCGGTTACCAGTTGACCGGGACCGACCGCACGGCCCGCCAACAGGGCAAGGCAGGCTCCGCCCATGGCCGCCACCCAGAAGACGTTTCCGCTTCCGCCTCCACCGTGACAATGCCGGCCAGCATCCTCATCGTCGATGACGAGGGTGCGAACCGCCGGCTGCTCCAGGCTCAGCTCAGGCACGAGGGGTATGTCACGCGCACCGCCGCCAGTGGTGAGGAAGCCCTGGCGTCCATCGCAGCGGACATGCCAGACCTGATCCTCCTGGACTACCTGATGCCCCGAATCGACGGGCGACAGGTGGCCGCCGTGGTCAAGGGCGACGCGGCCACCGCCAGCATCCCGATCATCATGGTGACGGCGCTGAATCACCGCGAGGCACGTCTGGCGGCACTGGAGGCGGGCGCGGAGGACTTCCTGACCAAGCCCGTCGATCGGGCCGAGCTCTGGTTGCGCGTGCGCAACCTGCTGCGGTTGAAGAAGGTTGACGGACATCGCTAGAAGCCCTCGTGTTGCTCCAGGGAGAGGGACAGACACTTAAGGCGGATCTGCGACGCTTTGGAAGGCGTTTGAGGCAGGCAAGAACCGATCGATCTCCTGAGCCGATTGGCGATGGGTTTGGTCGCCTGTCGCCCGAGCTGGCTATGGGGCGAGGCAGGGCGGCAAAGCCACCCGCCTAGCCTGAATCAGGTCGCTGCCTAACTCATCTGCTCCCATACTCACCGTGCGCTCAGGACCGCCTCAGGTATAGAGCCGGACCACTTGCTGCAGCCTGGCATCGTGCGCCCCATGCCAGTAGACGTGGTCGCAGGACTGGCATCGGGAGAATTGATGCTGTGTGCGCAAGGTCCCTGGTTCAAGGCGCTCTGCCACCTGAGCCTTCGGAACCGGCATCAGCGTTCCTCCGCAGGCAAGGCACAGGGTCCACGGCGTCAGGGGCGGCCGGAACCGCTCGATGACATCGGCCAACTGGTCGTCGGGGTCCTGCCCGCGCACGAAAGCTGCGCGGCGTAGTGCCCGACGCATTAACAGGCCCCGATCTCGGCTGAGCAGAATGCGGTTCTCACGTCCGGCCTGCCCCACAAGATCGTTATCGCCAGCGTCTCTGTCGTAGGCCGTGTCCACACCGAGGAGCCGAAGCTTGCGGGCAAGCGTTCCGAGGTGCACGTCCAACAAGAAGAGCGCTGGCCCCTCCAGGGACTGCGGCCGAGCTCGGACGACGACCTCGAGCCAGTCCATCTCCTGCAACCGGCTTCGACAGGACAGCGAAACCTGTGCCACGATCAGGTCCCCTACTTCAGTCATCGGCACACCCGCACTCTGGACGATATGTCCTACCGAGGCAGTGGGGTCGTGCGGCAGGTCGAGCTCGCCGTGCTCGCGTACCCGCCGCGGCAGAAAGAGGCGCAGGGCGGGGTGGATGCACAGCCGCACCATGCCGCGCGCCACAGGACACGGATCAGTCACGGGTCCAGACTCGTCCACTTGCGCGCTGCATTCCAGGCCTCTGGCCACGGCTCCATCCGTAGCCCAACTGGGTCAGTCAGAGACAATCGCGACTCACGCAGTTCAGAAGCCTGGAGAAGTAGTCCGCAGGGGGTCGAATGAGGTTCGTCTGGGCGGCAGGGGTTCATGCCGTGGCCACGCAGTCCAGCAACTGCCCTCCGGCTCTGGCGCAATGGTCACTGAGGTGGTTCGTTTGCACGACCGGAGGAGGCGGGCTGGGGGCGTACGTCTTGTCTGGGAGGTCGTCCTGACGTCCACGCTCGACCCGGACCGCGTACCACAGATGGCATCCCCTGTTACTGCTCTTTTCGCTTAGTTCGTGCTCATCCGTTGGCCGATGAGAAGGAACCGAGTGGCCATTGCAGCGTCAAACAGTCAGATGGGTGCTTCACAGGGGGGACAAACGGCAGGCTCTGTCCGGAGGATTTCGAATCGGAGGTGGCTCCCATGCGTTCACGACTTATCAAGTTCCAGTTGGGGCTTCAGAACGTTGAAGCTGGGGGCACCCCATACTTTCCCGTCATCCGGCTAGGAGCGCAGGTAGCTTCAACCATGCCTGAGAATGGGTCCGCGGGTATGGGTGCGAAGAACTTCATCACCGAAATCCTCGACACCTACGCTGAGCTGAACAAGGACCGCAAGCAAAAGCTCATCGACTACTCGAGCAGGCTTGTCGATGAGCAACGCGGGGAGCAACGCGCGGCCAACTGACATCCCACACAGCAGCGTTTGCAGCCAAGGGGGTGGAGGCGTTGCTTCGCCCGGCCTGGAAGTGGACAGGATGTTGAGCGCTGAAGGCCTCGACGCACCGATCAGGTGCTCCTTGGCTCTGATCTGACCTTGCCGCTATGGAGTCAGTCGCGCTGGTCATCTGCAAGGTGCTGTGCTGGGCTAACGGTGTCTGGGTTGCCAAGTCTGGGTGGCCAAGTTGACAGAGCCCATCGAGGACCACGTCGTCGCTGGTCAGCGCTGTATCTTGATGTCAACAAAAGTGTGGGAACAGGTGGTGGACTTTCGCACTCTTGGGCTCGGTCTATGCGGCGTAGGCGAGCGTGTCGAGTAGGGCGTCGGTGATTTTCGATTCCTCG
>Ga0208587_1001406_pt1 | contig 12789 bp, 10 predicted proteins | sample NGESurdeep092012_7_FD_184472 | JGI IMG/M metagenome (GOLD analysis project Ga0208587, IMG submission 184472) | Arctic peat soil microbial communities from Barrow, Alaska - NGEE Surface sample 210 deep-092012 (SPAdes) | ecosystem: Environmental > Terrestrial > Soil > Wetlands > Peat ...
GCTCGACATCGTGGTTGGCCTGGAGGCCGGTGCCGACGACTACGTCCGCAAGCCATTCGAGCTGCCCGAGCTCGTCGCGCGCGTCCGGGCGGCGCTCCGGCGCGGGCGGGGCGGGCCGGGTGACGCGGAGCGCATCCGACTGGGGCCACTCGCCATCGACGTTGGGGCCCGGACGGTGGCCCGGGACGGGACAGTGATCCCGCTCACCCGGACCGAGTTCGACCTGCTCGTTGAGCTGGCGCGGCGGCCCGGCCAGGTCTTCACGCGCGAGGTCCTCCTCGAACGCATCTGGGGTTACGACTTCCTGGGCGATTCGCGGCTGGTCGACGTGGCGGTCGGGCGCCTCCGGGCGAAGGTCGAGTCGGAGCCGGCATCACCGACGCTCATCGTCACGATCCGGGGCGTGGGATACCGGGCGGGCGGCTGACGTGGCGGCGACCAGCCCCGGCGAGCGGCATGGACTCGGCATCCGCGCCCGCCTCGCGATCGTCGTGGTCGTGCTCGTCGCGCTCACGGCGACCGTCCTGGGCATCGGCGCGTCCGCGTTCGTCGATGCGTCGCTGCGGGATCGGCTCCGGGCGGATGCGTTGCAGCAGGCCGACTACGACCTGGGGGTCCTGATCCCGACGGCGCTGCCGGACGGCATCGATCCGACGTCGCTCACGGCGTCCGGCCTGCTCGAGACGTTCCGGCTGCGGGGCGATGTCAAGACGATCGTCGACTTCGGCGACGGGGACCCGGTCGTCTCCTCGTTCGACCTGGTCGGGTTACTCGCCAGTCTCCCACCCGAGCTGCGGCCGATCGTTGACCGCGGCGAGATCGGGTACGCGTGGACGTCCGTGGCCGGACACTCGGCGCTCGTCCTGGCTGGTCGGCCGGCGGCCGGCGGGCCGGCGTTCTTCTTCGTCCACGACGCGAGCGACATCGACCGCGCCCTGACCCAGCTTCGGATCGCGCTGCTCGTTGGCTCGCTCCTGCTGATCGGGGTGGCGCTCGCCACCGCCCGGGCGGTCGCGCGCGGGATCCTTCGCCCGATCGACGCCGCGGGCCGGGCCGCCGCGCGGATCGCCGATGGGCAGCTGGACGCGCGAGTCCCGACCACGTCGCGCGACGAATTCGGCACGTGGGCCACCGAGTTCAACCGGATGGCCGATACGCTGGAGGCGACGATCGAGCGGCTCCGGTCCGCCGAGTCCCGCAACCGGCGCTTCGTCGCCGACGTCGCCCACGAGTTGCGGACGCCGCTGACGGCGCTCGTCGCGGAGGCCTCGCTGCTCCGCGGCGAGCTGGGAGCGCTGCCGCCGGACGCCCGGCGGGCGGGTGAGCTGCTCGTCGCGGACGTCGCCCGCCTGCGGTCCCTGGTGGACGACCTGATGGAGGTGTCGCGCTTCGACGCGAACGCCGAGCAGGTGACGACGGAACCCGTCGACCTCGGGCGGCGGCTCGGAGCCCTCGTGGCGGCTCGCCTGCCGGCGGCGCAGCTCACGCTCCCCGACCAGCCGGTCGTGATCGAGACGGACCCGCGGCGGCTGGACAGGATCGTTGGCAACCTCCTGGACAACGCGCGGCTCCATGCGCCGGGCGCGCCCGTCACGGTGTCGCTCGCGCAAAGCTCCGGCGCCGTGACGGTGACGGTGGCCGATCGCGGGCCGGGCGCCGGTCCGGCGGACGCGGACCTGGAGCGGCTCTTCGAGCGCTTTGCGAAGGCGGACCCGGCGCGCCCCGGAGGGAGCGGGCTGGGGCTTGCGATCGCGCGCGAGCACGCCGAGCTCCTCGGCGGCACGCTCCGCGCGGCCGCCGACCCGGGCGGCGGCCTCCGTTTCGAGCTCAGGCTGCCCGTGACCGAATCGTTACCCGCTGGCGATGGGCCGGTGATGGGCCGGCGCCATGGTGAGCCCCGTTCGGAACCCGCAGGGAGCCCACCTCGATGAGGACCCATTCCACCCCACGCCACGGCAACCCATCGTCCGTGCGCCTGGCTGCCGTGATCGCCGCAATCGTCGGCCTCGTCGCCGCGTGCACCGGGTCGGTCGGCGTCGCCGGACCCGTGCCCACGCGGCCCGCGACCCCCGCCGGATCCGTGGGGCCCGGTGATGGGACGTCGCCCGAGCCAACTGCGCCGGCGTCCGCCTCGCCGGCCACGGCCACGCCGAGCGCCTCACCGGGGACATCACCGGCAGCGTCGGCCGGTCCCACGACGGCGCCGTCGACTTCTCCGGCCGCGACGACCACGGTCCGCGTCTACCTCTTGCAGCCCGATCCCGCGGGCGGCGATGCGCACCTGGTCCCGGTCCTCCGGACCGTGCCCGCCACCCGGACCGTCGCGACCGCCGCCGTCCGGGAGCTCCTCGCCGGGCCGGCGTCCGACGAGCGTGGCCTCCTGACGATGATCCCGGCCGGCTCGCAGCTGCTCGGCATCACGATCGACGGGAGCGTCGCCACGGTCGACCTGACCGGAGCGTTCGAGTCCGGTGGCGGCAGCGCATCGATGTTCGGGCGGCTCGCCCAGCTGATCTACACGGTGACCCAGTTCCCCACCGTGGACACGGTCCGTCTCCGGCTCGATGGGCAGCCCGTGGAGAGCATCGGCGGCGAGGGCGTGATCGTCGGCGCCGGCCTGGGCCGCACCGACAGCACGTACAACCTCCCGCCGATCTTCGTGGACCGGCCGGCCCGGGGCGGCGCGTTCCCGTCGCCTGCACGCGTGACCGGCCTGGCGAACGTGTTCGAGGCGCAGTTCCGGCTCCAGGTGCTGGACGGCCACCGCCGCGTGCTGGTGGACACGCCGGTCCACGCGACCTGCGGGACCGGCTGCTGGGGCACGTTTGACGTCACCGTCCGGTACAGCGTCCCCACCGCGCAGTGGGGAACCCTGCGGGTCTTCGACCCGTCGGCGAAGGACGGGACGCCGATCGACGTCCGGGAGTACCCGATCTGGCTCACGCCCGCGGGATAGGCCGGGCGGCCGCCACCAGCACGATCGACCGGGCCCGCTCATCGACCACGACCGCTACGGGAAGCTCGCGATTGCCTCCACGAGCAGGTCGATGAAGCGGGGCCGGTCGATCTCTATCCCGACCGCCACGTTCGGCGGCAGGCCGAGCAAGCCGTGGAGGTCCACCACGGTCCGTCCGCGCGTCAGCTCGCTCTCCGTCTCCACGTCGACGCGGTAGGGCACCTCCGTGACAAGGCCCGGCGCCACGAGCCGGGCGACCGCGACCGCATCGTGGATCGGTGAGCCGTCCCAGCCGTAGCGCTCGCGGTGGAAGATCGCGAAGAAGCGGAGCAGGTCCGCGAACACCCGGCCGGTCTGCGTACCCAGCGCCTCCAGGCGCGGGATGTCCGCGTTGCGGAACAGGGCGGCGTGGGTGACTTCCAGCGGCACCAGCGCCACCGGCCGACCGCAGTCGAGCACGATCGCGGCCGCCTCCGGATCGGCCCAGATGTTGAACTCGGCGGAGGCCGTGAGATTCCCCTCCCCGATCGCGCCGCCCATGATGCTGATCTCGGCGATCCGCGGGAGCAGCTCCGGGTGCGTGCGAGCGAAGAGCGCGATGTTCGTGAGCGGCCCGGTGGGGACCAGCGTGACCGGGTCCGGCGATTCGCGAACCAGCCGGGCCAGCAGCTCCACGGCACCCTCCGCGACCGGCCCGACCGCGGCTTCCGGCAGGGCCGCGCCGTCCAGGCCGGACGTGCCGTGGACATGGTCGGCGACACGGATCGGCCGGACGAGCGGGCGGGCCGCCCCAGCCGCCACCGGGACATCGGTCCGGCCCAACAGCGTCAGGATGCGGAGGGCATTCCGGGTCGTGTTCTCCAGGCCCGCGTTCCCGGCCACGGTCGTGATGCCCAGGACGTGCAGCTCAGGGCGCGCGAGCGCGAGCGTGATCGCCAGGGCATCGTCATGGCCCGGGTCGCAGTCGAGGATCACGGGGCGGGACGGCACGCTGGGAGGGTACCCGGTCCGGCCGCTCCCGCGCGCGATCGTCGCGCGGCGCGCGAGCCACCACCCTATTCTTCAAGCGGCAGATGCTGCGATCCGGCGCGTCTTGCCCGGCCACCGGGCGCCCGGTACGATGCACCACGGAAGTCCGCCCGGCCGTACCGGGCGATCGCGCCTACCGGGCCTCGTTCGAGGCTCAGTTCGCGCAAGGAGGAGTTCATGATCACACGCACCACCCGGCTCGGTCTGCTCGCCGCGACGCTCGCGATCGTCGCGTCCGCATGCAGCGGCTCGGCCACCCCCACTCCATCGGTCGCGCCGTCCGCGGCCCCGTCCGTCGCGGCTTCGGTCGCCCCGTCCGAGGCGCCCAGCCCGTCCCCGGCGGCCTCGGCGTCGACGCTCAAGATCGGCGTAGTGACCGATATCGGCACCCTGAACGACAAGGGCTACAACGAGTACAGCTTCAAGGGCGCCCAGGACGCCGCCACGGCGCTCGGCGCCGCGACTCCGCCCTCGATCGTCCCGAAGGACGCCTCCGAGTACAAGGCGGACATCCAGCAGTTCGTTGACCAGAAGTTCGACGTGATCGTCACGGTCGGCTTCAACCTGACTGCCGACACGGTCGGGGCCGCCAAGGCGAACCCAAAGGTCCATTTCGTGGGCGTCGACCAGTCGCCGATCTGCGTCGATCCGACCGGCGCACCCGACGCGACGTTCGGCTGCAAGGGTGACGCGAAGACGCTCCTGCCGAACTACACCTCGCTCTACTTCCAAGAGGACCAGGCCGGCTATCTCGCCGGGATCGTCGCGGCGTACGCGAGCAAGGCCAACATCATCGGCGCCATCGGCGGCACCACCTTGTGCGCCCCGTGCGTCAAGTACATACAGGGCTACGAGCTCGGCGCCAAGTCGGTCAAGCCGACCATCGTGGTCAAGTCCAACTACGTGACCCATGACTTCTCGGCCGCGGCCTTCAACGACCCGGCCGGCGGCAAGATCTTCGCCGACACGTTCATCAAGACCAACAAGGTGGACGTCCTCTTCCAGGTCGCCGGCAAGACCGGCAACGGCGTCCTCGAGGCCGCCTGCGCAAGCAAGATCTACGGCATCGGCGTCGACGTGGACCAGTGGACCTCGCTCGGCGCGCCGGCCAATGCCTGCGTCATCACGAGTGCTGAGAAGCACGTCGAGTCCGCCGTCAACCAGGCGGTCACGGGGATCGCGGCCGGCAACCTTGCCGCCGGGGACGTCCTCTTCAACGCCGCCAACGACGGGATCGGCGCTTCCGACTTCCATGACAAGGCCAGCATGTTCGGCCCCGAAGTGAAGGCAGCGCTCGACGCGGCCCTCGCGGCGATGAAGGCCGGTACGCTCAAGACCTGCCCCGACACCGGCTGCGGCGTCGCCAAGTAGCCGCCAACCAGGCGGCCAACGTTCCGGACGGGCCGGCCGCACGCGGCCGGCCCGTCCGCGTTTCTCCCCCGCCCACGCCGGGAGCCACGCCCATGACGGTCCAGACGGGTCCGAGCCTCGCTCCCGCGCTCGAGATGCGCGGGATCACGAAGCGCTACCCGGGCGTGGTCGCGAACGACGGGATCAGCCTGGAAGTCCATCCCGGCGAGATCCATGCCCTTCTCGGCGAGAACGGGGCGGGCAAGACGACGCTCATGAACGTCCTCTACGGCCTGGCACGACCGGACGAGGGAGAGATCCTGCTGAATGGCCAGCCCGTCCGGATCGCCGGCCCCTCGGACGCGATCGCGCGCGGGATCAACATGGTCCATCAGCACTTCATGCTGGTCCCGGTCCTCAGCGTGGCCGACAACATTCTCCTCGGCGAGGAGACCATGGCGAACCGGGTCTTCCTCGACCGCAAGGAGGCTCACCGCCGGATCGTGGAGCTCGGCCGGCGGTTCGGCTTCGAGATCGACCCGGAGGCGAAGGTCGGCTCGCTCTCCGTCGGTTGGCAGCAGCGCGTGGAGATCCTCAAGGCCCTCTACCGGAATGCCCGCATCCTCGTCCTCGACGAGCCGACCGCCGTCCTGACGCCGCAGGAGACCGAGGAGATCTTCGCCGTCCTGCGGCGATTGGCTGCTGAAGGGCACAGCATCGTCTTCATCAGCCACAAGCTCTACGAGGTCCTGGAGATCGCGGACCGGATCACGGTGATCCGCCGCGGTCGCGTCGTCGGCGAGCGGCTGCCGGCCGAGACGAACGAGGACGACCTGGCCGAGCTGATGGTCGGCCGCGAGGTGCAGCTCACCGTGGACCGAGGGACTTCCCATCCCGGCGAGCCGGTCCTGCGGGTAGCCGGGCTCCAGGCAAAGGACGACCGCGGCCACCTGGCCGTCCGCGGCGTGGACCTGGAGGTCCGGGCCGGCGAGATCGTGGGCATCGCGGGCGTGGCCGGCAACGGGCAGGATGAGTTCGTCGAGGCGATCATCGGCCTCCGGCGCCCGACCGCCGGCACGGTCACCCTGGCCGGCACCGACGTGACAGGCCGCTCACCGCGGGACATCAACGAGGCCGCCGTCGCGTACGTGCCGGCCGACCGTCACCGTTTCGGCCTGATCACCGCGTTCTCGCTGGCCGACAACCTGGTCCTCACCAGCTACTACCGGCGTCCGTACGCTCGAGGCATGCTGCGCGACGGGGACGCGATCCAGCGGGACGCGGTATCGGCGATCGAGCGCTTCGACATCCGCACGCCGTCCGCGACCGTGACGGCGGGCACGCTCTCCGGCGGCAACCAGCAGAAAGCGATCGTGGCGCGCGAGTTCGACCGGGACCTGAAGCTGCTTGTCCTGGACCAGCCGACCCGGGGCCTCGACGTTGGCAGCATCGAGTTCATCCACCGCCAGGTGATCGCCAAGCGCGACGCCGGCACGGCGGTCCTGCTCGTCTCCGCCGAGCTGGACGAGGTCCTGGAGATGTCCGACCGGATCGGCGTCATGTACGCCGGCCAGATCGTGGCCATCATCGACGGGCGGACCGCCGACAAGAACGAGGTGGGCCTGCTGATGGCGACCGGTGGCGCTGAGCGCGGCGGCGCCACGCCCGGGGAGGCCCGGCCATGAGCGCGTCCCTCATCCCGGCCCCCGCCCCGGTGCGCCGACCCCGCGGCCTGGCGTCGCGTGTCTGGTCGGTCACCGCCGTCCCCCTCGTCGTGACCGTGCTGTCCGTGCTCGTGGGCGCGGCGATCATCGTCTTCTCCGAGCTGCTCGTCCCCGGCCACCCCTTCGACCTGGGGCTTCCGCTCGTCGCGTACTCCGCCCTGCTGAGTGGCGCGCTGGGCAACCCGGACGCGATCGTCTCCACGCTCGTCTACTCGACGCCGCTCGTATTCGGCGGCCTTGCCGTCGGGTTCGGCTTCAAGGCCGGACTCTTCAACATCGGCGCCCAGGGCCAGTTCCTCGTTGGCGCCCTGGGGGCGGTCATGGCGGGCGTCGCGCTGGCCGACGCGCCCGCGCCGATCGCGATCCCGCTCGCGGCCCTGGCGGGCATCATCGCCGGCGGCATCTGGGGCTTCATCCCGGGGTTCCTGAAGGCGGTCTCGGGCGCCCACGAGGTGGTCAGCACGATCATGCTGAACTACGTCGCGGTCCAGCTCCTGGCCGCGCTCGTGAGCGGACCGCTCAAGGTCCCGCGCTCGCCATCCCCGGTCACCTTCGACGTCGGGAACGCGGCGTTCCCGGTCATCCTCGGACGAAACGGGCACCTGGGGATCGCCCTTGCGCTGCTCGCCGCGATCTTCGTGTGGTGGCTGCTCTACCGGACCACCTGGGGCTTCGAGGTCCGCGCCGTCGGGGCCAACCCGGACGCGGCCCGCTACGCGGGCATGCGACCCAAGCTCATCACGATCGCGACGATGACGTTCAGCGGCGCGCTCGCCGGGCTGGCGGGCACCTCCGTCCTGCTCGGCGTCACCCACTCGATGACCTCCAGCTTCGGGACCACGGTCGGCTTCGACTCGATCGCCGTTGCCCTGCTGGCCCGCTCGAACCCGCTCGTGATCCTGCCGGCGGCGCTCCTGTTCGGCGGCATGCGCGCGGGCGCGGGCCTGATGCAGATCAAGGCGCAAATCCCGGTGGAGCTCGTGGACGTGCTCCAGGCGACGATCCTCCTCTTCCTCGTGGCGAGTCCCGTGCTGCGCCGGGTGCTTCGGATGGGCCGCCGACGAGCCGGTCCGACCGGGGTCGACACGGTGGCCGCTTCGATGGGTGGAGAGGCGGTGGTGGTCTGATGGACATCGGCCCGCTGGTCAACGGCCTCTACGGCATCCCGGTCCTGGGCCTGCTCTTCCAGGCTGTTGGCTACCTGGTCGCCGTCCTCCCGCCGAACTCGACGAGCATCATGTCCCAGGCCACGCCGCTCGCCCTCGCGGCGCTGTGCGGCGTCCTGTGCGAGCGCTCCGGCATCGTCAACATCGGCATCGAGGGGACGATGCTCGCCAGCGCCTTCACGGCATGGGTCGTGGGCGTCGCCCTCAACCCGATGTTCCAGGCCGCCCCGAGCGACCTCTTCGGGATCACCATCCCGCTCGTCATCGCGCTCATAGCGGCGCTCGGCGTTGCGCTCCTCATCTCGGCCCTCCACGCCTGGCTCTCGATCTCGCTTCGGGCGGACCAGATCATCAGCGGCACCATCATCAACATCGCGGCCTTCGGCGTGACCGGCTACCTGGACCAGCTGATCTCCAAGACCTCGCCGGCGGGGGCCGGCGAGTTCACCCGATTCACCCCACCCGACGCCCTGACGAACCTGCCCGGGGTCGGCTGGATTGTCTCGATGTTCCTCAACCAGGGCCCCATCGCGATGTCCGCGATCGTGCTCATCGTCGGCGCTCAGGTCTGGCTCTTCCGTTCGCGATGGGGCCTGCGCACCCGCGCCGTCGGTGAGCATCCGCGGGCGGCCGAGACGGTCGGGATCGACGTGATCCGGCTGCGCTACCGGAACGTGATGGTCGGCGGCATGTTGGCCGGCCTTGGCGGCGCGTTCCTGAGCATCGAGGCCACGAACTCGTTCCAGCTGGGCATGACGAACGGGCGGGGCTTCATCGCCCTCGCGGCGATGATCATGGGCCGCTGGACGCCGCTGGGCGCCTTTGCCTCGGCCCTCCTGTTCGCGACGTTCCTGCAGCTGGGCCAGCTCATCAACATCGCCCCGCCCGGCGGTGACCTGGGCTCCATCATGAGCGCCGTTCCTGCGCAGCTCTTCGACGCCCTCCCCTACATCCTGACCATCGTGATCCTGGCCGGCGTGGTCGGCCGGAGCATCCCGCCGGCCGCCGATGGCCAGCCGTACGAGCGCGAGTCCGCGACGTAACGGCTGGTCCCCACGGCGCGACGCCACGTCGAGGGGCCGGGGCACAACGAACCGCCTCCAGGAGGATCCCAGTCCGTCAGCGTCCCTCTCACACCGGCCGAGCTCGGCTACGCGCCGCTCAGCCAGGCGTTCATCGCGGACCCGTATTCCGTCTTCGAGCGGCTGCGGGCGGACCACCCGGTGATCTACGACCCGGCCACGAACCAGTGGCTGGTCTCGCGCTTCGCCGATGTGGGCGCGCTGCTTCGCGACCGGCGCCTCGGGCGCTCGTACGTCCACGTTGCCAGCCACGAGGAGTTCGGGCGGACGCCGCCACCGGCGTGGCAGGCGCCATTCGACGACAGCCTGCGCCTCCAGCTCATTGACATGGAGCCGCCCGACCACACCCGGCTCCGGCGCCTGGTCTCCACCGCCTTCACCCCGCGAACCGTGGAGGGCCTCCGTCCCCGCGTCACGGAGCTGGTGCACGGCCTGGTGGAAGTCGCACTCGAGCGCCGGGAGTTCGACCTCCTCGCCGACGTCATCGAGCAGCTCCCGGTGGCCATCATCGCGGAGCTGCTCGGGATCCCGGCGGCGGATCGGCCGCTCCTGCGCCCGTGGTCCGCCGACATGACCCTGATGTTCGAGCTGGTCCGCAGCGAGGACGACGCACGCCGGGCCGCCCGGGCGACCGTCGAGTTCTCCGACTACCTGCGCGGCCTGGTCCGCGAGCGGCGCGCCAGGCCGGAGGCGGACCTCCTGAGCCAGTTGGCCCTGGTCGCGGAGGCCGGCGACCGCCTCTCCGAGGACGAGCTGATCGTGACCGCGATCCTCCTGCTGAATGCCGGCCACGAGGCGTCGGTGAATGGCGCGGCGAACGCGTGGTGGACGCTCTTCCGCCACCCGGACGCGCTGGCGGCGCTTCGTGCCCACCCGGACCTCGTGCCGACCGCCGTGGAGGAGCTGCTTCGTTTCGACACCCCGGCGCCGATGTTCGAGCGCTGGGTCCTGGAGGATATCGAGCTGCACGGGGTCTCGATCCCGCGCGGACAGGAGCTGGCGCTCCTCTTCGGGTCGGCGAACCGGGATCCGGCCCAGTTTATGAACGCCGACAGCCTCGTCCTGGATCGCAGCCCAAACCCGCACCTCTCGTTCGGGGTCGGGATCCATTTCTGCCTGGGGGCTCCACTCGCCCGGCTGGAGTTGGCGATCCTGTTCCGGACGATCCTCGAGCGGATGCCCACGCTGGAGCTGGTCGCCGAGCCGGCCTGGAAGCCACGCTTCATCCTGCGCGGGCTCCAGGCGCTGCCCGTTCGCGTCGCCTGACGGGAAGAGGCGCGGCGGACCCGCGGCTCGGCCACCTCGGCCGGTCAGGCCCGGAGCGGGTAGCGCCCGGACTCCATGGCCGCGTCCACCATCGCGAGGACGTTCTCCGGCGGGACCTCGTCCATGATCGTGTGGACAGCCGCGAGGAGGTATCCCCCGCCTGGCGCCAGTATCCGGATTACCCGTCGGACCTCCTGGCGGACGTCCGACGGCGTGCCGTAGGGCAGGACGCGCTGCGTGTCGATCGCGCCGCAGAAGCTCAGGTGCTTGCCGTGACGGCGCTTGAGCGCCGCGATGTCGGCCATCCGACCGGATGAGGTCTGGATCGGGTTGAGGATATCGACCCCGATCTCCACGAAGTCGTCCACGAGATCCGTAACGTCGCCGTCCGTGTGGAAAAAGACGCGCGCCTTCGTGTGGGCCCGGATGAACGCGATGTACTCGGCGTGGATCGGCTTGAGGATCCGGCGGTACATCGCGGGTGACATGAGGAGCGATTCCTCGGTCCCGAGGTCGTCGCCGATCTTGATGATGTCCACGTCGTCGCCCAGCTCCTGCAGGAAGTGGCCCATCAGCTGTGTGCAGAGGCCGGCGATCCGGCGCAGGAGGGCCTCCGCGAACTCGGGGTTGAGGGCAAGGTTGCCCAGGAACGTCTCCATGCCCTGCATGGCGAATGCCCGCTCGAGCGGGAAGAGGAGCCAGGGCGTCGCCATGATCGCGTAGCGGTTGTCGGCTGCCAGGCGGGCCGCCTCGGCCCGCACGTGCGCGACGCGCGACGGGTCGTCCATGTCCGGCCACGGGTAGGCCTCGATCGCGTCGAGAGTCTCCGCCTCCCGCATCGGATGCACGCCGGGATACCAGTGACTCTCCTCGACCTCCACCTGGCCACTACCCCACTCGTCGATGCACGGGGCATGCGGCGACCGGTTCCGGTTGCGCTGCCGCGTCGCCGCCGGGATGGCGTCGAAGATGGGCCGCACATCGGTTCCCAGGCGCTGGAGGACGGCCTCCGTCGGGTTGGCCGTGCCGAGCTCCGGCCAGTCGTAGATGGACTGCGCGCCCGGCTCCAGGCCCAGGAGGCTCGCCAGGCCGCGGTACGGCCGCATCTTCATGCCGGTAGCGTTGCTGACCCCCACGACGATGGGCACGCGATCGGGCTCGGCGTGGTCGAGGGCGGTGCGGACCCGGTCGCGGGGAGTCAGGGACACGGTGATTTGAGCCTCCGGGTCGCAATTGGAGCGCTGACCGAGCGAGTCGCGATCGGCGCGGCGAGCGCCGCTCCTCTCGCGCCAGTATGGCCCGCGGCGGCGGCCCGATGAAAGCCCCTGGGGTCGGCCCGATATAGGCCCCTCGGGTCGGCCCGCGTTGGCCGTGCAATGATCCGCCGCATGGACGCCACCGGCCGCATGAACGCCACCGGGCGAACCCGTCTCGCGGCGATCCTCGACCTCCAGGAGGGCCGCCGCCGCGTGCCGCTCCTGGGCGACGCGGAGATCCGCGAGCTGCTGCGGACGGCCCGACGGATCGCGGTGATCGGGGCGTCGGATCGGCCGGGCCGTCCTTCCGGCGAGGTCTTCGTCGCGCTCCTGCGGGCCGGGTACGACGCGGTCCCGGTCACGCCGCGCTTCGCGACGGTCCACGGCCGGGCGGCCTTCCCGAACCTTGCCGCGGCCGTCGCCGCGACAGGCGGGTTCGAAATCGTGGACGTGTTCCGCCGCGCCGAGGACTGCCCGGCCCATGCGCACGAGGCGGTGGCGGCGGGCGCTCGCGTTCTCTGGCTCCAGCTGGGCATCGTCAGCTGGGAGGCCGCCGAGATTGCCCGGACCGGCGGCCTCGAGGTCGTGATGGACCGCTGCATCTCCGTGGAGCGCTACCGGCTCCTGCGCTGAGCCTGGCGGGCGTGCGCAGGGGGCGGTCTCAGGCGGGCGGTCGCACGCCCGGACTCGGGAGCTACCCGATGACGAGGCCGGCGAGGGCCAGCACCACGCCGGCGGCCGCCACCAGGAGCGCCTCGCGGACGCGCGAGCGCAGCAGTGACTTCATGACGTCGGCCCCGGTCGTGTCGCCGGCGGCCTCGCCGAGGCCTCCGCGCCAGGCGCGGTAACGCTCCGCGTTCGCTTCCCGCGCGCGCAGTGCCTGGTAGCGGGCCCACGGCACGCGCGCTCGGAACAGGCCCGCGGCGACAAGCGCGAGCCCACCGGCCACGAGGGCCAAGC
>Ga0208587_1001407_pt1 | contig 12788 bp, 9 predicted proteins | sample NGESurdeep092012_7_FD_184472 | JGI IMG/M metagenome (GOLD analysis project Ga0208587, IMG submission 184472) | Arctic peat soil microbial communities from Barrow, Alaska - NGEE Surface sample 210 deep-092012 (SPAdes) | ecosystem: Environmental > Terrestrial > Soil > Wetlands > Peat ...
GAGATCGTCGGGAGTCGGACCGACCGAGATGAATTCGACATTGATGCCGCCGGGGTGCACGCCCTGAAGCCGGCTCCCGATCTCGGCCACGTCCACGCCGGTTGGATCGGGGCCCAGGAGGACGAGATGGGGATTGCCCATGTCGACGGTACGGGCCCGGCGATCAGCAAACTGCTGCGCCTGGTCGGGACCCAGTTCGGCTTTGCCCATATCGACCGAGGCCGCCGCAGCCCCGACTGCGTCTCCGGTCCGGTACTCGACGGTCCGGACGCCGCCCAGCGTCCATACGCTGAAATCGGGAGGAGTCACCAGTCCGGCGTCCACTGCGGCTTGGGCCAAGCAGCGAATGCCGTTGCCGCTCATTTCCGCCTCGGAGCCGTCGGCATTGCGAAGATCCATCGACAGATCGGAGCCCTCGCGACCAGCCAGAATTCTGATCACCCCGTCGGCACCGATTCCAAACCGCCGGTCGCACAGGGCGCGCACCAACTCCGGTGCCACCCGGTGCCGGTCCTCGATGTCGACCACGACGAGGAAGTCGTTTCCGGCACCGTGGTGCTTGGTCAACTGGAGTGTTCGATGGTCATCCATGGTTCTGGTTCTCTGCGTCGAGGTCAGTCTCCCACCGTCTCGGTGGATCTTGGCGTAGCAGGGTCTGGCCGAACAGGTCGGCAATCCGAGCCACCCCGTCTTCACCTGGTTCTAACCACAGGATACGGGGATCACGACGGAACCATGCCCATTGCCGGCGAGCGAAGGTGCGGGTGCGCCGAACCGCTTCGGCCACCGCATCATCCAGCGGAACTCCGTCTTCGACGTGGGACAACAGTTCGCGATACCCGAGGGCCTGGCGGGCGGTACGCGACAATCCGCCCGGCAACGCGGCCAGGGAACGCACTTCGTCGAGGAAACCGAGGTCCATCATGGTGTTGAAGCGTTCAGCAATACGGCGGTCTGTCTCCTCGGGGACGTAGCGGACGCCCACCAGGGTGACCTGACTGGGTGGATACGCCTCCAACCCGGGCCCGAACGACGAAAACTGTCGCCCCGATCCGAGTGACACTTCCAGGGCCCTGACCAGACGGCGACGATTGGTGGGCTCCAGGCGACCGGCCGCCACCGGATCGAGGGACGCCAACCGGGCGTGAAGTGCCGCCATCACCACCCACTCGCCTGGGCTCCCTTCCGGTCCCCCGGCCGCCAACTCGTCGTTGAGCCGGGTCACCACCTCGGGGTAGCGACCCGGAAACGACAGATCGTCGACAATCGAACGCAGATAGAGTCCGGTCCCCCCGACCAGTAGGGCGCCATGGGCCCGGGCCGAGACTTCATCCAAGGCGGTACGGGCCGCGGCCTGAAACTGCTGCACGGTGAACTCGTCGGTGGGCTCGACCAGGTCGATCAAGTGATAATCCACCCGGCTGCGTACGGCCGGGGACGGCGTGGCGGTGCCGATATCCATACCCCGATACACCGCCATGGAGTCCACCGACAGGAGCTCCACCCGAAATGGCCAACCGGTCTTACCGTCGGTTGCAGCGTTGTCCGATGCTTCGGCCACCGCCAATGCCAAAGCCGACTTCCCCGAGGCGGTGGGGCCGACCAGGGCCACCACGCCGGGAGACGATGCTCCCATCGGTGGGACGGAGTCAGCCGGCAACGACAGGGATACGGGTGCGGTGTCGGGGCAGAGCGGTGACCTCGATGAGCTCTCCGAACAGGTGATGGCGGGCGGAACCCGTCACCCGCACCTCGGCAAACGATCCGATGGCAATCCGTCGCCCTTCAACCGGCTCGAAATGAACCAGTTTGTTTTGACCGGTGCGGCCGGTAATGACTGACGGATCCCGTTTGGAAGGACCTTCCACCAGCACTTCCTCCACCTTTCCGATTCGGGCCCTGTGCCGGACGAGCGCGGAGCGCTCAACCACCGCCCGGAGTCGCTCCATCCGTTCAGCCGCCACTTCCGATGGGACGAATCGATCCTGCATGGCCGCGGCTCGGGTGCCGGGGCGGGGGGAGAAGACGAAGGTGTACGCGCTGTCGTAATTGGCCTCGGCGGCAACCTCGAGGGTGCGTTCGAAGTCGTCTTCGGTCTCACCGGGGAAACCGACGATGAGATCGGTGCTGACCGCCAGATCGGAAATGGCGGCTCGGGCGTCGGCCAGGCGGGCCAGGTACCGTTCGGCTGTGTAGCCACGGCGCATGGCCGTCAGGGTGGTATTGCTGCCGGCCTGCAGAGGAAGGTGGAGATGGTCGCAGACTTCGGGTGTCTCGGCCATGGCGGCGATGGTCTCGGGCCGGAGGTCTTTGGGGTGGGGGCTGGTGAAGCGAACCCGGCGGATGCCATCCACAGCACTGACCAACCGGAGCAGCTCGGCGAAGAGGGGTGCCCGTTTGGTGATGTCGCGTCCGTACGAGTTGACGTTTTGGCCCAGCAGGGTGACCTCGGTCACCCCGCGGTCGGCCAGGGTCCGGACTTCCGCCACCAGGTCATCCATGCGACGAGATACCTCACCGCCTCGGACCGAGGGCACGATGCAGAAAGCACACGAGTTGTTGCATCCCATCTGAATCGTCACCCAGGCGGCATAGGGAAGGTCGCGTACCGCACCGACGGCGGCGGCCTGTTGCCCCTGGGCGGAAAGATGGCTCTCCGGTAGTGGTTCGTCGAGGATCTCCACGATCGGTCCGGAGCGAGCCGCCCGGCGCAGCAGCTCTGGCGCGTTGGCCAAATTGTGGGTGCCGAAGACCACATCGACGTGACTGGCCCGCTCCCGGATCCGTCCTTTGTCCATTTGGGCCAGGCACCCCCCCACCGCAATCTGCATGTCGGGTCGCTGTTCGCGCAGGGTCTTGAGGTTTCCCAGATGTCCGTAGAACTTGTTGTCGGCATTCTCCCGGATGCAGCACGTGTTGAACACCACCACGTCAGCCGACTCCAGGTCGGGGATCGACACCAGGCCGTCGGCGGTGAGCAGCCCGGCCAGCCGCTCCGAATCGTGATCGTTCATCTGGCAACCGAAGGTTTGGATATGAAATGTCCGCTGGGGGGATGCAAGCCCTGGCCCCAGGGGAGCTCCTGGGTCGGGATCGGTGCCTGATATCACCGTCCCATGGTATTGCCCCGATGACGACCTACGGGTGCGAAGCCTCCACCACCGTGTGAATGCCCCCCCTGACCAGCCAGTCGGTGATCACTGTCATCTCATTGGGGGCGATCGCACCCACCAGATCATCGAGGATCCGGTTGGTCACATCCTCGTGGAATGCACCCTCATCCCGATAGCTCCAGAGGTAGAGCTTGAGCGACTTGAGTTCCACGATGAACTCGCCGGGGACGTAGGACACCGTTACCGTGGCAAAGTCGGGCTGTCCGGTCATCGGGCAGATGCACGTGAACTCCGGTGTATCGCAGCGCACCTCGTAGCGGCGCCCCGGATGGGGATTGGGAATGGCCTGCAATTCTTTCGATGGGCGAGACGGCACGGCCAAGATTCTACGGGCGGAAACTACCGGTTCCCGTCAAAGTCGTAGAACTGGCCCCCGCCGTCGGGAACCGTACCGCCAGCCTCGTCCGTATCGCCTTGTCCATCGGCGGACCACGAGGGCTGGCGATCACGCCAAAAATCATCAGAGCCGTCTCGATCGACGATCAGTCCGTGCATGTCCGGCCCGAGAAGAAGCGCCTTTCCCGGGACATCCGCTTCGGCCATCGCTTCTTTCGCCGCTTGTTGCACCTTGGCCCCATCCGCACCACGGCAGATCCCGAGCAGCGAGGGCCCGGCCCCTGACCAACACGCGGCCAGGGCGCCACCGGCCGAGAGCTTGGAAAGCAGATTCGGTGCCGCCGGGAAGAGCGGGCTCCGAAAATCCTGATGGAGTCGGTCTTCGGTGGCTTCCTTCAGCAGTACCCGGCTGTCGGCCAACCCGGCGATCAGGAGAGCCATGCGGGACAGATTGAAGGCGGCATTTTCGCGGGTGACCTCGTTGGGGAGCGCTAACCGCGCCTTGGCGGTCGACAAGATGAGATCGGGGACGATGATCACGAAGACCAGGCTGACATCGAGCGTGAGGCGCACTACCCGCACCGCACCCTTGACCATGGCTGCGGCTACCAGGCCACCAACCACTGCTGCAGCGGCATTGTCGGGGTGCCCGTCCATATAGGCGGCCACGGCCAACGGATCCTTGGCCCCGGCCGCGGCCGCGGCGGCGGCGGCGAGGGCGGCGGAAGATCCGAGCCCTCTTCCCACCGGAACCTCAGACCGGACGGTAATCGCCAGTCGGTCCGTCCCCGCCACCTCGATGGCCACCCGGGCGGCCAGATGGGAAGGGTCGTCGGACATGCCTGCACCTTCTCCCACCGATCGGACGATCAGGCGGGAGGCCTTTTCCACTTCGACCTCGACATATAGATCGAGGGCAACGGCAAGGGTATCGAATCCCGGGCCGAGATTGGCAGACGATGCTGGGGCACGTGCTCGCACGACGTCAGGGTACTCGTCACACGCGGCTCGGGGCGGGACCAACGCGGCCGGCTGTCCGGGACAGCATCGGGGAATCGCCTACCGGTGAATCAGGCGCCACCACCAAGACGGTTCAGGAAGAGTCTTGGACAGGCGCAGAGGCACCAACTCGAGCTGGGTTCCGAGTGCATAGGAGACCGTCCCGACCCGTGCACCGCTTCGCCCGCCGGGAGGCACCGACAATGTGTGGGTGGCGACAACAGTCTGTCCCGGCCACGCCAGCACCATGGCCGGGCCCGAGGTGGCCACCGCCACCTCGTGAGGCATGCCTCCCCAGGTGGACGTGGCTGTGCCGACCACCTTGCCCGGATAGCTGAGAAGCACCGGGACCACTGCGCCCTCGGCCGCCGACAGCAACGACTCTGCCGCCGGCCGGGTGAAACGCTCCGGATCCGGAACTATCAGATCTTGCACCGGCGTGGTGGTGGGCGGCGTGGTGGCCGGAGGCGGCGTGGTGGTGGGCGGCGTGGTGGCCGGAGGCGGCGTGGTGGTCGTGGTGGTCGTGGTGGTCGTGGTGGGGGGGACGATGGGCGCCGGCACCGGTTGCCCGATCACCACGGCCAGAACCAGCACCGGTCGACCGGCGATCACCCGTTCGGCCGCCAACACCATGCAACCACCGGCTTGCGAGGTGTACCCCGATTTGATCCCCACCACGCCGTTGGAACCGATTTCGGTCACGAGGTTGGGAAGGGTGCCGACCAGGGGAAGCGTCACCGATGACTTGGCCACCACTTCGGCAAATGTCGGAATTGCCATGGCTGCCGCCGCCACTTTCAGGCAGTCGACGGCGGAGGACACCGAGTGTTGGTCGAAACCGCTGGCATCGACGTAGTGGCTGCTGGTCATCCCCAACGAGGCGGCCAAAGCGTTCATCTTCACCACGAACGCCGCCTCGCTCCCCGCATCCCATACGGCAAGGGTGAAGGCGATGTTGTTGGCCGATCGGGCCAGCAGCCCCTCGAGGAGTTGGCGTTCGGTCAGCACTTCGCCGACCGCAACCGCAATGACGGATTCGTCGCTGTGAGCGTCCTTGTCATATTCCGCCACGTCCGAGGCAGTCAGGGTGATGGAAGGCCCACTGGCGTTGGCTGGCACTGGGTGATCGCGAAGGATCACGACCGCGGTCGCCAACTTGGTGAGCGAGGCGACAGGCACCGGAGTGGTCTCATCCGAATTGGCGGCGAATCCCAGCGCCGGGACCTGCACCGCGCCCTGTCCCTTGGACGGCCATGGAAGGACCGGCGGGCCACCGGGAACCTTCACAGAGGCCAACGACGATTGCGATGCCGGCACGGGAAGGGGTCGGGTCACGTGCCACGCCTCGGCCAACCCGATTCCAATCACTACCACCACCCCGATGCTCACCAGTGACCACCTGAGTCGATGTGACCCACGCTTGCTGTGGCGCCCACCACGCCGTCCGTTGTCGGCCGGAAGTGGATCGGTAGGTTCGGACCTCGATCGTCCTACGATCGATTCCTCCGCTGTGTTGTCGATCAACGCTCTTCGAGTTCCTCGACAGTCATCAACACTGTTCGGGCCTTGGATCCCTCTGAAGGTCCCACCACGCCACCGCGCTCCATCAGATCCATCAGACGGCCGGCCCGGGCAAACCCCACCCGAAGTTTGCGCTGCAGCATCGAGGTGGACCCCAACTGGGACCTCACCACAAGATCCATCGCCTGAGCCAACAACTCCTCGTCATCGTCATCGGCACCCCGTTGGCCGGCCCGGCCGGTTCGGGCCACCTCGTCGATACCGGCCACCACTTCCATCGGCCGCTGACGCTTCCAGTGGGCGGCAACGGCCCGAACCTCGTCTGCTCCGACCCACGGGGCCTGGAGACGCTGTGGATTCGACGACGATGCGGTCACCAACAGCATGTCGCCCTTGCCGATGAGCCGCTCGGCCCCGGGTTGGTCGAGGATCACTCGACTGTCGGCCAGCGACGACACCGAAAAAGCCATGCGAGATGGAATGTTGGCCTTGATCACTCCGGTGATCACATCAACCGACGGACGCTGGGTAGCCAGCACAAGATGGATCCCGACCGCCCGCGCCATCTGGGCGATCCGACACACCGAGTCCTCGACGTCCCGGGCGGCCACCATCATCAGGTCGTTCAGCTCATCCACCACTATGAGAATGAAGGGCAGCCTCTGGTAACGCCGCTCGTCTTCCTCGGGCGACTGCTCGGATTCGTCGTCGTCGGACCCAGTGCCGCGCATGCGAAGCCGGTAGGCCTCTTCGTGATCTTCGAGCTGGCCACTATCGACGGCAATGTTGTACCCGGTGATGTCGCGCATCCCCGCCTCGGCCAGGAGGTCGTAGCGGCGCTCCATCTCCTTGACCGCCCAGGACAGGGCGTTGGCCGCCTTCTTCGGGTCCACCACCACCTGGGTCAGCAGATGGGGAAGGTCGTTGTACTGACCCAGCTCCACCCGTTTCGGGTCCACCAGCATCAGGCGCACCTGATCGGGAGTGGCCCGGATGAGGATGGAGGTGAGAATCGAGTTGATGCACGATGACTTGCCCGACCCGGTAGATCCCGAAACCAGCAGGTGGGGCATGTCAGCCAGGTTCACCATGTACGCATTGCCAGCGATATCGCGACCCAGCGCCACCTCCAACGGATGATGGGCCTTGGCGGCTTCGGGCGAGGCCAGGATGTCCCCCAACGCCACCAACTGGCGATGGCGATTGGGAACCTCTACACCGATGGCGGATTTGCCGGGGATGGGCGCAAGGATGCGCACGTCGGGTGAGGCCATGGCGTAGGCGATGTCCTTGGACAACGACGTCACCCGGGCCACTTTGACGCCGGTCCCGAGCTCGAGCTCGTAGCGGGTCACGGACGGCCCGACCGTGCGGCCTACCAGCCGGGTTTCGACGCCATGGGCGGCCAGCGCGTGCACCAGGGCGGTGCCGCCGGCATCCACTTCGCGCTCGTCGACAGCCTGTGGCTTCAACCTCTTCAGGAGGGTGGGCGGGGGTAGGCGCCAACCTCCGGCACCCGGACCCAGCTTCATCTCGAGCTGGGAGGCCTTGCCGGCCTTGGTGGCGGCCTCAGGAAGGGTCGCCACGTCCGGAGGCCCACCCGATCCGTCCATCGGGTCCAACACCGAATCGGCGGCCACCGGCAACGCCACCTGGGGAACCACCGCCATCTCGGGGTCGGGGTTGCGAGCGGCATTCCCCTCGTTCACTTCTGCTTCGTCTCCACCGGATATCGCCCGGCCGAAGGGGTCGGTGGGTTGGTCATCATTTGCGTCGGTCTCGACACGACCCGATCTCCCCTCGGGGCCGCCCCGAGCCACATCGAATGCCCACCGGGCCGCCACCCTTACGCCGTGAGCGGCGGTTTTGACCGACACCCCGGTGAACAGCACCATGGCCACCACCATCACCGCTATCAACACGGTGGCGGCGCCGAAACCCCCGAGACCGGCCTGGAGGGGGTTGCCAATCACCGCACCGACCCAACCGCCGGCGGACGACAGGCTGGTCGTCGACGCCCCGAGCCTGGGTGATCCCCCTGCCAACCCGGCCAAACCTGCTGTCGCCAACAGGGTGAGCGTCCCTCCGAGCACCGCTCGGCTGGGATCCCGACCCGGAACGGATTCTTCCGAATTGCGGCCGGCAATCAACCGGACACCGACCGCCACCGCCACCACCGGCACCAGAAATCTTCCCCACCCCAGGAGGTCACCGAGAACCTGTCTCGCCCCGTGGCCGACCGGGCCCAATGCATCGGCGTAAAGGGCCAGTACGCCGAGGAGGCCGGCCGTCACCAGCACCACCCCCCACACGTCGGCGGCGTGGGCGGCCACCACGTCCCACATCCCCGCCGCCATCCCGTTCGGTAGTTGCCGGGATTGTCCGCGCCCAGTCCGCGCTCTTCCCCGACCCTTGCGCATGGATCTCTTCTTCGAGGCGGCTTTTGCTCCTGAACGGGAACGAGCCGGAACTGCGGCCTTGGCTCTCGACCGCGAAGCGCCGGATCGACCCGCCGGTCGCTTCGTAGCGGTCGTCACAGTGAAACCAGGTTACTCCGTGGGCTCTCCGACTACGGGGACTCCCCAGGAGTTGTCAGACAGTGACGATGACCGGGACGATCATCGGGCGCTGCTTGGTCCGGTTCCCGACCAACTGGCCGAGCGCCTTTCGTGCCACCCGGTTGAGCGATTCGTGGTCTTGACTTCCACCGGACAGAGCCTTCTCCAACGCCTTGGTTACTGCCACTCGCGCCTCATCGAGCAGACGATCGGTGTCGTCGTCGTAGGCCCAGCCACGGGTGACTATCTGGGGGGCGCCGACGACTTCCCCCCGCTTCAGATCGATGGTGGCCACCGCCATCACCACGCCGTCTTCGGCCAGGACTTTCCTGTCGCGCAGAACTCCGTGGCCGATGTCACCCACCGAGCTTCCGTCGACGAAGAGATACCCCCCGGGAACGCTGCCGTCACGATGAAGACCCGATGCCTCGAGCTTCACCGCGTCTCCGTCCTCGCACAACAGGATCCGGTCCCCGCTGATCCCCATCGAATTGGCCAACCGCACATGGTTGGCCATGTGACGGTATTCGCCGTGCACCGGGATGAAAAACTCCGGTCGGGTCACCGACATCAGCATGGCCAGTTCCCCCTGGCGTGCGTGCCCACTCACGTGAACCGCTTCCACCCCCGAGTGGATGACCTCCACCCCCCGGCGATGAAGACTGTCAATGACCCGTCCCACCGACCATTCATTTCCGGGAATCGGGTGGGCGCTGATCACCACCACGTCGTCCTCGCGGAGTGTGAAGAATCGGTTCTCGCCCACGGCCAACCGGGACAGGGCCGACATCGGCTCACCCTGCGAGCCGGTGGAGATCACACACACCTGCCCCGGGGGCAGCGTGTCCACCCGCTCGATATCCACCAATGCACTGTCGGGGATCTCGAGAATGCCCAGCTGCCGGGCCAAGGCCACGTTTTTCTGCATCGAACGACCCAGGGTTGCCACTTTTCGTCCACCGGCGATGGCGGCGTCGGCCACCTGCTGGACCCGGTGGATGTGGCTGGCAAAGCAGGTCACGACGAATCGTCGGTCGGGACGGGCCAGGAACACCCGGCGCAGGGTGACCCCCACCGTGGTCTCCGACGGTGTGAATCCCGGCTCTTCCGCGTTGGTCGAATCGCACAGCAACAAGCGGATACCCGGGTCGGAGGCCAACGCTCCCATCCTGGCCAAATCGGTGCGCCGGTCATCGACGGGATGGAGATCAATCTTGAAGTCCCCCGAGTGCAGGATCACACCCTGAGGAGTATGAAAGGCGGTGGCAAACGCCTGGGGCACCGAGTGGGTGACCGGTATGAATTCAACATCGCAGGGCCCGATTCGCCGACGCTCGCCGTCGCGGACAGGAATCCAGGTGACCTGACTGGCCAATCCGGCCTCGTCCACCCGGTTCCGGGCCAAACCCAGAGTGAGCTCGGAACCGTAGACGTCCACCGGAAAATCACGGAGCAGGAACGCCAGCCCGCCGGTGTGATCTTCGTGCCCGTGGGTCAGGATGACCGCGTCCACCCGATCGGCGTTCTCCCGCAGGTAGGTGAAGTCGGGAAGCACCAAATCGACGCCAGGCATGTCCGGGTCGGGGAACATGATGCCCACGTCGAGGATGAGGATGCGACCGTCCACCTCGATACAGGCGCAGTTCCTCCCGATCTCACCGAGACCACCGAGGAACACGATACGGACCGGAGCCGCTCCTTTGGAACCCACGGCGACATGTGCCGACGGGTTCGGGTGCGGTTGACGCTTTTTCTGATCGGTGCCCTTGGCCACGTTGTCCTTGCCGGGTGATCGCCGCCGGGCCGGATCCGCGCCTTTGTTCGCCTGTTTCTTGGACCTCTCGGTCCGACCCGGATCAGGCAACCGATTGACGATTCAGTGAGGGTTGGTGCAGGCGCTCGATGACGCCGCGCGCGTCGGCCACCAGAGACTCGGGCGCCTCGGGATGAGGGAGACGACACTGACCGGCCGGAAGGCCCAGGGCTCGGCAGGCAGCTTTGGTCGGGACCGGATTGGGGAACAGGTCTGAGCTCTCGAAGTCATACGATTCCGCCAGACGGTGGTTGGCCAACTGTGCCCCCCGAAGGTCTCCGGCATTGAATGATGAGACCATCTCGGCCATTGCCTCCCCCGCCCAGTGGGAGGCCACGCTGACGATCCCCACCCCTCCTACCGCCAGAAACGGGAGGGTGAGCGAGTCGTCCCCTGAATACACCTCGAACTGCTCGGGGGTCTGGGCCACCACCCGGGCGGCCCCGGCCACGTCGCCGGTGGCATCCTTCACACCGACGATGTTGGGGACCTCAGAGGCCAACGTGGTGAGCAGATCCGATCCGATGCGGCGTCCGGTACGGATCGGAATGTCGTAAAGGAGCACCGGAAGGTCGGTGGCCGCCGCCACCGCCCGGAAGTGGGCCGACAGCCCCGCTGAAGACGGCCGGTTGTAGTACGGAGTGACGATGAGGACCGCGTCCACGCCGATGTCCGTCACCGAACGGGTGAACGTCACCGAGTGGGCAGTGTCGTTACTGCCTGTGGCAGCAATCACCGGAACGGTCACCGCCTCGGCCACCGCCCGGAACAGATCGAGCGCCTCGCCATCGGTCAGCACCGGACCTTCGCCGGTGGTGCCGGCCACCACCAATCCGTCAGACCCAGTGGCGATCAGGTGCCGGGCCAGGACGACGGCACCGTCCACATCGAGCCCACCATCGTCATCGAAGGGGGTGATCATCGCTGTCACCACCGAGCCGAAACGCGCCATGGCGTCAGCCCCCAGCCAGGTGTATCTGCGGAGTCGGCGCCACGGTGAGGCAGGTTACCAGCAGGGGCGGACGCATCCGGTCCCTGCTGGCAACCGTGGGCGATGTTACGAGGCCACCTGGTCCGCGGACGGCACCGCGGCAAAGGAGTCGTACTCCTCGCCGGTGTCTTCCCACGATTCGAACTCGATCACACCCAGCTCGGTGAACTTGGTCCGCAGCCATCCGTCGGCGGCGTCGAGGAGACCGAGCTTGCGACAGTTGGGAACGATCTTCGAGAAGAGGAGGGCCTGAAACTGAGCCCGCTCAGGGGCCTGCTGGATCAGCGGCACGATGGATTTGGGGTCGATGCCCATACGGTCCCACACCTCTTGCTGGAGGAATCGGTCACGCATCCGCACTGCGGCCTCGAAGGCGAACTCCTGGCGCTCACGCAGCTCGGCCGCGTTGAGGCCCTGGTAGTACTCCTGAAGGCTGAGCACACCGAAGGCGACGTGGCGGGCCTCGTCAGCCATCACGTAGCGCAGAAGTTGCTTCAAGAGAGGATCTGCCGTCATCTGGGCCATGAACCCGAAGGCGGCCAACGCCAATCCCTCCACCATGATCTGCATGCCGAGGTAGGTCATATCCCACCGTGAATCAGCGATGATGTCGTCGAGGAGCATCCGCAGATGGGCGTTGATCGGGTAGTGACCCGAGCACTTGTCGTCGAGGTACTTGGCAAATACCTCCACATGCCGGGCCTCATCCATCACCTGGGTGGCGGCGTAGTACTTGGCATCGATCCATGGGACGGACTCCACGATCTTGGCCGTGCACACCAGCGCACCCTGCTCCCCGTGGAGGAACTGGGACAAGGTCCAGTTCTGGCTCTCCACCCCGAACTGGATCCACTCCTTCTCCGACCATTTCTCAGCAGGAGTACCGGTGAGGTCGACTCCGGCGGTAAACCCTCCGGTGGCCATGGCGTTTTCGACGATCAGCTTCTCTTGATCGACATCGGTGTCCCAGGGCAGATCGGTCTGACCATTCCACTGGGCCTTCTTGGCTTTCTCGTAGAGCTTGTCGAGTTTGGGTCGGGTTCCCTTCTCATAGTCCCACGTGAAGATGGTGTCGTAGTCGGAGTGCACTGTGTGTCTACCATCGGCTTCTTCAGTGCCGACCACAGACAAAATCGCCTCGAAGTCGTCGATGTCCTCTCGGCCGATGATGTCATTGGTGCTGTTCATATCGATGCTCATTGCACGTCCCCCTCGGAATGTGTGGTGGTAGTTGGGTAGGTCTGGAGATAATCGACTTGGTGGACCCTGCCGGCGTGCTTGGCCCGATCGGCGGCAATGGGAACGAGGTCAACCGGTTGGGACCGGTCAGGGGCGCGGAGCGCCCTGATCCCGGGGAGCACGAATGTGCCGACCAGGTGGCGGGCCCGGGCCGGGTC
>Ga0208587_1001408_pt1 | contig 12781 bp, 6 predicted proteins | sample NGESurdeep092012_7_FD_184472 | JGI IMG/M metagenome (GOLD analysis project Ga0208587, IMG submission 184472) | Arctic peat soil microbial communities from Barrow, Alaska - NGEE Surface sample 210 deep-092012 (SPAdes) | ecosystem: Environmental > Terrestrial > Soil > Wetlands > Peat ...
GTGCCTGGAAATATTACCTCCAAACTCAGTTGGGGCCCTAACCTGTTGATTAAGCAGGGCGCCCGCCTGGTCCAGGACTGGAATGACGTGGTCGCCGAGTTGCCTCCCGAATCCCGCCGCCTGCTCATCGATAAGGGCCGCAAACAGTTGCTCGGCGGCGCGGATGCAACCTCAGGGGCCGATCAGGCATCCTTATTAGAGGAGCAGGCGCCGGAGTTGGGCGACATCGCTCGCCGGGCGCTCGCCACTCTCCAAGTGGACGCTGCCATACATTTGGACGATCTGCTTGAAAAAGTGGAAGATACGTCCCCTTCGGAACTCATCGCCGCACTTTTCGAACTGGAGATGCTGGGCCTGGTGAAGCAACTTCCGGGCAAGAACTTTGTGAAAGTGTGGTAACGTCGTCAGGGTAATTCGCAATTCATCAAGCCAGCGGCGGAGGGCGCCGCATTTCGAAAGTCTCCTATGCCAAAAGCTCTCGTTATCGTGGAATCGCCTGCCAAGGCGAAGACCATCAATAAATACCTGGGTAAAGATTACGTTGTCAAAGCTTCGCTCGGTCATATTAAGGATCTCCCCAAGCGCGATCTCGCGGTCGATGTCGATCATGATTTTGAGCCCCACTACGAAGTGATCGAGGGCAAGAAGAAGCTCATCAGTGAGCTGAAAGCCGCCGCCAAAAAGGTCGACGAAATCTACCTGGCAGCCGATCCGGACCGCGAAGGCGAGGCCATCTGCTATCACCTCCAGGAAGAGCTGCAAGACAAGAAGGGCGTCACCAAGATTTTCCGCGTGATGTTCAACGAGATCACCAAGAAGGCGGTTCTGAAGGCCTTCGAGACGCCCACGCAGGTTAACAAGAACCTGGTGGACGCGCAGCAGGCGCGCCGCGTGCTCGATCGGCTGGTGGGCTACAAGATTTCGCCGCTGCTCTGGGATAAAGTGCGGCGCGGCCTCTCCGCGGGCCGCGTGCAGACCGTGGCGCTACGCGTCATCGTGGAGCGCGAGCGCGAGATCCGCGCGTTCCTGAAGAAGGAATACTGGACGGTCGATGCCGACCTGCTGGCCAGGAAGAACCCGGTGCTCGTCGCCCGGCTGATCCGCGCCAACGACGAAACTCTCGAACTCGGCAATCAGGCGGTCACCGATGCTTTGGTGGCGGATCTTGAGGGCGCCCGGTACACCGTCAAGAGCGTGGGCACGCGCGAGAAGAAGCGCAATCCGGTGGCGCCGTTCATCACTTCCACCTTGCAGCAGGAATCGGCCCGCAAGCTGCGCTTCAGCGTGAAGCGCACCATGATCCTCGCCCAGCGGCTGTATGAAGGCATCGAGATCGGCAAGGAAGGCGCCGTGGGTCTCATCACCTACATGCGTACCGATTCCACGCGGGTGGGCGACGATGCCATCGGCGACGTGCGCCACTACATCGGCGAGCGTTACGGCGCCGAGTTCCTGCCCCCCGGCCCCAACATTTACAAGGGCAAGAAGGACGCGCAGGACGCGCACGAAGCCGTCCGCCCCACCTCCATGGCTTACGCGCCGGAAGTGGTGGAGAAGTACCTGGCCGAAGACGAGATGAAGCTCTACCGGCTCGTCTGGAACCGCTTCGTGGCCAGCCAGATGATGCCCGCGCTGTTCGATCAGACCACCATCGACGCGACCGCCAAGGGCAAGATCGGCGTGGAGTACACCTTCCGCGCCACCGGCAGCGTTCCCAAGTTCGACGGCTATCTCAAGGTCTACCAGGAAGGCAAGGATCAGGCCGATGAGGAAGACGAAGAGCTGAAGCACCGCCTGCCGGCCGTGGCCGAGGGCGAACTTCTGCGCTTCAAGGCCCTCAAGCCCGAACAGCACTTCACCGAGCCGCCGCCGCGTTACAACGAAGCCACCCTGGTCAAACGCCTGGAATTCGACGGCGTCGGCCGGCCCTCCACCTACGCCTCCATCCTCTCCACCATTCAGGAGCGCGAGTACGTCAGGAAGGAAGGCGGCCGTTTCACGCCCACGGAACTGGGCATCATCGTAACCGGCCTGCTGCTGGAAAGTTTCGACGATATCTTTGAGGTGAAGTACACCGCGCGGATGGAAGAGGAACTCGACGAAATCGAAGAGGGCAAGCTCGACTGGCGCGTCGCCATGGCCGAGTTCTACGAGCGCTTCGATAAGGATCTCAAGCACGCCGAAGAGCACATGACCGACATCAAGCGGATGGAAGAACCCACCGGCGAGATGTGCGGCAAGTGCGGCAAGCCCCTCGTCTTGAAGTGGGGCAAACACGGTAAATTCATCGCTTGTACCGGCTACCCCGAGTGCACCTACACCCGCGAACCGGACAGCACCGATGTGGAAGTCGCCGAGCAGGGCGAAGAGGAATACTGCGAAAACTGCGGCCGCCCCATGGTCCTGAAGAAGGGCCGCTTCGGCACCTTCCTGGCCTGCTCCGGATACCCCGATTGCAAGACCACCAAACAGATCGGCGGCACGCAGAAGAAGGATCAGCCCCTCGATGAGAAGTGCCCGCAGTGCCAGAGCAACCTGGTCATGAAGTATGGCCGCTTCGGCGAGTTCACCGCGTGCAGCAATTACCCCACCTGCAAGTACGTCAAGCAGAAGACCATCGGGGTCAAGTGCCCGGAGTGCTCGGAGGGCGAGATCATCGAGCGCCGCTCCAAGAAGGGCAAGACGTTTTACGGCTGCAACCGCTACCCCGACTGTACTTTCGTCGCCTGGGGCAAGCCCGTGCCCGAGAAGTGTTCCGAGTGCGGCAGCCCGTACATGGTGGAGAAGTGGCTCAAGGCGGGCGCCGTGTGGCAGTGTCCGAACCCCGAGTGCAAACACAAGGTGGAGGCTCCCATCGCGGTCGAAGTCATCGGGGGACTGACAAGCCTCGGGGGCCGGCAGGTACGGGATCCCCCCGGTTTGCCGTGAGCCGGCCCTTGAATCTTACATTGGTTACAATAGTGCCCATGAGTCTCTTTAAGTGGAGCAGTGCCCACTCGGTTTACCTGCCGGAGATCGACGCCGAGCACCGTGCGATTTATCGGCTCGGGGACGAATTGCACAAGGCCCTGCTGGCGGGCGCTGAACCGGCCCAACTGAAACCGATCCTGGCGAACCTGCTGGAATCGGCGGACCAGCACTTTCGCCACGAAGAGCGTCTCATGCGCGCCGTGCATTACACTGCTTTTGCGTGGCACAAGCAGCAGCACGACGCCGCGCGCAAGCGGGCGAAGGCACTGGCTAAACGCATCGAAGCCGGCGATTCGGCTGCCGCCGGCGAACTGCTCAAGTTCCTCTCGGATTGGCTGCGCGATCACATGGCCGTGGCGGACCGCATGATGGGCGCCCGCCTGCGCAACTACCTGGCGTTCAACACCTCGCTCGCGTCGTAGTTGAACAAAGCCGCTCTTACTTCCGGGTGGTCACCACGAAGGTGCGGCCCTGCCCGAGTTGGCCGCTCATGCCCAGGTCGCGTGCATCGTAGCACGCGGTTTCTTCGAACCCCGCGCGGCTCAACGCGGCATCGATCTCGCTGGTGGTGTAGCAGCGTTCCCGCACCTCCACGTCGCTGCGCCGCCACACTCCGTCCAAAAGGCGGAACATGGTGATCCGGCACTGCGCCAACCGGGTCCGGACATCGAAACCCGAGCCGGAAAGCACCAGCACGTGGTCGTCGCGGACCGTAGAGAAGGCATCCGTCCAGTTGGTCTGGTAGGCGGATTCCAGCAGCATGTCGAAGGCGAAGGGCGCGCCCGGTTTCAGCGCTGCCGCCGTGCGTTGCAACGCGGCTGCGAGATCCTCCTCGCGGAGGATGTGGTTGAGGCTGTCGAAGGTCGAGACCGCGCCGTCGAACTTGCCGAGCACGCGGAACTGGCTGGCATCGGCGATCTGGAACGCGGCGGCCGGCACGTTCTGGCGGGCGAGAGCGATCATCTCCGCGGAGGCGTCGATGCCGGTGACGCGGTATCCGCGGGCGGTGAGCAATCCGGCCAGGTAGCCGGTGCCGCAGCAGACGTCCAGAATCCGCCCTTTGCGCAGAACCCGGGGCAGCCAGATGCGCTCCAGGATGGGAAAGGCGAGCGAGTGGAACTCTTCGTTCCAGTAGCGATTGTAGAACCAGGCGAAATCGTCGTAGAGCGCCAAATGCCAGCATGGCATACTGGGGAACGATGCGGAGAATCCTGTGGTGTGCCGTGGGCGTGGTGCTGATCGGATGTTCGTCGCCGGACGAAGGCAAGAAGGAAGCAGCGCCGGACCCAAAGGGTACCCCCGCGGCGAAGGTCGAGAAAACGCCGGACGTCTTCCACGCCGTCTTCGATACTTCGAAGGGCCAGGTGGCGATCGAGGTCCATCGCGATTGGGCGCCCATCGGTGTGGATCATTTCTACTCGCTGATCCGGACCGGCTATTACGACGGCAACCGCTTCTTCCGCGTGACCCGCAACTACGTGCAGTTCGGCATCAGCGGCGACCCCACAACGAACGGATTGTGGTCCACCGCCAGGCTGCCCGACGATAAGGTAAAACAGAGCAACGTCAAGGGCACCTTGAGCTTCGCGCACCTGGGCGCCAACTCGCGCACCACGCAGTTGTTCTTCAACATGAAAAACAACCAAGACCTGGATAAACAGGGCTTCGCGCCGCTCGGCAAAGTGATTACCGGGATGGACGTGGTGGAGCGCCTCTATAGCGCCTACGGCGACATGGCGCCGCGCGGCCAGGGGCCCGATCCGTCAAAAATCGAGGTACAGGGCAATACATATCTGGACGCCAAATTCCCTCGATTGGACTACATCAAAAAGGCGACGATTCAGTGATATATTGGTAACGGCCCTGTCCCCGATACGAAGGGGACCAGGAAGTTATCAATACAGGGTCAAATTGAAACGACGCGGCCCGGCGGTGAAACATCCGCCGGGTTTTTTTGTGGGGGGCCAAAACCCGGGGACAGACCGGGGGCGAAACCCCGATGGATTTCCTGCAAGTTCCAGACGCGGATGGGGTCGCGCAAGCGGGCAGCCACGCCTTCGGCGGCGGCGCGGGCGCCGCTCATCGTGGTGATGCACGGGACGCGGTAGGTGACGGCGCTGCGGCGGATGGACTTCTCGTCGGCGAAGGCGGACGCGCCGGCGGTGGTGTAGATGGCGAGTTGAATGTTCCCGCCCTTGAGCAGATCGACCACGTTGGGACGGCCTTCATTCACCTTGAGCACGGTTCTGCAAAGCAAGCCGGCATTGCGTAGCGCGGCCGCCGTGCCACGCGTGGCGGTCAGCGAGAAGCCGAGTTCGACGAACCGTTTGGCCACCGCCACGGCTTCCGTTTTGTGACGGTCGTTGACGCTGATGAAGACCGTGCCCTTCTCGGGCAGCGGACTCCCCGCCGAAATCTGCGCCTTCAGGAACGCTTCGCCGAAGTTGATGCCGACGCCCATCACCTCGCCGGTGGAGCGCATCTCGGGGCCAAGCACCGGGTCCACCCCGTGGAACTTGTTGAACGGGAACACGGGCGATTTGACGAAAACCTGCGGCACGGTGAGCTTGCCCGAACCGAAGCCGTAATCCTTCAGCTTGCGGCCCCACATCAGGCCCACTGCGATATTGGGCAGCGGCACTCCGGTCGCCTTGCTGACGTACGGCACGGTGCGCGAGGCGCGCGGATTGACTTCCAGCACGTACACCACGCCGTTTTGGATGGCGTACTGCACGTTCATCAGACCGACGACGCGCAGCGCTTTGGCCAGGCGGACGGTGTAGTCCTCGATGGTGCGCAGGGTCTCTTCGGAGAGCGATTGCGGCGGCAGCACGCAGGAGCTGTCGCCGGAATGCACGCCGGCTTCCTCGATGTGCTCCATGATGCCAGAGATCAGCACGTCGGCGCCGTCGCCGAGCGCGTCCACGTCGACTTCGGTGGCGTCGTCCAGGAAGCGGTCCACCAGCACGGGGCGGTCTTGCGAGAAGGTCACCGCCTCGCGCATGTACTGGCGCACCATCTCCTCGTCATAGGCGATCACCATGGCGCGGCCGCCCAGCACATAGCTGGGACGCACCAGCACCGGATAGCCAATGCGCGCGGCCACCGCGCAGGCTTCCTCCACGCTGGTGGCGGCGCCGTTGGCGGGGCACGGAATCTGCAACTCATCGAGCAGCTTGCCGAACAGCTTGCGGTCCTCGGCCAGATCGATGTCCTCGGGGTCGGTGCCGATGATGGGCACGCCGAGGCGCTTGAGCGGCAGCGCCAGATTGAGCGGGGTCTGCCCGCCGAACTGCACGATCACGCCATCGGGCTTTTCGGTATCGACGATGTTGAGCACGTTCTCCAGGGTGAGCGGCTCGAAGTAGAGGCGATCGCTGGTGTCGTAATCGGTGGACACGGTCTCCGGATTGCAGTTGACCATGATCGACTCGACGCCCATTTCCTGGAGCGAGAAACTGGCGTGGCAGCAGCAGTAATCGAACTCGATTCCCTGCCCGATGCGATTGGGCCCGCTGCCCAGAATCATGACCTTCTTGCCCTCGCCGGGGTCGCTCTCGCAGGCAGATTCGTAATTCGAATAGAGGTACGGCGTGAAGCTCTCAAACTCCGCGGCGCAGGTGTCCACGCGGCTGAATACGGCCTTGACGCCGAGTTGCTTGCGGCGGGTGCGGACTTCGATTTCGCCCGCGCCCCAGGTTTTGGCCAGTTGCGAATCGGCGATGCCGAAGCGCTTGGCGGCGCGGAACTGTTCCTTCGTGGCGCTGGCGAGCGCGGTCTTCGCCAACTCGCCTTCGAGATCCACCACCTCCTTCATCTGCTCCAGGAACCACGGGTCGATGGACGTCATTTCGTGGATGCCGGCCACGGTGTGTCCGTTGGCCAGGGCGAAGCGGATGTAGTTGAGACGGTCCGGCGTAGGCGTGATCAGCTTGTTGGGGATCAGGCTCTTGTCGTACTTTTCGCTGCCGAAGGCCTTGCCGGTTTCGAGGCTGCGAATGCCCTTCCACAGGGCGGCCTTAAAGGTGCGCCCGATGGCCATGACCTCGCCGACCGACTTCATCTGGGTGCCGAGCGTGGTGTCGGCGCCGGGGAATTTTTCGAACGCCCACTTGGGGATCTTGACCACCACGTAATCGATGGTCGGCTCGAAGCAGGCCGGCGTCTTGCGCGTGATGTCGTTCGGGATCTCGTCCAGCCGGTAGCCCACGGCGAGTTTGGCGGCGATCTTGGCGATGGGGAAGCCGGTGGCCTTGGACGCCAGCGCGGAACTGCGCGACACGCGCGGGTTCATCTCGATGATCACCATGCGCCCGTTGGCCGGATTGAAGGCGAACTGCACGTTGCTGCCGCCGGTATCGACGCCGATCTCGCGCAGGCAGCGCAGGGCGGCGTCGCGCATCATCTGGTATTCGCGGTCGGAGAGGGTCTGGGCCGGCGCCACCGTGATGGAATCGCCGGTGTGCACGCCCATGGGGTCGAAATTCTCGATGGAGCAAATGATGATGCAATTGTCGGCGAGATCGCGCATCACCTCCAGCTCGTATTCCTTCCAGCCGAGGGCACTCTCTTCGATCAGCACCTCGTGCACCGGGCTGAGAGAGAGGCCGCGCTCCAGAATCTCCACCAGCTCTTCCTGGTTGTAGGCGATGCCGCCGCCGGTGCCGCCCATGGTGAAACTGGCGCGCAGGATGCACGGATAGCCGATGCGATCGGCGAACGCCAACCCAGCGGTGACAGAGTTGACGAGCTGCGATTGCGGCGTCTCCAGGCCGATCTTGCGCATGGCGTCCTTGAACAGCAGGCGGTCTTCGGCCTTCTTGATGGCGTCGATCTTGGCGCCGATCAGTTCCACGCCGTACTTTTCCAGCACGCCCGCTTCGGCGAGTTCCACGGAGAGATTCAGGCCGGTCTGGCCGCCCACGGTGGACAGCAGCGCGTCGGGCCGCTCGCGCCGGATGATCTCTTCGAGATAGGGCAGGGTCAGCGGTTCGACGTAGGTCTTATCGGCGAGGTCCGGATCCGTCATGATGGTGGCCGGATTGGAATTGACCAGGATGACTTGGTAGCCGTCGGCGCGCAACGCCTTAGCCGCCTGCGTGCCGGAATAATCGAACTCGCAGGCCTGCCCGATGATGATGGGGCCGGAGCCGATGATCAGGATGCGGTGGAGGTCGTTGCGTCTCGGCATGCTATTTGGCCCCGCGCATCAGCCTGGTGAAATCGTCGAACAGATAGTGCGAATCGTGCGGGCCGGGCGCGGCTTCGGGATGGTATTGCACACAGAATACCGGCTCGCTGCGGTGGCGGAAGCCTTCGAGCGTCCGATCGTTCAGATTGACGTGGGTGATTTCGACCTCGCTCAGGTTGAGCGAATCCGGGTCCACGGCGAACCCGTGATTGTGCGAGGTGATCTCGACGCGCCCGGTGAGTTCATTGCGCACCGGATGGTTGGCGCCGCGATGTCCGAACTTCAGCTTGTAGGTCTTGCCGCCGAGGGCGAGGCCGAGCAACTGGTTGCCCAGGCAGATGCCGAAGATGGGCTTGCGTCCGATCAGCTTGCGGATATTGGCGACCTGGATGACCAGCGGCTCCGGATCGCCGGGCCCGTTAGAGAGGAAGATGCCGTCGGGATGGAGGGCCAGTACGTCCTCCGCGCTGGTGAGCGACGGCACCACGGTGACGCGGCAACCGGAGTGCACCAGGCGGCGCAGGATGTTGTGCTTGATGCCGTAATCGTAGGCCACCACGTTGTAGCGGGGCTCGGCTTGCGGTCCGATTGGGTCGGAGGGCGAGCACGGCTGCACGGTCTCGGTCCACTGGTAGGATTGGCGCGTGCTCACGCGGCTGGCGAGGTCGAGTCCGGCCATGGTGGGAATATGGCGCGCCTTCTCCACCAGCTTCTGCCCGTCGGTTTCGACGGAGGAGAGCACGCCGCGCATGACGCCGCGGGTGCGCAGGTGGCGAACCAGCGCGCGCGTGTCGAGATCGCTGACGATGGGCACGCTGGCGCGGGTGAGGAAAGCGTCGGCGGCGGCATCGCTGCGCCAATTGCTGGCGATGGGCGAAAACTCGCGGACCACGAGGCCTTCAATGTACGGACCGTTGGCCTCGTTGTCGGCGGAGCTGGTTCCGTAATTGCCGATTTGAGGATTGGTCAGGATCACGATCTGGCCGGCGTAGGAGGGGTCGGTGAAGACTTCCTGATACCCCGTGAGGGCGGTGTTGAAGACAACTTCGCCCGATCGCTCGGTGGGCGCACCAAAACTCCGGCCTTCGAAGACGCTGCCGTCTTCCAGGGCGAGTATTGCTGTGGTCAATTTAGGCTTTTCCTCCCAGGGCGTGGATAACTTTCAGTTTAACAGGTGGGGGGAGGGGGCGCGGTCGCGGGGGGAATTCGGATTCAACGCGGAGACGCGGAGATCGCAGAGATAAGCGCAGAGGAACACCAACGGCAGCACAAGAGAGCGCGGAGGGAGCGGAGGAAAGTCGGCCTTCGGGGCGGGGTGCAAGAACGAAGCCAATTTGGGGGTAAGTGGTTTGGGGTGAGGATTTTAGGGACGTCATATTCATGCGCTCGCGGACGACCTTGGGTTGGCAGGCGAAAGCGCCTGCCCCACCTTGAGGATAGCGCGAGGAATTCGGCAGGTCGGGTGCGAAAATCTGTAAGCAGTTGAAAAATGAGGGGCGAATATTTTGAATGTTTGCGCAATGGGGTGTCACATGCCGATAGCGTCAAACAGTCCTGGTCCGGCCGACTTCGGCACTCCACGTTTCGGTTGGCTAGGAACTTCCAGGGCTTCGGCGGCGCGTAGCTCTTCCGCCGGGATTGTGGGGCCGGCGCAGACTTTTTCGAGCATGGCGGCCTGGGCCGGCTCAAGGTCCACCAGCCAACCCAGCACGTTCAGCAGGTTGATCAGTTCCGTGGTGTATTCGGCGAGCCAGCGATCGGGTTGAATGGCGCCCAGCGGCGATGGTTTACGCCTGTCTCCGATGATGGGGCGTTCCCGGTTGAGCTTCCGATAGCTGAACCATTGCAGCAGGACCTGCTTGCCCGAAACCTCATAAAGCCAGACCTTGGGCTCGACGTTTTCGACGTAGCCTCGTCCGACGAGCAGTCTCTTCGTGGTGGCATCGTAATTGATGGAATCCGGCATCTCCGCCGGTTCCTGGGGAATTGCGCCGCGGGCTGGAATGCGCGGTCTCCTCGCGGTTGGCAGTCGCGGGGGTTGGGCGGGACGCCCCTTCTGGGTATCCGTCATGCGCTCGCCGAAGGTATGGAGCCAGATGACGGTGCGCCCCAGGTCCGCGGCTTTGGCGAAGGTGCGCCCGTCGCTAGTGAGAGGGATGCGAAGCCCGGGCGTCGAGAGGTCATCCTGAAAACGTGCGGTGAATGCCGGATTGGCGGCGATGGCGGCGATGTAGGCGAAGAGATCCGCGGCGGTCACTTCAGCTCGGTACTTCCGCGTGAGAAATGCTAACAGGTCTTGGGGCAGATTGGGGACGCTGGCGTCCCGATCGCGCCAGAGGGGGAAGACACGGCCGCCGAAAGAACCCTTGTAGTGGTCGAGGTCCGGAACAAGGGCCGTGAAAGTAAGCGCTGGTCCCGAAGAAGGCGATGTTCGCGAGAGCGCCGTCAGATAGATCTGCTCGTCCGAGCGCAATTGCCATAACTCGGGGTTGGGTTGATTGATGAGGCGGCTGTCGGGGATGATCCACTGGCGGTCGAACGAGCGAAAGCCGTAGCGCGCCGGCGGCAGGCAGGGGCCTTTCTCGTCGGCAACAGACTTTGGCCGCCGCTCGTAGCTAGCCAAAGCGTTGGGGACGATGCGCTTGCTGTGCTTGTCGCCCGGTTGCCCATTGCGAAGGTGCGGATGAAAGAGATCCTCCTTCCGATCCGCCGGCGCGTGGACGAGCTTCTGCCAACGGCGTTCCAGCGAATCGGCGTCGGGCGCAATGATCCACGTGCGGCCGGGCATCACTCCGGAGCCATTGTAGACGAACAAGTCTTCCAGTTTCGGGTAAGTCGACCACGCGCCCTGGGAAGCGGGCAGGAATGGCGCCCGCCAATCGGACGGGCACTCAATCCAGGCCTTGCTGTCGATTCTAAGCGCAGCGAGCGCCTGGAACTTCTCCAGACGGTGACCACTCGGCAAGGCCTGAAACAGCACCTTCGCTGGCGTATCGTGTGGTGCCCCGACGTTGGCGGAACGCGAAGCCAGCACGATGCAAATGGGCTGCTGGACACCTTGGAAGATGCGGGTATTGACGCCCGGCTGATGTCCCTCGGGCGAGCAATCGACCACCCAAATGTCATCGCAGGTTCTGCGCAGGTAGTCGCGCATCTTCTGAAATCCCGGCCCGTTGAGGAACCCGGCTACGGTGATGAAACAAACGATGCCCGACCGATTCGCGGCGTCATGGTCATAGACCTTCCAGGTGGCCCAACGCCAGAAGTAAACATAGAGGTTGCGCAGGTGCTTGCTGTGGACTCCAACGCCCCATTCGACGGGTGGCATCCAGGCTTCCAAAGGAGCCGCTTCCTTCGCGTTCCTGTCTCCATTCTCAACCCAACCGCCGCGCCCCATAGCTTTCTCTTTGTAAGGCGGGTTGCCGATCACCACGGTGATTTTCTCTTCCCGCTTGATCTTGTTGGCTTCTTTGCGGGACTTGGCAATCGGAGCGAATATTCCAGGAATCCAACCCTCATCGTCGTGCGGGTTTCCCAGGGTGTCGGTGACGAACATGCGGGCCGGCGCCATGGGCGGCGCGCCCGTAAGGTCGACGATTTCCGCCAGGATTCGCAATTGTGCGACGGCGAACGGCCCGAGTTGCATTTCGAAGGCGACGAGCCGCTTCATGGCGGCGTTGATGGCGCCCTTCAGAGAGCCTTCCCCTTCGTCCGCCTTAACGGTATCCGCAATCTTGCGCAATACGCCGAGCATGAAGGTGCCTGTGCCGGTAGCAGGATCGGCCAACATCACCGAAGGCGAGGCGAGCCCCGCATGAAGGCCGAAGCGGGGCGTACGCAACGCCTCATCGACTAGGCCGACCATGGCGCCGACCACTTCGGGCGGGGTGTAGTAGGAACCTGTCAGCTTGCGCAGGCGGTTATCGTAAACCTCGAGAAACTCCTCGTAGAAGTAGAGCCATGCATCCGCGTTGCCCTTGCTTATTTGCGACCAGTCAACCGCGTCAAGCACGCGGACCACAGTCCCAAGTGAAGTCTTAAGCGTCTCCTGGATCTCCGCATTCTCGGTCAGCAAATTGAGCGCGGCGCCGATTAGAGAGCTAGTATGACTAAGTTCACTGGCAGCCTGGTGAAGCCCGGTTGCGAGTTGAATGCCTTTAGCGCGCGCCATCAGCATGCCGAAGGTGACTGCCTGGGCGTATCCATCGGCGAAGGTTTCATCGGTCGCCTCAGGGTTCATCAGTCTTCGCCAGTCCTCTGCGAGATCGGTGAGAGCTTCGCTTTTCTTGGCGAGCTGCTCCGTTACTTCGTCGCGCATTAACCGGCACAGGCGAGCGGTGGTGTGAGCCAAATCGCGAGCACTTCGCGGCGGAAGGGGCTCCCAATGCAGGAAGCTCTCGAAGAGACTCAGGAGACCGGCGGGAGCTTGCAGTTTGTTGCCTGAAGATTCGATGTCTCCGATCAAACTGACTACCGAATCGACCAACTCTCCGTTCTGCCAAAGGCTGAATGCATTGCCGTCCGCGTAGATCAGATTAGGCAGGGAACGCAGCCTGTCCCACTGGGCTTTGTCATGCGGGTCTTTGAACTTCCGCGGATCGGCTCCCTTACCAGGCGCTT
>Ga0208587_1001411_pt1 | contig 12765 bp, 13 predicted proteins | sample NGESurdeep092012_7_FD_184472 | JGI IMG/M metagenome (GOLD analysis project Ga0208587, IMG submission 184472) | Arctic peat soil microbial communities from Barrow, Alaska - NGEE Surface sample 210 deep-092012 (SPAdes) | ecosystem: Environmental > Terrestrial > Soil > Wetlands > Peat ...
GATGAGGTGCTGCAATCCCGCGGGATCGGGCTTGCGCTTGAAGGGGCCGTCGCCGCCGACGACACAGTCCTCAGCGAAAAATCGCGCGAGATCAAGGCCGGCGAGCACGCGGCGCGTCGCGTCGATCGGCTTGTTGGTCAGCACCGCCAGCCGCGCGCGCCGGCTGAGCGCGGCCAGCACCTCCGCGATCTTCGGATACGGCCGCGTGTGGTTCAGCAAGCGCTCGTCGTAGATGGCAAGAAAGCGGTCGAGCGCGCCGGCCGGCCGTTCGCGCCCCGAGGCTTCGAAGACGCGCGCCACGAGCACCGCCGCGCCGTCGCCCACCATGCGCCCGATGGCGTCCTCAGGCAGCGGCGCGCCGCCCGATTCCAGGAGCAACGCGTTCGCGGAATCGGCAAGATCGCGGCGCGAGTCGACGAGCGTCCCGTCCAGATCGAAGACGACGAGCTTCACTGGTCCGCGCCGTACTCGGCGAACGACGTCGGGGTTTCCCACACGCGCACGCGGACGACGGGGAGCCCCTGCGCGGTGGCGTAGTCGAAGATCAACCGCGCGATCCGCTCGACGGTCGGATTGCTGTCGACGAGGAACACCGGCTCCCCAAGCGCCTGGAGCGGCTTGACGAGCGGATCGTCGTGGCGCAGCAGCATCTTATGATCGAGATCCTTGTCGATCCACCCCTTGACGATGCGCTTGATATCGCTGAAGTCGCAGACCATATTCCGGTTGTCGAGCCGGCCCGTGCGCACCTCGATCTCCGCGACGGCGTTGTGGCCGTGCGGATGCTTGCAGATGCCGTCGTAGTCGAGCAGCCGGTGGCCGTAACAGAAGTCGATACGTTTAGTAACGGAGTACATTTGGTAATGGGGTAATGTGGTGATGGGGTAATGGGAAGAACGAGCAAGGGACTCTGATCACGTTCTCAGCTTACCCCATCACCCCATCACCCCATCACCCCATCACCCCATGCTTACAGCCGTTCTGTTCTCCGGCGGCCTCGACAGCGCGGTGTTGCTCGCCGAGGAGGCGGCGCGCGGCGAGGTGCAGCCGATCTATGTGGCGACCGGCCTCGCGTGGGAGGCGGCAGAGCGGGCGACCGCCGACGCGTTGCTCGCCGGAGGCTCGCTGCGCGGCCGCATCAGGCCGCTCGTCTCGCTGACCGTCGACATGCGCGACGTGTATGAGGCGACGCACTGGGCTGTGCAAGGCCGCCCGCCGGGTTACCACACGCCAGACAAGGAGGTCTATCTGCCCGGCCGCAACATCATCCTGCTCGGCAAGGCCGGCGTGTATTGCGCCGCGGCGGCGATCGACCGGCTCGTTCTCGGCACGCTCGCGCACAATCCGTTTCCCGACGCGACGCCCGAGTTCCGATCGGCCATGGCGCGCGCGCTGTCGCTCGGTCTGGCGCACCGGCTTCAGATCGACGCGCCTTACGCGAATGTGCGCAAAGCGGACGTGATCCGGCGCGGCGCCGCGCTCGGCGTCCCCTTCGAGTTGACGCTGTCGTGCATGAGCGTGTCGGGGACAGGTCTCCGCGCAGACGGGGGCGGACAGCTGTCCCCGCTGAAGCTGCCGCGGCACTGCGGCGAGTGCAGCAAGTGCCGCGAACGGCACGACGCGTTTGTCGAAGCCGGCGTCATCGACCCGACGGAGTATCTCGACCGCCGAAACGTCACACCTGGAACCTGAAACTCACAAGCGAAAACCTAAAACGTAGAACGTCCTAGTACCGCCGCAGCGTAATCGAGCCGTCGCCGGTGCGGACCTTCACCGCATGTCCTCCGGCACCCAGACGGCCGCGTACCGAGCTCTTACCAATCCGGCCGCTGACGTTCGACAGCGTGACGTCGCGCATGGTGATGGCGCCGTCGCCGGTATGGGCGTCCAGTTCGCCGCCGAAGCTATCCGGCACGTCGAGCACCACCGATCCGTCGCCGGTGGTGATGCCCCAGTCGGCGTCGGTCGCGCTGCCCGCGGCCGCGCGAATCGTGACGCTGCCGTCGCCGGAGCGCACGCGAACGCTCTTGAACGTGCCATCGGCCGTGATACTGCCATCGCCCGTGTCGGCATCGAGCGCGCCGGTGATCTTCTCCAGCTTGATGGAGCCGTCGCCGGTGTGCACCGTGAGATCGCCCGCCAGATCGCGGCCGTGGATGCTCCCGTCGCCCGAACGCAGATTCAGCACGCCGTTGATTCGCTCCACGTCGATCGATCCGTCGCCACTGCTCGCATGCACGTCGGCGGACGCCGGCATGGTGACGATCAGTTTCGCGGTCGGGCTCGTCAAGCCGATCGCGAACACATGGACCGTCTTCGGCAACCGCACGTCGACGACGATGTGATTGCCGTTTTGTTCGGTGTGGACGTCGATGCGCGCGGCCGCCTCTTTGTTGAACGCGTGCTTTTCGATCGTCACCGTCACGTCGGGCCGATCCGACACGCGGATCTCAATCGACCCGTCGAAGGTCGACAGCGAGACGTCGGGCCTCCCCGTCACGGCGAACCGCTTGTCTTCGTGCTCGACGTATCTCGCCTGATCGGCGCCAATGACGATGCAGGCGGGGCCGGCCACGAGCACCGCCACCGCCGCGGCGGCGCCGAGCGAGCGAAGACGAATCGAATCTGCCATGGTGAGACTCCTTCCGAGGCTTAGACGGATAAGCCGGAACCGGTGTTCTCGTGTCGCTGCGCGGGCCACCACAAAAGGCTGAGGGAGGGGGTGTCAACGACACTCCCCGTCAACTCCGCGAGTAAGCCAGTTGCCCCGCTATGTAGGTCTGCACCACCGAGAACTGCGCGTCGAGGATGACGAGATCCGCGACCGCGTCCGGCGCGAGAACGCCGTGGCCGACCAGTCCCAGCTCGCGCGCCGGCGTCGTCGAGCAGAGCGTGGCCGCGTCGACCGGCGACAGGCCGATCCGCCCGACGAGCCCCTGGAACGCCCGGTCCATCGTCAAGACGCTGCCGGCGAGCGTGCCGTCGTCGAGAAAGGCCGCCGATTCGCCGACCGTGATCGGCTGCCCGCCGAGCCGCGCGCGGCGGCCGACCGGAAGGCCCGACGCGGCGGTCCCGTCGGTGATGGCGAGGACGCGCGACGGGCGCTTCGCCGCGATCGCCATGCGCACGATCGCGGGATGCACGTGGAAGCCGTCGCAAATCAGCTCCGCGGCGACTTCGTCGGTCTGCAGGATCGCCCCGGCGAGGCCGGGCGCGCGATGGCCGAGCGGCGGCATGCGGTTGAAGAGATGGGTCGCATGCCGCGCGCCCGCCGCGATCGCGGCGAGCGCCTCGTCGTAGGTCGCGTTCGAGTGGCCGAGCGACACGCGAGGGCCGCGAGCCAACACCCAGCGCACCAGATCCAGCCCGCCGTCGAGCTCCGGCGCCATCGTCACGATGCCGACGTCCGGCGCCGCGCGCTCGATCTCGCGCAGGATGTCGGACGCGGGAAACTCTCCCGCCCGGCTTTTTTCAACGCTCGCGGGGCTCCGCCCCCGCTCGCTCGCGTCCAGCGCCGCGCGCGGGCTCCGCAGGCATCCCATCGGCTGGGCACCGCGGTATGCAGGGTTGATGAAGTTGCTCTCGAGATGCGCGGGCAGTACGCGCGCCGCGCGCGGGTCGGGCGTTTCGCGCGCGCTCCGCACCTGGTCGAGCACGAGGCGCAGGGCGTCGGGCGCGCACGCCACCGTGGTTGGACAAAAGGCGGTGACGCCGTAGCGCGGCAGACGCGCCGCGATCGAACGAACGGCGGCGTCGCCGTCGAGCGAGTCGAATCCGTCGACGCCGTGCACGTGCACATCGATGAAGCCGGGGACGATGTAGTGGCCGTGGAACGCGAACAGCGACGGCGAATGTCCGCTGGGCATGCGGCCCTGGGCGCCGCCGGGACGAATGTCGGCGATTCGGCCGTTTTCGATCGCGAGCGTGCCGGGCGTGAGGATGCGGTCAGGCAGCACCAGCTCGGCGCCTGACAGTACGATCATTGGAGCGCAGCCGTCGCCAAGCGCGCCGCGCCGATGGCCGCGGCGTCAGCGCCCAGCGCCGCCGGTACGATGGTCAGCGTCTGCATCATCCCCGGCGGCACGCGGCGGGCGAGCTCGAGCCGAACCGGTTCGAGCAGCAGATCCGCGGCGGAGGCCATGATGCCGCCGAGCACCAGCACGGCTGGATCCGCGAGCGCCACAAGGTTCGCCGCCGCCATGCCGAGATACTTCGCCGTGTCGCGCACCACCGAGATGGACACGCCGTCGCCGCCCCGCGCCGCGTCGAGCACATGGTTGACGGTGATGGCCGCGAAATCGCCGCTGACCGCATCCTGGACGCGCGACCGATCGCCGGCTTTGATCCGCCACACGAGCCGGCGGACGATGCCGGCGGCAGCCACTTCGGCTTCGAGGCAGCCAGTCTTGCGGTAGTCCTCGCGCTCGACGGGGTTGAGCGCGAGCCAGGCGACGGCCGGGGCGCGGCGATGCGCGCCGACCAGCGGTGCGCCCTCGCGCAGGATGCCCGCGGAGGTGTGCTCCTCGACGGCGAAAAAGACGACGTCGCGCGCGCCGCGCGCGGCGCCGATCCAGGCTTCAGCCACGGCGGCGGCGGTGCCGCTCGCCACCGCGCCTTCCTGCAGGAAGGGGCCGGTGTAGCGCACGCCGATCGCCTTGAGCACGGCCGCGCACTCGGGCGATTCGGGGTACGTCGCGGCCACACCGAGCCCGGCGGCCGAGCCGGCCGATCCGCCCGCCGCGCCTTCGAGCGTCGCGAGCGTGGCTGACGCCAGTTCCTTGGACGCGACGGCCGCGCGGCCGAGCACGCGTCCCGTGTCGTCGATGGCCACGGCGACGGCGCGATTGTCGAGCAGTTCCAAACCCAGCATGTGTGTCACGCTTCACGGCCCCAGTCAGTGTGCGCGTGCAGCTTGCGGCCCGCGAGCGGCAGGACCGCCGTCTCGTCGTCGGTATCGTCGCCAGGGCGGCGGAACAACGTCGAATCGAGCCGATCGAGCAGCGCCGACAACTCGCGCTCGGCCGGCGCGCTGATGACGAGCACGCCGGCCCCTGCTGACGGCGGAAACCGGCGATCGTCGAGATAGTCGCGATCGAGCGTCACGAGCGTGCGCCGGAGCTGCTCCGCGAGATGATAGTGCTTCACGTCCGAGGCGCGGCGCAGCGCCGCGTCTTCGAGGACAAACAGCACGTCCCAGTGCAAATGCAGGCGCATGTGCGCGACCAGCCCCGCCGGCACGTTCGCGTCGGCGTAGATCCGCGGCCGGGGCGAGAGCCGTTCGGCATGCGGCGCGAGTTCGGATGAAAGCGAGCCCATTACCTTTTGACTTCTAACTTTTTTTCCTGCGCGGCCTTCGCCTCTTTCGTGAGCGTGGCGACGAGCTCCTTGCGACGGTGCACGAGCTCCTTGCGCGTGCGGCGCCCGTTCGGCGAACCGACCGCGTATTCACAGAAGAGCGGAAACGCGATCGTCGAATCGCAGTAGGCAACGACGGTGTCGGGCAGCACGCCGGGATTGATCTTCCCCCAGCTCACGGCCTCCGAGGGCGTCGCGCCCGACAACCCGCCCCAGACGACCTGATCGGTCGTGATCTGAATGAAATAGTCGTTGCCGCCCTTGGGGATGCCGTAGACCTCCCAGAGCGTCGGCTGCGCCTGCAGGTAGAAGTTCTTCGGCGACCCGCCGCCGAGGATGACGCAGCCGTTCTGCTTGCCGGCGAGCACGATCGCGCACACTTCGTTGACGTCCTGGTTCGGATCGATCATGAAGCGGCTGCCGTTCATCAGCTCGTGATAGGCGATGTTCATGCCGATCGAGCTGTCGCCGGGCGACGAGGTGTAGAGCGGCACGCCGGCGACCGCGGCACGCGCGACCACCGAGTATTCTTCGCAGCCCGGATAGCGCTCCAAGAGATCCCTGCCGAGGCGATAGTGGAACTCCGAGGTCGCCACCGGTTCGTTCAAGCCGGAGCGGACAATGAAGTCGCGGATATAGGCGTCGGTTTCGAGCAGCACCGTGGCCGGGAACAGCACGTCATAGATGCGAATGACGCCATCTTCGAACAGCTCGCGGTCGTCGACAAAGGGCGACCCGCGCCGCAGCGTGAAGTTCAACGCGTAGTGGAGATCGTGATAGAGGTTCGCGCCGGTCGAGATGATGAAGTCGACCAGGCCGCGATCCATCATCTCGATGACGCAGCCGCCGAGCCCGGCGGGCGTCATCGCGCCGGCCACCGTTAGCCCGATCGTGGTGTTGTTGGCCGGGTCGAGCATCTTGTCGGCGAAGATCACGCACGCCTCCGACAAACGGCCGGCGTTGAACGCCTGGAAGCCTTCGTCAATCAGATGACGGACCTCGGCGCTGCCGCGCGGGCGATAGTTGGTGATCGGCTTCCCCGACAGGAACTGTTTCTGCGAATGCCCGGGCGAACCGGGGGCGCGATACGGCAAGAATGGCTCCTTCGAAATTCGAACGTCCTGGACGTTGAAATAGCTTAACATCGCCCTGTCATGACGAGCGAACAGACTTGGATTTTGGTGGGGCTCACGGCGGGCGCGATTTTCGCCGTGATTGCCGCGATCGTGTGGCAAAAAGGACGTCCGTTCGCCCCGGGCGACGTCTTCCGCGCCAGCCGCCTGAGCTCGGGCAACCATCTGTTCCCGACCCAGGTCCTCATCACGCCGTCGAGCGTCGACCAGTACAAGCCGCGGTGGATCGGGCGCCAGGAGGAGACGATCCACATGGCGCACGTCGCGTCGGTCAAGATCGACACGAGGCTGATGTTTTCCAATGTCCTGATCGAGACAAGCGGCGGGTCCGACCCCATCCGGTGCCACGGGCACCACAAGCGCGACGCCACGGAGATGAAAAAGCTGATCGAGCAGTATCAAAACGAGTACTACCGCGGGGGCGGCCGCCCCCCGTCGGGGCCTGTCGCGCCACCCTCTTCCGACCGATAACGTAACCGCCAACGATGGACGATGTGACCTTCAGCGCCCGCCGCGCCAGCGCCGCGGCGCCGGTGCGACCAGGCGAGGCGCCCGATCTCGACACACGCTTTCGGACACTGGTGCAGTCGCCGCTGCGCGCCGGCCTGCTGAGGTATCTGAGCGCGCGTCCCGACGAAGCGTTCGACGTCGAATCGCTGATGCAGACGTTCGGGCGCCTGCGGCTCGACGTCGACAACTGCGTGCGCGAGCTCGTCGATTTCGGCGTCGCCCGCATCGTCGAGGACACCACGCCGCCGCGGTTCACGGCCGCACGGCCGGCCGACGAAGCGATGGCCGACCTGCTCGATCTCTTCCTCGAACGCCGCGCCGCCGTCTCAACCGAAGACCAGTCGCAATCGGTCCAGCGCTTCCGCGAAATGATCGGCCGCGACGAGAAGATGCTGATCGTCTTCGAGTGGATCCGGACGGCGGCCAAGTCGGACATTTCGGTGCTGATCCTCGGACCGACCGGGTCGGGCAAGGAAGTGGTCGCGCGGATGATCCACGAGCTCAGCCGGCGGAGCGCGGCCAAGATCCAGGCGGTCAACTGCGCCGCGCTGCCCGACACGCTCTTCGAGTCGGAAATCTTCGGGTACGAGAAAGGCGCCTTCACTGGCGCGCACGATCGCAAGCCGGGCCGCCTCGAGCTCGCCAACGACGGCACGCTCTTTCTCGACGAAATCGGCGACCTCTCGATCATCGCGCAGGCCAAGCTGCTGCGCGTGCTCGAGGAGCGGAAGTTCGAGCGGCTCGGCGGCCACAAGTCGATCTCGGTCGACTTCCGGCTCATCTGCGCGACCAACCGCCCGCTCGAACAGTTCGTGCGCGACGGGCGCTTCCGCGAAGACCTCTATTACCGCGTCAACGCGTTCGCCATCCGCCTGCCGTCGCTCCGCGAGCGCCAGGTGGACATCCCGGTGCTGGCCCAGCGCTTCCTGAACCGCTACTGCGCCGCGCAGGGGCTGCCGCTCGACAGCAAAGTGTTCTCGCGCGAAGCCATCGATCTGCTGTTGAACTATCAGTGGCCCGGCAACATTCGCGAGCTCGAAAGCACCGTGTCGCGCTCGGCGCTTTCGGCCCCCGGGCGCTCCATCCGCGCCACCGACATCGAGTTCCTGCACGCGACTGCACCGATGGCCCACTCGAGCACCGGCGACCGGCTGCCGTCGCTCGCCGAGGCCGAGCGCGCCCACATCGTGCGGGTCCTCGAAGCGGTGGAATGGAACAAGAAGGAGGCCGCCCGGGTGCTCGACATCAGCCGCGGCACGCTGTACCGCAAGATCGTCGAGTTCGAGCTCGAGCCGGAACCGCGCGCCGCGGGCGCCCGGCGGGGCCGCGAAAAAGCATGAAAGCCCCGCGCCCGTTGAGTGATAGCATGCGCGGAACGGCTCCCCCAGCCGCCGCGGATCGCGTGCGCCCAAAGTTCGTCTGGGGCGGTTAATGAAGGATCTTCCCATCGGCGCACGGCTGTACGTAGGAGCCGTGCTGGCCATCGGTCTGGTTGTGCTGGTGGCGTTCGTCCCGCATACCATCGGCGATCCCGCGCTCTTTGTTGCGCTGCTGTTCTTCTCGTCGCTCGCCTCGGCGCTGAAAGTCAACCTCCCCCTCACCAAGAGCGGCTCGTCGATGTCGGTGTCCTACGCCGTGGACTTTGCGGCGCTCCTGCTGCTCGGCGCCAACGAAACCATGATCGTCGCGGCCGTGAGCGCCTGGAGCCAGTGCACGTTCCGCATGACGACGCGCAACCCGGCGTATCGCACGCTGTACAGCATGGCGTCGCTCGTCCTGACGGTCAAAGCGGCGGGGCTCGTCTACGAGGCGTTCAACGGCACGCCGCCGGGCCACGCGTTCAACTTCTGGGACGCACCCAAGCCGCTCGTCGGCGCCGCCACGGCGTACTTCATCTGCAACACGGCGTTCATCGCGACCGCGATCGGGTTGTCCACCAGGCAGTCGATCGCGCGCGTGTGGAACGAGAACTTTCTCTGGAGCGCGCCGAGCTACTTCGTCGGCGCCCTCGCGGCCGGGATCGGCGCGTCGGTCGTCGACAAAGGCGGCTACTGGATGGCGTCGCTCGCCGCCGCGCCGCTCTACCTCACCTACCGCACCTACAAGGTCTACCTCGGGCGGGTGCAGGACGAGCAGCGGCACGTGGAGCAGGTGTCCGAGCTCCACCTCGCGACCATTGAAGCGCTCGCGCTCGCCATCGACGCCAAGGATCAGACCGCGCAGAGCCACATCCGCCGCGTGCAGGTGTACGCCGCGGGTCTCGCGCAGGCGCTTGGCATGTCGGACACCGAGATCCAGGGCGTCAAGACGGCGGCGCTGCTGCACGACATCGGCAAGCTCGCCGTGCCCGAGCACATTCTGTCGAAGCCGGGGCCGCTGACGCAGGAGGAGTTCCAGAAGATTCGCATTCACCCGCAGGTCGGCGCCGAGATCATCAGCGGCGTGCCGTTCCCCTATCCGGTCGCCCCGCTGATCTTGAGCCACCACGAACGGTGGGACGGCAAAGGCTACCCGGCCGGACTCAAGGCGGAAGAGATTCCGCTCGGCGCGCGCATTCTCTCCGTGGTCGATTACTTCGACGCGCTGATGTCCGAGCGGCCGTACCACAAGGCCATGAGCTTCGACGCCGCGATCGGCCTTCTCCGCCAGGAAAGCGGCAAGGCGCTCGACCCGCGCGTCGTGACGACGTTCATCGAGATGTATCCGATGCTGGCCGCGGAAGCGGAAGCGAGCCAGCAGCCGTCCCGGCAGCTGACGCGCGTGCCCGAGTACGCGCCGGCGGCGCGGCCGGCCGTGGGCCTTGTCGCCGAATCGGCGGCCCAGACCAATGTCTTCCAGAACATCGCCCTCGCGCACCGTGAGATCTACGCGCTGTACGAAATCGCGCAGGCGATGGGCAGCAGCCTCGGCGTCTCGGACACGATGGCGCTCATCTCGTCGAAGCTGAGCAACATCGTGCCGTTCTCGTGCTGCGCGCTGTTCCTCTACAGCGACGAGACCGAGTCGCTGCGCTGCCGGTTCGCGACCGGCCTCGAAGCCGAAGTCATTCAGCAGCTGACGATCAAGAGCGGGCATGGCCTGACCGGCTGGGTGGCGCGCAATCGGCGGCCGCTCGTCAACGCGCGGCCGAGCACCGACCTCGAGGCGGCCGGCGTCCCCTCTGATAGCACGGCGCTGCAATCGGCGCTCGTCTGCCCGCTCGTCTTCAACGAGCGGTTCATCGGCACGATCTCGGTCTACCACACCGAACCGTCGATCTACACCGACGATCACCGCCGGCTCCTCGATCGGATCTCGGAGCAGGCCGCGGCCGTCATCTACAACTCCATCGTGTTCGAGCAGACGCAGGAAGACTCACTCACCGATCCGCTGACCGGGCTGCCGAACACGCGGTTCATGTTCATGCACCTCACGCGCGAGCTGGCGCGCGCCGAGCGCCTGAAGGCGGAGGTGTCGCTGCTCGTCATGGACCTCGACAACTTCAAGGACATCAACGACACCTATGGCCACCACGTCGGCGATCGCGCGCTGCGCGAAGTGGCCGGCGTCCTGCGCGCGGGGATCCGGCCGTACGACATCTGCGTCCGCTACGCCGGCGACGAGTTCATCGTCGTGCTGTCGGGGTGCGGCGGCGAGGAAGCCGAACGCAAGCGCCTGGAGCTGCAGCGGGCCGTCGATCATCTCCAGTTCGAGCCGCGGCCCGGCAAAGGGCTGCCGCTCGCGATCAGCGTCGGCGCGTCGATCTTCCCGCACGACGGCGATTCCTACGAGACGCTGCTCGCGACCGCCGACAGCCGCATGTATCGCGACAAGACGCGCCGCAAGCGCCAGTCGTCGGGCCGGACGCTCTTTGACGAACAGCCGGCGCGCCCGGCGTCGAGCGCGTCGGTGAGCTTGTCGGAGGCTGACGTGCAGCGGGCGGCGACGGGGGTTCTGTAGTCACCGTTCGTCGTCGTCCAGCCAGTCGGGGCTGACGCCGGTCAGACCCGTCCAAATGAGCGCGATGCCGGTCGCGAGCAGGATCAGGCTCAACCCGTCAATCCACCACGCGTCGGTATGGCTGCCGAGCGTGAGCCACGCGGCGGGCGCCGCGATCGCCACGCCGACCGCGATCGCCGCCCGCGGCCGGCGAGCGAGCCGGAGCAGCATTCCGCGAGCGCGTCGCAAGGCCATGCGATAGCATAATTCTCCCGTGCCGTTGACGCTTCCGATCCTGGAGGTTCTTCCCGCCACCCCACGCGCACGCATCGTCCGGCTCGACCTCGGCGGGCGCGTGTTCGCCTACGAAGCGGGACAGGCGGTGTGTGCCGGCGCGCATGGATCCGCGACGTCGAAGCCTTACTCGATCGCCGCGGCGCCCGAGGACACGCGGCGCGACGGCTGGATCGAGCTGCTCGTCGGCGTGGACGAACGGGGCGTGCCGGGTCCGCACCTGACGCTGCAGCCGGCCGCGCTCGTCGATGTCGACGGACCGATGGGCAGCTTCACGTTCCCGGCCGATCCCGCGGAGCGCCGCTTTCTGTTCGTCGCCGGCGGCACGGGCATCGCGCCGCTGCGCGCGATGCTCCGCCACGCGCTCGCGATGCCTCACCGCGACATCGGGCTGATCTACAGCGCGAGAACACCCGACGACTTCGCGTACGAGGCCGAGTGGCGCGCCCTGGCGCGGGAGGGCCGCATCGATCTGCGTCAGACGATTACGCGCACCGGCGGCGACGTGTCATGGAAAGGCGGCCGCGGCCGCATCGGCCGCGCCGAGCTGCAGCCGCTCGTTCACGATCCCGCGACGCTCTGCTTCATCTGCGGCCCGCAGACGCTGGTGGACGAGACGACCAAGCTGCTGCAGGAGCTGGGCGTCTCGCGCGGCCGGATCAGAATCGAGGAGTGGGGCTAAAGGCCGACGACGTGATAGCCGGCATCGACGAAGAGAATCTCGCCGGTGACGGCCCGCGAGCCGGCGCCGAGCAGGAACATCGCCGCGTCCGCCACCTCGGCGAGCTCGACGTTGCGTTTGAGCGGCGCGCGCTCCCGGTAGACCTGCAGGATGTTCGAAAAGCCGGAAATCCCCGCCGCGGCGAGCGTCTTGATCGGACCGGCCGAGATCGCGTTGACGCGAATGTTCTGCGCCCCGAGATCGCTGGCCAGGTACCGCACCGACGCTTCGAGCGCCGCCTTCGCCACGCCCATCACGTTGTAGTTCGGGAAGACGCGCTGGCTGCCAAGATAGGTCAGCGTGAGGATGCTGCCGCCGCCGCGCTTCTCCATCAGCGGCGCGGCCACGCGCGCGAGCGAGATGAGCGAGTACGCACTGACGTCGAGCGCGACCCGAAACCCTTCGCGCGAGGTCTGCACGAATGGACTCGAGAGCTCGGCCGCCTGCGCGAACGCGACGCCGTGCACCAGAAAATCGAGGCCGCCGAACTCGCGATCGAGCGACGCGGCCAGCGCCGCGAGATCCTCGTCCTTGGTGACGTCGCACGGCAGGACCAGCGGATTCTCGAGCTTCGCCGCCAGCTCGCGGACGTTCTCCTCGAGCCGTTCGCTCGGATACGTCAGCGCGATCCGCGCGCCCGCGGCCGCCGCCGCCTGCGCGATCGCCCACGAAATGGATCGCTTGTTGGCCACACCAACGATCAGTCCGAGCTTTCCAGCCAGATCTGCCATTCCTAATTTTAGCTTCCTAATTCCTAATTACTTTGATCGCTTCCGGCCGGGCCCGTTTCGCCGGGCGGGACGCGGCATCCCGCCGCGATGCTGGCCGCCGCCC
>Ga0208587_1001414_pt1 | contig 12753 bp, 9 predicted proteins | sample NGESurdeep092012_7_FD_184472 | JGI IMG/M metagenome (GOLD analysis project Ga0208587, IMG submission 184472) | Arctic peat soil microbial communities from Barrow, Alaska - NGEE Surface sample 210 deep-092012 (SPAdes) | ecosystem: Environmental > Terrestrial > Soil > Wetlands > Peat ...
CTCGATCCGACCGCGTTGGGCAAGACGCTGGAACAGGCCCTTCTCTGGGCGGATGTCAGACCACTGGATGTCGATCGCCTTGAGCCGGTGATCGGACCATTGGAGCCCGTCTCTGTCCCGATACCCCTGCAGGAGACCGAGCTTGGCAACCCAGTCGATCTCACGCGCGCACTCCATGGGGTCCCGCTCCAGCTTGGTGAGCACCGAGGCCCAGCGGGACATCACCTCTGTGGTGTCCTCGTCGATGGCACCGGCTTTGTGCACCTGCAGGTAGCGATCCGCCTGTTCGTAGTAGATCCAGAGAAGCTGGACGGCGGTCATGGTGCGCCCGTCACGGAGCTCGACCAGCTCTTGCAAGCTGGGGTCGTGCGACACCGCGTGCAGCGTGGCGACGGGTTTGCGGACGGTGAGGTCCACATCAATGGCCTGGTCCTCGATCATGGCCAGAACCAGGCTGGTCGTGCCCATCTTGAGCAGCCCGGCAACATCGCACTGGTTCGCGTCACCGATGATCACATGCAGCCGGCGGTACAGAGCGGCCACCGCATGCGGTTCGTCGCGGGTATTGATTATGGGACGTTTGAGCGTGGTCTCAAGGCCTATCTCAACCTCGAAGAAGTCCGACCGTTGGGCGAGCTGGAACCCGGCGTTCGTCGAATCCTGGCCGATACCAACCCTGCCGGCGCCGCACATCACCTGGCGAGCCACGAAGAACGGAATCAGGTGGTGGGTGATGTCCGAGAAGGGGGTCTCCCGCCGCATGAGGTAGTTCTCGTGCGTGCCGTACGACGCGCCCTTGCCATCGGTGTTGTTCTTGTACAGATTGACGCCGGCGGCCCCGGGCAGCCCGGAGAGGCGCCGGACCGATTCGAGCATGATCTGTTCCCCCGCCCGGTCCCAGCACAGAGCCGCCCGTGGTGAGGTCACCTCAGGCGAGCTGTACTCCGGATGCGCATGGTCGACGTACAACCGGGCGCCGTTGGTGAGCACGACGTTGGCCAGCGTGGGGTCTTCCTCGTCGGTCAGCTGGCTGGCATCGGCAAGCTGGCGTGGGATCTCGAATCCGCGGGCATCACGCAGCGGCATCTCGTCCTCGTAGTCCCAGCTGGCCCGGCCAGCGCGCGAACCTTGCACGCTCGCGTAGGCGTTGACCACGTATCCGGACAGCAACATGGGGTTCGCTGTCGGATCGCCGGGCACCGAGATGCCGTACTCCGTCTCGATCCCCATCACTCGACGCACCGTCATGCGGCCAGCCTAGGCGAATCTGCCGGATCCGCAGAGGACGTGACGTGCCGCGACGGGCTGGCTGGCCGGGATCGCTGGTGAGCCGCACCTTGTTAAGGTCGGTTTGTGCGGATAGTTTTGGGCCCAGCTCTCGAGGACGCATGAGCGAGTTGTGGGTTGGACCTGCCCAGTCGTCGGATCTGGTCGCTGTTGCCGCGATCTACGACCACTGGCCGCGCACGAGCACGGCGACGTTGGACGTCATGCAGCCACCCCTGTCCTGGTGGCAGGCGAAGCTTGACAGCACGGACGCCGGCGACCACTTCCTGGTAGTGCGCGACGACGACGCAGTGCTCGGATTTGCCTACTCCGGGGCTTTCCGTACCCGCCCCGCCTACGCACTGACCCGCGAGACCTCGGTCTACCTCGCACGACAGGCAATGGGGCGCGGCGCCGGTTCACGGCTGTACAGCGAGCTTCTCTGGCTGCTTCGCCACGACCGCGTTCATCTCGTCGTGGCTGTGGTGGCTCAGCCGAATCCGACCAGTAATGCCATGCATCGTGCCCTGGGCTTTACCGAGGTCGGCACGTTGGACGAGGTCGGGCTCAAGTTCGGCTCGTATGTCAGCACCACGTGGCGCCGACTGCGCCTGAGCTGACCCATAACTCGTCTCAGACAGTGAGGTCACCCTCACCGGAGACGACGACATGTCACAGATACTGGCCCGTGTTCGCCACCGCCTCTATGGAGCGACCTGGCTCGGTGCCGTCCTTGCCGGTGACCAGCGTGCGGATGTACACGATGCGCTCGCCCTTCTTGCCGGAGATGCGAGCCCAGTCGTCGGGGTTGGTCGTGTTGGGAAGGTCCTCGTTCTCCTTGAACTCATCGACACACGAGGCCAGCAGGTGCTCGATCCGGATGCCCTTCTGAGATGTTGTGAGGAAGTCCTTGATGGCCATCTTCTTCGCGCGGTCGACGATGTTCTGGATCATGGCCCCGGAGTTGAAGTCCTTGAAGTAGAGGACCTCCTTGTCGCCATTGGCGTAGGTGACTTCCAGGAACCGGTTGGCGTCGATCTCGGAGTACATCCGCTCGACCGCCGACTGGATCATCGCCTCGATGGTGCGCTGGGCAGACTCGCCGTGCTCGGCCAGGTCGTACTCGTGCAGCGGCAGGTCCGCGGTGAGGTACTTGCTGAAGATGTCGCGGGCGCTCTCGGCGTCGGGGCGCTCGATCTTGATCTTCACGTCGAGCCGGCCAGGTCGCAGGATCGCCGGGTCGATCATGTCTTCGCGGTTGGACGCACCAATGACGATGACGTTCTCAAGACGCTCGACACCGTCGATCTCGGACAGCAGCTGCGGCACGATCGTCGTCTCGACATCTGAGGACACCCCGGAGCCACGCGTGCGGAACAGCGCGTCCATCTCGTCGAAGAAGACCACCACAGGTGTGCCGTCTGAGGCCTTCTCACGGGCCCGTTGGAAGATCAGGCGAATGTGCCGCTCGGTCTCGCCGACATACTTGTTCAGCAGCTCGGGACCCTTGATGTTCAAGAAGAAGGACTTGCCGACAGGCTTGCCTTCCTTGGCCGCCACCTTCTTGGCCAAGGAAGCTGCCACGGCCTTGGCGATCAGCGTCTTCCCGCAGCCGGGAGGGCCGTAGAGCAGGACGCCCTTGGGTGGCTTCAGCTTGTGCTCCATGAACAGGTCCGGGTACAGGTAGGGCAGCTCGACGGCATCGCGGATCGCCTCGATCTGACCTGCCAGCCCACCGATGTCGCTGTAGTCGATGTCCGGCACCTCTTCGAGGACCAGGTCCTCAACCTCTGCTTTGGGGATCCGCTCGTAGACAAAGCCCGACCGAGTGTCCAGCAGCAAGGCATCGCCGACGCGGATCGGTTGTCCCTCAAGGCTTTCGGCCATTCGGCACACGCGCTCTTCGTCAGCATGGGCCACCACGAGAACCCTGTCGTCTCCCAGGAGCTCCTTGAGCATCACAATCTCGCCGATGCGCTCGAAGCCGCAGGTCGCAACCACGTTGAGGGCCTCGTTGAGCATCACCTCGCGCCCTGCAGACAGTTCGCTCGGGTCCACCGATGGCGAGACGGCGACTCTCATCTTGCGACCGCTGGTCAGGACGTCAACGGTGGCGTCGTCGTAGGACTCGATGATCAAACCGTAGGCCGAGGGGGGCTGGGCCAGCCGGTCGACCTCACTCTTGAGGGTGACGATTTGCTCACGAGCCTCCCTCAGCGTCCGCACCAGACGTTCGTTCTGGGACGACAGGGTCGACAGCGCGGTCTGCAGCTGCAGCACCCGATTCTCGAGGTCACGCGAGCGGGTTGGCGAGTCCGCGAGACGACGGCGCAGGCCGGCGACCTCCTCGGACAGGAGGGACTGCTGGCGCAATGCCTCCGCCTTGTCGACCGGCTCGACCGAAGGCCCCTGCTCATCCTCATGCTGGGGGGAGTTCTCGGGCATGATTGGAACCTCCTCGAGTTGTTAGTCGGCCGCGTAGGTAACCCGACAATTCGACCCTAACCCGACACACGTCTAAGTGGTGGGTGTATCTGTCAAAGATCGGCGAACGCGCCGAATCTTCTTCTCCGACGTTGTCCGCTCCCCCATGTCCTCCGGCGACCACTCGTCGGTGGGGAGCTCGATGTCCCCCTGGGTGGCGCCCTTGGCCGGCCGGCGCTTGCGCAGCGGGGCCGTGACGCCAGGGGCCAGCCGCCTGGTGGTGATCAGGAAGCCGGTGTGGCCGTGCATGCGGTGCTGGGGCCGCACCGCCAGTCCTTCGAGGTGCCAGCCACGGACCAGTGACTCCCAGGCTGAGGGCTCGGTGAAGCCGCCATGGTCGCGCGATGCCTCGGCCACCCGGGAAAGCTGGGTCACGGTGGCGACGTAACAGATGAGCACACCGCCAGGAGCCAAGGCGTCAGCGACAACCTCCAGACACTCCCAGGGAGCCAGCATGTCCAGCACGACTCGGTCGATGGTGCCCGCCTCGACCGCGGTCGGCAGGGTCTGGACCAGGTCGCCGATGCTGATCTGCCAGGCCGGGTGCGGACCGCCGAAGAAGCCTTCGACGTTGCCGCGGGCGATGTCGGCGAACTCCTCACGGCGCTCGAAGGAGTGAAGGTGACCGAAGTCGCCGACGGCCCTCAGCAAAGACATGCTCAGAGCACCTGACCCGACGCCTGCCTCGACCACGCGAGCCCCAGGGAAGATGTCTGCCATGGCCACGATCTGGCCCGCGTCCTTGGGATAGACAACAGCTGCGCCGCGCGGCATCGACAGCACATAGTCACTCAGCAGTGGCCGCACGGCGAGGTACTCGACCCCTGCGCTGTTCTTGATGGTCGAACCATCTGGGGCACCGATCAGGTCGTTGTGCGACAACCGGCCACGATGGGTGTGGAACTCCTTGCCGGGCTCCAAGGTGATGGTGTGGAGTCGGCCTTTCGGATCGGTCAGCTGCACGCGCTCACCCTCGGCGAACGATCCACGACGCAGGTGGGCGCCAGTGGCGCTGTGCGGGCTCATGACGGACAAGTCTAGGTGGGTGAAGCAGGCCTTCGAGACAGCGCGGCCTCCAGATCAGCAGCAAGCACGATGCCGCAGATCCGCCCGTCAGCACCACGCACGGGCACTGCACGGACCCCAAGGTGCTGCATGGCCATCACCACCGGGGCGACCGACTGGTCCGGGGTCGCCTGGACGACCCATCCGTCCGGCTGCTGACGCATCGCGGCAGTGACCGAGACACCCGCCCGGGACTGCTCAGGGATCGTCTGCAGCGCCTCGTCGTCCAGGAGCCCGATCGCCTTTCCCCAGTCGTCCTCGACGACCACGGCCGTACCGCCCAGTCCGCTCACACGCAGAGCGAGCGCCTGCTCGGCGCTGGCGCGCGCAGGAAGAGACACTGCGCGCCGCCACACGGAGTCAATCCGGATGCCGCCCAGCAGCCGGCTCCCCCGCCCACTGCGGATGGCGTTGGTGGCGCCCACCCACAGGAAGGACCCGATGAACAGTCCCCAGATGAGGTTGAACAGATCGGGAGGCTGGCCGTTGACCAGTGGCAGGCCCACGAACCACAGGACGACCAGGACTGTGACGGCCCGCCCGCACCAGCCCGCCGCTATAAGGCCGCTCTCGCGGCTGCCGGTGATTCGCCAGACCAGTGAGTCCACCAGAAAACCGCCGTCCAGCGGAAGCCCAGGCAGCATGTTGAACCCGGCGACGAGTGCATTCGTGAAGACGACCGCGCCGACGAGCGTGGCGGTGATGCCCCCGGGCGGGGCGGCGGGCAGGGCCAGCCAGCCGACCAGGGCCAGGAGTGCGTTGGCTGCCGGGCCTGCGATGGCCACCAGTGCACTGGCACCTGGTCGGGCCGTCGAGGAGTCGTATGCGGTGTGGCCGCCCCACAGATCGGCCACGACACGGTTTACCCGGTAACCCATCCGGGTGGCCACGACCGCATGGGAAGCTTCATGAGCGAACACCGAGACAAGCAGCAGAACGGCGTACCCAACGGCCACGCCATAGGCACCGAGCCCAAGGTCTGGGCGATCGCTGGCGATGCTGGGGCCGAAGGTGCCCACGATGATAAGGGCGATGACCGGCCAGGACCTGCCGATGTAGACGGGCACCCCGCCGATCGTGGCAACGCGCCAGCCAGGGGCCGGGCCTGTCGAGCTCTCGGTGCTGGCGGCCATGAAGAGAGCCTATGTTAGTGCCCGCCGTGTGCGTGCGCCCACGTCAGTGCGCCTTGTGGCAGGGCGTCCACCTACAGTGCTTTCCATGGTTGCCGCACTGTCCCCAAGCCGGGCCGCAGACTTCATGCAGTGTCCCCTGCTCTATCGCTTCCGGGTGATCGACCGGCTCCCGTCGCCGCCGAACGCTGCTGCTGCGCGGGGCACCCTGGTTCACGCGGTCCTGGAGAGGCTTTTCGACCTCCCGTCATCGGCCCGGACCATCGAAGCCGCCTGCGCCATGGTCGAGCCGCAGTGGCGTGCGCTGCTCGAGGGCAGGCCGGAGCTCGCCGACCTCGTGGAAGAGAGCGACCCGGCCGCGGTGGCGAGCTGGTTCGGCGACGCCGTCTCGCTGATTGAGCGGTGGTTCACCCTGGAGGACCCGACCCGCCTGGAACCGGCCGAGCGTGAGCTCTACGTCGAGACGGACCTGGACGGGCTGACGCTGCGAGGCTATGTCGACCGGCTCGACGTCGCACCTACCGGCGAGATCCGGGTCGTCGACTACAAGACCGGCCGATCACCCTCGGAGCTCTTCGAAGGCAAGGCCCTGTTCCAGATGAAGTTCTACGCGTTGGTGCTATGGCGGCTGCGTGGGCAGGTGCCGCAGATGCTGCAGCTGGTCTATCTGGCCAACTCCGAGATCGTGCGCTACAGCCCCGACGAGGCAGACCTGCTTGGGGTCGAACGCAAGCTCAAGGCCTTGTGGCACGCCATCGAGACCGCCGCACAGACTGGTGACTGGCGGCCGAGCAAGTCACGGCTCTGCGACTGGTGCGACCATCGCAGCCTGTGCCCGCAGTGGGGCGGCACTCCCCCACCCATACCCGAGGGCGCCGCAGTCCTTGCTCTTGACCCGCACGCAATGGCGGCCTCAGCTCCCGCAGACGACTAGGTTGCAGGGATGACAGCTCGTCGTTCACGGTAGAACCGCCGGGTCACGGCGATGCCGCGATCTGGCGGGAGCTGTACGGGCTTACGCCGACTTCTACCAAGAGGCCGTCACGGATGCGCTTGGTCTCGTGTGGTCATGGATCACCGATCCCGGCCTCGGCCTCAAGGCCCTGCTGGCTCGTGGCGTGGACGGTGAGGCGGTCGGCCTGGCCCACAGCCGGCCCTACCTCCGACCTCGGGCTGCTGCCGTCTCCGGCTACCTCGATGACCTCCTCGTCGCCCCGGCCGCAGGCGGCACGGGCGCCGTGGAGGCCCTCTGGATGCCTTGCGCACGATCGCGCGTACGCGTGGCTGGACCAAGATTCGCTGGGTCACCGCGGATGGCAGCCACCGTGCCCGCAGCACGTACGACCAGGTGGCCGAACCTACGATGTGGGTGACTTATGACATGCAGGTCCGGCCGACCCCGCACTGACCCAGGGAGAAGTAGCGACCTGGGCGCAGTCCGGGGTGCCCGATGGGATCAGTGCCCGGTGTAGTAGGTGTCGGCCACCTTCAGCGCGTCGTCCAGGATCGCGATGCCTTCCCTGATCTCTTCGGCGGAGGTGGTGCAGGGCGGCACGACGTGGGTCCGGTTGAAGTGGACGAACGGCCACAGCCCCTGGTCCTTGCACCTGGCTGCAAACTCGGCCATCGGTTTGGCCTGTTCGCCGGTGGCGTTGAACGGCACCAGCGGCTCACGGGTGGCCCGGTCGCGCACGAGCTCCAGGGCCCAGAACACGCCGAGCCCTCGAACCTCACCGACGCAGGGGTGGCGCTGCGCCAGGGCCCGCAGCTCGGGTCCGATGACGTCGGTCCCTAGCCGTCGGGCGTGCTCGACGATTCCTTCCTCGTGGAAGATGTTGATCGAGGCCACGGCTGCGGCGCAGGCCAGCGGGTGGCCTGAGTATGTGAGGCCGCCGGGGAAGGCGCGGTCCGCGAAGGTCGCGGCGATCGCGTCCGAGATGAGCACGCCGCCCAGTGGCACGTACCCGGAGTTGACGCCCTTGGCGAAGGTGATCAGGTCCGGCGTCACGCCCCAGTGGTCTACGGCGAACCACTGCCCGCAGCGGCCGAAGCCGGCCATCACCTCGTCGGCGATCATGATGATCCCGAACTCGTCACACAGTGCCCGGACCCCGGAAAGGTATCCCGGTGGCGGGATGAGGATCCCGTTGGTACCGACCACGGTCTCCAGGATGATCGCGGCAACAGTGTGTGATCCCTCGACCATGAGCAGGTCTCGCAGGTGCGACAGTGCGCGCGTGGACTCCTGCGCCTCCTCGGTGGCGTGGAACGGCGAGCGGTAGGCGTACGGGCCCCAGTAGTGGATGATCCCGGGAACCCCCGGCTCGGAGGCCCACCGGCGCGGGTCACCTGTCAGCGCCATGGCTCCGGCCGTCGCGCCGTGGTAGCTGCGGTAGGCGGCCAGGATCTTGTTGCGTCCGGTGTGCAGACGCGCCATCCGGATCGCGTTCTCGTTGGCGTCGGCCCCGCCGTTGGTGAAGAAGACGGTATTGAGGTTTCCGGGGGCGACCTGCGCGATGAGCCGAGCGGCCTCACTGCGCGCATCGTTGGCGAACGCCGGCGAGATGGTGGTCAGCTTGGCGGCCTGCTCCTGGATCGCGGCGACGAGCTTGGGATGCTGGTAGCCGATGTTGACGTTGACCAGCTGCGAGGAGAAGTCGAGGTAACGCTTGCCCGCGTAGTCGGTGAAGTACGACCCGGACGCAGAGGCGATCGGCATCGGGTCGATCTTTGCCTGAGCCGACCAGGAGTGGAAGACGTGCGCGCGGTCATCCGCGCGAACTCGAGCCTCACCTGAGGAGGCTGAGGAGCTTGTGGGGGTCACCGGCGGCGTTGTCTGGGTCACGGGAGCAGTCCTATCGGGTGCGGGGGAAGCCGAGGTCAACGGCGGAGGTGGCTGGGTCGGGCCAGCGCGAGGTGACGACCTTGCCGCGCGTGTAGAAGCTCATGCCCTCAGCGCCGTACATGTGCGAGTCGCCGAACAGCGAGGCCTTCCAGCCGCCGAACGAGTAGTAGGCCACCGGCACCGGGACGGGGACGTTGATGCCGACCATGCCGACCTCGACGTCGAACTGGAACGCCCTGGCCGCCCCGCCGTCACGGGTGAAGATCGCGGTCCCGTTGGCGTAGGGGTTGGCGTTGATCAGCGCCAGCCCTTGCTGGTAGGTGTCCGCGCGGACGACACAGAGCACCGGCCCGAAGATCTCGTCGGTGTACACGCTCATCTGGGGGGTGACATGGTCCAGCAGGGTCGTCCCGAGGAAGAAGCCCCCCGCCGGCACGTCCTGGTCTCGGCCGTCAACCACCACCGTGGCACCCTGAGCCGCGCCGGCGCGGATGTAGCCGGCGACCTTGTCACGGTGCTCGGCGGTGATCAGTGGACCGATGTCGGTGTCCGGGTGGGTGCCATCACCGATGGTGAGCTTCGGCAGCCGTGCGGCCACCGCGTCGACCAGCGAGTCGGCAACCTCGCCCACGGCGACGGCCACAGACAGCGCCATGCAACGCTCACCGGCTGAGCCGTACGCCGCGGAGACCACCGCATCGGCAGCCATGTCCACGTCGGCGTCAGGCATCACCAGAGCATGGTTCTTGGCTCCGCCCAGGGCCTGGACCCGCTTGCCCGCGGCGGTGCCTGTCTCGTAGATGTACCTGGCGATCGGCGTCGAGCCGACGAAGCTCACGGCGGCAACGTCGGGGTGGGCCAGCAGTGCGTCCACGGCCTCCTTGTCGCCCTGGACCACGCTGAAGACACCGTCGGGCAGGCCGGCGTCCTTCCACATCTGGGCCAGGAACAGCGACGCGCTGGGGTCCTTCTCGCTCGGCTTGAGGATGAACGCGTTGCCGCAGGCGATGGCGCCCGCGCACATCCACAGCGGCACCATCACCGGGAAGTTGAACGGCGTGATGCCGGCCACCACACCCAGAGGCTGACGGATCGAGTAGACATCCACCCCGGTGGAGACCTGCTCGGAGAACCCGCCCTTGAGCAGCGCCGGCACGCCGGCGGCGAACTCGACGTTCTCCAGGCCTCGGGCAATCTCACCGGCCGCGTCGGACAGGACCTTGCCGTGCTCGGCCGTGACGATCGCCGCGAGCTCGTCGGTGCGTTCGTGCAGAAGCTGGCGGAAGGCGAAGAGCACACCCGCGCGCTGGGACAAGGACGCATGCCGCCACTGCTTAGCCGCGGCCACGGCCACGGCGACCGCGACCTGGACCTCGCCGCCGCTGGCCAGCTCCACCTCGGCGCTGGCCTGACCGGTTGCCGGGTTGTACACGGGGGCCGTGCGCCCCGAGCTGCCTGCGGTCTTGCGACCATCCATCCAGTGCGAGATTCGCTGTGTCATAGCGACACACTACGTGTCACCTGCTTGATCACACAATGCACCTTTTGCTATGTTACAAAGATGACAACGACGATGACAGTCATCGAGAAACGGCTCGAGGCGCCGAGTGCACGAGGTCTGGCCCATGCGGTGAGCCGCGCCGTTCGGGACGGAGCTCTTGCGCCCGGCACCAAGCTCCCACCGATCCGGGCCCTGGCCGCCGAGCTGGGGCTGTCCCCCACCACCGTCAGTGCCGGCTGGGCACTGCTGGCTCGTTCCGGGGCCATCCACACCGACGGTCGCCGTGGCACCACCGTGGCCGGCCTGGCCGGCCTCGCCCCCGGCCGGTACCGTCGGGCGCTGCAACGACAGCTCGACTTCGCCCTCGACCTGTCCACGGGCACCCCCGACCCAGCGCTGCTGCCGAACCTCGGACAGGCCCTGAGCGAGCTGACCACCGCCGGGATACCCGGCAGCTACCTGGATGACCCGGTCCTGCCCGGGCTGCTGGAGGTCCTTCACGCCCAATGGCCCTACCCTGCGGCCGAGCTCATGGTCGTGGACGGGGCCATGGACGGCCTGGACCTGGTGTCACGCTCGCTGCTGCGTTTTGGCGACCGGGTGGTCGTGGAGCACCCCGGCTTCCCTCCCCTGCTGGACCTGCTCGAGTCCATCGGTGTGCAGGTGGTGGGGGTGCCGGTCGACGACGCCGGACTGCTTCCCGAGCCGCTGGCCGCGGCTGTGAGCAGCCCAGCTGCAGCCCTGTTCCTGCAGCCCAGAGCCCAGAACCCGACGGGGGCGTCGATGACCGAGCCACGCGCCCGGGACCTGGCAGCCATCCTCGCCCAAGGCGGCGTGCCAGTCGTCGAGGACGACTCGGCCGGGGCCGTCGCCGCCAGCGCGCCAATCAGCCTGGGCCGGTGGATCCCGGACCAGGTGATCCACATCCGCAGCTTCTCCAAGTCCCATGGCCCCGACCTTCGGCTGGCCGCCATGAGCGGGCCCCCTGAGCTGCTCCGGGAGGTCATCCACCGCCGCCAGCTCGGGCAGGGATGGAGCAGCCGACTCCTGCAGCGCGTGCTGCTGAGCCTGCTCACCGACCCCACCGCCATCGCCGCCGTCGACCATGCCCGAGATGAGTACACCCGTCGCCGTGGCGCCCTGGTCGCAGCGCTGCACGCACGCGACGTGGAGGTATCCGGCGGCGACGGGCTGAACCTGTGGGTACCCGTGCACGACGAGTCCGCCGCCATCGTCCGCCTCGCCAGCCAGGGGGTGGGAGTCACGCCCGGGACCCCGTTCGACGTTCTGACCGGTGGGGGAGGTCACGTGCGCGTCACCGTCGGTCTCGTGGCCGGCGGCTTCGACGAGCTCGCGCAGGCCCTGGCCGCCGCGGCGAACACCACCGGGTGGGCCTCACGGGCCCGCTAGCGGTCGGTCAGGCAAACAACCCCAGCAAGTCCTTGGGTGCCAGACCGGCCAGGGTGGCAATCTGAACAGCCCCTGCGGTTTCTGGCACCGACACGTGATGCGGGACGGCGATCGTCGGTATTCCGGCGGCCACGGCCGAGGCGACCCCCGGTGGCGAGTCCTCGATCGCGATACAGGCTCGCAGGTCAGCTCCGAGCAGACGCGCGGCTGCCAGGTAAGGCGCGGGATGGGGCTTGCCATGGCTGACCACATCTCCGGTGATGACCGCTGCGAAGCTCCCCTTCGGCAGGTTGCTCACCACCGCGGTGGCCAGCGACTCCCACGACATCGTCACCAGTGCACACGGAACCTCGAGGGCCACCAGGTTCGCCAGCAGCTCTCGGGCGCCGGGGCGCCATGGCACGTAGGTGGCGACCCTGGCGACGACGCCGGCCAGCAGCGCCTCGACGATCTCGGTAGGCGTCAGCTCAATCGGCGAATGAGCCAGGATGTACTCTGCCGAGACCAAGAGGTCGTTACCGACCAGCTGGTGTGCATGCTCGTCGGTCCACACACCGCCGTGCTGCTCAACCAGGGAGCGCTCCTCGGCCATCCAGTAGGGCTCGGTGTCGACAAGGGTGCCGTCCATGTCCCACAGAACTGCCGCCGGCAGGGCGCCGGCCATGTGCGGCCAGAGGTCATGTCGCATTGAAGTACTTGGCCTCGGGATGGTGCACGACCAGAGCATCTGTGGACTGCTCCGGGTGAAGCTGCAGCTCCTCCGAGAGACTCACCCCGATGCGTGAGGGGTCCAGGAGCTTGACCAGCAGGCTTCGGTCCGTCAGGTCCGGACAGGCGGGATAGCCGAATGAGTAACGAGACCCGCGATAGCCCTGACGCAAGATGGCGCCCAGGTCATCCTTGTCTTCGGCGCCGTAGCCGAGCTCTTCACGCACTCGCGCATGCCACATCTCGGCCAGCGCCTCGGTCAGCTGTACGGATAGACCATGCAGCTCGAGGTACTCGCGATAGGCGTCGCGACCAAACAGTTCTGCGGTGGCCTCGGCTACCCG
>Ga0208587_1001415_pt1 | contig 12748 bp, 10 predicted proteins | sample NGESurdeep092012_7_FD_184472 | JGI IMG/M metagenome (GOLD analysis project Ga0208587, IMG submission 184472) | Arctic peat soil microbial communities from Barrow, Alaska - NGEE Surface sample 210 deep-092012 (SPAdes) | ecosystem: Environmental > Terrestrial > Soil > Wetlands > Peat ...
GGTGCGCCGCCAGGCGAACAGCGGGCCCACGCCGGTGAGGAACAGCAGGAACAGCCCGATGGGCACCATCAGCCGGTTATACCAATCCGCGTCGAGCGAAATCTTGTCGCCCGAAATGGCTTCGCTGATCACCGGGAACAGCGTGCCCCACAGCACCGCGAAGCAACTCGCCAGCAGAATCAGGTTATTGAACAGGAAGCTCGATTCGCGCGAAATCACGCTCTCCAGTTGCGCCTCGCTCTTCAGGTAGTCCAGGCGGTCCAAAATCAGGAAAATCACCGCCGCGATGCCGACGGCCAGGAAGCCGACGAAGTACTTGCCGATATCGCTGCGCGCGAAGGCGTGCACCGATTGCACGATCCCCGAGCGCGTCAGCAGCGTGCCGAGAATGCACAGGAAGAACGTGGCGCTCACCAGCACGATGTTCCAGATCTTCATCATGCCTTTCTTTTCCTGCATCATCACGGAGTGCAGAAATGCCGTGCCGCTGAGCCACGGGAGCAGGGAAGCGTTCTCCACCGGATCCCATCCCCAGTAGCCGCCCCAGCCGAGCACGTGATACGCCCAGGCCGCGCCCAGCATCACGCCGGTGCTCTGGAACAGCCAGGTGACCAGTGTCCAACGGCGCGTGGTGAAGATCCAGGCGTCGCCCGGTTGCCGCGTGATCAGCGAACCGATGGCGAAGGCGAACGGCACCGAGAAGCCCACGTAGCCCAGGTACAACATCGGCGGATGGATGGCCATCGCCGGGTATTGCAGCAGCGGGCTCAGTCCGTTGCCGTCCGGCACCGAGGTGATCAATTTGTCCACCGCCAGCATCTGGAAGGGGTTGGCGATGAAGTTGTTGAGCACCAGGAAGAAGGCTTGAATGGTGGTCAGTACGCCGATCACCCACGGCATCATGTCGCGATGCTTGTGCCGGTTGGTGAAGACCACAACCGAGGTATAGGTGGAGAGCAGAAAGCTCCAGAGCAGGAGCGAACCTTCCTGCCCGCCCCACCAGGCCGCATACTTGTAGAGCATCGGCATGCTGCGGTTGGAGTGCTCCGCCACGTAGGCGAAACGGAAATCGCTGGTGATCAGCGAGTAGACCAGGATGCCGGCCGCCGTGGCGACGAGCACCCAGATTCCGTAGACCGCCCGTTCTCCGCTAACTAGCAGAAACGGTTTGCTCTTGACGCGGCCGATGACGCACGCCGCCGTGGCATACAACGCCAGACAGAAGGCCAGCAGGATGGCCAGCGAACCCAGATTTTCCATATCGCCCCTATAAATGCTTGCTAGATGCCGCTTGCTTTGCCCGAATTGATGTTGGGTGCCATTTGTCCGGGCTTGAGTTGACCCGGCTTGGCTTCATATTTGGACGCGCACTTGGCCTGAATCCGGTTGGCCACGAACACGCCGTCTTTGCCCAGTTTGCCATCGGCCAGCGCCTGCGCGCCGTCCTTAAAGGTGTCCGGCAGCGGGTCGGTGCCGGTGTAGGCGACCTTGAGTTTGGTGGTCTCCTGCGCCAGCACGAACTCCACCCGGCTCCCGACGCGTTGGATCGAGCCGGTTTCGACATCCCCGCCCACGCGCACGCGCGCGTTGTAGGCCTTATTGCCCATCTGGCCGAGTTCGGCGATGGTCTTGTAATACGTCTGGTTATCTTTCATTTCGGCCGTTGCCAGCCAGACGAGAGTACCGATCACGACCACGATCAGTGCAGCGAACTTGCCGTATTTCTTCATCAACAGCCCCTTGAAATTACAGTATAGCCCATCCCGATTGCGGGATAATAAGACGTTTTTGACTCTTTTGTGGGAATCTTCAACATACCGCCATCGGTGGGGATGGCCGGCGAAAATCGAGTCATAGCTGGCGATTCCTCAAGTGCTTTGGACGCAGGAGAGCACCGGTTTATTGCGGATTTCTTGCCGAGGCTTCGGGGCCAGTGAGGCAAATGACGAAACGAAGCCATTTTTCCCCCTAACCCAAACAAACTGAGATCACTTGCACCTCCCGAACCGAAGCCGCATCCCCCCGCAAACCCGCTTCCGGGCTGGGACTCGCCCCCTCCAAGGAGTGAAGCTGACCGGCGAGAGGGCGGAAGTAGTCTTCTCACTGTATTCAGGATGGCACACCGGGTGTGGGAAAAAGGTGTCCTAAGGTTGTCAATGGCTTGTAAATACTTGATAAATAGCGGTGTTGCTGGAGTGAAGAGTTTTTGATGTGGGAGTGACTGCCAACTGACAGTTTTGCTGTCGGTTGTGGCGTGACCAACCAGACCACGGGCGATTTTCGGCGGCGCGCCGGCAGGTACGCCGCCGCAATCGCCGTCACCGTCAACGCCAGCACCGCGGCGGCCACCACCACCACGTCGCCCGCCTTCACGCCGAACAACTGGGCCTCGGTATATCGCGCCAACAGGAGTGCCGCCGGAACTCCCGTCACCAACCCTGCGATCAGAATCCACCAGGCTGAGCAGCGGGGCCTTTGCCAGGCTGCGCCAGGCGAAACGAAGTCGTGACATATCTCTCTATACGCCACGCCGTGCGGAAGGTGCCCTACTTTTTTACAAATAACGACACCGCCATGCCAAACCCGATGGCGATCACGATGCGCCGCACCGCGGTACGTCCGATTTTGCGCGCGGTGCCCGCCCCGCCGATTCCGCCCAGGATGGCCCCTACCGCCATGATCAGAACGTCCGGCCAGTACACCATGTGCGCCCAAATGAAGTAGGCCGCCGCCACTCCGTTGATGCTCCCGCCGAACACCACCTTGAGGCTGTTCATCTCATGGATGTCGTGCAGCCCCAGGATGCTCAACGCGGCCAGCATGAGGATTCCGATGCCCGCCCCGAAGTAGCCGCCGTAGATGCCTACGGCGAGTTGAAACAGCAGCGCCCCCACGATCCACCGGGTGGATTCATGCGCCGGGTGGGACAGGCCATCGCCTTTTGTGGCCTGTCGCCCTTCCGCGGTCTTCAGCTTGCGCTGCACCGGCTCCTGCGCCATGAACAGCAGAGTGGCGAACAGAATCAGGTACGGTACCAGCTTGTCGAAGAACGCGGGCGGCGTCCAGCGCAACAGCAGCGCGCCCGCGATCCCGCCAACCAGGCTGGGCACGATCAGGATGCGGAAGCGCGGCTCGGCGTCGCGCAATTCGCGCCGGTAGCCCCAGGCGCTGCCCAAGGTGCCCGGCCAGATGGCCACCGTGCTGGTGGCGTTCGCCGTCACCGAACTCAGGCCCAGCCAGATCAGCGCCGGAAAGGAGACCAGCGTCCCGCCGCCGGCTACCGAGTTGATGGCGCCGGCCAGAAAGGCCGCCCCAAAGGCTACCGCCGCATGTGTGAGGTCCAAGTATGCAATTCTAACCCGCCACCGGCGTTCCCGGAGTTGGCCGCTGAAATGCTAAAGATGCAGGCATGAAAACCGCCGTGACCGCACCAGTGGCCGCACTGCGCCATCAAAAAGGAATCTCCCTGCACCAGATCGCGGAAGCCACTAAAATCGGCGTTCGCTATCTCGAAGCCATCGAGTGCGGCCAGTTTGCCAAGCTGCCCGGCGGTTTCTATAACGTTAGTTACATTCGCCAGTATGCTCGGGCCATCGAAGCCAGCGAAGCCGAACTGCTGGAGCGCTATCTTCAGTCTGCTTCCATCAGTTGACGGCCGCCGCACTGCCGCGCGTCCACTGTGCAAGGTTAGCACCGCAACGTGACGGAAGAGATTGGAAGAAACGTTTCAGTACCGGTAATTATTACCTGCCATACACAGGCCGCCAAGTGGGACAGACCATCGCTTTTGTGGTCTGTCATGCGGGGCCAATACAGGGTGCGCGACAGACGACACAAACCGATCGTCTGTCCCACCGGCCAAACCGGCGCCAACCGTTCGCCCTGGAAAAGGCGCCATACAACTCTGGAAATTGACCGTTCAACCTCTCATTGTGCGAAAAGCCACGGCACTTGCCGTACAATGGCCGATCATGGCACAATTCCAGGTAATACAGCCCGAAACTACCTATACAGGTTCGCCCATTCAGGCCCTGAAGAAGGGCCTGCCCAAGCAGACCCAGTCGCTTTGCCCGGATTGCTCGGAACTGATTGATGCCACGATCTTTGAAGACGGCGGCAAGGTCGTCATGGAGAAGCACTGCAAGAACCACGGCGACTTCCGCGACATCGTCTATTCGGACGTCAAGCTCTATCTGAAGATGGAGGAGTGGAGCTTCGGCGACAACCGGGGCCTGGAAAACCCCATCGTCACCAACGCCACCCGCTGCCCGGACGATTGCGGCCTGTGCAACCTCCACACCAGCCATACGGGTCTGGCCAACGTGGATCTGACCAACCGCTGCAATCTCACCTGCCCGGTCTGCTTCGCCAACGCCAACGCCGCGGGTTACCTTTACGAACCGGATTTCGAGACGGTCCGCAAAATGCTTCAGGCGCTGCGCGACCAGCGCCCCGTCGCCGGCCGCATCGTACAGTTTTCCGGCGGCGAGCCCACCATTTACCCGCGCTTCCTGGACGCACTCCGGCTCGCCAAAGAAATGGGCTTTTCGCACACCCAGGTGGCCACCAACGGCCTGAAATTCACCGATTTGGAATTCGCCGAGCAGTGCAAGGAAGCCGGCCTTCACACGCTCTACCTGCAATTCGACGGCGTCTGCGACGATGTCTACCGCCGCACGCGCGGCGAGTCGCTGTGGGAGAAAAAGCTCCAGTGCATCGAGAACGTCAAGCGGGCCGGGCTCAAGATCGTCTTCGTCCCCACCATTGTAAAAGGCCTGAACGATCACGAGATCGGCGACATTGTACGGCTCGCCCTGGAGTACATCGATTGCACCAGCGGGATCAGCTTCCAGCCGGTTGCCTTCACCGGGCGCATCGCCAGGCATGAGCTGGAAGCCAAGCGCTTCACGCTCTCCGATTTCGCCCACGCCATTCAGCAGCAGACCGGCATCGCCGATCCCTACGAGGACTGGTTTCCCCTCTCCTGCGTCACGCCCTTCTCCAAACTGCTCAGCGCCCTGCGCGGCGAAGAAACCACCACGTTGAGCTGCCACCCGCATTGCTCGCTGGGCACCTATCTGTTCGTCGACCAGAACCGCAAAGCCGTCCCGGTGACGCAGTTCGTGGAGATCGGTCCGATGCTGCGCGAGATGGATGAACTTTCCCGCAAGGCCGGCAAGCGCCGATTCCAGTTCTTCACCAAGTTCGAAGCGTGGAACAGCTTGCGCAAGTTCTTCCACGAGGAAAAGGCGCCGCAAGGCCTGACCTTCAATAAGTTCCTGCAGACGCTGCAAGGCATGACCGACAAGAGTTACGGCCGCGGCGATAGCGAGGCCCAGGGCTTCACCTACAAGACCCTGATGCTGGCCGGGATGCACTTCATGGATTCCTATAATTACGACGTGGAACGAGTCAAGCGCTGCGTGATCCACTATGCCGCCCCCAACGGCAAGATCTACCCCTTCTGCGCCTACAACTCGGGTCCCGTCTACCGCGAGCGCATCGAACGGGAATTCTCCATCCCCTTCGAGCAGCAGCCTGCGATGATGAAGCTCAAGCTGCAAGGCAGGAAGGGCGCGGGCATCTCGGAACCCGAACTGGTCGGCTGAGAAAAGCCGCGCCGGACGTCGCGAGCCGGAGGCCATTTGTGCGAAATTGTATGGCTACCGCTTCACCTGCTCCAGCCGTGTCCAGTTTCCTCGCACCGCGACGTTAGGGTCGAAGTTCGCCGAATCGCTCAGGATGTATTCGCCATTGTTCCCGGCCCATGCGTGGCCGTACTGATTGCTCAGGTCCACGGTCTCGCCGGTTGAAGGATTCCGGTAGGTCTCCACCCCGCGGATGTACTGGCTGAAGCCCTGTGCCACCCGCTCGTCCGACTGCTTCTTGTTCTGGTAAGTCTGGTGGATGATGTTGCCGATGTCCTTGCCGCTTTGCGTGATGATCCGGGAGCGGTCGGCCGCGCCCTTGGTGTCCGTGGCCTGCATGTTGGCGATTACCTGCATGACACGCCCGTGCCACTCGGGGTCCAGCCTGACGGTGGAAAGCATCATGAGGAACAACTTCTCGCTGGCTTCCAGTTGGCCTCGCGGCGCGCGTAATCCGAACACACCCTCCGCCGCGCAGGTGTAGAACAACGTCTGCCCCATGCGCCCCATGTTGAACGCCGGACCCGTCACGGCGCTCGCGTAGGTCACGGCGGTGACCCATTCTTCCATGGCCTGCCCGTTGACGTCGTATGCCAGGCGCGCCCGGCCGGCGTCGCCGCGGGTGCGTACCTGGATTCCCCGCTGGGCCGCGGCCGCCTGCGCCTGCTGGAGCTGCTGCTGCACTTCGCGCGCGATCTCGGGCATCGGTTCGATGGCCGCTACGCGCGCCTCACGCCGCACCGCGGGAAGCACCGTTTGCTTCAGAAATTCCCCGGCGGCCAGCGGCGGCATGATGTCGCAACCCTTATAGCCGGACTGCGCCAGTTGCCGATTACTGGACTGCATGAGGCGCACCGCGCCAGCATCGTCGGCCCACTGCCAGGTGTTCCCCGGGAACAGTTCCAGCGCCAGTTTCCCGTCCGGGCTCGCCGCGCGGAAGGTCACTTGGAACAGATTGGCGTGACAACCGGCCGCCTTGGCATACTGCACGGCGCCATGGAACTGCCAATCGGCGGGAATCAGCAGGCTCAACGCAAGCAGGGGCCGCTCGAAGCCGTGCTCATCCACGATGGTGACCTTCTTCATGCGGTAGTAGGCGGGATTGCCTGGCGCGGTGAATGCCGGACGCTGCGCCGGCAATGCGCACGCCAGGCAGAAGACTATCGAAAGACATACCGGGATCTGCATTTTGGTGTCCGCTCCCACGTCTTCACATATCGGCATAACCTGCCGGGTTTGCACCTCCTGTCAGTTCATTCCGCTGATCGTGTGGCCGGTGGTCCACATCCGCCGCAGCCGCATGGGCAGCGTCAGGTGGTTCAAATCGTAGTGCTCGGGCTGGCGCGCCGCCAAAATTTTCATCATCGCTTCGACTACCAGCGCGGGGATGCGCAGATCCTGATAATACGCCTTCTCCACGGAGAGTCCGACCAGCTTGTCCGTGGTCTGCCGGAACCGCAGGTCCACGCGTAACGATTTGGTGCCGCTCAACACCCAGCGCAGCCCACCGGGGATGGTCCCCGGCTTCCAGCGTTCCAGTGCGTCGAGGTCCGCCATCACGGTGGTCGCGATGTAATTCCCATTCGCGAATTCGACGTGAATCGACTTGACCCCGGGGCGCGGTCTTGTTTTTAATGCGTAGGCCAGGTACTCATTCACTTCGCCATCGGAGAAGCGCGTTTCCACGTGCGGCACCGCTCGATGCGCCGCCTGCTCCGCCTCCGCATTACGCAGACGGCCGAAGAAGTCGAGCATCTTCTCCACCGGCCCGCCCGCCGCGGCCGGATGCACAAAGGAAAAGTAGAGACCTAGAGCCAGGATGAAGGCGCGCATGATGGATAATACTGAACCTATCACACGGCGCCGCCGGGACAGACCTGAGTGTCCCAAGGCGCGTCTCTTGCGCCGCGTGGGGGGCGCCCTCTGGGCCCGGGTCTGTCCCCGGGTTTGCGTGGACACCCGGGTCTGTCCCCGGGTTTGCTCGGCCCGCGCGTTATCATTGAATATTAACGTGCCCGGCGTCTACCTCTCATATCCGTTCTGCGCGCAGAAGTGTACCTACTGCAATTTCTCGAGCGGCGTTTTCCCGCGCGACCTCGAGGTGCGCTACCGCGAGGCGCTGGCGCGCGAGATCCGCGCCCACGCTTGGGACTGGACTCCCGAAACGGTTTACCTGGGCGGCGGTACCCCGAGCAATCTCGCGCCCGATGCCTTGCGCGCCCTGCTCCGCCCGATCCCCGGACATCCCTGGGCGGAAGCCACCATCGAAGCCGCTCCCGGCAACATCGCGCCCGTCACCGCCCGCGCCTGGGCCGATGCCGGCATCGACCGCGTCTCTCTCGGCGTGCAATCGTTCGTCGAAAAGGAACTGCGCCGCACCGGGCGCACGCACACCGCGCAGGTGGTCTCGGGCGAGATTGCCGTGCTGCGCGCCGCCGGCATCCACAACATCAATATCGACCTGATCGCCGGGCTGAGCGGCCAGACCGAAGCTTCCTGGCGCGAATCTCTCGACTGGGTGGAGCGCCTGGCGCCGGAACACGTCTCCGTCTACATGCTCGAAGTGGATGAGGACAGCCGCCTCGGCAAGGAAATGCTGCTCGGCGGGGTGCGCTACGGCGCCCTCGACACGCCCTCCGGCGACGCCACGGCCGATTTCTACGAACTGGCCGTCGAGCGCCTGGCGGCACTGGGGATCGCGCGCTACGAGATTTCCAATTTCGCCCGGCCCGGCTTCGAATCGCGCCACAATCTGAAGTATTGGAAGCTGGAGCCGTACGTCGGCTTCGGGGCGGACGCTCACTCCTTCGACGGCCGCACCCGCCACCAGAACCCCGAGTCGATTGAGGACTATTTATCCGGCGCCGGCCAGGTAGATGACGTGCCGCACTTGTCCGACGAGCGTTTCTTCGTTGGTCTCCGCCTTTCCGCCGGCATACGCCCCGACCCAGAGGAATGGCGCCGCTTCGACGCGCCCATCCACCGTTTCCTCGATGCCGGTCTGCTCGCTACCGATGGCGCCACGCTCCGCCTCACTAACCGGGGCGTGCTGCTCTCTAACGAAGTCTTCCAGGAGTTTTTGAACCTATGATCGACCTACGCAGCGATACCGTTACCAAGCCCACGCCGGCCATGCGGCGCGCCATGTTCGAAGCCGAAGTCGGCGACGACGTGTATCGCGAAGATCCCACCGTCAACCGCCTCGAAGAGCGGGCCGCCGAAATCGCCGGCAAACCAGCCGCCCTGTTCGTGCCCACCGGCACCATGGGAAACACCATCGCCATCAAGCTGCTGACCGAGCACGGACAGGAAGTCATCTGCGATTCGCGCGCCCACCTGCTCGATTACGAGCTCTCTATGGTGGCCTGGTTCAGCGGCTGCGTGATCCGCGCCATCCCTACCGAACGCGGACTGCTCTCCGCCGAAGAGGTGCGCCGCAACCTCCGCCCGGTGAGCCCCTACAGCGCGCCCACCGGGGCGGTGGCCATCGAGCAGACTCACAATATGGCGGGCGGAACGGTGTACCCCATGCGCACAGTGTGCGAGATTTGCGACGCCGCGCACCAGCGTGGAGTGCGGGTCCACATGGATGGAGCCCGTATCTTCAACGCTTCGGCCGCGTTGGGCCTTCCCGTGCATGAAATTGCCTCTCGCGCCGATACCGTCATGTTCTGCCTGTCCAAAGCGTTGGGTGCGCCCGCCGGTTCCATGCTGGCGGGGCCGGCCGATCTGATTGCCAAAGGGCGCCTCTACCGCAAGCGCCTGGGCGGCGGCATGCGGCAGGCCGGAATCCTCGCCGCCGCCGGCCTTATCGCTCTCGAAGACAGCCCCGCCAAGCTTCCCGTGGACCATGCCAACGCGCGCTTCCTCGCCGAGGGACTGGCGCGCATCCCCGGAATTCAGGTAGACGCTGGGTTGGTGGACACCAACATTGTGGTCTTCGATATTTCGGCAACCGGCCTCGTGCCCGCCGATGTCAGCGCCCACCTGCGCGGGCGCGGCGTCCTCATGAACGCCATCAACCAGCGTTGTCTGCGCGCCGTTACGCACTACGATGTGGACCGGGCGCAGTGCGCCCAGGCGCTGGCAGCGGTCGCCGAAAGTATGGCCGCTAGCATGGCCGCTAGCATGACCACCGCTAAAACGTCATAATGGAATTATCACTTGGGCTTACGACTCGCATGCTGAGATTCTCGATCCTGCTGTTGGCAGGCACTGCCTTCGGGCAACAATATACGATTTCCACCGTCGCCGGCGGCGCGCCCCCGGCGACCCCGGTGACGGCCTTGAATGCTTCCATCGGGCAACCGCGGAAGCTCGCCATCTCCGGCTCCAATATCTATTTCAGCAGTGGCCACTCGGTCTTCAAGATCGATGGCGCGGGCTCCATGACCCTGGTGGCGGGCAACTCGCGCGCCGGTTTCTCCGGCGATGGCGGCCCCGCCGTCAGCGCGCAGTTGAACGCGCCGCAGGGCCTGGCGCTCGATGCCGCCGGCAACCTCTATATCGCGGACTCGGTGAACAACCGCGTCCGCATGGTGGATACCCAGGGCATCATCACCACCTTCGCCGGCAACGGCACCGTCAACCCCCCCGGCTTCTGGGGCGATACCGGGCCCGCCACCGACGCCAGCCTGCATCTGCCGACGGGGCTCGCCGTCGATTCCTCGGGCAAGGTCTATATCGCCGTCTCCGCCGATAACACCGTCCGCGTGGTCACCACCGACGGCGTCATCAACATCTTTGCCGGCGCGGGATACAAGGGCTACTACGGCGATTATGCCAAAGACAGCATCTCGGGCATCGTCAGCAACACCGGGGTGGCCACCGTCGCCGGCCTCACCAACCCGCAGGATATCGCCATTGGGCCCAGTGGTTCGCTGCTCATTGCCGACACCGGCAACGCCACCATTCGCAAGGTGGATTCCACCGGCGTGATCACGACCATCTCCGGCAACGGCAACGTCGGCATCAGCGGCGACGATGTGGCCACCACGCTGGCCATGGTCGCGCCGTTCGGTGTGGCGGTGGATTCCACCGGCAACGTGTATGTCGCCGAGTACGGCAGCAATCGCATCCGAAAAATCGATACGTCGGGCAAAATCACCACCGCGGTCGGTGACGGCAACCAAGGCTTCGCCGGAGACGGCGGCGCGCCGAACAAGGTGGAGATGAGTCTGCCCACCAGTGTGGTGGTGGATTCCTCGGGCAACCTCTACTTTGCCGATTCGCTTAATAACCGCATCCGCAAGCTGGCGGGCGGCACGGTCAGCACGTTCGCCGGGAACGGCGTGTTCAGCCGCTCGGGCGATGGCAACGCGGCCGCCGCCGCGCAGCTCAATACGCCGCTGGGCGTGGCCGTGGGCACCTCCATTGGCTCGGGCATCGCCCCCACCTTCTACATCGCCGACACCGCGAACAACGTGGTGCGGATCGTGGCCAACGGGTTGATCTCCAACGTCGCGGGCACGGGCACCGCCGGCTCCTCCGGCGACCAACTCAACGGTCCGCAAGGGCTGGCGGTGGATTCCGCGGGCAGTCTCTATATCGCCGATACCCAGAACAATCGCGTGCGCAAGGTCTCGGGCGGCGCCATTTCGACGGTGGCCGGCAGTGGCACCGCGGGTTTCGGCGGCGACGGCGGCGCGGCCACGAGCGCCCAGCTCAACGCGCCTTTCGGGGTGGCGGTGGATGCGGCCGGCAATCTGTACATCGCCGAGTTCAGCAATAACCGCGTCCGCAAGGTCTCTACCAACGGCAATATCGGCACCCTCGCCGGCAACGGCGTTTCGGGTTTCAGCGGCGATGGCCTCCAGGCCACCAGCGCCCAACTCAACGGCCCGCAGGGTGTGGCGGTGGATAGCGCAGGCAACGTCTACATTGCCGATACGGCCAACAATCGCGTGCGCAAAGTGGCGGCCAACGGCGTGATTACGACCGTGGCCGGCAACGGCGCCGCCGGATTCTCCGGCGATGGCAACTCCGCCGTCAACGCGCAGGTGGGTAACCCGACCGCCGTGGCCACCGATAGCGTGGGCAACGTGTACATCGCCGACGGCAGCGCGCGCGTGCGCAAGCTGTTCCTCTCGGGCCTCATCACCACCATCGCCGGCACCGGCACCCGTGGATATTCGGGCGATGGCGGCAGCGCCCCCAATGCCAGGCTCAACGGACCTTCGTCTCTGGCAGTCAATGCCGCCGGCAGTATTTGGGTGGCCGATACGCTCAACAACGCGGTGCGCCTCTTGCAGTTCACCGGCGGCGGCACTACGGTGAGCGCGGTGACCAACGGCGCCAGCAATCTGAATGGTCCGGTGGCTCCCGGTGAAGTGGTCGTAATTTACGGCAGCGGACTCGGTCCGTCGCCGCTCGCTCAGTACCAAACCGATTCCAATGGCCTGGTGCCCACCAACGTGGGCGGCACCAGCGTGTACTTCAACGGCGTTCTGGCGCCGGTGTTGTACGCTTCGGCGAATCAGGTGGCGGCGGTGGCGCCCTTCGGCATCGTCGGATCGCTCGCCCAGATGTACGTGCAGTATCAGAACGTGACGTCGGCCCCGTTTAACCTCTCGGTGGCCAGCCAGATTCCGGCCATCTTCACGCTGAATGGTTCGGGCACCGGGCAGGCCGCTGCGATCGACAATAAGGACGGCTCGATTAACGGCGCGGCGCGCCCGGCCAAGGTGGGCGATTTCGTCCAGCTCTATATCACGGGCGCAGGCCAGACCAGCACTTCGGGCACCGATGGGCTGATTAACGCGGTGCCTCTGCCGGTTCCGATTGCCACCGTGAAAGTGACGATTGGCGGGCAGACCGCCAACGTGAACTTCGCCGGCGGCGCCCCCGGAGCGGTCGCGGGAGTGATTCAGGTGAACGCCCAGATTCCTTCGGGGATCACGGTGGGTGGCACAGTCCCGGTGGTGGTGCAGGTCGGCGCCTCGAACTCCCAACCCGGCGTCACGATCGCCGTGACGAACTAGGCGGCATAAGGTGGGATAGACCATCGCCTTGCGTGGTCTGTCATGCTTCGCCAAAGCACGGCTGGGTGACAGAGTCGAATAATCACCGCGGGGAGTGGGCTCCGAACCCCGGGGGCGCTC
>Ga0208587_1001420_pt1 | contig 12714 bp, 14 predicted proteins | sample NGESurdeep092012_7_FD_184472 | JGI IMG/M metagenome (GOLD analysis project Ga0208587, IMG submission 184472) | Arctic peat soil microbial communities from Barrow, Alaska - NGEE Surface sample 210 deep-092012 (SPAdes) | ecosystem: Environmental > Terrestrial > Soil > Wetlands > Peat ...
GGTGTTCCTGACGCTGTCGCGCTCGGGCCCGCTCGGGTCCTGGGGCCTGCTGTTCACGCCGCAGGCCATGGTGATCGCGCAAACCGTGCTGGTGGCACCAATCATTGCGGCGCTGACCCGGCAAACCATTGAGGATTTGTGGGTCGAGTACCGCGAAGAGCTCGCCGCCATGGCTGTCGGCCCGCTGCGCCGGGTGCTGACGCTGGTCTGGGACGCGCGATTTTCCCTTGTCACAGCGTTGCTTGCAGGATTCGGGCGGGCGGCGGCGGAAGTCGGCGCCATCATCATCGTCGGCGGCAATATCGAGGGCTTCACCCGCACCATGACCACGGCGATCGCGCTGGAAACCTCCAAAGGCGACCTGCCGCTCGCGATCGGCCTCGGTATCGTATTGATTTTCATCGTGATTACGATCAACGCGCTGGCCTGGGCAGCGCGCCGCGCCGGCGAACGCTACGCGGGATGAGCATGCGCGCACCCGCCGCCGACCTGCCCGTCATGTTCTTAGAAGTAGCAATCCTCGCCGGCGAGCTGACGATCCTCGACAACATTTCGCTGACGCTCGCAGCCGGCCCGCCAACTGTTTTGATCGGGCCGAACGGCTCCGGCAAGACCACGCTGCTGCGCGCGGCCATGGGCCTTATCCCCGTCACGCGCGGACGCATCAGTTGGGGCGGACGCGAGACGGCGCCGTCGACGCGCCGCGCCATCGTATTCCAGCGTCCGGCCATGCTCCGACGCAGCGCCGCCGGCAATGTCCGCTACGCGCTCGCCGCGGCCAGCGTGCCGCGCGGCCAGCACGCCAGCCGCGCCGCCGAATTGCTCGCGCTGGTCGGGCTCGACGGCCTTGGCCACCGCCCGGCGCGGCGGCTGTCGGGCGGCGAGCAGCAGCGGCTGGCGCTGGCGCGCGCGCTGGCGCGCGACCCCGCCGTGCTGTTCCTCGACGAGCCGACCGCCAGCCTGGATCCCGCCGCCACCAAAGCGATCGAGGACATCGTGCGTACCGTCGCCGCGCGCGGCGTCAAGGTGGTGATGGCGACGCACGATCTCGGCGAAGCGAAACGGCTTGCCGGCGAGATCGTGCTGCTGCATCGCGGCCGCGTGATCGAGAGTGGGCCGGCGCAGGAATTCTTCGCGAAGCCGCGCACGGACGAAGCGCGCAGGTTTATCGCGGGGGAGTTGCTGGTGTGAGAAATGAATAACGCCGCACGCACACTCCTGCTTGTCATTGCCGGGCTTAACCCGGCAATCCCGATAAGGCGGGCAAAGTGCCTTTCTAAGCGGGATGGCCGGGACAAGCCCGGCCATGACAAAGGTTAGATAAAACACAACTGGAGGAATTACATGTTTAACCGCCGCACACTGGTTGCCGCCGTCGCACTCGGCGCCCTTGTCATTGCCGCGCAGGCCGCTGGCGCGCAGGACAAATCGATAGTGGTGGCCTCGACCACCTCGACGCAGGACTCCGGGCTGTTCGAATATCTGCTGCCGATCTACCAGCGCAAGACCGGCGTTACCGTCAAAGTCGTATCGCAAGGCACTGGCCAGGCGCTCGACACCGGCCGGCGCGGCGACGCCGATGTGGTGTTCGTGCACGCCAAATCGGCGGAAGAAAAATTCCTGGCCGAGGGTCAAGGCGTGAAGCGCTATCCGGTGATGTACAACGACTTCGTGCTGATCGGGCCGAAGAGCGATCCGGCCGGCATCAAGGGCACGAAGGACGTCGCCAAGGCGTTCACGACCATCAAGGACAAGCAGGCAGCCTTCATCTCGCGCGGCGATCGCTCCGGCACCCATGTCGCCGAGCTCGCGCTCTGGAAGGCGTCCGGCATTGATATCGAGCAGGATAAAGGGTCCTGGTACAAGTCGATCGGCCAGAGCATGGGCGCCGCGCTCAACACCGCCGGCGCCGGCAACGGTTATGTGCTGTCCGACCGCGGCACCTGGATCCATTTCAAGAACAAAGGCGATCTCGCGATCCTGGTCGAAGGCGACAAGCGCATGTTCAACCAGTATGGCGTCATGCTGGTGAACCCCGACAAGCATCCGAACGTGAAGCAGGAACTCGGCCAGCAGTTCATCGACTATCTGATCTCGTCTGAAGGACAGAAGGTGATCGCCAATTACAAGATCAATGGCGAGCAGTTGTTTTATCCGAATGCGGAGGATCCGGGGGCGTGATGGGCTTTTTCACCTCTCCCCGCGAGCGGGGAGAGGTCGATCGCCGAAGCGAAGTGGAGGCGATTGGGTGAGGGACCAATGCCAAGTACGGTGACATTAACTCTCAGGCGACGGCTGCTTTCTCAGCCCGATGCGGACGCTCGGGATCATTAATTTCCAGCCGTCCGTCGCGCAGATGGAAGATATGATCGAACCGGTCCAGAATCATTTCGTCGTGTGTGACGACAATGATCGCCGCCTTTTGATCGACGGCGATCCGGCGCAATAAATCCATCACGATACGGGCGCGCGCCGAATCGAGCGGCGCGGTCGGCTCGTCGGCGAGAATGATGCGCGGCCTGTTGGCGAGCGCGCGGGCGATGGCGACGCGCTGGGCTTCGCCGCCCGAAAGCTGCGCCGGCATCGCGTGCTTGCGGTGTCCGACCTCAAGATAGTCGAGCAATTCGATGGCGCGGGCACGTGCGGCGGCAGCACCAATTCCGGCGAGATGCATCGCTACCGCGACATTGTCGCTGCCGTCGAGAAACGGCAATAGGTTGGGGTATTGGAAGATGAAGCCAATCTTGTCGAGCCGCAGCCGGCGCAGATCGGTCTTGAGCCAGCGGCCGTCGTAGACGACCTCGCCGTCGAGCGTGATGCGGCCGCTGCTCGGCTGCAGGATACAGGCAATGCAATGCAGCAGCGTGGTCTTGCCCGAGCCGCTCGGGCCCATTAGCCCAACCACCTGGCCGGGATAGACGTCCATATCGATGTCGCGCAGCGCAACGACGCGCGCCGTGCCCTGACCAAAATGCTTGGAGAGGTGTTCGACGCGGACCACCGCTTGTTTGCTGGTCTCGGCCATCGATCTATCCTGAAGAAGCGAGCGCTTCCGCCGGGTCCACCTTAAGCGCCAGTCGGATCCCGAGCGTGCTGGCGAGCAGGCAGATCACCACCGTGATGACGAACACAATACCGACACTCTCCGGATCGAGCACGAGCCGCCGCGGAAAATAGGGCTTGAAGATGAGGACGAGCGCCAGCCCGACGAAGTATCCGAATATGCCCATCGACAGCGCCTGCTGGACGATGAGGCCGACGATGGTGCGATCCGGCGCGCCGACGAATTTGAGCGTTGCAATCGAGCGCACCTTGTCCATGGTCAAGGTGTAGATGATCAAGGCGATGATCACCGCCGAAACGATCACCAGCAGTACCATAATCAGAAATTGCTGCTTGCGCGCCAGCTCGATTACAAACTTGCTCAGCAAAGTTTCTTGCTGGTCCTGGGTGAGCGCCGAGAGGTGCTTCCAGCGCGATAGCGCGGCGGCCACCTCGTTGACCGGGACAAAGGGCGACAGCTTGGCGATGACGGCATTGATCTGGTCGTTGGTTTCCAAGCCGCCGCCGCGGGCGAGCTCGCGCCGCGCCGCCGGCGGCGCGGACTCAAATTGCAGGATTTGAGCGTCGCGCAAGGTGATGTAGCCCACCGGATCGCCGGACGAGGTGACCTCGTTACGCATCAGCCCGACCACGGTGAATTTGTGTCCGTGCGTGCCCAGCGGCACTTCCTGGCCGAGCGTGAGCCCGGCAGAGCGGTCGACGATCATTTCGTAGTGGCCGCGCAAGATCTCACGCCCGTCTGAGAGTTTGCGGGGGCCGCCGGGCCGGCCCGGCTCGAAGCCGATGAGGAAGAGGCGCAGTGGCTTGTCGTTCAGGTTGGTCTGGACCGATTGGTAGGTAACGGAACCGGCGCGTTCCACGCCATAGACCCGGCTGACCAATTCCCGCGTATCGCCGGGGATGCGCGAGGCTTCGGCGAACGGCCCATTGGTGCCGGCCTCGACCACCCAGAGGTCGGCATTAGCCGCGCGGGCCTGCCGCAGCGCGTCGTCAATCATGCCACCGTAGACGCCGGTGATCATGATCACGATTCCGAGCAGCAGGCTGAGGCCGAAGTTGGTCAGAACGAAGCGCAGCAGATTGTGCTTGATATCCCGATAAGCCAGATTCATCGGCTTGGCTCATCGGCGACCTTAGCCGCGATCTTGGCCGCGCGGCCAACGCGCAAGCCACTGCGCACGGGCGCGACCACCAGCGCCTTGTCCGGCACGCCACCGGTGATCTCGTAGCGGCCATCGAGCAGCCGGTGACCGAGCGTCACATCGCGATGCTCGAGGTGACCGTTTTCTACCGTCCAGACAGTGCCGCGATTTTTTCCAAGCCCCGCGATGGCCGCTTCCGGGGCCAACAGGACCTGCGGCAGGCGCACGGTCGTGATGTAAACCTCGGCCTGCTCGCCAAGATGGAAGTCGGCCGGCAACTGATCGAATGCGATCGCGACCCGGCGCTCCTCATTGACACGATCGCTTTCGGGCTCGATCCGGACAACCTGCCCGCGAAACCCCTGGTTAGGACGGGACCGCAAAACGATTTCGGCGCGCTTGCCGACCTGGATCTCGCCGGCCTTGCTCTCGTCGATAAAGGCAAGCACCCAGACCGTGTTTGGATCGATCAGCGTGAACACCGGCTCTCCGGCGCCAAGGGCCGAGCCGAGCTCCTTCAGTCGTGCTGTCGCCATGGCGTCGTAGGGCGCCGTGAGGGTGTGAAAATCGAGTGTCGCGCTTTCCTGCTGCAGCTGTGCCTTGGCGTCGCCAATGGCGGCACGCGCCACCGCAACATCGCTCGTGGCCAAGTTCACATCCGCAAGCGCGGCATCTTGCACTGTCTTTGCCGTCTCTGCCGACTCGACTGAGGTGGTACTGCTTTGAACCAGTTTTTGCCGGCGCTCATTAATGCTCGTGGCATTGGCATAGTTCGCCTGCGCCTTTTGGACGTTTGCCATCGCCCTCTGAAGGTTTGCGTCGGCTTGCTCGGTAGCTGCCTTGGCTCTACCGGCGCGGGCTGTCTGTTCGCGTTCGTCGAGGCGAGCCAAAACCGTGCCCTTGGGCACGCGATCCCCGACATCGGCGCGAAGATCAATCAGCACGCCGGAAACCTTGAAGCCGACCTTGGAGGTAACCCGCGCCTCCACAGTTCCAAGGCCGAAGACCTCGACCGGCACATCACGCTGGACGGCGGCGACCTGCACCTTGATGGGACGGAAATATATGGACCACGCGCCGAACAGAGCGCCGGCGCCGACGGCAAATGTGAGACCCAACAAGACGAGACGCTTGAGGGTCATTAATTTTGACCAATCAGCCCAAGACATACTCTCGCTTATCGTGCGGTCACGCACGCAGCATTGACCGGGATCAAATGTCCGGCCGCGCCCTACTTCGTCGTCGCCACCAGCGAATAGCGACCGTCGGCAGCGAGGCAATCGGCTTGCGCGAGCCCCAGCTCCTTACGCACCATGACGATCATATCACCTTGATCGCCGACCAAAGCGTTCGCGTCTTGCGGTCCACCGATATCCACCAGCCGCAAATGCCCAAGGCAAGTGCGGCCACGAATGGACCGGGCAGCCAATCCCATATCGTCAAGGACACCGGAAGCGCGATGGCGCTGGCGCCGGCCTGAAATCCGCCAGCCGCAAACGCCGCCGGATTCTCGCCCGGCAGGTTGGCCGGCAACGCGATGGTGATGTGGGCGAAGAGCTCGTTGCCGAGCGCGACCAGGCCGAGCGCCAGAAGGCCGCCGACGAAGCCTTGCAGCGCCATTTCAGCCGCGATCTCGCGGCGCACCTGTTGTTGTTCCCAGCCGATCACGCGCAAAATGGCAAGTTCCCGGCGGCGCTCGACCAGATTGCCAAAGACCAGCGTCGCGCTCAGCACAAGGGCCGCGAGCCCGCTGGCGGCCACGGCGACCGAGCGAAAGCGCCCGATCGTCTGCGACACGCCGCCGAACAGCTGCAACATCGTCCCCGGCGATGTGACCGAGGCATGCGGCAGCCATGCGGCGATGCGGTTCTTGACCGTCTCGGTCTCGGCCATATCGGCCAGTTTGAGAAACACCTGATTGACCAGATCCGGCGGCAGACCGGCAAGTCTGCGCGCCTCGTCGATATCCATATAAAAATTGCTGGCGACGATCTGGCTGCCTTCCTGGATATCGACGGTGCCGACCACGGTATATTTCTCGCCGCCGATATCGGCCGTTACACCGGGAGCGAGCCGATAGAACGCGCCATAGTGCCGCTCCACCAGCACCTCGCGCGTGCCTGACAGCGGCAGCCGGCCCGCAATGAGCCAATTCCGTATCTTGCCAGGCCCGAGCGCGGGCGCATCGGGGTTCAACGAAACTCCGCTGATGGAGATGAAACGGCCTTTGCCGAGATTCCACAACAGCAGGAAACCCGCGGCTCGCGTCACCCCGGGCTCGGTGGAGAGCCGGCGCAGCTCATCGTTGGTGATCGGCTCCGCGGAGTACGGCAGGATGATTCCCATGTCCTTGGGAACCGCCGACTGCATCGCGCTTCGCTGAACAATCAAATCCGCGCCGAGATTACGGAACGGCACCGTCGCCAGGTCGGCAAAGGCGCGGCCGAGCACGTCGAGCGTCAGCACCAATGCCACCGCCAGCGCCACGCCGCCGATCAACAGAGCGCTTCGCTTCCAGCGGTACGCCATTTCGCTCCACAGGTAGCGCCAATGGACAGGACCGCCGGTCACGTCACTTCCCCGCCGTGCCGAGCGCGGCTTTTATCGCCGTCTCGAAATCGGCGACCGTCCAGGTTCCGTTGAGGCCGAGCGGATTGTTGGCCTTGGCGGGAAAATCTTTGAACTCGACAACGGTCCCGTCGGCTCGTTTGAACCGATGACTGCCGTTGATCAGCAGCAGGATCGGAACATGACCTTTCAAGCCAACCGCTGCAATGCGCTTCTCGCCCTCGGGGCTGTCGGAATTGAGCTCGACGACTTTCACTTGGCCGATAATGGTGCCAAGGAAATCGCGCACCGGCTTCAACGCGTCCCGCACGGGCGAATGCGACAGCGCGATGATCTCTACCGTCGGCTGCGCGGCGCTCGCCGGAAATCCTGCCACCGCCGCGAGTGCGGCACACAGGGCGAATGTGAGAAAAAATCGTCTAGGCTTGGCCATGGCTTATTCTTCCATCTTTCATCTCGACGACATTGTCGGCCCGCGCCGCCACGTCGGGATCGTGGGTCACCATCAAGAGCGCCGTGCCGTGGGTGCGGCCGAGATCGATGAGCAAGTCGAGCACGGCGGTTCCGGTCGCCTGATCGAGATTGCCGGTCGGCTCATCGGCCAAAAGAACCGAAGGACGGTTGATGAGAGCGCGGGCAATGGCCACGCGCTGCTGCTCGCCGCCGCTCAGCGCCGAAGGCCGATAATTCAGTCGCGCGCCGAGCTCGACCTGGTTCAACAGATCGGTCGCACGCTGGCGGCGCTCGACAGCAGTCATGTGCGCGGCAAAAAACGTCGGCAGCAGCACGTTATCGAGAGCCGTCAGGGATGGAATCAGGCTGAAGCCCTGAAAAACGATTCCAATCAAACGGCGGCGCAGACTGGCGATGTCGTGATCGCTCATTCCGGCGAGCTTCTGCCCCATGACGAGGACCTGACCCGCATCGGGTCTTTCGAGGCCGGCGATGATGCCGAGTAGCGTGCTCTTTCCCGAACCGGACTTGCCCATGATGGCGGTGAATTGTCCGGCTCCCAAGGTCAGATCGACGCCCTTCAAAACGTCGAGTTCGCCGTAACGCTTTCTGATTCCTTCGGCCTGGATGGCCGGTTTATCCCCCGCAAGCATCGGTTCGGAACCGGCGCCGGGCGGCTTGGAGTTTTCGCGCAGGATGGCTGGATCGTTCATTGGCGGCTCTTTCATTCGCCGTGCAGCAGCGACCAGGGTTGCGCCGGCGGCATGGCGAGAACGATCAGAGCCGCGACTGCGCTGATCGAGATACTTCCCGCGGTTGCGAGGGCGGCCATCAGCCATGAGATCGAAATCGGCGTCGTGATCGTTTGGGTTCGATTGATGGCCGCGTCCGGAATGAAGTGCGGCGTCGAGCTCAGGTCCCAGGGCAAGTCGACCGTGACCGAGACGTGCCCCAGAGCAAGCGCGACGACGAACGCAAGAACGAGCCCAACCGCGGTGCCGCCGATTGCAAGTGCCAGGTTCTCGATCAGCACCTGCTGTCGGATATGTCGCCAGGACCATCCGATCGCCTGGAGAACGGCCATTTCCCGGCGCCGCTCGGCCACCGAAGACGCGGTCGCGCGCCAAACGAAGGCTGCTGCGAAAACGCCGATGATCGCGGCAATGATCAGCCCCATACTCTGTGAGAGAAAGAGCACTCCGCTGAGCGCCTGTCGCATCGAGAGTTCGCTCGATACCACGCCTTTCTTGCCGAGCAAGCTCGTGATCCTGGCGACCACGTCTTGCAGCTGTTCCCGATTGACCTTGACCAAGACAAGATTGGCGTCATCGGAGCCGAATGGATAAAGCGCCCTCACCTGGGGCGCCGCGGTCGCCAAGGCTTGGGCAATGGCAAGCGGGGTATAAACGTCGGAGCGAATCAGCTTTCCGCTGCGCGCTGCGTCGACAATGCCGGCTACCGGAAACGTTTCGTCTCCGACCTTAATATTGTCGCCCACCTTAATGCGGTTTTTCGCAGCAAAATCGCTGTCGAGGAGAACGGCGCGACTATCGGCGCGGATCGGCTTGCCATCGACCAGCCGTTCGCCAAGCGCGGCCAAGCCTACGTCGCTGTCTTCGATGCCAAAGACGGATTCGTAGCGATCGGGTTCGAGATCCCACATGTACACCGCGCGCGTCAGAGCGATGACGCCGGACAACGCACGGATCTGTTTGACGATGTCCGCGGGCACCAAAGCATTGGGATGCGGGAAGACTAGCCCTTCGAGCTTCGGCGGAATATCGCCTTGCTGCTGCACGACCACATCGGCGCCGACCGTTTCGATCGGCACCCGGATCGCCTGCGCATAGGAAGCCGCAAGTGCAGTCAATATCGTGGCCGCCAGAACCGCCAGCGCAACGCTGGTCGCGGTAACCAGCGACCGGCCGCGGCGGAAGGCGAGTTCGCTCGTAGCGTAGCGAAGGATGTCCATCGCAAACCTTCATAAAAAATAGTGCTACGTTATTTAGCCGGCAGGACACTCAGGAGCCTTTATCTATATCATTCAGCCGGCGACCGGAACGCCACTCAAAACAAGGCGATCTCGCGGTTTTGCTCGTCGCGATGGCACGCGTCGCCAGCGCCACCGGCGCGGTGGCGGTCCTGCTCGAAGGACGAAAACGCCGCCTTACTTCGTCCCCGGCACTAGCGAATAGCGCCCGTCGGCGGCCAGGCAATCGGCTTGCGGGAGCCCCAGCTCCTTGCGCACCAGGTTGGTGCCGAGCACCAGCGACACGATCTTGTAGTAGGCGTGGCGGCGGCTCATGCCCTCGCGGCCCATGCCGCAGTCGGACGAGATCACCAGCCGCTCGGCCGGAATGAATTTGAGCGCGCGGCGGATGTGCTCGGCGATCTCCTCCGGCCGCTCGACCTGCAGCGAATGGTGGTCGATGACGCCGATGGCGATCTTCTTGTCGGTGATCACCTTGCCGATGGCTTCCAGATCCATGCCGCCGGCGCTGACCGATTCGAAGGTCACCACGTCGGCATCGACCTTGTTCAACATCTCTAGCGCCGATTTGTAGCTCTGCACTTCTTTGAACATGCGCTGCTGGGACGGATTGCCCCAGCAGGTGTGGCACCAGACTTCGGTCTTGGCGCGCAGGCCCTTCACCGTGCGATTGAACACCTCGACGCTAAACGCCGGGTTGATCACGTCGTCGACGATATTGCGCACCGCGAGCAGATGGATTTGCGGCTCCTCGAACTGGACGACCGGGCAGCCGGCGTCGGCGAGATCGTGCAGCTCCTCGTTCAGCGCGTCGGTCACCGCCAGAATGCGATCCTTGATCGACTTGTAGTATTTATCCCGCACCGCGAAGGCGACCAGCTCGGGCCCGATGGTGCCGAACTTGACCGGCTTCCTGGTCATGCGCTGGGCCGTCTTCCACATGGCGGCATATTGCAGGTCGCCGCGGCTGACGGGGCCGGCGATGCCGGGCATGACGCGCGCCTCGAGATAGTCGTGAAGAATATGGCCGGGCGGAAACAACAGCCCGCCCTTGCCCGCCGGCGTCGGCTGCGGATTGCGGTCGAACCCGCCCATGTGCCGTGGCGGATAGTTGGTCCAGCTCTGGCCGCCGACGTCCGAATCAAAGTGCGCATCGCCGTCGGTGACGATGTCGAGACCGGCCATTTCCTGCTCATGCAGATAGACCAAAACCGTATCGACATATTGCTCGCGGAACTGGTTGTTCACCATCGCGTCGAGGAAGCTGCGCAGCCCAAGATTTTCCGTGTACCAGCTCGGCCGTGGCAGCGAGCCAGTGATGGTGGTCGGCAATATGATGTCTTTGGTGGCGCGAAGCATCGGTAGCGTCTCCCTCGATTATGCGAGCATGATCTTTTCCGAAAACCGGTTCCCACTTTTCGGGATCATACTCGAGGCTGGCATACGAGCCGTCGAGCGGCTCATTGGCGTTGTCGCTATCTTAAGACCGGGGCAAGCGCAACGGGAACCGATGATCGCCATTCCGGCCTTTCGGATGGTAGAAATTGCGCGGTTGCCCACCACGGTGGGCAGCATGCGGCGTGCCGCGAATTCTCTGCTATAATGCTATTATGACACAGGATGACGACAGCTACATCATCCGGCCCAACCCGCAAGACCCGCGGCTGACCGAGCGCGTCACCGGCATCGACCAGACCGGGACCAAGATCGAGACCTCGGTCACGGTAGAGCGGGCGCTGACGATTTTTCTCAACTCTCAGGAAATCGTCACCGCCATGACCATCGGCGATTACCCGGACTATCTGGCGGTCGGCTATCTGCTCAACCAGAACATGCTGCTGCCTGACGACGTGGTGACGAGCGTCGATTACGACGAGGAACTGGCGGTCGTGGTCGTGCGCACCAAGCGCAAGACCAACTACGAAAAGAAGCTCAAGAAAAAAGTGCAGACCTCCGGTTGCGCGCAAGGCACCGTGTTCGGCGACCTGATGGAGGCCTTGGAAAACGTCTCGCTGCCGAAGGCGGAGCTGCGCACCTCCTGGCTCTATGCGCTCACCCACAAGATCAACACCACGCCGTCGCTCTATCTCGAAGCCGGCGCCATCCACGGCTGCGTGCTGGCGCATCAGGATCAGCCGCTGGTCTATATGGAGGACGTCGGCCGTCACAACGCGGTCGACAAGATCGCCGGCTGGATGTTCAAGCAGCATGTCCCGGCGGGCGACAAGATTTTCTACACCACCGGGCGGCTCACCTCGGAGATGGTGATCAAGACCGTGCGCATGGGCATTCCGATCCTGATTTCGCGCTCCGGCTTCACCGCCTGGGGCGTGGAGCTGGCGCGCAAGGCGAACCTGACGCTGATCGGGCGCGCGCGCGGCAAGCGCTTCGTCGCGCTCGCCGGTGAGGACCGCATCGTGTTCGATCAGGACCTCGCCTCCGTCGCGGAGGAAAGCTCCAAGCACCGGCGCAAGGCGGCGGTGCATGACGAATAATTCTTTCTTTCATTCCACGAATAATGACTGACATTCCGATTCCCCCCACCCTCGGCCTCGTCCTCGCCGGCGGGCTGGCGCGCCGCATGGGCGGCGGCGACAAGGCGCGCATCGAGATCGGCGGCGTCACCATCCTCGACCGCGTGCTGGCCTGCCTGTCGGCGCAATGCACCGGCATCATCATCAACGCCAACGGCGACCCCCAGCGCTTCGCCGATACCGGGCTGCCAGTGATCGCCGACAATGTGCCGGGCTTCGCCGGCCCGCTCGCCGGCATCCTGGCCGGGCTCGACTGGCTGGCGGCGCAGAACAACGGCATCGAATGGATGGTGAGCGTGCCGGGCGACTGCCCGTTTCTGCCCGACGATCTGGTGCAGCGGCTGCATGCGGCCCGGCGCCAGCTGGGCGCTGGCGTGGGGCTGGCCTGCGCGCGCTCCGGCGAATGGCGGCATCCGGTGGTGGGCTTATGGCCGCTGGCGCTACGTGCGGACTTGCGCAAGGCACTGGTCGACGAGGGCCTGCGCAAGATCGAGGTATGGACGGCGCGCCATGGTGTCGCCATCGCCGATTGGTCGGATCAGCCGATCGACCCGTTCTTCAACGTCAATACGCCGGAAGATGCCGCCCGCGCCGAACGCGTTGCGCTGCAGCATCAAGGTGGCTGAATAACACCGCTTGACCCGCCTCGCTCCGCCTCCATATCTGTTATAGTTGCAAGACTATAAGTCTGGGAGAGGAACCAATAAAATGAAGACATTTCTCATCGCCTGCGTCGCGGCCATCGTCATCGCGGTCATCGGCGGCGTCGTGCTCAGCGGCATGCAGGAGCCGGTGGACAAGGCCTTCAGCACCACCGGCGTGCGCCTCGGCGCCTGACGCCTACCGTCCAACCGTCAGCCGGTGAGCGCCGCGTAGGACAGGAAGCCGACGTGGGTGCCCGGCTCGATCGCCGTCACGTCCTCGGGAAATTCCAGCAGACCGTCGGTTTCCGTCAGCGACGTGA
>Ga0208587_1001421_pt1 | contig 12710 bp, 9 predicted proteins | sample NGESurdeep092012_7_FD_184472 | JGI IMG/M metagenome (GOLD analysis project Ga0208587, IMG submission 184472) | Arctic peat soil microbial communities from Barrow, Alaska - NGEE Surface sample 210 deep-092012 (SPAdes) | ecosystem: Environmental > Terrestrial > Soil > Wetlands > Peat ...
CTCCGCCCGCAGGGCCGCGGTCCGCTCCTGAGTGTGCAGCAGCCGCGCCGGGCCGCTCACGCGCGCGATCCGCCGGTGACCGAGCCCCAGCAGGTGCGCGAGCGCCGCCCGCTCGGCGCCGGCGTCGTCCGTACGGACGACGGGGAATCCCGCCTCGCCCGAGGTGCCGACGAGCAGGCACCGCAGGCCGAGCTCGCGCAGCACGCCAGGCCGCTGGTCGCCCTCGATGAAGTTGACCACGATGACGGCGTCGACCAACCGCCGGTCGGCCCAACGCCGGTAGGTCTCGACCTCCGCGTCCTGCGCGGGGACCACGTGCAGCAGAATCGACATGTCCCGCTCCGCCAGCGTCTCCTCGATGCCCGCGATGAACTCCATGTAGAACGGCTCGATGCCGAGCAGCCGCGCCGGTCGGGCGAGCACCAGGCCGACCGCTCCGGACGCGTCGGTCATCCGTTGGTTCATCGGAAGCTCAACCACGGGCCGGCGAAGCGTGCGAGCCGGTCGCCGAGCGGAGCACCAGCGGTCCCGCGAGCGCGGCCGGATCGAACTCAGCGCCGGTTCGCACGACGAACGAGTGCTGCTCCCCCGCAAGCAGCGGTACGAGCATCTCGTCGACCACGGCGTCCGGAGCGACCCTGTCGGCGAGCACCGCGACGTCACGCGCAAAGGACGACGCTCGCACGTCGACGCGATACCCGCCCGGGACACGGACGACGTCGGCGCTGAGCGCGGCGGGATCGTAGGCCAGGTCCAGGTCTTCGCTGAACGTGTGCACGGTGCGCACGTCGCCGATGGCTGCCACGAGTACCTCCGATCCGCGGTCCTGAGGGCTGATCAGGGAATCGACCAGCCCGATCTCGACGACGGACCGGGGCGGGACGTCGAGATCCAGCGTGTCCGTCGCGCGCTTCTGCCCCGCGAACGTCTGGCGCTCGAGGTGGACGTGCCCACGCCATGGTGCGTCGTCGTCGTTGACGGCGACGAGCACGACCCGGTCCTCGCGGGGCTGCACCGTCAGCAGGCGCGGCGCGTACGCGTGGCGCAGCGCGTACCACAAGGGCTTGAGCCGCTCGTCGCCGTCGACCGCGGCCCACGACGTGACCGGCCAGCAGTCGTTGAGCTGCCAGACGAGCGCACCGGCGGTCCGCGGCCACCACGAGCGGAAGTGCTCGATGCCGAAGGTGACCGCGCGGGCCTGGTTGAGCTGCGTGGCCCAGTGCCAGTCCTCGAACGTGGTCGGGGTGGGCAGGTGCGGCTCGAGACCCCGATCCAGCTTGCCGGTGCCATCCTCGGCCTTCTGATGCAGCAGGAATGCGGGCGAGGTGGGGGTTAGGGGCTCGTCGTGCACCCACCGGGTCAGAGTCTTCCAGGTGGGCGGGCCCTGGAAACCAAACTCCGAACAGAACCGAGGGACGTTGTCGCGGTAGGCCGTGTAGTCGATCCGGTTCCACACGTCCCACTCATGGCGCGAGCCGTGGTTCGGATCGTTCGGGTGAATCGCGCCGGAGACCTCGCTGCCCGGGCTGTACGGGCTCCCCGAGGCGTAGAACCGAGTCGGGTCGAGCTCTGCGACGATGGCCGGGAGCAGCTCGGTGTAGTAGCCGAGACCCCACGTGCGACCGGCGAGCGGCTCCTGCCAGCCCCAGTCGACGAAGCCCCAGATGTTCTCGTTGCAGCCGTTCCACAGCGCGAGCGACGCGTGGGGCGTCAGGCGGGCGACGTTCTCGCGCGCCTCGGCCTCGACCTCGCCGCGGATCGGCTCCTCCTCGGGGTACGCGGCGCAGGCGAACAGGAAGTCCTGCCACACCAGCATCCCGCGCTCGTCGCAGACGTCGTAGAAGTCCTCGGTCTCGTAGATGCCGCCACCCCAGACCCGCAACATGTTCATGTGCGCACCGACCGCCTGGTCCACCCGACGCTCGAGGCGGTCCCGCGTGATCCGGGTGAGGAAGTGGTCGTCCGGGATCCAGTTCGCACCCTTGGCGAAGATCGCGCGGCCGTTGACGACGACCGTGAACGGTGTGCCGATCTCGTCCGGCGTGGTGTCGACGGTGATCGTGCGGAAGCCGACCCGTCGCGCATAGCCGTCCAGCCGAGCATCCTGGCCCGCACCCTCCGCGCGAGCCAGCAAGACGTCGAGGTCGTACAGCGGGTGCTCGCCGTAGCCGGCCGGCCACCACAGATCGACGTCGGGCACCGTCACGACGACGACGCCGGCGGTCGTCCCCGCAGGGATCGTCACGCTCGCGCGGTAGCCAGCGACGTCGGCAACGAGGTCGAGGTCGACGTCGTCGCCCAGTCCGGATCGTTCCAGGTCGACGTGGACCTCGACCCGTCCCGTCCCATCTTCGTCCAAGGTGACCAGTGGGCGCACCTGCGCGAGGCGCGCGGTGCACCACCGCTCGAGCCTCACGGGCTTCCAGATCCCGGCGGTCTGGAAGTCCGGCCCCCAGTCCCAGCCAAAGCTGCAGGCCATCTTGCGCACCATGTTGTAGGGGTGCGTGTTGGTGTGGGCACGCCTGCCGAGAACGCTCTCGACCTCCTCGGCATACTCCAGGGCCGAACGGAAGTCCACCGTCAGCCGGTTCGCGCCGTGCCTAAGCATCGGCCTCACGTCGAACCGGTATCCGCGGTGCATGTTGGCGGTGCTGCCGAGGACGACGCCATTGAGTGTGATCGTGGCGACCGTGTCGAGTCCGTCGAACACGAGATCGACCCGCTCGTCCGGCGTGACCACGCCCGCCTGAAGCTCGAGGGCGTACCGCCAGTTCGCGCGGTGCGCCCAGACGAGCTCCTCCTCGACCCGGTCAAGGGACGGGTCCGGGATCAGACCCGCGGCGAGCAGGTCCATGTGAACGCTGCCCGGGACCTGCGCAGGGATGATCCGGCCCTCGATCACTGCGGGAACGGGGCCTGACGTGGACATGAGGGTCCACCCGTCGTGCAGCTTCTGGCGGCTCATGCCAATCACTCCTGATCTGCTCGCACGTTTGTTGCTCAGACGGTTGCGGGCGCGGATGTGGCCCGACGCACCGGGTACGCTCAGTGCTTCGGTGACGGCAGGGTTTCCGGCGGCTGTCGCGGGCGTAGGTCCGCGCGGTGATTTGGCCCAGCTGGCAGATCGCGAGCCGGTTCGGCGATCCGACGCTCGGCGATGGACCCATGACTACTTGAGGATGTTCACCGCACGTGCGATGACGAGCGCGGCTGTGGACAGGGCGATTGCGCTCTGTCCAGCCATGAGGCTCTTCGCCCACCGGGTCAGCGGCATCGTGTCAGTGGGCGAGAACGCGGTGGCGTTGGTGAAACTGACGTAAAGATAGTCACCGAAACGGGGTTCCCAATCGTCGGGGGCCAAGTGGTGTTGGGTCATCTGAGGGAACAAGAAGTCTGGGTAGGGGCTGCTCGCGGCGGCACGAGCAAACGGGCCGCCCCGGTCCAGTTCCCAATACCAGATGCCGAACGCGATCACGTTGGTCAAGTAGATCGCCGCCGCCGACTTCAGTAACGGGCCCGCCTGACCGCCCGCGGTGCCTTGGATCAGTTTTGAGTCGAGCAGGACCGCGCTGAGTCCGTTATCCAAAGAAATGAGCACCACCAGCAACAAACTCAGATATTTGCCCACCGGGGTGTAGCGGGTAAGCCGTAACGGGTTGAGCACGGTCAACGTGACCAGCAGCGCTATCTCCAAGGACGGCAGTAGCCACCGCGGGTGGATCAGCGTGAACTGCGGCGACAGCAACAACTGTAGGCTTGCTGCGGCCAGGATCGCCAATGCCACCGGGATCCGGTTCTCACCGGCCGTGGGCCTCAGCCACGCCGGCAACACGCGATCCTCCAGCCGGGTAAGCGCTGAGACCGCTGGGTCGCCTGGCACGACCTCAGTGATCGGATCCGCGCCGCCTTTGCTACTACAACTCATCTGCGCAGTCTTCCACGGCCGTTGGAGTCAGATGCTCAACGGCCAGACTTGCCACTGGCACGATAAGGACCTGCGGGCGACACTGCAAAGCCAGTCATGCTCACCAGGATGTTCACGCGGCCCCGTTGACAGGGGGCGGTTCAGCGTAGGAGACAGCTTCGTTGAGCGCGGCGTAGGTCTGGGCCGGGCGTCAGGCGTCTTCGAGGCCTTCGCCGAATTGTTGGATGGCACGGTTGTGTTGCTGTTGGGCCAGGGCGTGCCCGGTCGCGACGAGCAGCGCGATGGGCCAGTCGATGAGTTCCAGGGCGAGCAGTATTCCGACCGCGCCGTAGTAGGCCAGTTGTTCTGGTCGGGGCAGGAGGACGGTTCCGACTACAGGCAGGTCGACGGCGAGGTGGTCCGCGTCGTGGGCTTGCTGGGCGGCGCTCCGCCCATGCATGTGCCCCGTATCCGGTCGTTTTGTGGTGTGTTTGCGGGTAGCTGGGGTTGGTTTGTCGACCATTCGTCGCCTCCGTGCTTCGGGGTGTTCATGTTGATTCCATGCGCGTGGTTCAGGGTAGGCATCATGTTGGCGAAGCTGGTTAGTGCCGGTACCGATCCGGTGACCGAGATGGTCGCGGTCCTGCTTACCCCGCCCGTGCGGGTGCTGTACTTGGTGTTGCTGCGGCTGGGTATCGCCCGGGTTGTGGGCTGATACCCCTACCCACTGGGTCGGGTGCGGCGGTGAGCTTGGAAAGCAGTCGCGGTGCGACACCGGCCAGGACGGTGGCTCCGGTTGCGCAGCTGAGCGCTTGGGTCCAGCCGATCGGCCCTAGGGGTGTGCAGCCCAGCAGCTGGCTCATTCCGGGGGTACTGACCAGCACGGCTAGGACGCTTAGCGATCCGCCTGCTGTGATCAGGACGAGCGGGCCGGGCGAGTCCAGCAGGGTTTGACCAAGTTGGGTGGCCACCAAAGCGATCAATCCGATGGTTGAGGCACGCCGGCCGCGCCCGGTGAGTTTGGCGATCGCCCATGCGGAGGTGGCTCCCAAGGTGGTGGCGGTTCCCCGCAGGGCGATGGTGCGCCAGAGTTGGGCTTGGTCAAGGCCGCGAGTATGCGCCGTGGGGGTGGCGCGCGCCGGGCTGACGGCGAGGGCCGCGGCGGGTAGGGCGTCGGTCAGCATGTTGACCAGGAGCAGTTGGCGGGCGTTCAGGGGTGCTCGTCCCGAGATGGCGGTGCCGATCATGGTGAATGCCACCTCGCCGGCGTTTCCGCCCAGGAGTACGGACAGGGCCCCTTGGACTCTTCGCCACAGCTGGCCGCCTTCCTCAAGCGCCTCGACCAGAGACCCGATCTTACCGTCGGTCAGCACTACATCAGCTGCTCCACGGGCCGGGTCGCTGCCGTGTGAGGCGACGCCGATGCCGACGCTGGCGGCACGGATCGCGGCGGCGTCGTTCGCGCCGTCGCCGACCATGGCGCACACATGGCCCGCGGTCTCCAGGACCTGAACGACCTGGACCTTCTGCTCGGGTGACATGCGAGCAAAGACGACCACCCTCTCTGCAGCGCGCTGTTGCTCGTGATGGGACAGCTGTGCCCATTCGGCTCCGGTCATGACCTGGTCTGGTTCGGCTGGTAGTCCGAGTTCACGCACGATCGCCATCGCGGTCTGCGGGTGGTCGCCGGTGATGACGCGGACGCTTCGGCCGTCCGCGATTAATGTCGGCAGGAGCCCTGCCGCGTCCGGCCGAGGAGTGTCGGCCAGGCCGATCAGCCCGATGATGTCGAGCTTTTCCTGGCACAGGTGTTCCAGGGCAGCATCGTTGCTGGCAGCCGTCGCCGCTTGAGCCGCGGTGAGGCGGCGCTGCGCCACAGCGAGGACTCGCAATCCTTGGCCGGCCATCTCGTGCATCTGCTCACTGAGCGCGGCGGGGGCGCCCGCGGCGGCAATCAGCACCTCGGGTGCGCCCTTGACCGACAGCATCGCACCGCTCACGGATGCCGCGAACGGACGACCGGCCCGAAACGGTAGCTCCGCTTGCCGCCTCGGGGTGGGGCCAGCGAATGCCTCCAGGACGGCGACGTCCGTGGCATGGGGCAGTGTTTGTCCTGCTACCGCTTCGGGACAGGTCCGCGCCGCGCAGCCCAGCACATCGAGCCGCGCCCAGCCGGGTCTGGGTTGGACGCTCGTGACACGCAGCTTGTTCTCACTCAACGTGCCGGTCTTGTCGAAACAGACCACATCAACGCGCCCCAGGGCTTCGATGGCACGTGGTGAGCGGACCAGGACCCCGTAGCGGGTGAGCCGTCGGGCCGCGGCTTGCTGCGCCAGGGTGGACACCAGCGGAAGGCCTTCTGGGACCGCCGCCACGGAGATGGACACGCCGCTGGTGACCGCTTCACGCAGCCCTGCCCCGCGCAGCAAACCAAGCAGGGTCACGACCATGCCGCCACCGACGGTCACCGGCAGCACCCGCGCGGTCAGGCGCCCCAACTGGGCTTGTAGGCCGACGTCGCGCGCTGCCGGTGGAGAAAGGGCAGCGGCCCGGCCGGCCTCGGTGCCCGGGCCCACCGCGGTGACCAGCGCGGTCGCGGCGCCGGTGAGCAGGATGGTTCCTTCAAACAGCATGCAGGCCCGTTCGGCCAGTGGCGCACCTGGTGTCGGGGCTGGGTCTTTGAGCACGGGCAACGACTCCCCGGTGAGCGACGATTCATCAACCTCGACACCCTCGGCGGTGAGCAGACGTGCGTCGGCGGGCACCACCTCCCCGGCGCGGATCTGGATAACCTCGCCCGGCCGCAGGTCATCGGAGGCCACCTCGATATACGCCGGCGCAGCCTCAGGCTGGGTTGTGAGCAACCGGGCCGGGGCGTCTTGACCGGCCAGGAGCCGGCCCAAGAGCCGTTCGGCGCGCCGGCGCTGCGCCGCGGACAGGACCGCGTTCCCGATCACCACCGACGCGACAAGCACCGCATCCACCGGTGAGCCGAGCACCGCGCTGGCCGCGGCACCCGTCGCCAGAATCGGCGTCAACGGGTCAGCCAGCTCCCCGCGCACCGCACCCACCATCGAAAGACCCCACACCAGCGGGGTGCTGGCCAGCGACCACACCACGGCACCGGCCGCAGGCAAAGCGCTCCACGGGCGGGATTGGGATGCGACTGAGGTTCGCGGTGCCCGCCCGCCCGAGCCGGACAGGGCTTTGACCACGTCGTCGGCGGACATGGCGTGAAAGTCGATGACCGGGACAGGCTGCGGCAGCGGCAAAGCAGCGACCCGTAGCGCCGCCGCGCGGCCGCTGAGCAGGCCGAATGCGGCTGCGGCTATCACCGGGCCGGGACCGCGCCCGCGCACGCCGGGCAGCATGAGCAGGGCTCCAAGAAGTGACCCGCCGGCGGATAATTCCACGCCCCGCCGGCTTGCGGCCCGCGCTGCCGGCAGCGCGCTCAGAACCCGCCACGCCGCTGAAAGATCAGGCAGGAGCAGGTCCGCGGTCCAGCCGGGCGGTGCCGGCGGCCGGGTCAGCGCCAGCGCGACATCCGCCGCGGCCAGAGCCTGAGGTGCGTCCACGGCCAACACGGCGACGGTGCGCCCGGCGGTCTGTAGCGCTTCGACCGCATCACGCAAACCCGCGTCGGTTGTCTCGCCCCGTTGGCGAAGGTCATCGAATGCGGCCCGCAAAGCGCCGAGTTCTTCAACGTCAAGGGAGACCAACGCGACCCGGCCATGGCGCGCCGCCGACACGACCGCCCCGGCCAGGGGATCGGGCACCGCGGTGACCAATACCTGCGCATCCGGTGGCGCTCCGAGCTCGTCGTGGGTGGGTGAGAGGGCCCGCGCCGGGTGCCAGCCGGGCCCCAGCAGTCCGTTGTCCGCGTCGGCTCGCGCCGCGGCCCACAACGCGGCGCGTGTTGAGCCCTCGGCGCCGCGGACCTCCCCGACCGTCAGGGTCTGGGTCAGCAAAGCCGCAGGGTCGATGACCAGGGCATCGACGCGGTCAAGACGACGCAGAGCGCCACCGCGCAGCACCAGCACGTCATGATCATCGCAAAGATGACGGCTCAACGTGGCCGAGAATGACTCCCTGGTGGTGCGCGTCGCCCGCGGGGCGGCAACCAGCACCGCATCCGCGGCCAGACCAACTCGCCCAGTGGCTACCCCGATCACCCCAGCCCCCAGCACCCCGGTCAGCGCGGCGGCGTCGGCGTACTTCTCGATCGGGCCGGCCGGACGCGGCCGCGGCCGATCGATCGCCGGGAAAGGCTGCTCGGATGCGGCCCGTTCGGACAAGGCGGGTTCGTGCCGTTCCCACGCCCGAGCGTTCGCGCGTCCTTCGGCGACCAGCGCGGCACGCAACGTCAGATCAACCGCCAGCGACGCGGGACCCTGCGCCAAGGTCTGCGCGGCAGCCGTCGCCACAGCTAGCGCCACGTCGGCTGCGTCGGTGCCTAACCGGGCTTCCACCACGCGGCGCAGACGAGGCTGAACGTCGATCAGCGTGACGGCGGCCGTCACAGCCCCCGGCAGACGTGGCAGGCGTACGGCGCGACCAGCCACCGCCGCTGCCAACCCCACAGCGTCCGCACCCAGTGCCACCATCCGCCCCGCCAGCACCACCGCATCGCCGGGCAGATCCGTGCCCCCCGCTGATCGAGAGGCTACGGCTGGCGCCGCGCCGCCCCGCCAGGCTCGTCGCCGGCATCCCGCGCATCCTCTTCACAGCGGCTGACAACCGCCGACAGCGCAGCCAGGCTCGGCCCCTGGGGTTGGAGGGCGACCACGACTCGCGACAGTGTCCTGTTCAGCTCCACCCACTGCACGCCCGGCAATGCCCGCAGCGCCGCGACAATCGCCACGGCCGTGTCGCCACCGTCTGGACGGTCCAGGCCTCGGACCTCGATCCATGCGCGTCCCGAGCCCGACCACGACCGACGCCTAGAAGGGCCACCCACGACGTCGGCGGCGGCGGCGATACCAGACTGCGCCAACGTCACGGCGGACGTCAGGGCGCGGCCGAGGAACATTCCTACAGTCTGCCCTAACACAGATCAGTGTGCGGTGGTGACCCGATGGGTAACGTGGGATGAGCATTGATCACGATCCGGTTTCGGTGTCACCGACCCCCGCATCCTGGAGAGCCGCATGGGACTACTCAGCGGCACGCTTCGAGCCGGTGAAGACGCCGCAGCCGCTGTTACCGGCACCGCTGGAGCCGTCGCCGGAGCCGTCGCCGCCGGAGTCATCGGAGGAGTCAGCGGTGCCGTCCGCGGAGTCAGCCAAGCCCTCGGCATCGGCGCGCGATCCACACCCGCCGCTGTTCTGACCCTGGCCGGCCTCGGCGCCGCCGGACTCGTCGCTGGGCCAATACTGCTTCTGGTCGGCGGTACTGCGCTGGTGCTACGCCAACGACGAAACAACCCGGCCATGCCAACTAAGAACCCCGACTCGGAACCCGAGACCAGGGCGGGCCGCACACGGGCAACGAAGGCAACCAACCGCACCGCCCAGACGGCCCCCCGCAAGTCCGTCTCCCCCGGCAAAGCCTCCGCATCTCGCGCCACGAGCTAAGCGTTGGCGCGGCAGGTGGCTGCACAGCCCAGTACCCAGTGCCCCGCTCCCTGGCGCGCGTCCGGGCATGGCGCGCGGCCGGGTACCCAGACTCCACTCGCGCAATCATCGACCCAGAATCTGATGACCTGTCGGAAGGAACGCGGCACGTCCTCGGGATAAGCACACCACGAAAAAGACTGGTGCGATTGGCCAAACGCAAGCAGCGACCGGCGCGACACGGTTCACGCCGAGAGCAGCAAAGACAGTCTCGTCGTCGGCGGTGTCTGTGCGGTGGCTGGAGACTGCACAAGAGCATGACTACCCCGCGGCGGCCTCCTACCTGTCTCTGCTTGGCGGCCCGTCGAAGATCCGAGCGCTCGTGTCAGCCCTACGGACTGCACCCGTGGCCCATTACCAGGCCAAAGACCTGCTCCGGGCGTCGGGCCTGCCGCTACCTCCGGCAGACGACGTACATGTGGCCAAAGACCTTGCTCAGATTCACGCAGACAACCCGATGTCACCGTGCCTCATGATCCGCGGCGACGTCAGCATGTGGCACCAGGCTCAGATCGCCGACGGATACCACCGCGTCTGCGCGTCCTATTACACGAATGAAGAGACACCGACCTTCCCGTCAAGATCGTGAAATTGTGAGCTCAGATCGGTTCCCGCCAGATACCCAACAGACACCCCGGCAGCGCCACGGCGTACGAATCGCTGAACTGCTGGAGCGCGAACCGCCCTGGTCGCGCGAGTTCGCCGACCTGAGCCATGAATGGCGTCGCCTGTTCAGCGAGCTGTTCGGCACATTTATGCTGGTGATCGTCGGCGCAGGCGGAGCTGTAGTGGACGCAAAGACCGCAGGCGGAATCGGTCGCACCGCTGACGTCGTCGCGCCGGGCCTGCTGGTGCTGACGGTGATTCTATTCATGGGCGCCGTGTCCGGAGCGCACCTCAACCCTGTGGTCAGCATCGTGTTTGCTCTGCGTCAGGACTTCCAGTGGCGACGCGTACCCGGCTACATTCTGGCCGATATGCGGTGCGGCGGCGGCCTGTCTTCTGCTGCGCGCAGCATTCGGAACCGTGGGAGCCCTTGGTGCCACGCTGCCCCACGCTGGCTTCACCAGCACTCAAACTTTCTTTATCGAGACCCTTCTGACGCTGGGGTTGGTCAGTACCATCCTCGGTACCGCGTCCAGCGCTCAAAACATCGGTCCCCTGTCGGCAGTTGCAGTGGGGGCATACATGGCCCTCGCGGGCCTGTTGCCCAGCCCAGTCAGTGGCGCGCCGATGAATCCCGCAGCTCGCTTGGACCCGATCTGGTACGCCCGTTGCCTGACGCCCGCGTGCGTTGCGCGGCGATTTCCACGACCTCTGGATATACCTGGCCGGACCGATACTCGGCGCTCTCCGGGCCGTGGCGGTGGGCCACATCCTCCGCGGCCCGGGTGGGGGACCGTCCGGGTCCAAGGCCGCCCAAGGAACCCTGAGCCCGCCGCAGACCAAGCAGCTATGAGTGACGCCCGCCGCAGGTGTGCGCTCGCCGCCCTCGGGCCTTCACTCCGGTCCCAAACGCGCGCAGCGTGCAGCCGCGGCCAGGGCTCTGCCACCACCGCGGCACGCAATGCCAGGTCCACCGCCACCGACGTCGGTCCCCGGGCCGCCGCGATCGCCACGGCCCGGACCACGTCGGCGGACTCGGGGCCGACCCGCTGTTCAACCAAGCGTCGTAGCCGGGGTTGCGCATCAACCAAGGTAACCGCGGCCGCGGCCGCGCCGGGTAGCCTCGGCCAGCCAAGGGCCCGAACGGTGATCGACGCGGGGAGGCCGACAGCATCCGCGCCCAGGGCAACGGCTCGACCTGCCACCTGCCAACCCCCGCGTCTTCGGGAAGGGCCCCATTGCCCGAGCAGGCTCCTCATCGCCGAAGGCAACCTCAGGGCCGCGCGCGGCTGTCCTCGACCGTGATGCCGCGCGCCTGTTCTGCGGTGCCGATCAGCTCTTCGAGTTCAGCCAGCGACGGACCATGCGGCCTCAGGCAAACCACGATCCACGACAAGCTGCGGTTCAACTCGGCCCACTCCCCCCGGGGTTCCTCTTGCCGCCAGCACCGACTCGGCGATGCGCGGCCCTCCCTGGCCGTTCAGTCCGCGGACCTCGATCCACGTCCGGCCGTTTCCAGCCCAACACCGCCGCCCCTGCGGCGGCCCGACAACCGATGCGACCAGATCCAAACCCGCCTGCGCTGTGTCCACCCCCAGCTGCGTCACCCGCAACGCAGCATCGGCCACACGAGCCAGCAGCATTGACAGTGCGTCTCACAACCAACACCGGTATGCTGAAGTGAGATGTGACCTTAACGCAAGATGACATCTTGCGGAACCCTTAACTGAAGATGACATCTTGCGGAACAATCCCAGGCACACGTCGTGGGTCCGGATACCAACCGAGAGCGGGAGAACAGGGATGGCGACACTCAGTCAGGCGGCTCGCATCGCCAAGGACGCCGTCAATGCCGCTAGGTCAACCGTGATGGGCGTCGCTGAGGCCGTCGCTGGCGGAACCGTGGGAGCCGCGACCGGTGCGGTCCGGGGCCAGCGAGGGACTCGATCTCCCACGCGCATCGACCCCCACGATCGCCGTGACACTGGCGGCCCTGGGAGCCGGCGCAGCTGGGCTCATCGAATGGCCCGTGCTTGCTCTGGCCGGGGACGGCTGGTCGTGAAACAACTTCGCGGCCAGCCGTCCCCGGCCAAGCCAGTTCGACGGACCGAGGGCACAGCGGCAACCCCCACCAAGAAGACAGCAAAAAAGAGTGCCGCACCTACCCGGCGAATGGCCGCCAAGAAGACATCGTCTGCTTCGAGCCCGCCGGGAAATGACATGCGCCAACTCAGTGAGTGAGTTCTCGCACCGATCATTGTCGACAGGACAATTCAGCCCGGATCCACCCTTGAAGTTGTTGGCAGCAGCGGCTCGTGACACGCTCGCTGGTGGGCGTGGATGGCGTCTTCGACCGCCAACGCATGAAGCCCGAGCTCATCGGCGATCAACGCCAGTTCGTCGGCGTTGGGTGCAACGAGGTCGACCCAGACCACGCAGCCCGATTCCTTGAGGTGCGGGCCTGTCAAGTTAACGGTGTAACTGATCTTTTTGTTCGTCAGTTTCGGCCGGCGGACAGGCGTCCGTCGAAGGTGATCTCGAAGGCGTTCAACGCGGCCTTTCCAGAAGCGTTCGTACCCTGACGTGAA
>Ga0208587_1001423_pt1 | contig 12702 bp, 9 predicted proteins | sample NGESurdeep092012_7_FD_184472 | JGI IMG/M metagenome (GOLD analysis project Ga0208587, IMG submission 184472) | Arctic peat soil microbial communities from Barrow, Alaska - NGEE Surface sample 210 deep-092012 (SPAdes) | ecosystem: Environmental > Terrestrial > Soil > Wetlands > Peat ...
GGCCTCGAAGGTCTCCGGTCGGGCTCTCCAGCCAATGACGCATCGCGACGGTCCGGCTTGGAAACGCGGAGTCGAAGATCGATCGATGGCGGGGTAACCACGTCCCGTGCGGTCGACGAGTCCACCACGACGAGGGCGACGCCGATGGCGGTCGGCCGCCATCCTCGTTCACGTGACAGCTCTCCCGGCACGATCCGGCGCTTCCGATCGATCGCGCCGAGCGTCGCCTGGAGGTCGACGAGCGACGTCTTGACCTCGACGATCAGGAGCGCGCATTCGGTTGCCCTCCAGCCGATCACGTCGACGCTGCCGCGCTCGCCGTAGCGGCTGAAGCCGACCTCGATGAGCACGTCCCAGCCGTGCCGGGCGAGCTCGGCTGCGACTGCCTCCACTGCCGCGGCGTGACCGGCGTCGCGCAACCGGTCCAGCGCGGGACCGCGCGAGCGCGGCTCGAACTGCAGCCCGATCTCGAGGGCTGCGGCGATCGCACGCGTCGTCCGGATCGTCAGCGCACCCACCTGTCCGCGTTCGGCGAGCGAGACGGTGCCCTGGTGGACGCCCGCGATCCGGGCGACGTCAGCCTGCCGAAGTCGGCGTCGACTGCGAGCGAGACGGAGCAGCCGACCGACTGCGAGGTCGTCCACGGGTCGATCATGGCGGGCCGGCATTGTCTCGCCGTTACCAGCTCCTGCACCGCCGATGCACGGACGCACGGCCCCGACGCGGGCCAGTCCGCCACGTCGGCCCCGCCACGGACGCACGGCCCCGACGCGGCCGCGGGCCGAGACGACGCGCCCGGACCGAGGATCAGCCCCCCGTCCACCACTCCGCGAGCGTGCCGGTCCAGGGCGGCGTCCGGACGAGATCCAATTTCTCGTCAAGAATGGCCCGGCGCCCGTCGGGAGCGATCCCGACGACGAATGCCATCGTCGTCAGGGGGTCGCGCAGCGCCGGCAGCGCGTAGTGCAGGATCGTGATCGGCTCCGTCGGGGCGGGCTGGACGACCAGCGGGGCGGACCCGAATCGGACGACGCCGTCTACGACGCGCGCCGACCAGACCTCGACCCGGAGCGTCGGGAGGCGGGCGGCCACCGTTGCCGCGGCATCGCCGGCAACGACCGTCACCTCGGCCTGGCCGCCGTAGGGGACGCCGTATGAACGGGACCAGGTTATCGCCAGGGCGGTGTTCTCGATGTCCGTGGCGGCGGGCACGTCCCCGATCGGGGAGATGTCGGCCATCCAGTTGTCCAAAGGCGGGTCGGTCGCCGCGAGCGCAAGCAGCGTCATCGGCAGGAACAGGATGGCGGCGCCAATCACCGCCGGGACGAAGCCCACGCGGATGGTTGGCCGCTCCGGCGCACGGAGCGCGGTAAGAGCGAATGCCACCGGGCCGAGCGGCAGGCCGACGCCCAGCACCGGGTCCATCGCGACGGGCACCAGGAACCAGAGGATAGCCGACCCGACCGCGAGCCCCACCAACGCGACGGCCCGCCGGACCCCGCGCACCGACCGTACTGCCGGCCCGGCGAACCGGGCAGGCAGGATCCAACCGAGATAGGCGAACCCGCCGACGACGACGCCGGCCGTCGCGAGACTGCCGGGCATGCCGACGAGCATGCTCGACGTGGATCGAAGACCGAGAAGGAGCCGGACGATCGACGCCGCGGGCAGCGCCAGGATCGCCGTCAGGCTGGCGAGCACCGCGAGGAAGATCCACGTCCGGATCCCCTCCGCGAGGACTGCCCGGATCCCGCCGCCCACGGCCGCCAGCAGCTGGCGTCGTCCCCGGCGTGCCCGCGCCAGCTCCGTCCCCAGCGCCCGCGCGTCGCCCAGCCGGCCGATCGCTCGTCGCTCGGCGTCGTCGGCGGAGAGGCCGGCCGCGCGCAGCTCGGCGGCTGCGTCCTCGAGGTGGCCCGCGAGTTCCTCCAGGACGTCGCGCGCGATCGCGTCGGGTAGGTCCAGGCGGGAGCGCACCGACGCGAGGAAGGCGTTGCGCTCGCCAGGGTCAGGCACCAGACGGCTCCCGCGAAACAGACGCAACCCGCGTCACCGCACCGCTGAACGCCTCCCACTCGGCCTCGTGGGCGGCGAGCGTCGCGACGCCGGCGGGCGTGATCCGGTACCAGCGCCGGCGAGGGCCGCGCTCGCCCTCGCGCCACGTCGCGGTCAGGGCGCCGTCCGCCTCGAGCCGGTGAAGGGTCGGGTAGAGCGACCCCTCGCTCGGCACGAATGCCCCGTCGCTCCGCTCGCGGATCCGCTGGGCGATCTGGTAGCCGTACAGCTCGCCGTCGCGCACGACGGCCAGGACCAGGTAGGGCGTCGTGCCTTTCAGGAGCTGGCTCCGCAGCTGGTCGTGGCTCACGAGTCCGTCCTCAGGCTACCTCGCACACCGATGTAGGCGAGTATCCGCACGGAGGCACCTCGTGTCAAGACGGAGGCACCTCGTGTCAAGACGGAGGCACCTCCCTATCCGCTATACGCGGGGGAGATCGCGGAGATACGCGGGGGAGATCGCGGACTTGACAGCCGGCAGACGGCCTCCATCCTCGTCGAGAAGATCGCGGCGCTCCTCGGCTTCTCCGAGGGCGCAGCCGTGGCGCTGCAACTCTGCCGCGAGGCGATGCGGGACCAGAAGGACGCCATACAAGATGGGCCGATACGTCATCGAGAAGGAGCGCCATGAGGAACGCTGAATGCACGATCTACATCACGACCAAGCATGGCTGGACACAGAGATACCGCAGAGATAAGAACGGCTGGACTCAAACTGGTCCAAACGGTGTCGTCCGCCCGATGACCGCGGAGCAACTGCTGTCGCACATCCTGCCGCCACTTGCAGCCGGCAATCCGGACCGCCTCAGTGTCAGGGTGGAACCCGACGGCATCGAGAAGGAGCGTAGTGCCCACTGAACCGACGGGCTTCGAGCACATCGGTTCGGTCAGGATCACGTCCACGTCCGCGACCGAGCGCCGCGGCTTCCGCAAGCGGCAACGCGAGACGTGCCCCGGCTCGGGGCCGGCGCCCAGAGATCTTCCCCGCGCATAACGGACAGGGGCACCTCGCGTCAAGACAGGGGCACCTCGCGTCAAGCGCCGTCGACGGGAGCTTGTGATCAGCGAAGGCAGGCGCCAGTGTCCACGGCGGCCGTTCGGCCGAAGAGTGGGTTGACGCGGTTCGCCACCGCGAGCGGGTCGAGCGCGTAGCCGACCGCAGCATCGGTCCGGGATTCGGCGAAGACAACGCCGCCCACGGTCCCATCCGCAAGCAGGAACGGGCCGCCGCTGTCGCCCGGCTCGACGGGCGCGCGCAGCTCCAGGATGTCGCGGATCACCGTGCGGGAGGCGTACAGATCCCGGCCGCGGGCGCGGATCTCCGCGGAGACGGCCGCCGGGATCACTGTCAGCGCGCCGCCGTTCGGGTGCCCGAGTGCCGCCCCAATCGTCCCGCGGCCCGGTGCCGCGGTGGCGAACCGGAGCGGCCGAAACACGAGGTCGGGTGTCCTGACCAGCGCGAGGTCCAGCTCCGGATCGAAGAAGACGACGATGCCGCGTGCCCGGCGAGCTGTCGCATCGGCGGTCACCGTCACGCCGGACGCGCCCGCCACGACGTGGGCGTTGGTCACGATGAAGTTGGGTGCCACGGCGAACCCCGTCCCGGTGAAGATCAGGCCGCACGCCTGCGTGTCCACCCGGACGACGCTCCCGAGGGCCGCGGCCGCGATCTGCTCGGCTTCCGCGCGGCCGGGGGTGGGGACCGCCGGCGCCGGCTGGGGCTCCAGGCCGCTGAAGACCTGGGGGAGGCCGGACGCGTCGATGAGGCTCCCCAGCTCGCCCGCGACCTCGGACGGCGGCGGGAGAGCGCCCAGCAGGGTCCGCACGGCGACGCTTCGCTGGGCCTCGCGGGCGAGCGACGGGAATGGTCCCGTTGCAAGCAGCCCGCCGATGAGCCAGGCCAGCACGAGCGCCTGGGCGATCCCGAAGAGGGTGCCCAGCACGGCGTCGAGGCGGTTGGCGACGCCCCGGCCCAGTCGATCCCGCAGCCCGGCGCCCAGCGATGAGCCGATCGCCTCGGCGACCGCGACGACGAGGAACGCGCCGCCGAACGCGAGAAAGGCGCGGATCGGGGGGTCGAAGCGGTCGAGGGCACCGGCGACCGCGGGCACCAGGAGGACCACCGCCGCGATGCCCGCCGCGGCGCCGACCAGGCCGAGCACCTGGGGGAGCGCACCGGACCGCCAGCCGAGCACGGCCGCGAGGAACACGATCGCGACGATCGCAAGGTCGACGACGTTGACGGGGAGATCCACCCGGGGATTGTGGCGCCCGCGACGCCGGCGCGCCATGATTGCCTCGGCGGACCAGGCCCGGTGCGCGTGCGTCGTCGACCGCGGCCCCTCGCCGACACGCCGCGGACCCCTCCAGACCATTGAAGGAGCACCTGTCCCGATGCCATGGCACCACCGGCTGGACGTCCTCCGGGCGATCCTCGATGACGGCGCCGTCCCCACGTTCGTCGCGCCCGACCCGGAGACGGCGTTCGCGTTCGTGGCGGGCTGCCGGGACGGCGGGGCGCGCGTCGTCGAGTTCACGAATCGGGGCGAGTTCGCCTACGCGACGTTCGCGGACCTGGCCCGGCGCGTGAGCCGGGAGCTGCCGGACGTGATCCTTGGCGCGGGCACGATCATCGACGCGCCCACCGCGGCGCTCTTCCTCGCGGCCGGGGCAAGCTTCATCGTGGGCCAGTCGCTCAGCGCGGATGTCGCGCGGCTCTGCAATCGGCGCCGCATTGCCTACATCCCCGGAGCGGGCTCGGCCACGGAGATCGCCGAGGCCGAGGAGCTGGGCTGCGAGATCGTCAAGCTCTTCCCCGCGGCTGCGTTCGACGGGCCGGCCTTCGTGCGCAACTTCCTGGCGCCCAGCCCGGCCTCCCGGATCATGCCCACGAACGTCCTGGCGACCGAGGAGGCGACCAGGGGCTGGTTTGCGGCCGGCGCGGCGTGTGTCGGGGTCGGCGGGCACCTGTACCCGGCGGAGCTGATGCGCGGCGGGGACCGGACGGCGATCGCGGAGCGGACCCGGACCTTCCTGGGCTGGGTGCGGGCGGCACACGGCTCGTAAACCGGGCCTGACGCACGGCGCTCCGGGCGCGCAGCGTGGGGCGCACGGGGCGCACGGGGTGCACGGCTCGTAAGCCGGGCCTGACGCACGGGGCGCACGGCGCACGGCGCGCGCGGCGCGGGCAGCCGGTTCCGCAGCTCGACCGCGTCTTGCCGCAGCCCTGGCTGCCCACCGCGCCTGGCTGCCCACGCGGCCTTCCGGTGGTGCGATCATTCCCCGCATGCCTGACCCATTCGATTTCGACCGCATGTTGGCCCTCCCCCGCCTGTCATCACTCCGCCTCAGCCCGGACGGCCGCCGCCTCGTCGTCGCCGTGAGCCGGCCCGACGCGGAGGGCAAGAAGATGGCCACGTCTCTCTGGCAGGTCGACCCAGCCGACGTCGTGGCGGCTCGCCGGCTGACGCGCTCCGCCGCGGGCGAAGCGGGCGGGGCAGCGTTCCTGCCCGACGGCTCGCTCCTGTTCACCTCCAGTCGGCCCGATCCCGACGTGAAGCCCGATCCGGACAAGCCGATCCACGCCCTGTGGCTGCTGCCGCCGGACGGCGGCGAGGCGCGTCTCCTGGTCGCGCCCGAAGGCGGCGTGGACGGACTGACGGTGGCGCGACAGGCGCCCGTCGTGGCGTTCGGAAGCGGCCTGCACGTCGGGGCGGCCACGTTCGCCGAGGACGCTGAGCGCGCCAAGGCCCGCAAGGAGGCCGGCGTGACGGCGCTCCTTTTCGAGGACGACTACCCGGTCCGCCACTGGGATCACTGGCTGGCCCCGCGTCGCCGGCATCTCTTCGCGGCCGAGTTGCCGTTTGGGCCCGAGGGGCGCCTTGCGGAGCCCCGCGATCTGGAGCCGGGTGCCGCCACGCTGGCCTTCGAGGAGACGGGGACCGACATCACGCCGGACGGCCGGACCGTGATCGCGGCGCGCAACGACACGAGCGCGATCCCTGCGATCAGGGAGGACCTGGTCGCGTTCGACGTCGCCACCGGCGAGGCACGCGTGCTCACGCCCGGGGACGCGTGGTATGACGCGCCGGCCTGCTCCCCGGACGGGCATAGCGTGGCCGCGCTCCGCGTCACGCGCGGAAGCCCGGAGACGGCCCAGCGCGCCTGGCTCGTGGTCATCGACCTCGCGACCGATGAGCAGCGGACACTCGCGCTGGACCTGGACCGCTGGCCGAACGAACCGGTCTGGGCGCCCGACGGCCGGGCGATCTTCTTCACGGCCGACGACGACGGGCACCTGTCGGTCTACCGCGTCGCGATCTCCGGCGAGGGCGACGGTCGAGTGACCCGCCTCGCCTCCGAGGGTGCCTACTCAGACTTGTGCCCTTCGCCGGACGGGATCTCGCTCTACGCGCTGCGCTCGACGCACTCGTCCCCGCCGCGGATCATCCGGCTGGATGTCAGCGCCGCGGACCAGGCCCCGGTCGAGCTCGCGAACTCGATCGACGAGGGCGGGATCGTGACGCCCGGCCTCGCGGAACGGCTGACCGCCCGGGCGGCCGACGGCACCCAGATCGGCTCGTGGCTGATCCGGCCGGCCGACGCGTCGGCGGAGGCGCCGGCGCCGCTCGTCGTCTTCGTGCACGGCGGCCCGCTGGGCTCGTGGAATTCGTGGCACTGGCGCTGGAACGCGCACATCCTCGTGGCGCGCGGATACGCCGTCCTCGGGCCGGACCCGGCCATCTCGCTGGGTTACGGCCAGGCGATGGTCCAGCGCGGCTGGGTCGACTGGAGCGCCGCGCCGTTCACGGATGTGATGACCGCGGTCGATGGAGCGCTTCAGCGCCCCGATCTGGATGCCTCGCGGACTGCCCTGATGGGCGGCTCGTTTGGCGGCTACATGGCCAACTGGGTGGCCGGGCATACGGACCGCTTCCGGGCGATCGTGACACACGCCAGCCTTTGGGAGCTGCGCGGCTTCCACGGCACCACGGACACGGGGGCATTCTGGGAATACGAGATGGGCGACCCGTATCGCGACCCGTCGCGCTACATCCGCGAGTCGCCGAGCGAGCACATCGCCGCGATCCGGACGCCGATGCTGGTCATCCACGGCGAGCAGGACTTCCGGGTCCCGGTCAGCGAAGCGCTCCGCCTCTGGACGGACCTGCGGCGCCACGGGGCGACCGCGAAGTTCCTCTACTTCCCGGACGAGAACCACTGGATCCTGAAGCCGGCAAACGCACGCCTGTGGTATGCCACGGTCCTCGCGTTCCTCGACGAGCACGTTCTCGGGAAGGCCTTCGAGCGCCCCGCGCTGCTGTAGCCCGAGTGCCGCGGGACGCCGCCCGCTGTTGGAGCGGCCGCGTCGGTGGCGTTGGCGCGTTCGCCGCGGATCCGAACGACCGCCGGGACCGGCGGCTCGGGATCGATCATCCCGCCGGTCAGCCCGCCGAGAGCTGCGTGCCGATCCGCGTGTCCACCCGGGCCGGATGGGCGGCCTCCCAGGCCTGGATCTCCGCGAGCTTCGCCATGACGTAGCCGATCTCGTCCGTGCCGGCGAGCAGCATCCGCCTGGCGAACGGGTCGATCGTGAAGTCGATCGTCGTGCCGTCCGGCAGGAGAATTCCCTCCTCGGCGAGATCCACGGTGAGCTGCGCGTCGGGATCGGCGGCGAGCAGGTCGAAGAGCCGGGCGTGCGTGGCCGCGTCCACGACCACCGGCAGCACACCGTTCTTGAGCGCGTTGCTGCGGAAGATGTCGGCGAAGGAGGTGGAGAGGATTGCCCGAATCCCCCACGCCGCGAGCGCCCACGGTGCGTGCTCTCGCGAGGAGCCGGCGCCGAAGTTGTCGCCGACCAGCAGGATCCCGCGGCCGGCCATCCCGGGCCGGTCCAGCACGAAGCGGGGCTCCCGGAGCGTCCCGTCCTCGTTGAAGCGCCAGTCACGGAAGAGCGCGTCGGCGAGGCCGGCCTTGTCGGTGACCTTCAGGTAGCGGGCCGGGACGACCTGGTCCGTGTCCACGTTCTCCGCGCCCAGCAGGACGACCCGGCTGGTGAACTGGCGGAACGGCTCGCCCACGTTCAGTTCCCCCCGCCGACCGTGGCCGGCGCCGTGATGCCCGGGAGCGTCCGCGGATCCGTCACGACCCCGCTGATCGCGCTCGCGGCCGCGGTCATCGGCGAGGCGAGGAACGTCCGGCCGCCCTTTCCCTGGCGGCCCTCGAAGTTGCGGTTGCTCGTGCTGATCGCGTACTGGCCGGGGAGAAGCTGGTCCCCGTTCATCGCGATGCACATGGAGCAGCCGGCCTCGCGCCACTCCGCGCCGGCGGCGAGGAAGACCTCGTGGAGCCCCTCCCGCTCCGCCTGGGCCTTTACCTGCTGGGAACCCGGGACCACCATCAGGCGAACGCTCTCCGCGACGTGCCGGTCGCGCAGGATGCTCGCGGCGAGTCGCAGGTCGCTGATCCGGCTGTTCGTGCAGCTGCCGATGAACACCACGTCGACCGGCTGGCCGGCGATGGCCTGGCCCGGCCGGAGGTCCATGTACTCGAGCGCATGCTCGAGCGCGCGGCGGGCACCGGCGTCGGCGGCGTCCGCGGGATCCGGGACGCGCCCGCTCACCGGGATCCCCATCCCAGGGTTCGTGCCGTAGGTCACCATCGGCTCCAGGGCGTCCGCGTCGAGGATGATCGACCGGTCGAAGACGGCGCCGTCGTCCGAGGGGAGCGTCCGCCAGCGCGCGACCGCCGCGTCCCACGCCGAGCCCTGCGGGGCGTGCCGGCGGCCGTGAAGGTACTCGAACGTGGTCTCGTCCGGCGCGATCAGGCCGGCTCGCGCGCCGCCCTCGATGCTCATGTTGCAGATCGTCATCCGCTCTTCCATGGAGAGCGCGCGGATGGCGTCGCCGCCGTATTCGAAGACGTGGCCCGTGCCGCCGCCGATCCCGATCCGGGCGATCAGCGCGAGGATGATGTCCTTCGCGCCGACGCCCGGCCGGAGGCGGCCGTCGACGCGCACCTCGTAGGTCTTCGGGTCGCGCTGGAGGAGCGTCTGGGTCGCGAGCACCATCTCCACCTCGCTCGTCCCGATCCCGAACGCGAGCGCGCCGAACGCGCCGTGCGTGGCGGTGTGGCTGTCGCCGCAGACGATCGTCATGCCCGGCTGGGTCAGGCCCAGCTCCGGCCCGATCACGTGGACGATCCCCTGCGTATCCGAGCCCAGGGCGTGGAGCGGGATCCCGAACTGGCGGCAGTTGTCGGTGAGCTGCTGGATCTGGGCCGCAGCCATCGGGTCGACGATCGGGAGGCCGCGCGGCGTGGTCGGCGTGGAGTGGTCCGCTGTCGCCACCGTCCGATCCGGCCGGCGTACGGGCAGGCCGCGCTCGCGCAGGCCCGTGAACGCCTGTGGGCTGGTGACCTCGTGCACGAGGTGGAGGTCGATCGCGAGGACGGCGGGCGACCCTTCGTCCTGCGCGACGACGTGGTCGTCCCAGATCTTCTCGACGAGCGTGCGAGGCCCGGCGGGTGCCGGCGAGGGGCGAAGATCGGACACCGTGCGCTGGCTCCTGGTGCGGGGGCAGAAGCGTAGCAAAGACGCGGAAGTCGGTCACCCGAGCGACGATGGCCGGAGGGTCCGCGAGCTCGTGATCGGATGGCACGATCAGGATCGCCATGCCGGAGCGTGGAAACGCCGTGAAACGCGAGGTTGGCCGCATTTCCGAGCACGACGCCGCTCCTGACGATCGGCCCAGCCGATAACCTGAGCCCTCCAGGCCCTCTATCCCCGGGCGGAAGGCGGGCGGGCGGGCGGGTACGGTCAGTCGGGATGCATACTCGGACGTCGTGGCGTCACAGACGAATCCGTTCACAAGACGAATCCGTCGCGTTGACGATCTCGCGAAGCCTGTTATCCTTCGCGAACCGTCGCAGGCGCGGCGGACAGAGCCGGAGCCGCCAGGCACCATGGGCTTCTTCGATCGGCAGGATCGCCGCCCCGTCGCCGTCCTCGTGACGCGCGACGGTCGCTACGTGTCCGTGCCGCTCGACGAGCTCGAGCCCGATTCCGGCCGGGTGTCCCTCCCCTCTCTTCTCCTCTCCCTTCTTGGCCTCCTGGGCCTTATTACCGGCTCCCGGCGGGAGCCTGGAGGGCGAAGGACGGAGCGCTGAGGCGCAACGCCACCGAACCAACAGGACCCTCGTCGGGAGACCGGCGGGGGTTTTTCATTAGCCGAGCGGCGGGCATACGGGGACCGGCGGCGGGACCCATGGAGGACGCGATGACCATGGCGATGACGAAGGGCGACGGCGCCACCAGGCGCACGGCCGGCAGCACTGCGGGACAGGGGCCGCCCGGCGCGCGGGCGCCGGGCGGCGCCGATCCGGCGCCGGCGGTGCGGCGAAGCCACGTCCCGGGGGCCGGCACTCCCGCGGCCGAGGCCGTGGAGCGTGCCCGCCGCGAGATGCTCCACGAGGGCAATCGGGCGCACCGGGAGGCGGCCGATCGCCGCGAGCGCCGGGCGCGCATCGGCGCCGACGTGGTCTGCGAGGCCATCCTCCGGCAGGGCGTGGACGTCCTGTTCGGCTATCCGGGCGGGGTCATCCTCCCGCTCTACGACGTCCTGGGCGACCATCCTGCCCTCCGCCACGTCCTGGTCCGCCACGAGCAGGGCGGCGCGCACGCCGCCGACGGGTACGCGCGGGCGACCGGCAAGGTCGGCGTCTGTCTGGGCACCTCCGGCCCGGCGGCCACGAATCTCGTCACCGGCATCGCCACCGCGCAGCTGGACTCCATCCCGATGGTCGCGATCACCGGCAACGTGCCGGGCGCGCTGATCGGGAAAGACGCGTTCCAGGAGATCGACATCACCGGGATCACGCTCCCGATGACGAAGCACAACTACCTGGTCCGGGACGCGAACGACCTGCCCCGCGTGCTCGCGGAGGCGTTCTACATCGCCCGGACTGGCCGCCCCGGACCCGTCCACGTCGACATCACGAAGGACGCCCTCCAGCAGGAGACGAACGCCCCGCACCCGTCGGACGAGGAGATCGCCGCCGGCCTGCCAGGCTTCCGCCCAAACCTCGACGGCCACCCACGCCAGCTCCGCCTGGTGGCGGAGGAGATCGCCCGCGCGAAGCGGCCGATCATCTTCGCCGGCCACGGCGTGCTGATCGCCGACGCGATGACGGAGCTTCGCGAGCTCGCCGAGCGGACCCAGATCCCGGTGGCCTGGACGCTCCTGGGGATCGGTGCCCTGGACGAGACGCACCCGCTCGCCTACGGCTACATGGGGATGCACGGCTGGAAGCATGTCAACCGGGCGATCCAGTCGGCCGACCTGATCCTCGCGTTCGGGATGCGCTTCGACGACCGGGTGACCGGCAGCGTCAAGACGTACGCTCCGTACGCGCGGATCGTCCACGTCGACATCGACCCCGCCGAGATCGGCAAGAACGTGGCCGTGGAGGTCCCCGTGGTCGGGGACGCGAAGCGCGTCATGACGGCGCTCCTCGCCTTGCTCCCCGTGACGGACCCCGCGTCGCGGGCCGACTACCACGCGCAATTGGCGGAGTGGCGGCGTGAGTCGCTCGCCGGCAGCTGGCATGGCTCGGGCGCCTCGCGGCCCGGGTACCTGACCGCCGACTTCGTGATCGAGCAGATCGGCGACGTGACGCACCACGACGCGACGATGGTCGCGGACGTGGGCCAGAACCAGATGTGGACGGCCCGCTATGCCGGGTACCGGCGGCCCCACAGCCACCTGTCGTCGGGCGGCCTGGGGACGATGGGCTACGCGGTCCCAACGGCGATGGGCGCCGCGCTTGGCCGGCCGGACAAGTCGACCTGGGCGGTCTGCGGCGACGGCGGCTTCCAGATGACGATCCAGGAGCTGGCGACCCTGGTCCAGGACCGGATCCCCGTCCGGATCGCCCTCCTGGACAACAAGAAGCTGGGCATGATCCGGCAGTGGCAGGAGATCTTCTACGCCGGCAACTACCACTCGTCCAGCCTGTTCGGGCCGGACTTCCTGAAGCTCTGCGAGGCCTACGGGATCCCGGCCTGGAAGGCGACCTCGCCGGAGGAGGTCCGCCCCGCGATCGAGGCGGCCGAAGCGGTGGATGGCCCGTCCTTCGTCTGGTTCGAGATCGCGGAGGAGCAGAACGTCTTCCCGATCATGCCGGCCGGCAAGGGCCTCTCCGACCTGATCGAGAAGTGGGGAGGGGCCGACGAATGAGCGACACGCAGCAGCCCGCGGCGCACGCCGCGCCGCCCCCGCGGACGATCCCCGGCACCGGCGCGCAGCGCCGCCACGTCCTCGTGGTGATCGTCAACAACCGCCCGGGCGTCCTGAACCGCGTGGCCAGCCTGATGCGGGCCCGCAACTTCAACATCGAGTCGCTCGCGGTCAGCCACCTCGACGACCCCGAGATCTCGCGCATGACCATCACCCTGCGCGGCGACGACATGAACGTGGAGCAGGCCGCCAAGCAGCTCTACAAGCTGATCGACGTGCTGAAGGTCCAGGACGTCACCGACGACCCCACGGTCCAGCACGAGCTGGTGCTCGTGAAGGTCCGCGCCACGGATCGCAACCGCGGCGAGCTGATCTCGATCGTCGAGATGTACAAGGCCCGGATCGTGGACATGGC
>Ga0208587_1001424_pt1 | contig 12696 bp, 13 predicted proteins | sample NGESurdeep092012_7_FD_184472 | JGI IMG/M metagenome (GOLD analysis project Ga0208587, IMG submission 184472) | Arctic peat soil microbial communities from Barrow, Alaska - NGEE Surface sample 210 deep-092012 (SPAdes) | ecosystem: Environmental > Terrestrial > Soil > Wetlands > Peat ...
CTCGGAGGTGAAGGATCAGCGGGAACGCGGCGCTGAAGCGCCGCTCTACCCGTGCTCGCTCGACTACAGTAATTCTTAAACTGCTCTAGCCCAGGGCGTAAGCCCCGGGTAAAGTGGGAAAAATTAACGAGTCCCTTCAGGGACGGCACAGTTCTCACACACCCTCTTCAGCCCCTGAGGGAACTCGCCCGCCGCGGCGGGTTTCAACACCGAGGTCCCTCAGTGGCTAAAGCCACCACAATGACAGCCTCTCACGGCACGGCTGAAACCGTGCCCCTTCAAAGCGTGAGATCATGATGAATAATGCAGGTTCAGCGCTGGGTAAAGTGGGAAATGAGACCGAGTCCCGCAGGGACGGCAGAGGTTGAAAACCGAAATGAAGGTTTGCAGAAACCTGCCGATAAAGAGAACAGCGGTAAGAGCCCGCCAGCCGCGCGGCGGGGTGCGGCAGCCCACGGCTGAGTCAAAGCGAACGGGCGGCGCCAAACGGTGTCGCCCGTGAAGATCCACCAGCATCTACACATCATTCCACGCTCAGGACAATCATCTTGCCTCGCAAACTAAAAAATAAGACATCCTCCAAGACCATTAGCGCGGTTAAGAATTTGCGCAACGCTTTAATCGCTCGCGGCGCCATCGCCAAAAAAACCTCGGTCAAAGCGCCAAAGAAAACCAGCAGCCAGAAGAAAGCCAACGCCTTTCACGGCGGCAGCTACGTCACCCCGAAAGGCAACGTCTCCATCGGAATCCCCGCTTTCTGGACGCTGCGGCAGACCAACGATGACCTGGAGGTGGAGGGTCCGTCGTGCAAGACCTCGGTGATTGTCACCGCGTTTCAGCGGGAGAACGGCGTGGCAAAACTCGATGCGCGCGAATACCTGGAGCACTTCCTCCAGAGCGCGTCGATGAAAGGACGCGCCAATGCCGGCAAGAGCGGTCCCTCGCGCGCCCAATCGCGCTTCCGCGATCCCGAAGGCGATCATTGGCAGATCGAGGTCCTCACCAACGGAGACACCTTGCTGCTGGCCACCTTGAACAGCAGCCTGCCTCCGCGCTCGCAGGAACCCCGCGTGGGCGCTGAAATTCTGGGGACCATCAGGCTTAATGGGAAGTAGCTGCGCGCGTAGCAAGGCGCCTATGTCTGGGGCTGCCAAGATACCAGCCCGCAGGGCGGAACAAACGTAGCCCAGGACGTGAGTCCTGGGTGGGCGGCGACAGAGCAAGGGAGTCCCGTAGGGACGACAGACGTTCTCACGCACGTTCTTCAGGCCGGCGTCCGAGCCGTTCACAATAATCAAGGACTGTATATGGGTTTGCGAATTGTGCCGTCCCTGAAGGGACTCGGATCTAATTCTCACTTTACCCAGCACTCCGCCTGCGGCTCCGTGCTGGGCTAAACTATTCCGCGCCTACGGCGCTGGACTTTCCGCTAGGAAACTCCATCCGCAAATACCAAGTTTGGTTCTCACACGCTGCTGCACCCTATATACCAAAGGTGAAGCTGCTTTATAGATCGCTGCGTAAGTAATGTCCCATGTGGCGTGTTGGGAATTCGATTCGTATGTGGAATTGTCATTACGAGCGAAGCGAGGAATCTGCGGTTGTTTGCGGCTGGAACGACGGCTAGGTAGAAAGCAGATCCCTCACGGCCTAAAGGCCGTTCGTGATGACAACTCAGAAATTGCGAAACCGGACATTACTTGTGCAGCACTCAATAGCCCGCGCGGGACCTGCTTTTCAATACGCCTCGTCCAGCAGTTCCACCACATGCACTACGCGGCTGTTCAGGCCTTTGCGTTTGGCTCCGGCGCTGAGCTGCAACATGCAGCCGACATTCGCCGTCGCCACGATCTCGGGCTCCACGCTGGCGATGTAACCCATCTTCTCGTCGAGAATCTTCATCGAGATTTCGTTCTGCACTACGTTGTAAACCCCAGCGCTGCCGCAACACGAATCGGCACGCGGCGACTCCACCACCTCGGCGCCGATGAACTTCAGCAACTGCCGCGGCGCACTGCGTATGCCCTGCGCGTGCGCCAGGTGGCACGGGTCCTGGTAAGTGACGCGCGCTTTCAGCTTGCGTGCAGGCTCGATCATGCCAACTTGCGCGAGATACTCGCTGATGTCGCGGACCGTGACGACGAACTGCTGGGCCCGCTCCGCGTACGCAGGATCGTGTTCCAGCAGCGCTGCGTATTCCTTCATGGTCGAACCGCAACCAGCGGCGTTGGTCACGATGGCGTCAAACTCGGGCTTGAGCATGGCATCAATATTGTGGCGCGCCATAGTGCGTGATTGCTCGAGGTATCCGGCATGCAGGTGCAGTGCTCCGCAACAACTCTGACTGCGTGGGATATGGACTTCGATGCCGTTCCTGGTCAGAACGCGAATCGTGGCGCGATTCAGTTCCCCGAACGCCACGCTGCCGATGCAGCCGATGAGCAACGCCACGCGTCCACGCTGCGCACCTTCGGCGGGATACACGCGGCCAAGATCGGCAAACGAGAAGGCGCTGTCGATACGCGGCGAAAGCGCATCCAGTTCGGCGACTCCCAGGAGCTTCAGCAATCCCGTGCTGCGCGCCAGGCTCTGCAAGCCCGAGCGTTGATAGAAGCGCACCAGCCGCGCATGCCGCGCAAGCCGGCTGAAGGACGGCAGCACCTTCCCGTAGAAGTGTGACCGCACTTTGCGCTGTAGCCAGCTCCGCGGGTAGTTCTCTTCGATCTGCGAGCGGGCGCGCTCCAGCAGGCTTCCGTAGGGTACGCCCGAGGGACAAGCGGTCTGGCAATTCAGGCAGCCGAGGCAGCGGTCAATATGGGTGACGAAGGAATCGCTCAGCGCCAGCCTGCCTAGGTCAACCTGCACCATCTGATAAATGCGCCCGCGTGGCGAATCCATCTCCGTCCCCAGTGCGCGGTACGTGGGGCATTGGTCCAGGCACAGTCCGCAATGGACGCACTTGGAGTACAGGTCCCACGTGGGTTTCTCGCCCGCCGAGAAGTTCGAGACCGGCTTTTCCGCAACTGGAGCCGTGACCGTCAGAAGAGGAACCTCCCACGATTCAGAACGTCTTTGGGATCGAGCGCCATCTTTACCGCGCGCATGCTTTCCAGGTCAGTTGGCATCGGCCCCCAGGCGCTGACGTGATGCCGCGTCTCGGAGGGGCAGCGCAGCACCGCCATGCTGACATCATGCAGCAAATGGTTGCGCAATGCCGAAACAACATTCACGAAACTGACCATCGAGACTTCGGCATCGGGCGCTTGCCACAGGCTTACCAGCAAATGCCCAATTCCCACTCTGCCGATGGCCGCGAAAGCGAAGCGGTTCGATTCGGCAACCGCTGCCAGCTCGCTGAGAACCGGTTGAACGTCCCGCACCGGCAGCGTCATCGAGATCGACAGAGAACGCGGGTGCCGCTCGGCGGCGATGGGCGAAAAATCTTCCAGCGCCCGCCAGAAACCCCGCTCGTTAGCGCCATCGATTTCGCGGACTACCGCGGAACCCAGCTCGGTGCGGTACCGGGCCAGCACCGCGTCGCTTCCGGCGGCGCGAAGGCAAATGGACCACCAAGCGCCGGCCGGCGACCCTGGCACAAGCAGCTTGTGCGCCTCGGGAGAAACCAGCTCCAGGCAAATGGGATCCAGCGGCGAGCGCAGTACGTGGTATCGGAACTCAAGCGCCTCGGCAGCACTGGAAAAAACAGCGACGAAGGTCCGCGTCTGCCGCGGCGCGGGAAACAGCTTGAAGCTGGCGCTGGTGATGACTCCCAGCGTGCCCTGGCTGCCGATGAACAACTTCATCATGTCGTACCCAGCGACGTTCTTTACCACCCGGCCGCCACCCTTGGCCTTACGCCCGTCGCCGGTCACGAAGCGCACGCCGATACAGTAATCGCGCAGACCGCCGTAGCCGTGACGCAGCGGCCCATACAGCCCCGTAGCCAGCAGTCCACCGATGGTGCACCGCTCGGGTTGCGCGGGGTCGCCAGCGAAGAACAGGCCATTTTCGGCGACCATCGCAGACAGTTGCGCAACTGTGCAACCCGCGCCAATGCCGACGGTGAGATCGCCTGCATCGTAATGTTCCACCGCAGTGAGGCGCGACGTGAAAAGCAAAACATCGATCTGCTGTGGCAGATTTCCAACTTGCTGCTGGGTGAAGCCTCCGGCGGGAACCATACTCAGGCCATGCTGGTTGGCGAACCGCAAGATGTTAGTAACTTCATCAACCGAAGCCGGCGTGACCGCAAGTGCCGGAGCAACGCCCAGAACGTTCCACGCCTGTAGCTCCGCCGGGTCTTCCATGACGTATTTCTCTCCGCAAATGGCGCGGAACACAGGTGCGAAACGAGGCGTCGTCGTCACGGTGCTCACAGTCCCTCCTGCATCAGCACCGGATTCTGGGTTGGGCCGGAAATCTCGCGGCACATGCGCGGCGTGGGAAAGATTTTCTGCGGGTTCAGGATGCCGGCGCCGTTGAAGGCGTTGCGCAGGCTGATCATTACGTCGAGATCTTCTTCGGTGAACAGCAGTGGCATCAGGTCGCGCTTCTCCATCCCGACGCCGTGCTCCCCAGTGATGGAGCCGCCGCATTGAATGCAAAACTCGAGGATCTCCCAGCTCGCCGACAAGACGCGCTCGAACTGCGCCGCATCGCGCATGTCGAAGAGGATCAGGGGATGAAGATTGCCGTCTCCCGCGTGGAAAATGTTGCCGATAATCAAGTCGTATTTCTTGGCGACGTTCCCGATGTGCCGCATCACGGCGGGTATCTGACTGCGTGGTACCACACCGTCCTGGGTGTAGTAGGACGGTGTGACCCGCCCCAGCGCCGCAAAAGCCATCTTGCGCCCCTTCCACAGCAGGGCGCGCTCCTCTTCGTCCTTGGCGCGCCGCACCTCGCGCGCCTTCTGGCGCAGACAGACCTCCCGCACCGCAATTGCCTGCTCTTCCACCGCTTCGCGTAATCCTTCCAACTCGATCAGCAGGACCGCGCCCGCATCCAGTGGATAACCGGCGTGGCAGAACGCTTCCACGGTACGCAAGGTCCATCCGTCCAGCATCTCCAGCGCGGCGGGAGTAATGCCCGCAGCGGTAATGGCAGAAACCGTAAGCGCCGCGTCGTCCACCGATTCGAAGACGCCGAGCAAGGTCGCAATCTTTTCCGGCTTGCGCAGCAACTTCACCGTAATCGCGGTCGTAATGCCGACGGTCCCTTCCGACCCAACCAGGAAGCCGGTCATGTCGTAGCCGTAAGACTCGGCCGCCTTGCCGCCGAAGTGGACAATCTCGCCGCTGGGCAGCACTACTTCCACTCCGGTGACGTGGTTCACGGTGACGCCATGCATCAGGGTGTGCGGCCCGCCCGAGTTTTCCGCGACGTTGCCGCCGATGGTGCAAGCTTTCTGGCTGGAGGGGTCGGGCGCGAAGTACAGACCAAGATGTGACACGTGCTCGGAGAGTTGCAGGTTGACCACGCCCGGCTGCACCACTGCCCGCTGGTTCTCGACGTCAACTTCGAGGATGCGGTTCATGCGCGAGAACGCGATCACGATGCCGCCCTCTTGCGGAATGGAGCCGCCACTGAGTCCAGTGCCCGCGCCGCGCGCCACCACGGCAATGCTCTCGGCCGTGGCCAGCCGCATGATTTGGGAAACCTGCTCGGTATTCTGCGGGAAGACAACGGCGCCGGGTGTGCTCTTCCGGATGCCCGCGTCGTACTCGTATAGCATGAGGTCTTCGGGACGGTCCAGGACGGCATCGCGTCCGGCGATCTTGCGGAGATGATCGACAACGCCGGGCAAGTTCACAGGCAAGTGTAGCACCGCCCTTCCATAAGCTAATTCTTAGCTGTACGTCTGGATGTAGGCGCGCATCGAGTCGGCTTCCATGGATTTTTCGTCGAGATGGCAGCGCAGCAGATCGCGCAACGAGAGAAAGCCGACGAGCATGGGGCCGTCGCATACCGGCAGATGCCGAATGCCGTAGGTCTGCATCACGAACATGGCTTCTTCGGAGCTGGTGCTGGGAGCAACCGTGTGCAGATCGGTGCTCATCACCTCGGCAATATGCGTGGACAGCGGACTTCGCCCTTCTGTTACCACACGCCTCATAAGGTCACGTTCGGAGAAGATGCCAACCAGTTGGGTTCCGTCCAGTACCGGAACTGCGCCCACGTTGCACTCCACCATATAGTGGGCGGCTTCAAAGACGGTCTGGTCAGGCTGGACGTAGTGAATGGTGCGATTGCTCAGCAGGTCGCGGATGGTCGCCATAATGCCCTCCATTGAAGGTCATGCCCCGGCGAGCCTTACCCTCCGTGTGCTCGACGGACCAATACTCTGGCTCTTCCGACGCCGGCGAATTCGCAAGCTGCGACTTCTGTCCGGTTCCCTGGGGCGAGCCTGACCCTTGGGAGCGTGGGGCGGAAGCGAGTATATTCCGAACGCCAAGCCGATGTGAAGCGGAAATTGCGGCTGCGGGAGCAGAAAATTCGGTAGTAGCCTAATTAAGGCAATTATTTACTTGACCCCACCATCCGGGCCGTGCAAGATGGGGGTGATGGGGCAAGTGAAGCGCTATCCCGTGGGGGTGCGCGATGAGCTCGGCGCTGTCGGTTCGGGAACTGCTGCGCCTCTTCGACGTGCGCAAAGGGTACCTTGGCATGTATAAGCTCTTAGCCGATGAAAGTGGATTGAAAAAACGGTGCGAAAAATACTGTGTAGTTTCTGGCTTTGTTGGTAGCGCCGACCAATGGGATACGTTCAATGAGAAATGGCCTATTATGCTTCACAAGGCCGGAGTATCCGTCTTTCACGCGCTGGAATTTTGGAAAAGAGCCGACAAAGATGGAGTAATTTGTCGCCCCGAACCGTATACCAAGTGGAAAGAGTCTGATGATGTTGCATTTATCCGATCCCTCTTGGACGTCGTTACTCAAGCAAACTTACGCCCCGTGAGTATGGCCGTAGATATTGATCTCTTTTTGTCGTTGAGCCATGACGAGCGGCGCTGGCTTACAACATCGTCGCTGTATGACAAGAATTGGGATCAACGTGGGAAGCCCGACGACCCGTGGTTCTTTGCGTTTCGCGAGCCAATTCTTAGTGCAACGCATTTTGTACCAGAAGGCGACAAGCTATATCCGGTGTTCGCTGACCGCGATTCTCCCGACCGAAAAAAGAAGCCGGTGCAGACTAAGGCGCGTGAACTATACCGGGAGATACTGGCCGTATCTGTAGTCGGTCGGGAGAAACTAGCAGATACTTTCACGTTTTCCACCCCAGAAGAGATCGTTGGACTCCAAGCCGCCGATTTGCTCGCAAACAGGGTCCGCATATACGTAGGTACTGGCCTTGGGCAAGGCGAGGTCGCAACGCTAATACGAGCATTCCTGGAGTCTGATCGTATTTACATGCGCGTGGCTAACGCTATTGACCTCGACAGACGGCTTCGCAGTTGCCCGTTTAGAAGCAGCTTTTGGAACATTGATAACTTTCGCTCCGCCGAACCGGATTATCTTGAAAAGTTAAGGGGAAGCGGTGTCAAGGTGTTGGCTGCAAAGCATCCCCGACTGGGTCGCTATTACTCGCACCACCTCTTGGAAGAGAAGGTGCGCTCAATATTTAAGTTTGACCGGGAGGGCGATTAATCCGGTAGCGCACCGTTCGACGGGTCGATTCGACGAGATGGAGGATTTTTCGAGTGCAGGGAAAAACAGCGCGGCAACTCTCACAGTCACACGAAATACTCCAATCTTTCGGTTCGTCGGTCAACAACGGGAAAAGAGGGTTGCCATTGTCATCAAGCGGCGATTCGTACAGCGGGAAGAATGATTTGCAGTTCGGGCAGAATGTTCCCCAGTAATATGCGAGGACGGTTTTCATGGCAACAGAATCAGTGAGCAAAAATAGTGAATTCGACAAATTCGACGCTGTAGTGCGAAAGGTGTTCTCGGTCTCACATGATGAGATTGTGAAGCGCGAGAAACAATATCAGGAAAAGCGAAAGCGCGCAAAACAAAAGCGGGCCGCTAAGGTCTCGCGCAGCAAGGAGCAGAAATAATGGTGGCCATGCGTAGGCAATCAATAATTTCGTTAAGCGACATGCGGTATGTGTCAATACAGTGCAAGCAGTGCGGTGCCAGTATCACACTCGACATGATGCGGGTATCCGATTATCAAAAAAGGTTCGGCTTTGCTCCGACTGCTTGTTCTGCATGTCAACTACCGCACGACACTTCCGTTAAGAACCTGGACGGATTGCGTCTCGCATACGAATCGCTGCTGGGCATATCGGACAGAATAACGTTTCATGGCGATCCCGAAAATGCGGAGTCTAGCGACTCCGCTTCCCGCGCTTCAAGCGATAAGGGTTAGAATGCGGTCGTTTCATACAGCTTTCCGGTCAACTCGGCAAAGGTCAGCCGCTTGCCGAAGATTTTTCGGACGGCCATATTGAAGCGGTCGGAGTCAGTTACTTTGTGTTCTTTGGTCGCACGGTTGTTATAGCGGAACACTTGCTCATCAAGGTAGCGAAACAGATGGAATGGTTCAACACTAACGTAGCTTCCCGCGATGCCGCGCTTGAGCAGACTCCAGAAGTTGTCCAGTCCGTTAGTGTGAATCTGCCCATCGACGTACTTCTCGGCATGGTCAATGACTTGATGAGCGTATTCCTGAGCCAGCCCGTCGTAGGATTGCAGCGCATCGGAATAGAGGGCGCAACCAGCTTCAACGTGCTCTTTGATGCAGGCTTGCAAGGTGCCTCGCTTCCGATCTGCGACTACCATAGTGCGGACCTTGCCACCACGTTCCAATGCTCCAAACACGATGGTTTTGTCTTTTCCGCCAGTACCAGTGATGCGGCGCTCGCGTTTGTCGAGATGCATATTGCGAGCTTTTCCGCCGATGAAGGTTTCATCAACTTCGACTTCACCGCCAAGCTTGCCAGCGGCTTCGTCCTGCAAAGCCAAACGAATGCGATGCAGCATGAACCATGCGGTCTTTTGGGTGACTTTCAGATCGCGGGCGAGTTCACAACTACTGATGCCGTTCTTGCAATTGGAGAGCAGCCACAGAGCGGTGAGCCACTTATCAAGGCCGATGGCGGAATCCTCGCAAACACTTCCAACCTTCACAGAGAATTCGCGCTTCGCATGATGGCTGGAACAAGTCCAAGTGCGACGATGCGCCCTGAATTTTACTTTGTCAGAGCCGCAAGTCGGACAAGTTACCGATCCATTCGGCCAACGGCGAATAGCGAGATAGTCGATGCAGTTGTCGGGATTCGAGAAGTAAACGATTGCTTCTTGCAGGCTCTTTGGTTCGCTCATGGTCTTGCTCTCCATGAACAAAATCGTACCCTAAATGCGTGGTGGAGTCAAGTAAATAATTGCCCTAATTAAGTGTTGCCGTTCTTTTGGCTGGTCACGTCTTATGGTGATGCCGAGCACCGCTCAAATATCCCGCACGGCCCACAATCATATCGCTGGGCGTAACCCATGACCAAGGGCTATACCTGTTTGGAACGTCAGCGTGTGCGGATGGCTGTTGATTGGCGTGCGCCACCGACGGGGCAGTACGGATAAACCCTGATTCAAGAGTTAGCGCCCAGCCTAAAAGGAGATTCCCCTGTATGGCTACAGGTTGGTTTAATGTGACCCTATCTGGAGCAAATGGTGCGGCTGACCAGTGGGCGATTCAAAGCGAGTTCAGCAGACTCTGGCTTACCAATGGATCACCAAGAGATGCCGCTTTGTTTTGTGCCCTGTTGGGAGATTTGCCCGATGGGGATAGTCTTTATTTCTCGCCACGCGCAAGCGAAATCGCCGGCGAATTGATAGCGCGTTACTCCGGGACAGAATGCCCCATCCCATCCGCCTCGGAACTGGTGCTACTGGTTGGAGACGCCGCATGGCGCAGCATTCTCTTCTCGCGCAAGCAGTGATCCCGAACCCGCATCGAAAGTAATAGACCTTGCTACAATCTTGAGGCATGAACCATGGGTGCGAGAAATGCGCCGCCACCGGGCGGGCATGCAAGAGGGTGGAGGTCTTCGCCATATCCTCTTTCGTTGCCACCGGCTTACTGTTTCTCTTGACCGCCTTTTTCGCCGGTCCTTGGTTCACCTGTACAACCTCACAGCGGAGCAACTGGATGCGCTCTTCGCGGCCTGGAAATTTCTCGCCTATTTTTTGCTTGGCGTAAGCGTTGGCGCTGGCTGGTGCATGTCATCAACACACAATTAGCCCACTACCGAAAATTTGGGGCCCCAAGGAAGCCTGGGATAGGGTCCGAAGGGGGTACCAGTAGAGGCAGCATGAAAACATCGACGCTCGTCGCGCTCTACGCGCTTTCCCTGGTCATGTCACCAGTACACCTTTCCGGCAAGCCAAACAGCAATCCCAGCACCGATGAGCGCCAATCCACACAAAACCCTTCCCCTTGCAGAAATAATGAACAATCCCCTCCCAACACAGACAAGATTCAAGAAACACCACCATGGTACAAATCTCCAGAATGGTGGCTCGTTGGGCTTGGAGTTCCAACAATTGCCTTTCTGTCCTATCAAGCTTATGTCTCTAGGCGCGCCTTTGTATCTACGTTCAGACCCAAGCTCGTAATTCGCGGCATTGCGCTGGTTAAGGGAAAAGTTGTTGAGTCGGAAGGAGTCGAAGAAATAGTTCGTGGCCTCCAGTGGCAAATTCAGTGCGTCATAGCCAACACTGGCGGAACCGATGCCCATATCACCGAAAGCAACCTGACCGTCGGAATAATTGGGAAAACCGACCTTCCGCCAATTCCGCCATACAGCAAGGATCGGAACTCCATGGGAAGGCTCACCATCAAATCCGGGGAGCACAAGAGCCTGACCATCGCTCTTGACCAAGGCTCGCAAATAATGACTTTTCGGCTGATCGGCGTATATGAAGAACGGGGCAACCGTCTGCCGACTTACTGCTTGGGATTCATCCAGTACCGGGATGACTCCAACGTGGAGCGGCGCACAGCATTTCTCCTCCAATATGACCCCGAAAGCGCGCGGTTCATCCGAGTAGAAAACCCCGACTATACATACAGCGATTAAGAACAGCCCTGTAGCCGCGAGTGGACAAAACGTCTGACTTCTCGCCGTACGAAATGTGTCCAAGCTTTAGTCTCTTGTCGTCAACCTAAGTCAGGCACAGGATCGTTTTCAGGAACGCTGTTTGGCGATGCAGATAGTCCGGCTTGCGAAGGCGCACAAAGCTGCGGAACACTAGCCGCAAGGCCGCGCGATTGGGTTAGGCCGGGGCGTAAGGGGGTGTGCGAGAGCTGTGCCGTCCCTTGAAGGGACTCGGATCTATTCCCCACTTTACCCAGGGCTTCCGCCCTGGGCTAGTATTATTTCGCCCCTGCGGGCTTGGATTTTGCGCAATCATCCCACCGTGCCAACTCAAAGTGAGTTCTCGCATACCCTCGCAAGACCCGGCTAAAGCACAAGATGCCCCCAAGCCGCGGGGCGGCGACACCACTTCGGGCGATTCCCTGCTCGGCTCTTGCGCAATTTACAATCGACTACAGACCGGAACACCGGAATCCAATTCAACCAGAAAGTGAAAGCGTGTCCGAAACTCGTGTCGCCATTCTTGGACTTGGCAAAATGGGTAGCATTCTCATGCAGGCATTTTGCCGTCAGAAGGTGCTGCAGCCCGGGAACATTGCCGCCACCGTAAATCACGCGGAAAGGACGGCTTCACTTTCCTCCAAGTACGGCATCGAAGTCACCACCGACAACCGTGCCGCTATTCGCAACGCTGACGTCATTTTGCTCTGCGTCAAGCCGCAGACCCTGGGTGACGTGGTGCAGGAGATTGAGCACGATCTGCGTCCCGGCCAACTGGTGATCTCCATCGCGGCTTCCGTGCCGACTTCGTACATCGAGCAGCGCCTGCCCCCCGGCATTGCGGTCATTCGCGCCATGCCCAACACGCCGTCCATGGTCGGCGCTGGCATGACCGCCTTCTGCTGCGGCAAGGCGGTGAAGCCGGCCGATCTGGAGGTGGCTCGCACGCTGTTTGAAACCGTGGGCGAAACGGTGCGGGTCGATGAGAAGCACATGGACGCGGTCACCGGCCTGTCGGCAAGCGGCCCCGCGTACATCTTCATGATCCTGGAATCGCTGGCCGAGGGTGGGGTCAAGATGGGGCTGCCGCGCGACATCGCCATGAAGCTCGCCGGCCAGACCGTCATGGGTTCAGCCAAGATGATGCTGGAAACCGGCGATCATCCCGCATTACTGAAAGACGCCGTCGCCACTCCGGCCGGGTGCACCGTGGATGGCATTCTGGAACTGGAAGAGGGTGGCCTCCGCGTGACTCTGATCAAGGCGGTAGTCAAGGCCTCGCAGCGCGCCAAGGAACTGCTGTTTAGCTGAGCGGGTGCAGCGGGAGCTGTGTCGAAGCCGATGCTGCGACCTCTGAAGCATTTCCAGGCTGGAAATAATATGTCCGGCTTATACTGGCAGAGCGGAGTTTAGGTCCGCGTCCAGGCTCCAACGTCCAAGTATCGCCCGCCAAGGAGTTGAACTCATGCTTCGTCGTGCGCAATGGCTGCTATTAGAGCGGTTCCGGGGTAGCTGTATCCGATAATAAATACCCACAGTGGCGAAACCAAGCGGTGGCGTTGTGAGGCGTAACGGCGGCGATCGCTGT
>Ga0208587_1001426_pt1 | contig 12692 bp, 8 predicted proteins | sample NGESurdeep092012_7_FD_184472 | JGI IMG/M metagenome (GOLD analysis project Ga0208587, IMG submission 184472) | Arctic peat soil microbial communities from Barrow, Alaska - NGEE Surface sample 210 deep-092012 (SPAdes) | ecosystem: Environmental > Terrestrial > Soil > Wetlands > Peat ...
TGGCGAAAACTGTCCATATAGGCCACGGCCTCGACGAACCCCTCAAAAGCTCTAGTGACAACGAGTTGTTCGTGCGCGTCTAACGAACCATAGGTGTCGAGCGACTTGCTTAACCTGGGCAGCGAAAACTCAGGGTTGAAGTTGACATTAAGCAGGAAAAACCGGACACTGTCATGGGAGACGAACCGCCGGTGCATCGCCTTGGCTGCGTTGAAATCAGACCTAAGATGGTATACCGAATCAAACGTGCCGAGCCGTCCCTCGCCTAAGAAGCTCTTTCCGGTTACGAAGCCATGCAACGCGTCTCTGACGTCTGGATCAAAGAGGTTTCCCCAGGAAATCAGGAACTCAATACTGGCATCAGACACGTGGCTATAGCGTTGGTTGCATAATGATCTAGCCTCTCTTAGGGGAAAGATGTCGAGGTCCACGCCAAGCTCCAGCCACAGGTACCCTTCCAATAGCTCTGCCAAGTCATAGCGCTGATGAGCCCAGTTGCTAATCGGCTCCGCAAAGAGTGCTGCCCTAGGCCGCAGAACCTCGCGATCAAACCTTGCCAGCTCAAAAAGTCTAAATTCTTCAGGATTGTCCATGAGATCTGGCCTCTTCTATTAGGAATCCCATCGGCACTAGATAATCTGGGGTCGGCTTAACCACGTCAATATGAGTGGTCTTGCGAAGTGGGTATTGAGGCGCAGCATCGCATGCGTACTCGCCGGCAACGACGACGTCTTCGTAATCTGCCCACAGGATCTTTGCGCGCAAAGCAGGTAAGGCGCAATGCGGGTCGTTGGCGGCATAGCTCTCAGTCTCAGACTTCACAGCCTTGATCAGCGCGGAGTCTGGGCTAAGTTCAGTGAATGCCCGATAAGCTGACAGCACAACGCGAAGGACTTGACCGATGGGTAGGGAGAATAGTGCGCGCAACGGTCCTCCGGGCCGAAAACCTAAATGGGCCGGCGAAATGAGCCGCAGGTCCGCGCTTAGAATGGGGTATGGAACAGACGCGCTCGCCGTACCCGTTGCGGGCTCATCTCGTGATCGCCTCATTTCGTCGATTATCAATTTGCGAATAACCAAACCACCCAAGGAATGGCCCACGAGTACCAAGCGCTTATAGTGGTAGGGCTCATCGCGTATGGTCAATTTCTTGGCCTTAACATCGGCGGCCCAGTCTACACCTTCGAGACGTTCCTCAAAGAAACGGATAGGAGGCTGAGGATATAGCGCTGCCAAGAACGCTTTGAGCGAGGCGGCACTCCGGCCTATGTAGTTCCCCTCCGCGCGGTAGTCAAAAAAGTAGGCGTCCGACCTCTCATAGAGAGGCCATTGGTCCATAAGAACCTGGAACTGCTGCCACGTGGAAACGGAGTCTCCCCAAAAACCATGTACGAGCACGAAGGCGGTGTCCGTCTCAGGACAGCTGGACAGGAGAGCATAAGCTCCTGGTGGCTCATCTAAAACCGATTGGATGTGCGGCATCACTGATAAGTGATACCCCAGCGAGATCTACGCTGTCAAGCAGATCTCGGCAATAGATAACCCAGTAGTCCACCATCAACCCTGGTTTCGGTAAGCATATGGCGAAGGCGCCCCCCGCCCCCTACGCCTCTAGCGTGGGATGCTTCTTGTGCCACTCCGTCGCCTGCTCGTATGCCAGCGCCACGCGCAAGGGCGAGCCCTCGTCGTAGATCTTCCCCAGGAAGCTGATCGAGCGCGGCGCCTGCACCTTGCTCCCGTCCGCCTTCGCCCCTTCCGTAAATCCGCACTTCATCACCACCTGCGGATTGCCCGTCAGATTGGTCGTCGTCAACAGCGAATTCGGCGGCATGACGAGCACATCCCAGTCCGCCATGAACTTCTCGAATTTGGCGATCAACAGCGTGCGCGCCCGCTGTGCCCGTACGTACTCCACCGCCGGAATCAGCCGCGACGTGCGGAACGTGTTCGGCCAGTCGTTCGCCGCTTGGCCGCGCAGATTCCGCACCTGCCCGTCGCGCGTGATATCGTCGAACGCCGCCGCCGCCTCGGCGCTCAACAGGAAGCGGATCGTGGGACCGTCCTCCACAAACTCCGTCGCCGTCATCTTCACGCCCGCCTTGATGAGATCCGCCATCGCCTGCTCCCAGATCTTCTTCTGCTCACCCTGCGCCCGGTCGAAGTCCTTTTGCAGAATCCCCACGCGCAGGCTGGATAGCGGCTTGCGCGGCTCCCAATGGAACGGGTCCGCACCCACCGTGCGGTCGCGCCCGTCCGGCCCGTACACCGCATTGAGCACGATCGCGCAATCTTCCACTCCCCGGCAAATCGGCCCCACCTTGTCCATGGTCCAGCTCAGCGCCATCGCTCCGTACCGGCTGATCCGCCCGTAGGTGGGCCGCAGTCCCACCGTCCCGCATGCCTGGCTGGGCGAAATGATCGACCCCAGCGTCTCCGTCCCCAGCGTGAAGCCCACCAGTCCCGCCGCCGTCGCTGCCGCCGGGCCCGCGCTCGATCCGCTCGACGTCTGCTCCGTGTTCCACGGCGTCTTCGTCATGCCCTTGAACCACAGCCCGCCCTGCGCCAGCGCGCCCATCGAGAGCTTCGCCATCAGCACCGCGCCCGCGTTGCGCAGCCGTTCCACCACCGTCGCGTCCTTCTCCGAAACCCGCGTCTGGTAAGGCTCCGCGCCGAAGGTGGTCAGAATCCCCTTCGTGTCGAACAGGTCCTTCAGCCCGAACGGAATCCCGTGCAGCGGACCGCGATAGTGCCCCGCGCGAATCTCCTTGTCCGCCGCCGCCGCCTGCTGTAACGCCAGTTCTTCGGTCGACGTGATCAGGCAGAGCAGCTTCGGGGAGTACTTCTGCATGCGCGCCAGGTACATCTTCGTCAGGTCGGTCGAAGAGATCGCGCGCGATTTCACCAGCGGCGCCAGATCCACCACCCTCCAGAACGCCACGTCTTCCAGATTCGCCGGCGCCTTCATGGCGGGCGCTTTCGGAATCGTCGTCTCGAAGCGTTGCGGCCCTTTGATCGGCTGCCGGTCCGGTAGCCCTGGGTGGAACGCGAAGGCGGGTTCGGTAGAGATCGGCACGTCCGCTTTGCGCAGCGATTCATAGCTGGAGAGCGCCTGGTTGACGCCGCGCAGCATCATGTCGAGTTCGGCATCCTGGAATTCGAGGCCCATCAGCTTGAGCGCGCCGATCACTTGTTCCTTGGTGACGCGCATCGGCAGATTTTGAAATCCGCCCTGCCCGCGTCCTCCGCGCCCGGCGCCCTCGGCGGGCGGCGTAGTAGGCGGTGCCGTAGGGGGAGGAACCGCGCCCCCGCGCTGCTGCGCATGCGCTTCCCGCGCGGCGGTCAGGATGGTGATCAGTTGGAGCCAGGTGCGTCTATCCATGAATTTCTCCTATGATACACGAGGGACCTTATGTTTCGATTCAACGCCCGGCTCCTGATACCGTTGCTGCCCATTGCGGCCGCCATCCTGCTCGTCGCGTCGAGCCGTTCCCCGGACATCCCCTTCCAGATCCGCATGATCGACCCCGGCGCCAACGAAACCGTGGCGGTCGCCGACCTCAATAACGACGGGCATCCCGACATCATCTCCGGCGAGAGTTGGTATGAAGCCCCCGCCTGGACCAAGCATCCCCTCCGCGCGATCGATTTCAACTCCAACTACATCGACAACTTCACCGACATCGCCATCGACGTGGATGGCGACGGCTGGGTGGACATCGTCCAGTTCGGTTACTTCTCCTCCAAGATCGTCTGGCTGAAGAATCCGGGGAAGCGCGGCGGCCCCTGGGCGGTCAACGAAATCGATGCCAGCGGCCCCACCGAATTCGCTCTTCTGGTGGACCTCAACAATGACGGTAAGGCGCAAGAACTGCTCCCCGAGTTCGACCGCGCCAACGTTCCGCTGGCCTGGTTCGAATTGCAGAACGGCAAGTGGGTGAAGCACATCGTCAGCCGGCAGAGCTACGGCCACGGCATCGGCGTGGGCGATATCAACGGCGACGGGCGCAACGACATCCTCACCCCCAAAGGCTGGCTCGAAGCGCCCGCCGACGTGCGCGCCCCGGGCGAGTGGCAGTTCCACCCCACCGACTGGGACCAGCACCCCATCGCGCCCGGCGGCGCCACGCCCCCCGCCGGAAGCCGCGTCAAATTCGGCTTCATGTATGCCATCGATATCAACCAGGACGGCCGCATGGACATCCTCACCACCAGCGCGCACGATTACGGCCTGATGTGGTTCGAGCAGACCGCCGACGGCCGCTGGCTGCCGCACGTCATCGATAGCACCTGGTCGCAGGCCCACGCCTCCGTCCTGGTGGATCTCAACGGCGATGGGCAGAAGGACCTGGTCACCGGCAAGCGCTACATGGCCCACAACGGCAACGATCCCGGCGAGCGCGAACCGCTCGGCCTGTACTGGTATGAGTACCGCAAGGGCCCGAACGGCGCCATCGAGTGGATCCGCCACGTCGTCGATTACGGCGGCCGCATGGGCGGCGGCATGCAGATCGAGGTGCGGGATCTGGATGGCGATGGCGACCTCGACATCGTGAGCGGGGGCAAGTCGGGCCTCTTCCTCGCCGAGAATCTCACCAAACAGCCCCGCCGGCGCTAAGACAAGCGCTCAGCGCCTGCCCGTTCGGGTAACATGGAGGTGGCGATGGTGGAGATCCAGCCAATCCGAGCCGAAATCGAACGTGAGGATGACGGTCGAATCCTGGCTTCGGTTCCGGACCTGCCGGGCGTCATGGCTTACGGCAGCACGGAAGGCGAGGCCATCCGAAAGGTCAAGTCGATAGCGCTTCAGGTATTGGCCGGCATGATCGAGAGCGGTGAAGACGCCACTGGCCCGCTGAAGGTGCTCTTCGCCGCGTGATCATTTGGCACGCACCTAAGGCCAAGAGAGTCTACGCCGCTTTGTTGCGTCTTGGATGGACCCTTAAAAAGCAGGTTGGGGCTCATCGAAAGCTTCAGCGTGCTGGGTGAAGCGAATTTCACGTTCTGCTCCCACGACAGCGAAGAGGTCGGCCCGGCGGGGCGCAATCCGCTGGAGGCTGCATGTCTACCGGATGCTCAGTGACCAAGGAAGAACGGATTATTGGGAAACAGGTCAGGCCACTTCCACGGGATGGCGACTTCCATCCATGTGGAACGCTATAAACTGTCGCAAGCGCGTTACGCGGCCAAGTGATATGGAAACGGAGTCACCGGAGTGTGATGCTGCGGTGGGGCATGCTTTAGCTTGCCCATGCGGCGCTTGACCATGGCACGCAAGGTCGCGGGTGATAGATCGTCAACCGAGTGTCCAAAGTTGCTCACTCTTTCGATGAGGTGAGGGCAAGCTAAAGCATGCCCCACCACCGCCGGTGTTCCACTTGGCCGTCTAGCCGTCTCGTAGAAGTCGCCCCGGCCTAAAGCTCCCCCAAACGCTATGACTCAATCGGAAGTGCAAACGGCGTTCGAGGACGTCTGGCCGGGTTAGGCCCCACAAGTCGGCATCGCGCCGCCCAACTTCCGGATTGGGCGTCATGCAGGAAAAACGTCCCAGAGGATGCGCAGCGCAGCGCTCTTGACGTGTGCGGATCATGGCATTTTCGACTTCAGCTTGATCGTCTCGCCATCCACAGCGAACCTGCCGCATCCGCGATGGTGGATGGTTTTTGGATCCTTTTGCGCCGGATCGGTCCAGGCCTTGAGCACCTCAAGGACGAAGAGATTGTACTTATTGACGAAACGGGTATCGGCCACCTTGCATTCGAGATTGGCAAAGCACTCTACCACTAGAGGCGGCGCCACGCGCCCGGCTGGCGCCGGAGTCAGGCCGAATTTCTCAAACTTCCGCACGTCCCGGCCTGAGCAGTTGCCAACCTTCACGACTTTTGGCGCCAGTTTCAGGGCCGGAACGGCGATCACGCACTCTTTAGTGGCCCGCAATGCGGCAAAGCTGTAATTGGCGCTGCTGACGACACAGGCAACCAACGGCGGGTCAAACTCGACCATCATGTGCCAGGACATCGTCATAACGTTGGCGTGTCCCTTTTGGGCGGTCGTCAGCAGGACTACCGGACCCGGTTCGAGCAACTGGTAGACTTTCGACAGAGGTAGATCTTTCATCACGGTCCTGGCTATTCGACCCCAGTCTGCAATGGGGGTCAGCCGTAATCCATTGTAGATCCGCGCGTCGCGAAGAGCGCGTCCCAACGGTCTGGATCGCCGCCGGGAGACAGGGAACCAGAGGCCTGAACAACAACCTCGTGACGCTGTTGGAGCAACACGGCATCCGCCACGAATACCACCTCTACGGAGGAGGCCATACCTGGATCAGGTGGCGCCAGTGCCTGCGCGATTTCGCGCCATTGCTGTTCCGCTGAACCGGATCTACGAATGGCGTCGCGGGGTACACTGAATAGGACCCAGGGTTCCCAATCGGCAGGGAGAGCGGCAAAATGGAGAAGGTGCTGCGCTGCAATCATCCGCGTAATTTCAGAGGTCCGGGAGCGGTGGTGGAATTCTGCCTGCTTCTGGCGGTGGTCGCGTATCCCACCGGCAGGGTTGTGGCGGCTTCCAAACCGGATTTTGGGCCCAACGTGCTCATCTTCAACCCGTCCATGCCGGCGGCGGCGATCCAGGAGCAGATCGACAAGGTTTACAGCATCCAGCAAAATAACCAATTCGGTCCCGCGCGCAACGCCTTGCTGTTCCTGCCTGGCGCCTACAACGTGGATGTCCCGGTTGGGTACTACACGCAGGTCCTGGGATTGGGGGCTTCGCCCGACAACGTAAACATCACGGGCGGTCTACATGCCGGCCCCGGACGGGGCAACGCCGCCCTGGTGACCTTCTGGAGAGCTGCCGAGGGCTTGTCGGTGACGCCTTCCAATGGCGTCATGCAGTGGGCCGTCTCGCAGGCGGTTCCCTTTCGCCGCATGCACGTGCGAGGCGACATGGTTCTCCACCAGAATAACGGCTATGCGAGCGGCGGCTGGATGTCCGATGCCTTGATTGACGGGAACGTGGTCTCCGGTCCCCAGCAGCAGTGGATCTCGCGGAACACTGAGTGGGGCGGTTGGAAGGGCGCGAACTGGAACATGGTCTTCGTCGGCGTCTTGAATGCGCCGGAGGGCGCCTGGCCCACTCCGGCTATCACCAAAGTCGCCCAGACTCCGATCATTCGCGAGAAGCCATTCCTTCAGGTCGATGCCAAAGGGAACTACAGCGTCCGCGTTCCGTCTCTGCGGACCAACAGTTCGGGCGTCTCGTGGCGCGCCGGATCGACGCCCGGAAAAGACATTCCCATCAGCCGGTTCTATATCGCCCGGCCGGACGTCGACACCGCCGCCACCATCAATGCCCAGTTGGCTAAGGGCAAGAGCCTGTTGTTGACTCCCGGCATCTATAACCTCAACGACACCATCAGGGTTACCCGGGCCAACACGGTGGTGCTGGGTCTGGGCTTCGCCACCCTGGCGGCGAACAACGGTGTGGCGGCCATGTCCACCGCGGATGTGGACGGCGTCGTCATCGCCGGTCTGTTCTTCGATGCGGGAGCCGCCAACTCGCCCGTCCTGCTCGAGGTGGGCCCGGACGGAAGCAAGGCCCGCCATGCGGGAAATCCCATCTCTCTTCACGACGTCTTCTTCCGGGTGGGCGGCGCCGCGGTGGGGCGCGCGTCGGTCAACCTCAGAGTCAACAGCAGCGACACGATCGTGGATCACACCTGGATCTGGCGCGCGGACCACGGCGTGAACCAAAGCGTGGGCTGGAAAATCAATACCAGCGCGAACGGGCTGGTGGTGAATGGGAACAACGTCACCGTCTACGGTCTATTTGTCGAACATCACCAGGAGTTCCAGGTAGTCTGGAACGGCAATGGCGGGCGGGTCTACTTCTACCAGTGCGAGATCCCCTACGATCCTCCGGACCAGGCGAGCTACACGAGCGCACCCGGCACGAACGGCTGGGCCGCGTACAAGGTGGCCGGCAATGTTACCAGCCACGAAGCCTGGGGACTTGGCGTCTATAGCGTCTTCCGGAACAAAGGCGTCGTACTGACCCGGGCCATCGAGGCTCCCAACAACCCCAACGTCAAGTTTCACGACTTGATCACGGTTTGCATCGGCGCGAACGGTGAGATCGGCAACGTGATCAACAACACGGGCGGGGCAACCACGCCGAATGTGCGGCTCACGCCCAAGGTCACGAACTTCCCATAGATGGGGTTGATCATGTACGCGCAGACGGAACCGCCGGGCCCTCCTCGCCTCGCTACTCGATGACGGCTTGCGAAACTGCATTGTCGAAGTCGTATTGCAGCGACCTGCCGGGCGTTTGCACGAACATGACTACCACCATCTGCTCCTTGCGGTTCACCCACCAGTAGGTGCCGTAGGCGCCATCCCAGCCGTAGCTGCCGTCCGGCTTGCGGATCCGTGCGTCCACCGCGCTCACCACCACCTCGCCGCCGAGCCCGAACCCGGCTCCTTTTGGCGGGCGGCCGATCTGTCCGTTAAAGAGATCGCCGACGTTGTTGCTCAACATGGTATCGACGGTCCATGGGCTCAAGATGCGTTTGCCGTTCAGTTGTCCGCCATTGGCGAGCATCTGCGCGAATTGCAGGTAGTCCTCGGCGGTGCAGGTAAGGCCGCCCGCGCCGGAAAAGTAGACCGGCGTGCCGATGGCGAGTTGGCCGCCTTTCTCTAATCCGTTGGGCGTTTTCCGATAGATGTTCGCCACTCCCGCGGCATCCTTTTCCGGGATATTGAACCAGGTGTTGTTCATCGCCAGGGGCTCGAATAGCCGCTGCCGCAGAAACTGGTCGAACGTCAACCCGGAAGCGATCTCGACAATGCGGCCCAGGGTGTCGAACCCGGCCAGGCCGCTGTAGCGCCATTGCGTGCCGGGCTGGAAATCGAGCGGCAGGGCGCCCAGGCGGGGGATGAAGTCGGCCAGGGTATCCGTCGGCTTCCGGGACTTCAGGAGACTCTGGAAATCCGCGTTGGCGATGCCGCCGGTGGCCAGGCCGGAGGTGTGCGTCAGCAGGTCGATGATGGTGATATCGTGATTCGCGGGGACCAGGTAATAGCGGTCGCCGCCGGCGGGCGACTGATCGGACATGGGGACGGCGCCGCGCACGTTCTCCAGCGCGACCTTGGAGTTCCTGAACTCCGGAATGTATTTGGCCACGGGGTCGGTCAGCTTCAGCTTGCCCTCTTCCATCAACATGAGGATGGCGGCGGCGGTGATCGGCTTGCTTGAGGACGCCAGGCGGAACAGCGCGTCCTTGGTCATCGGCTTTTTCGCTTCGATGTCCATCAGGCCGTGAGCTTCGAAGTGGACCAAGCGCCCGCGGCGCGCCACGATGGTGACCGCACCCGAGATGTCGCGCGCTTCGACGTGGCGCATCACCATCTCGTGGATTCGCCGCAGCCGCTCCGAAGACAGCCCGACCTCTTCGGGCCTGGCCGTAGGCAGCGAAGCAGCCGCCAGCGGCAACACGATCGCGGGCAGAATCAATAGTCGGACCATTTCAGCTCTATCCTCCCTGAGCGATTTCCTTGCAGCGCAGGCGCTCGTCGCGGTACGGGTCGGTGACGACCTTGCACTCCGCGTCGAGAAACATCGTAGCGCACTGCTCCCGGGTGTAGGCGGGCCATTTGGGAATCTCGTCGTGGCTGGGGTCGAATTGCGCGGGAAGACCGCCCAGGCGCGACTCATATTCCGCGCCGCGCGGGCGCCCGGGGAACCGTCTTGCGTCACATGGTCGAACTTGAATGGCTGCTCGGCCGCATGGTCGGAGAATGGCTCCCACCGATCGTGCCGCGCGGCAGAACCGGATTACTCCCCGCAAGCCGGCTTCGATCCCGTGATGCGCGGCAGGCCGCCTGGTCGTCTAACGCCCGCCGCGTAGAAGTGACCGGCAACGGATTCTCCGTGGAAGAAGGGCGTTGGCGACGATCACCCGTCGAAGACGCCGGGGTTTGCAGGGCCGACATCTGTTACGAAACCCACCGGGAATCGGTCCACTAGCCCTTAACTTGACGCCAATGGGTGCTAGTCGGGCGGACCCCCCGGTCCGCGCGGGTCCCCCTGGACCCGCTTCCCGCTACACTGGGAGTGCTCACCTATGCCAGATGAAGAACCCGCAGTCAACGTCCCCGCCGGGGAGACCGGAGAGAACCCGCTCCTCGAAGACCTTCCCGTGCTCACGGTTCGCGACACCGTCATCTACCCTGGCGCGCTCCTGCCCATCACCGTGGGACGCCCCAGTTCGCTGGCGCTGGTGCAATCCCTCGGCGAAAGCCGCACCCTCGCCGTGGTCTCCCAACTGGACCCGCGCGTGGAATTCCCCGGTGCCGACGATCTCTTTCAATTCGGCACCGTGTGCGTCATGCACAAGGCCATTAAGGTTCCCAAGGACAACCTGCTGCTGTTCTGCGAAGGCATCGCCCGCATCCGCACACGCGAGTTTACGGCCACCGAACCCTTCCTGCGCGCCCGCGTCGAAAGACTCCCCGATATCGAGCCCGCAATCACGCCCGAAATCGAAGCCCTGCGCCAGACCGTGGTGACGATCTTCCAGCAGATCGTCACGGCATCGCCCAATCTCTCCGAGGAGCTGTCGTCCAACGCCGCCAACATCACCGAACCCGGACGGCTGGCCGATTACATTGCCGGTACCTTGCCCTTCCTGGGACACGCCGAGCGCCAGCAACTTCTGGAGCAACTCGACGGCATGGCGCGGCTCGGCGAAATCCATCGCAATCTGACGCGCGAACTCGAACTCGTCGAATTACGCGGCCGCATACAGTCCCAGGTGCAGGGACAGTTGTCGCAGAACCAGCGCGAGTTCTACCTGCGCGAACAGCTCAAGGCCATCCAGAAAGAACTCGGCGAAGGCGATGACGCCAACCGCGATATCGAGGAGCTGCGCGCCAAACTCGAAGCCGCCGGCATGGCCGAAGCCGTCAAAACCGAAGTCTTGCGCGAACTCAACCGCCTCGCGCGCATGTCGCCCGCCTCGCCCGAACACGGCATGGCCCGCACCTACCTCGAATGGATGGCCAGCCTTCCGTGGGCCATTTCCTCCGGCTCGCAGGTCGATGTGAAACGCGCCGCCGAGATCCTGGATGAAGATCACTACGACCTGGAAAAGGTGAAGGAGCGCATCCTGGATTACCTGGCCGTGCTGCAACTGCGGCCCGTGTTGAAAGGCCCCATCCTGTGCTTCGTCGGTCCGCCCGGCGTCGGCAAGACCTCGCTGGGCCGCTCCATCGCCCGCGCCCTCGGCCGCAAATTCGCGCGCATCTCCATGGGCGGCATGCACGACGAGGCCGAGATCCGCGGCCACCGCCGCACCTACATTGGCGCGCTGCCGGGGCAGATCATCCAGGGCCTGCGCCGTGCCGGTACCAACGACCCGGTCTTCATGCTCGACGAAGTCGATAAGCTGGGCCGCGATTTCCGTGGCGACCCGGCCAGCGCCCTCCTCGAAGTCCTCGACCCCGAACAGAATTCCACCTACCGCGATAACTACCTGGACGTTCCCTTCGACCTCTCCAAAGTCCTCTTCATCACCACCGCCAACGTCCTCGACCCCGTGCCCGACGCCCTGCGCGACCGCATGGAAATCATTTCGCTCGAAGGCTACACCGAGCAGGAGAAAGTCATCATCGCCTTCCGCTACCTGGTGCCGCGGCAAATCACCGAGAACGGCCTCACCGCCGGGCAGGATATCGAATTCGGCGAAGACGCGGTGCGCTTCATCGTGCGCCGCTACACCCGCGAAGCCGGCGTACGCCACCTGGAGCGCGAGATCGGCGCCATCTGCCGCAAGCAGGCCCGCCGCATCGCCGAAGGCACGCGCGAGAAGGTGCTGGTCACTCCCGTTGTGGTGGAGAAGGATCGCGGCGCACCGCGCTACCGCATCGATACCGAAGTCGCCGACCGCACCCGCCGCCCCGGGGTGGCCGTCGGTCTCGCCTGGACCCCGGTGGGCGGCGACGTCCTGTTCATCGAAGCCGGCCGCATGCCCGGGGGCAATAAAGGCCTCATCATGACCGGACAACTGGGCCCCGTCATGCAGGAATCGGTGCAGGCCGCGCTCACCTGGGTCCGCGCCAACGCCACTAAGTACGGCATCGATCCCGACCTGTTCAAGACCAGCGACATCCACATCCACGTACCCGCCGGCGCCATCCCCAAGGACGGCCCCAGCGCGGGCATCACCATGGCCACCGCGCTGCTCTCCATGCTTACCGACCGCAAGGTGCGCACCAACCTCGCCATGACCGGCGAGATCACCCTCACCGGCCAGGTGCTGCCCATCGGCGGAATCAAGGAAAAGGTGCTGGCCGCCAAACGCAGCGGCGTCCGCGAAGTCATCATCCCCTTTGAAAACGAAGTCAACGTCCGCGAAGACCTGAAGACCGAGCAGATCGGCGACATGAAGCTGCACTACGTGAAGTCCATGGAAGAGGTGGTGGACCTGGCCCTGGAGCCCGCCCGCGGCCGCGAAGCTCCCCTCCCGCTTGTCTGATTCCGCGCAGCGGAATCCCGGAAGCGGACAACCTCCGCTTGCGGGGCAGCTTGGCAAGCCAATGCCACTCGTTTTTCCGGTGCTGGGCGCCTGCATAAATCGTGGGGCGGTCCCCCTGGACCGCGGCCGACGCCCCCGTCGGCCTGCTCGCACCCTG
>Ga0208587_1001432_pt1 | contig 12658 bp, 9 predicted proteins | sample NGESurdeep092012_7_FD_184472 | JGI IMG/M metagenome (GOLD analysis project Ga0208587, IMG submission 184472) | Arctic peat soil microbial communities from Barrow, Alaska - NGEE Surface sample 210 deep-092012 (SPAdes) | ecosystem: Environmental > Terrestrial > Soil > Wetlands > Peat ...
GTGGTTGAGGCGTTCGTCGCCTCGGCGCCGACCTGACCCGTGAGCCAGTAGCCGAGAAGATCGGGGATCAGCAGCAACCGGTCAGCGGCCACGAACTGCTCAGTACCCAACGCGGACACGAGTTGGTAGATGGTGTTGAAGGGAAGCTGCTGCAGCCCGGTGACGGCATAGAGCTCGTCCGCCGATACTGTCTTCAGGACGCACTCCAGGACACCTGCCGTGCGATTGTCGCGGTAGTGAACCGGGTTGCCCAACAATGCCCCCGAGGCGTCGAGCAGGCCGTAGTCGATGGCCCAGGAGTCGATGCCGATCCCGGCCAGATCGTGCTCGCGGGCGGCGATGGAGAGCCCGTGCAGGACCTCGCGGTATAGCCCGAGTACGTCCCAGTGCAGGGTTGGCCCGATCCTCACGGGTCCGTTGACGAACCGGTGCACCTCCAGCAGGTCCAGGGAGCCCGTGCCGACCCTGCCGGCCATGACGCGGCCGCTGGACGCGCCCAGGTCAACGGCCGCCACGGTCAGGTCAGCGCTCATCAGGACTCCGGTCTCGGTCGGGTTTGGGGGCCAGGCGCGCAGCGGATTCAGACCCGTACGACGTTCAGCTGAAGGCCCAGCAGGTCTGCTACTGCTTCAAGCTCGGCGATCCGGTGTCCGGTCCCCAGGGCCCAGTGGTGTGCGACACCGCTGGCCGACCAGGCGTCGGTCCACTCCCCGGGGTCGCAGCCGAAGTCGACTCGGGAGGTGGTGTTCCCGATGGCCAGCAACGGCCCTGGCACGACATGTCCCTCGGACGCGATCATGGAGAAGGTGCCGTCGCGTAGCTGGCCGAGCCCGAATGTGGTGACCGGCCCATGGGCGACGTCGAACTCAACGGACACACCCCATCCGCGTTTCCCGTGGTAGACGCCGAGTCCGCGCAACAGCGGTTTGGTCGAGCTGATGGCGAGGTGCGCCGGTCCGTCGTGGCCCATCTCGACGATGTTGTCGTGGAAGTTCAGTGCCTGTAGCTCGGTGAACGAGCCACCCGCGCCGATGCGGTCCATCACGAGCATGGCCAAAGAGGTGCGTAGCTCGTACTCACCACACGTCGGGATTCCACGCGCGGTGAGCAGCGAGGCGCCGAGGATCATTCCGGCTCCAACCCGCTCGTGGGTCTCCCCGTCCAGACCGCGGTGGTAATAGGCCAGGCTGTTGAGGTCGAAGTCCTCGACGAGGCGGTCCAGCGCCACCGAAACCGTTGCACCCCAACGGAAATCGTCCTCGACCACGGAGTCGTCCAGGGTGAAGACACTTCGGGCTAGCGCCATACGTTCGTCGGTCTGCTTGTTCGTGACCTGCTCGACCCGCACGCGCAGGTCGTCGATCTCGAGGATCTCGACGTGTCCGCCGAGCTGGGCGGAGACCAGGGTCGGGTCTGATGAGACGTCCATCATCCCGGGATAGAGATGACCCAGCAGACCGTGCCGGCCGTGACGAAACGCCGCACGAACACCCGCGGCCTTGACCCAGCGCTCGATCCGGCCCCAGGCGCGATCGTCCTCGAGATAGCCCGAGACCGAACGGAAGTCCACCCCGCAACGTTCGAACGCGTTGGCCATCTCCGGGAGCGGACACGCGCCGCAGTAGGCCAGCCACCCGCCGGTGTCGAAGGTGGCGTGATCCATCGACTCCGTCGGCTGCAGGTTCAGCAGCAGCACAGGTGCACCGCTGCGCTGTGCGACCGGCACCAGCATCGTGGCCGTCATGTATGTCGTCAGGAAGCCGATGATCAGGTCACAGTCGGCCAGGCGCAGTTTCTCTGCTGTGGCGGCGCCCTCGCGGGCGTCCGAGATGAAGCCGACGTCAACGACCTCGCAGTCCAGGCCCGAGAGACGTTCGCAGACCCGGCGGGCCGAGTTCTGCAGCGCTGGCAGCAGCCCGGGGAACTGCGGCCAGTAGGCGCCGAGGCCGCCTGCCACCAGGCCGATCCGGGTCTTGGGTGGGTTGATCCGTGGGAGGACACCCTCGGCCACGTCGCAGGAGGCCATCAGCGTAGGAATGCTGCGGCGACGCCGGCATCGACGGGGATGTGTAGTCCGGTGGTCTGGGACAGGTCGCCGGCGGTCAGGGCGAAGACTGCGGCTGCGACGTGCTCGGGGAGGACCTCGCGTTTGAGCAGGGTCCGCTGGGCGTAGTAGGCACCGAGTTCTTCTTCGGGCACCCCGTAGACAGCGGCGCGCTTGGCGCCCCATCCGCCGGCGAAGATACCCGAGCCGCGGACGACGCCGTCGGGGTTGATGCCGTTCACCCGAATCCCATGTTCCCCGAGCTCGGCCGCCAGCAGCCGGACCTGGTGCGCCTGGTCGGCCTTGGCTGCGCCGTAGGCCACGTTGTTGGGACCGGCGAAGACGGCGTTCTTGGAGGAGATGTAGATGATGTCCCCACCAAGGCCCTGGTCGATCATCGTCCTGGCCGCAGCACGCGAGACGAGGAACGAACCCTTGGCCATGACGTCGTGCTGCAGGTCCCAGTCCTGTTCGGTGGTGTCCAGCAACGGCTTGGAGATGGACAGGCCTGCGTTGTTCACCACGAGGTCTACCCCGCCGAAAGCCAACGCCGCCGCGTCGAACGCAGCCTGCACACCCGCAGCGTCGGTGACGTCAACGGTCACGGCAACTGCCCTGTCTGTGTTGCCGATTCCTTGCGCGACCGACGTCGCCTTGTCGGCATCCAAATCGGCGATCACCACGGCGGCGCCCTCTGCTGCCAGACGCTGCGCAATGGCCCTGCCGATTCCGGAGCCGGCGCCTGTCACGAGGGCAACCCTGGTCGCGAGCGGCTTGGGCCCCGGCAGCCGGGCGAGCTTGGCCTCCTCGAGGGCCCAGTACTCGATCCGGAACTTCTCGGACTCATCGATCGGGGTGTAGGCCGAGACCGCCTCGGCGCCGGCCATGACGTTGATGGCGTTGATGTAGAACTCGCTGGCGACACGGGCGGTCTGCTTGTCCTTGCCGAAGGAGAACATGCCGACTCCGGGGATGAGCACGATCGCCGGGTCGGCGCCGCGCATCGGTGGGCTGTCGGGGGTGGCGTGGCGCTCGTAGTAGGCCGCGTACTCCTGACGGTACGCAGTGTGCAGCGCGCGTAGTCGGGCCACGATCTGTTCCACCGGCGCACCGGCCGGCAGGTCGACGACCAGCGGGCGGACCTTGGTGCGCAGGAAGTGATCCGGGCAGGACGTGCCCAGGGCAGCCAAGGAGGCGAGCTTCTCCCGTGAGCAGAAGTCCAAGACCACGTCGGAGTCCGAGTAGTGCCCGACCTGCGGGTGGTCGGTGGAGGCCAGGCCGCGGATCACCGGCGCGAGGGCGGCGGCGCGGGCGCGCCGTTCGGCCTGGGGCAGAGCCTCGAACCCAGGAACTACGGCCCCGAACGGCTCGGGCTTGCCGCGCCTTGCCAGGAAGGCTTGGGCTGCGGCGATGATCTCCAGTGAGTTCGCCTCGCACTGATCGGAGGTCTGCGCCCATGCGGTGATGCCGTGCCCGCCCAGGATGACGCCGATCGCTTGGGGGTTGCTGTTCTTGATCGCTGCGATGTCGAGGCCGAGCTGGAAGCCCGGGCGCCGCCAGGGCACCCACAGAACCCGGTCGCCGAAGCACTCCTTGGTCAGGGCCTCGCCATCCTTGGCTGTAGCCAGGGCGATGCCCGAGTCCGGGTGCAGGTGGTCGACGTGCGGGGCATCGACCAGGCCATGCATCGCCGTGTCGATCGAGGGAGCCGCGCCGCCCTTGCCGTGCAGGCAGTAGTCGAACGCGGCAACCATCTCGTCCTCGCGCTCCAGCCCGGGATAGACATCGACCAGGGCGCGCAGCCGGTCCAGGCGCAGCACGGCCAGGCCCGACTCGGTCAACGTCCCCAAGTCGCCACCAGAGCCCTTGACCCACATGAGCTCGATCTGCTGCTGGGTCACCGGGTCGCTCACGGCACCCTTGGCGGAGGTGTTACCCCCGGCATAGTTGGTGTTACGGGGGTCGGCGCCCAGGCGGTTGCTGCGGGCGACGAGGTCAGCAGCGGGTCTCATTGTCATGTCAGGGATCTCATTCGTGGTCGTGGGTGTGGTCGTGGTTGCCTACTGCGTTGTGGGTGGTCACGCGCCCCACCCGGCCTGTTGGCCGTCGGCGCGTTCGGCGATGATCCGCTCTGCGTAGCCGCTGCGGTGGTACGCCGCGACGGGGTCAGGGTCCAGGCCCTGCTCGGTGCGCAGGTCGGCCAGCATCGGGCGGACGTCGGTGTTGAACGCGTCCATCACCACCGCGTTAGCGGCAAGGACATCGCCGCTGTTCTGCACCGCGGCCAGGGCGTCCCGGTCAACCAGCAGCGCCTTGGCGGTCGCTTCCTGGACGTTCATGATCGAGCGGATGATCGCCGGGATCTTCGCCTCGATGTTGTGGCACTGATCAAGCATGAAGGCGATCCCGGCGGCCGGGTCCAGGGCGCCGGCCCGGACGATCTCGTACATGATCCGGAACAGCTGGAACGGGTCGGCGGCGCCCACCATCAGGTCGTCGTCGGCGTAGAAACGCGAGTTGAAGTCGAACGCGCCCAGCTTCCCGGCACGCAGCAGGAACGCCACGATGAACTCGATGTTGGTGCCCGGGGCGTGATGGCCGGTGTCGATACACACGCTGGCCCGCTCGCCCAGCTCCATACAGTGCGCGTACGACGTGCCCCAGTCAGGGACGTCCGTGGCGTAGAACGCGGGCTCGAAGAACTTGTACTCCAACAACATCCGTTGATGCGTGCCGAGGCGGGCGTACGTCTCGCCCAGCGCCGCCGAGAGCCGGTCCTGGCGGTCCCGCAGGTCGTCCTGACCGGGATAGTTCAGCCCGTCGGCGAACCACAGCTTCAGGTCGCGGGACCCGGTCTGGTCCATGATGTCGATGCACTCCAGCAAGTGGTCGGTGGCCTTGCGGCGCACCCTGCGATCCGGGTGGGTCACGCTGCCAAGCTTGTAGTCATCATCCTGGAAGACATTGCTGTTGATCGTCCCCAGGCGTATCCCGAGCTGCTTGGCGTGATCGGCCAGAGCCGAGTAGTCCTCCACCCGGTCCCACGGGATATGCAACGCCACACTCGGGGCGGCGCCAGTGAACCGGTGCACCGTCGCAGCATCCTCGATCTTCTCCTGCGGGGTCCGCGGGACCCCCTGCTGGGCGAACACCTTGAACCGGGTCCCGGAGTTGCCGAAGGCCCACGAAGGGGTCTCGATCTCCTGCGAACGCAGAGCCTTCTTGACGGCCGCCAGATTCGGCATCTGAATCACTTCTCTCTCTTAAGCGCCGTGGCGGCGCGGTGCCGTAGCAGTTGATCCTCGAGGTGGAACACCTCGTCGAGCAGCAGGAACGACTCGTCCGGCGGACGGCCGTTGATGCCGGTGAAGAAGTCGGCCATCTCGGCCTGCCATCGCGCGTTGACATCCAGGGCTGACATCGCGGCCTGAGCGGCGCGCAGGTCGTCGGCCTCGACGTAACCGATCAGCAGGCCGTCGTCGCGAAGGAAGAGCGAGTAGTTGTGCCAACCGCTGTCATCCAGCGCCGTCAGCATGTCCGGCCACACCACCTGGTGGCGCTGCACGTACTCAGTCATGCAGTCCGGCCTGACCTGCAGGCAGAAGCAGTAACGCGCCATCGCGACCTCCGTGAGGTTGGCGGCCGGCCGGTCCAACGCGAGCCGGGGACCGGCCGGCCGAGCTCTATCGGCTCAGAAGTTGAACTTGTCGATGTTCGCGAGGTTGAAGACCGTCGGCGGGCCAAGCACGACCGACGGTCCGGTCGTGGCAGACGGCGCGAGAACGGTGTAGCTGCCGAGTTTGCCGGCGTCGAACTTCGACCCGGCCTGCAGGCTCGCGCTGCCCGAGGCGAGTCCCGCCGCCGCGTGGCCGGCGAGGTAGCCCAGGTTGTCCGGGTTCCACAGCTCGAACTCCTTGACCGTGCCGTCGTGCACGTAGGACTTCATCTGCGACGGAAGGCCCAGGCCGGTCAACGTCAGGTGGCTGAGCAGGCTCTTGTGCGTGCTGAGGTACTGCGCCGCCGTCGAGATACCGACCGTGGTCGGAGAGATGATGCCGCGCAGGGTCGGGTAGGCCGACAGCAGGCCCTGCAACACGGTGAGCGAGGTCGCCGGGTCGTCGTTGCCGTACACGGTGGTGACGAGCTTCATGTTCGGGTACTTCTTCAATTGCTGCTTCATGTACCCGATCCAGGCGTTCTGGTTCGTCGCGCTGGCTGCCGCAGACAGGATCGCGATCTCCCCCTTGCTGCCGATCTCCTTGGCCAGCAGGTCGACCTGGGAGGTGCCGATCTTCTCGGTGTTGGCCTGGTTGATGAACAGGTGGCTCGGGCTGCTCCCGCAGGAGATGTCCGAGTCGAACGCGACGATCTTGATCCCGGCCTGGGCGGCTTGGTTCAACGACGGGCACAGCGCGGACGGGTCGTTGCCCGCGATGACGATCGCATCGGCGTGGGCCTGGATGGCGGCCTGGATGGACGGTATCTGCGCCGCAGCGGTGTCCGCAGTACCACTGCTGATGACCACCTTGCCCCCGAGTTCCTGCAGCGCCCGCTGGCCGCCCTGGTCGGCGATGACCTCGTACGGGTTCTGGGTGTCTTTCGGGATGAAGTAGACCGTTAGCCCCTTCTTGGCGGAGGTCGCGGTGGCTGCCGCGGTCGGGTTGGTCGTCGCCGACGTCCCCGAGCCACACGCGGCGAGCACCATGCCGACCAGTGTTACCGCCACAGCAAGTGTCACCTTGCGGGGCACGGAACTTAGTGTGTGCATGTTCTTCCATTTCTCAAGAGGTTGTGCTGGAGGTTCCAGTGAGTTGCGTGGGGTGGGCGCTTATACACGTCTTCGGGCTCGGTCGCGGATGTGCCGGATGGCCTCACCGCTGTTGGGGATGACCACGCTGATCAGCAGCAGGACGCCGATGACGATGTTCTGCACTTCGGGCTGGACGTTCATCTGCGTGAGGGCCTGTTGCAGAGCGCCGACGATGGCCACCGAGAGAACGACCCCGATGATGGTGCCGCGGCCACCGAAGATGGACACTCCCCCGAAGAGGACGATCGCGACGACGGTCAGCTCGAGTCCGGTGCCGGCGTCGTAGCTGACCGACGAATTCTTCAACGTGAGCAAGATCCCGGCGAAGGCACAGACGACGCCGGACACGACGTACAGCCAGATCTTGATGCGGTTGACCCGGATGCCGGCGAACTGCGCAGCCTCCGGCTGTAGGCCGATGGCGACGAGCGCGCGCCCGAGGGGCGTTGCGTGCAGGACGACGCCGGCGATGACGGCCATGGCGAGGAAGATTGCGGCGGAGTACGCCAGCTGCGTTCCGGGGATCGGGACGACGCCGATCTTCGTCAACGACAAGGGGAACCCGGTGATCGTGCGCGGCGCCAACAGGATCAGCGCGATGCCGCGGTACAGGGTCAGAGTGCCGATGGTGACGGCGATCGAGGGCAGCCCGACCTTGGCGACCAGCACGCCGTTGAGCGCCCCGCCGAGCGCCCCGACGACGAGCGCCGCGGCCATCGCCAACCAGATCGGCCATCCGTTGCTGAACAGCTCGCCCATGACGGCCCCGGACAGGCCGAGCATCGAGGCCACCGACAGGTCGATCTCGCCGGTCATGATGATCAGGGTGAGCGGTAGCGCCATGATGGCGATCTCGCCCATGTTCAGGCCGGTGTAGAAGAAGTTCGTCGGGTTCAGGAAGTTTGGCGTCTGGGAAGATCCGAAGATCAGGACGGCGATGAGCACGAGGACCAGTACGCTCTCCCATCGGAGCAGGCCCCGCCATGGTGCGCGCTGGCCGCTCTCGACGACCGTGTGACTGTTGGTCACCGGTGGCCTTGTCGCCATGTCAGAGGTCACGGTGGGCTCCTTCGGCCGATCGCAGACTTCGTGTCACGCGCAGGCTCAGCCACCGGTCGAACGCGATGGCGGCCAGCAGCAGGGCTCCGGCGATCGCTCCGTTCCAGAAGGAAGAGACCCTGGACGCGACGAGCGCCTGATTGATGGTGTTTAGCAGCACCGCTCCGAGCGCGGCACCTAGGACAGTGCCGCTGCCACCGAAGATGGCCACGCCGCCCACGACGACGGCGGCGATCACGGTGAGCTCGTAACCGCTGCCTCCAGAGACATCGATCTGCGCGTGCAGCGCGAGGAACAGCGCGCCGGCGAGCCCAGCGAGCGCGCCGCTGATCAGGAAGGCGGTGAATACCCTGCGTCCTGAGGGGATTCCAGCCAGCGCAGCCGCGTCGGGGTTGGACCCGATGGCGTACAGGTCCCGGCTCGACCGGAAGGACCGCATCGCGTAGCCGGCGGCCGCCACGACGACGGCGACGATGAGGGCCAGCCACGGGATTCCGAACAGGGTTTGGTATCCGACAGCGGTGAAGGCCGTCGGGATGCTGGCGGGATCGATCGTCGTGCCGTGGACGATGACACCGTCGACGCCGCGGACGATGTAGAGCATCGCCAGGGTCACCACCAGGCTCGGTACCCTCGCCACCGTCGTAACAAGCCCGTTGACCGCGCCGATCGTGGCGCCGACCGCGATGGCGATAACGATGCCGAGCAGCACCGGCATGCCGTGGTGGTGCTTGAAGAGATCACCGACGATATAGGCCGACAGGCCGACGACCGAGCCGACGGACAGGTCCACGTTGCGAGTGATGATCACGAGGGTCTCGCCGACGCCGAGCAGGGCGATCAACGCCGCACCGTTGAGCAGCTGCTGGATGCTGGCGACTTGTGCGAAGGCGTGATTGTTCAGTGTGGTGAGTCCGAAGACGACGAGGATCGCAAGGGCGATGCCGAGTTCGCGGGCACGCAGCAACGACTCCATCCTGCTCGCCGGGCGATCCGTCGGCGCGGGAGCGGGAGCGGTGATGACGCTCACGCGGCCACCTCCGGGGACTGCCCAGTTGCCGCACGCATGAGGGAGTCTTCGTCCGCCTCTGCACGCGTGAACTCGGCGGTGATGCGGCCCTCACGCAGCACCAGCACACGGTCGGCCATGCCGAGGACTTCGGGCAGTTCAGAGGAGATCATCAGCACGGCAAGGCCCTGGGCCACCAGCCGGTCGAGGATGCGGTGCACCTCAGCCTTGGTGCCGACGTCGATGCCGCGCGTGGGCTCGTCGATGATGAGCAGCGACGGGTTGCGCGCCAGCCACTTGCCGAGCACAACCTTCTGCTGGTTGCCACCTGACAGCGTCGAAACCGTGTTGCCCATCCGCGAGAACTTCAACTGCAGACGGCTGGCCCACGTCGTGGCCAACTCACGTTCACTCGAGCGCCGGATGAGGCCGAAGCGGCTCAGCCGGCCCAGCGAGGCGAGCGCGACGTTCTGGTCGATGCTCATGTCCATGACCAGGCCCTGCTGACGCCGGTCCTCGGGCACGAGGGCTACCCCGGCGTTCATCGCCGCGAGCGGCTGTCCGTTCGGCAATTCCGCGCCGTTCACCCGGACCGTACCCGAGGTCCGCCTATCGATGCCGAAGACCGCGCGGGCGACCTCGGTACGGCCCGCACCGACGAGACCGGCCAGGGCGACGATCTCCCCGCGCCGCACCTGGAACGAGATGTCGTCGAAGACGCCGCCGCGGCAGAGGTCCGCGACGTCCAGGACCACCTCACCCGGCTCAGTCACGGTCTTGGGGAACAGCGCGTCAAGGTCGCGGCCCACCATGGACCGGATGATGTCGTCGATGGTCACGTCCTCGATCGGTGCAGTGCGGATAGAGCGGCCGTCGCGCATGATCGTGACCCGCTGGCAGCTCGCGAAGGCCTCCTCCAGACGATGTGAGATGAACAGCACGGCCGCGCCCTGGGCGCGCAGCGTTCGGATCACCTCGAACAGCCGCTCCACCTCGACGTTCGTCAACGCAGCGGTCGGCTCGTCCATCACCAGGACCCTCGCGTTGAACGACAGCGCCTTGGCAATCTCCACGATCTGCTGGTCAGCGACCGACAGACCGCGCGCCACGCGCTCCGGGTCCAACTGCACACCGAGGCGCGTGAACACAGCGGTGGCCTCACGGTTCATCCCCGCGCGATCGATTCGCCGGCCGACGCCCAGCGGGTGCCGCCCCATGAAGATGTTCTCGGCGACGCTCAGGTCGGGGAACAACGTCGGCTCCTGATAGATGACCGAGACACCCGCCGCGCGAGATGCCGCCGGCCCCTTGAACACCACGGGTTCGCCATCCATCAGCAGCGCGCCACCGTCAGCCCCGTGCACGCCCGCGAGAATCTTCACCAGGGTCGACTTGCCGGCGCCGTTCTCGCCGAGCAGGGCGTGCGCCTCACCGGCGTACAGCGGGAACGAGACGCCCTGTACTGCCGCGACTGCCCCAAACGACTTGCTGACGTCACGAACCATCAACAGCGGTGTCGTGGACGACTGGGTCATCTGTTGCTCCTGAACTTGAAAGGTTTCAAATTAGCGATTGCTGGAGCATCAAATTAGCGATTGCTGGAGCATAGGGTGTGACCCATCAAGCCGTCAAGACCTCAGCAGGTCTGCCTGTCTTGCACCACGACTTGCGGAGGCGCACACGTGTTGACGCGCTAGAGTTCAACCAGTTATTACGTTTCAAGACGGAGGCAGAGATGGCGGTCGTGGGTGCAGCAGATAACGCGCCTCAGGGCCATGGACGCCAGGACGCTACTGGAGTCTTGCCCACGACATCGGCCGTAGGGCGCTCCGGACGAAGCGCAGCGGGCGTCAAAGAGGTCGCAGCCGAGGCCGGTGTCTCGCTTGGCACGGTGTCCAACGTTCTGAACAGGCCGCACCTGGTGAGCGCGCCGACACGCACCCGCGTCGAGCAGGCGATGACCTCACTTCGATTTGTCCGCAACGACTCTGCCCGCCAACTGCGTGCAGGTACCAGCCACATCCTGGCCTACGTCATGCTCGACGCAGGCAACCCCTTCTTCACCGACGTCGCCCAGGGCATCGAGGAAGCGGCACAAGAAGCCGGCCTCTCACTGATCCTGTGCAACAGCAACCAAAGCGCCGACCGCGAGGCCGGCTATCTCGATCTCCTGGAAGAGCGACGCGTCCGTGGAGTTCTCATCACCCCCGTGAACCCCGACTGCGACCGCCTGCTGCAGCTGCCGCTGAGGGGAACCCCTCTGGTCGTGGTCGACCGGGCCACGGCCGGGCAGACACACTGCTCGGTTGCCGTCGACGATGTCCTGGGAGGCGACCTGGCCGCCACTCACCTGTTCGACCTCGGCCATGAGCACATCGCGTTCGTCGGCGGGCCTCCCAGCATCGGACAGGTCCGGGATCGCCTAGAAGGGGTCCAGGCGGCTGCGACCCGCGCCGGACGCCCCACCGGTAGCGTCATCCACATCGCCACCAACGCCCTGACCATCAACGAAGGCCGCAGCGCCGGCGAACGCATCGCGGGGATACCGGCCCGACACAGGCCCACCGCTGCCTTCTGTGCCAACGACATGCTGGCCCTGGGCCTACTGCAGCAGTGCGTCAGCCTGGGACTTCGGGTTCCGCAGGACATGGCCATCGTGGGCTACGACGACATCGAGTTCGCCGCAGCCGCAGCGGTGCCACTCACCTCAGTCCACCAGCCCCGCCGACTCCTGGGACGGCGCGCAACCGAGCTGCTGCTGGACGAGTACAACAACCCCGAACACAAGCATCAGCAGATCCTGTTCACCCCCGAACTCGTCGTTCGCGCATCCACCCACCGGCCATCACAGCAGGTCCAACGGTAGGGCCCTAGGAACGTCGGAAGCCCTCCGCATATCACCTCGAGCACAACCACTCAGCCGCCGTGCGGGCGGCTCCGCGAGATCAGCGCCGCCCGCAGCACCGAGATGTCGTCATGGCAATGCAGCGCCATGAACTGCTTCGGATAGCTGCACCCCAGACCAACCTCGTGGCGCGCCCACACCGTGTCACTCAGCGACAGTCAGCCGAGGTCGACCACCAGACGGCCCCGAACCGTACCGTTGAGCAGCGCATTGAACGCCTGTGGCAGCTCGTCGAGGCCGATGGTGCTCGTCATCCGGTCAAGGTGGTCGGGCCGCAGGTCGGTCGCCATCCGCGCCCAGAGCTGCTGGCGCAGGGCGTCGTCGAAGTATCCGGTGTTGATCCCCAGCAGGTTTACCGCGCGCAGGATGAACGGCAGCACCGAGGTGGGCAGCTCGTGACCACCGGCGTTGCCGAAGGCCGCGATGCTGCCCCCTCGCTGCATCGTACGGATCAGCCACGCGAGGGTCTGCCCACCCACGGAGTCGACGGCCCCGGCCCAGCGGGCGCTCTGCATGGGCTTGGGCGACGCCTCCGGCGCCGGCGCCTGCTCGACGGATGCCGCCCCGATCGAGGCCAGGTACGCGTCTGCGTCGAGCTGCCTGGTCAGGGCAACTGTCTGGTACCCCCGGCGAGCGAGCATGCCGATCGCCAGGCCGGCGACGCCGCCGGTCGCCCCGGTCACCGCCACCGGGCCCTGGCCGGGGCGCAGGCCATTGGACTGGAGACGGTGGTGGCCAGCGCCGCGGTCAGACCCCCGGTACCCAGGGCCATCGACTCCCACGGGGTCAGGCCCTCGGGCAAACGCACCACCCACGTCGACGGCACCCGCA
>Ga0208587_1001433_pt1 | contig 12641 bp, 12 predicted proteins | sample NGESurdeep092012_7_FD_184472 | JGI IMG/M metagenome (GOLD analysis project Ga0208587, IMG submission 184472) | Arctic peat soil microbial communities from Barrow, Alaska - NGEE Surface sample 210 deep-092012 (SPAdes) | ecosystem: Environmental > Terrestrial > Soil > Wetlands > Peat ...
ACCCCAGGACCGGGGGGGGCCGCCCCACAATCAATGCAGACTGTGCGGTACTGGGAAAAGTATGCGGCATTGGGCAAGATTGCCTGCCCCCACAACTATTTTCGCGGCATTACCCTTAGGCGTGCGCTACCCACGCACCGCGTGCCATAATGGCGAGGGAGGGTTCCCGTGCGCTATCTGTCGCTCTTGCTGGCACTGTGGATTCCCGCGACTGCCCAGGTTGCCCCGATGCTGAACCTGGTGGTCATCGAAGGCGAGGGCGCGACCAACAACATCCGGCAGCGCACTGCCCGCGAGCCCATCGTCCAGGTGCAGGATGAAAATCACAAGCCGGTGGCCGGCGCAATTGTGGTCTTTACGCTGCCCTCCAACGGTGCGGGCGGCGTCTTCGCCAACGGCGCGAAGACGCTCACCATGATCAGCGACAACCAGGGCCAGGCGGTAGCCCGCGGGTTCCGCCCCAATGGTCTCAAGGGTCAGTATCAAATTCGCGTCAACGCTTCGCACCAGGGCCAGACGGCATCTACATCGATCAACCAGACCAATGCGGTGCTTGCCGCGTCCGGCGCCGCCACCGCGGGCGCCGGGTTGTCGGCCAAACTGATCGCGGTGTTGGTCGTGGTGGGCGCGGCGGCTGCCGGCGGAGCCTACTACGCCACCCATTCCGGTTCCGGGACTCCAGCCGCCGTCATCACGCCGGCCGGCACCACGATCGCGGCCGGCGCCGGTTCCGTCGGGCCACCGAGGTAATCGCCATGAGAATTCTCGTCTCCGCTTGTCTTGCAGCATGTTCCCTCTACGGCCAGGCAGGCAAGCTCGCCGCGCCGTCATTGGGCTTCGTGTTCGACCCACCGGCGCACGCTTTGCGCCGCATTCAGGGTATCCCCGGCGCCGCCCTGGTGGGGGCTCCCGTGGATTTCGGCTTCGCAGTGTCGGCCGCCTACGTCGCGCCGCGCCTGGATTCCGTATTCGTCATGGCCGGCGACGGCCGGGCGCACCTATTCCGCCTGACGGCGGATGCCCCGCTGGAACGCGCCGTCGATTCGCTGGGCGCACCCCTGCGCGTGGTCTTCAGTCCTTCGGGAAGCGCCGCCGCCCTATATTCGCCGGGCAGTGTGCAGGTGATCAAAGGCCTCCCGGACGCTCCGGCAGTGAGCGCCACCATCAGCCTGCGCGGCAACAGTCCGCGCGGCAACGCGAGGCCAAGCCGTCCGCTCCCCTTTACCCTGGCGATCAGCGACGATGGGGCGTACCTGCTGTACGCGACCGGCGGCCCCATCGAGTTGATCGGCGTGGCTGGCAATAGCCGTCAGATCATGGCCGGCGGACTCGCCGCCTTTGCGCCGGGCGGTCACGACGCCGCCGTCATTTCCAGCGGTAAGTTGATTCTATTCCAGGACATCGCCGGCGCAGCCACCGAGCGCTCCTTCGATGGCATCGAGACGCCTAGTGCGGCGGCGTTTTCACCCGACGGGCAAAAGCTCTTCGTGGCCAGCGCGACTGGCCGGGCGGTTACCACCATCCAGGTGGCCACCGGCGACCGTTCCGCGCTGGCCTGCGATTGCGCACCGTCGGCGCTGACTCCGATGGGCTCCGTCTTCCGCCTCAATGAACTGGGCAGCGAGCCCCTTTGGCTGCTCGATACGGCGTCCGAACGCGGGCTGGTCTTCGTCCCGGCGCCGGCCGTGAATTAACGGCCGGGCCTCCGCCGCCTCGGGTGGTTAACCGTTTTGGGGCGGTGGGCCGAAATACGCCGCAAACCCGGGACTGACATGAATTTCCGGCGCTCTTTGCCGGAAATTCGCTGTCTGTCCCAGGGTTTGCCCTGCGGGATACGCTCCCCGTTCGTCGTGTCCCCAAAACGGTTAAGCACTTAACCATCGCACCACCAATCCCCCAGCCCTCCCGACCCTACGTGATAAAATCAAGTTCCTGCCTACCATGGAACGCGCCAGCAAGCTCATCCGGGGACTGAGACTGTCCGGCGATGCGATCACGCCCGAACAACTGTGTTGCGCGGCGTGGCCCGAAGCCGTCGGCAAGAAGATCGCTGGGCATACCCGGCCGGCGAAACTGGTGCGCACCCGCCTGGTGGTCGAAGTAGAGGACCATACCTGGCAGCGCCAGTTGTTCGCCCTGACTCCGCACATCCTGAACAACCTGGAAACGACGCTGGGGCGAGGCTTGGTGGAAGACCTGGAATTCCGCATCGTGCCGCGGCGGCGCGAACCGGTGATGGCGCGCCAGGCGCTCCCCGCGCTCCCGGCGGACGACGCCGATGCCATCGCCGACCCGGTGATGCGCGATCTCTACAAGCTTTCGCGGAAAAAGGCACAAGCGTGAAGATTACCGAAAAGGAAGTTCGCTACGTCGCGGGGTTGGCCAATCTGACGCTCACCGACGGGGAAATCGGCAAACTGCGGACGGATCTCGACGGCATTCTGGAACATATGGACCGGCTCAACGAAGTGGACACCTCGGGCGTCGAACCCATGACGCAGGTGCTCTTCGAAGCCGGGGAAACGGCCACCCTGCGCGCCGACGTGCCGGTGGCTCCGTTGGGCAACCAGGCGGCGTTGGCCAACGCTCCGCAACCCGGCGCCGGCTATTTCAAAGTACCGAAAGTCATCGAACGTTAAACACGCGCCATGGATAGCATGGATATTCCCTCCCTGACCATCGATCGCGTGCGGCAGGCTCTGCTCGCGCGCGAATTCAGCGCCAGCGAACTGGCCGCCGCTGCGCTGCGCTTCGCCGAAGCCGAGAATCCGAAGACCAACGCCTACCTGCGCCTTTGCCCGGAGCGCGCCATGGCGGCGGCACAGCGCGTGGATGAACGGATCGCGCGTGGCGAAGATCCGGGGGCGCTGGGCGGCGTACCTATCGCGGTCAAGGACGTGATCGTCACCAAGGGCGTGAAGACCACTTGCGGCTCGCGCCTGCTGGCGGAGTACATCCCGCCCTACGATGCCACTGCCGTGATGCGCATCGAGCAGGCCGGCGGGGTGATTCTGGGCAAGACGAATTGCGACGAGTTCGCCATGGGATCGTCGAACGAGAACTCGGCGTTCGGACCGGTGCGCAATCCGGTGGCGCTCGATCGCGTGCCGGGCGGATCGAGCGGCGGATCGGCGGCGGTGGTGGCACAGGGTACGGCGGTGGTGTCGCTGGGCAGCGACACGGGCGGATCCATCCGGCAGCCGGCCTCCTTCTGCGGCGTGGTGGGTGTGACGCCGACTTACGGGAGGGTATCGCGTTACGGGCTGACGGCCTTCGCCAGTTCGCTGGATCACATTGGCCCGTTCGCGCGCAGCGTGAAGGACGCGGCGACGGTGCTGGGTGTGATCGGCGGGCGCGATCCGCGGGATTCCACCTCGGCGGAGGCCCCGGTGCCGGACTATTCCGCACACCTGACGCGTGACGTAAAAGGCTTGAAGCTTGGACTGCCCGTCGAGTATCTAAAACAATTGACGAGCGAAACCGGCGACTTGATCTCCAAGGGCGTGGACCAATTGCAGGCCCTGGGGTGCGAGGTCCGCGAGATCGGTATGCCGGCTACGGAGTACGCCATCGCGTGTTACTACATCATCGCTACCGCCGAGGCCAGCTCTAACCTGGCCCGGTATGATGGGGTTCGATACACTTCCCGATCGCTGGCCTCCGACACGCTTTCCGATATGTATCGCAACACACGCGGCGAGGGGTTCGGGGCCGAGTGCAAGCGCCGCATCATGCTGGGAACTTATGTACTCAGTGCGGGATACTATGAAGCGTACTACTTGAAAGCGCAGAAGGTGCGCACGCTGATCGCGCGCGATTTTGCCAACGCGTTTCAAGAGGTGGATGCCATCGTGGCGCCGGTTTCTCCGTTCCCGGCTTTCAAGCTGGGAGAGAAAGTCGACGACCCGCTGGCCATGTACCTCTCCGACATTTTTACCATTACCGGAAGTCTGGCGGGCATACCGTGCATGAGCGTACCGTGCGGGAATACCGCCGAAGGACTGCCGGTGGGGATGCAAATCTTGACGAAGCACTTCGACGAGACCACCATGTTCCGGCTCGCCGATGCCTTCGAAAACGTTCCGAGGAAACAATAGGAGACTGCTATGTCATTCACACTACCGCCGCTGCCTTACGCGCCCGATGCGCTGGAGCCGCATATCGACAAACTGACCATGGAGATTCATCACGGCAAGCATCACAACGCTTACGTGACCAACCTCAACAAGGCGCTGGAATCCGCTCCGGCGCTGGCGGGTAAGACTATCGAGGAGCTTTTGGCCAACAACTGCGCGATCGTGCCGGAGAACATCCGCACCGCCGTGCGCAACAATGGGGGCGGGCATATCAACCACTCCATGTTCTGGAAGATCATGGGCCCGCACGCGGGCGGCGCGCCGGTGGGTAAGGTGGCGCAGGCCATCGTCGGGACCTTCGGCAGCTTCGACACGTTTAAGGAAAAGTTCAACGCCGCGGGCGTGGGCCGCTTCGGTTCCGGCTGGGCGTGGCTGCTGAAGACGGCGTCCGGCCTGGAGATTATTTCGACGCCGAACCAGGACAGCCCGATCATGGAAGGCAAGAACCCGGTGTTCGGCTGCGACGTATGGGAACACGCCTACTACCTGAAGTATCAAAACCGCCGTCCGGACTATCTGGCGGCCTGGTGGAACGTGGTGAACTGGAAGGAAATCGAGAGCCGCTTTAACGCTTAGGGTTGCGAAGAAGCACATTCAGCCGCCGATGAACGCCGATAATCGCCGATAAGACCATGAGTGCTTACCGGTGCTTATCGGCGTTTATCGGCGTTCATCGGCGGCCATAGTTTTTGGCAGGCTTCATGCGGACATTCGACATCATCGTCATCGGGTCCGGACCGGCCGGCCAGCGGGCGGCCATTCAGGGCGCCAAATGCGGCCGCCGCGTGGCGGTGATCGAACAGCGCGAAATCGTGGGCGGCGCCTGCGTCAACACTGGAACCATTCCCAGCAAGACCATGCGGGAGGCCGTGATGCACCTCTCCGGGTTCCAATACCAGGGCATCTACGGCATCAACTATCGCGTCAAGGAAAAGATCACCATGGCGGACCTGGGGTTCCGGGTCAACCAGGTGATCAAGACGGAAGTCGACGTGACCCAGGCGCAACTGACGCGCAACGGCGTGGAGGTGATCACCGGGCGGGCCAGTTTTCTGGACGCCACGCACGTCCGCGTGGAGAACTCGCGCGGGCAGTGCGACCTGGAAGCACCCATCGTCATCATCGCTACCGGCGCCAAGCCGGCCACCAGCCCGACGGTGCCGCTCAACGGGCGCACCATCGTCAACAGCGACCAGATCCTGGACATCCCGGAAATTCCGAAGACGCTGATCGTGGTGGGCGGGGGCGTGATCGGGGTGGAATACACCTGCATGTTCGCCATTCTGGGCTCGCGCGTGATTCTGGTGGAGAAGCGCCCGCGCCTCTTGGAATTCGCCGATGCGGAGATGGTGGAGGCGCTCTCCTACAACCTGCGCGACCATCGCGTCACCATGCGGCTGAATGAAGAAGTCGCCGCCGTGGAAGACAAGGGCAAGGACGGCGTGGTGGCGCGCATGAAGAGCAACAAGATCATCTCTGGCGATGTCCTGCTGTACGCCGTGGGCCGGCAGGGCAACGTGGAAGAGTTGAACCTGGCCGCCGCGGGCCTGGAAGCGGACAGCCGCGGACGCATCGCGGTGGACGCCGAGTACCGGACCAAGGCGCCGAACATCTTCGCGGCCGGCGACATTATCGGCTTCCCGAGTCTGGCGTCGGTGTCGATGGAGCAGGGGCGGCTGGCAGCGGCCAACGCGGTCGGGTTGAAGATTCAATCCAACCCGGCAACCTATCCTTACGGGATTTATACGATTCCGGAGATTTCCTTCACCGGGCAGACCGAAGAGCAGTTGACGGAGGCGGACGTTCCCTACGAAGTCGGCGTGGCGTACTATCGCGACACGGCGCGCGGGCAGATCCGCGGCGACACCAGCGGCCGGCTCAAGCTGATCTTCCATCGGGAGACGCGCCAGGTCCTGGGCGTGCACATCATCGGCGAAGGGGCCACCGAACTGCTGCACATCGGCCAGGCGGTGATGATTCTCCAAGGCACCATCGATTACTTCGTGGAGACGGTGTTCAACTATCCGACTCTGGCAGAGTGTTACAAGGTAGCCGCATTCAACGGCATCAACAAGCTGATGCGGTTCTAGGAGGGCTGATGGGACGCAGCATCGGAGTGCTGGCCACGGGACATCTCTGGGCGGGAATCGTGGAGGGCGCCGAACTGGGGAACGTGAAGATGTATCCCGGCCCCGGGGAGCCGCAGGTCGATCTGAAGACCGTTCCCGCCGGCGATATCGTGGCGATTCTGCGCGACCAGATCCGCGCGCTCGCGGCCGATGGCCCCATCGAATCCGTGGGCGCCGGTTTCCCCGGCGTGATCCGCGGCGGCGTGATTCTGGAATCGCCCAATCTGGGTCAGTTGAAGGGATTGCACATCGCCGATGAACTGCGCGCGGCGCTGAAGGCCGGCGGCATCGATGTGCCGGTGATCGCCATCAACGATGCCGACGCGCTGGCCGCGGGCATCGCCGCGACCCATGAATCGATGGATCTCCTGGTGCGCGTGTGGTACCTCGGCGACGGCATCGGGTACGGCCGCCATCCGCACAACGATGGCGTTTGGGAGGCGGGCCACATGGTGGTCACGCTGGACCCCAAGGAGCGGTACTGCGGTTGCGGCGGCATCGGTCACCTGGAAGGCATCATGGGGCATCGCGCCATGCGGCTGCGATTTTTGGATATGGAGCCGGAGGAGGTCTTCGGGGCGGCGCGGCATGGAGATCGACGGACCGGCGAGTTCTTGAAGCTGTGGCACCGCGCGCTGGCCGCCGGGACGGCGAACAGCATCCACCTGGACGGTCCGGGGCAATTCTACCTGGCGGGGCCGAACGCCGATTTCGTGGATCTGCGCCTGCTCGGCGGATACTTGCAGGAGATGGTGAAAATGAGTCCGCTGCAAGGCAGCTATTTCCAGATTGTGCCCACCAGTCACGATATGGCGGTGATCGGCGCCGCCGTGGCCAGCCGCGCGAAGTGACGAGGCAACCGCTCCCTCACGGTCGCGGCTCTGATTCGAGTTGCGCGCGTCAATCCGAGCCGCGACCGTTAGGGAGCGATTTCCTGTTGCACAACGGGCTGCCCGATCTCCTGGAACCAGAGGGACAGGACGAGCAGCGACCAGAGCCAGTGGCTGTTATCGCGGCGCCCGCTATCGTGTTCTTGGAGCAGGGCGCGCAGGAACTCCGGTGAGACGATGCCGCGATCGAGGAACTCCGCCGCGGTCACGTGGTCCCAGAGAAACTCGCGCAACTCGCCGCGGAACCAATCGGCCAGCGGTACGCCGAAACCCCACTTCGGGCGGTTGAGCAGTGCCGCGGGCAGACGGTCGCCGAGCGCCTCCAACAGAATTCGCTTGCCCTGCCCCCCGGCAATTTTCCAGGCATGCGGAATGGTGGCGGCGAGTTCCGCCAACTCGTGGTCCAGCAACGGGCAGCGCACCTCGAGCGAATTCGCCATGGACATGCGATCCACCTTGACCAGCATGTCGCCGGTCAGGTTGGCGGTGGCCTCCCAGTACATTACCTGGGAGAGCGTGCCGGCGTCCTCGGGCAGGATGCAATGGGGGAGAATGCGCGCCAGGAAGCCGGCCTCGGCGGGCATCATCCACTCCGGCCGCAGCAGGCGCGAACACATGTGGAAGGGCGCGTAGTTGAAGGCGAAATAGCGGTCCAGACCGTTGCGCCTCCCCACCATGTGCAGGAAATTCTTGCCATACGCGGAATACGGCAGACTGGCTGAAATCGAGGACATCAGCCAACGCAACCATTGCGGAACGTGGTCCAGCGGGCTCAGGCGCTGCACCTGCTGCAAGCTGGTGTAGCCGCCGAACAGTTCGTCGCCGCCATCGCCAGAGAGCGCCACCTTGACGGATCGCGCGGCGAACTCGCTCACGATGAAGGTGGGTATGGCGGAAGCGTCGGCGAATGGCTCGCCGAAGTGTTTGGTGAATTTCCGGATGATGCCGATGGCTTCGGGCCGCACCACGATTTCATGATGGTCGGTGGCATATTTCTCGGCCACCATCTTGGCATAGGGCAGTTCATTGAAGCGGCTTTCTTCGAAGCCGATGGAAAACGTCTTGACCGGTTCCGGCGACTGGCGCGCCATGGATGCCACCACGGAACTGGAATCGATGCCGCCGCTCAGGAACGCGCCGAGCGGTACGTCGGCGATCATGCGGATGCGCACGGCTTCGTCGAACTTCTCGCGGACGCGGATGACGGCCTCGGCGTGAGTCAGGCCGGGCGCGGGTTCGGCGGCCGGCACCGGCATCTGCCAGTAGCGGCCCTGTTGCACCGCGCCGCGCTGGTAGGTGAGCCAGCCACCGGCGGGAACCCGGCGGATGGCCCGGTAGGCGGTCAGCGGATCCGGAATGTAATTGAACTGGAAGTACAGGCGGAGCGCCTCCGGGTCGGTTTCGAGCGGAACCCCGGCTTGGCGCAGGCAGGAGATTTCACTGCCGAAATAGATGCCGGTGGGCAGTACGGCGTAGTACAGCGGCTTCTTGCCAAAGCGGTCGCGGGCCAGCAGGAGACGGCTCTGGCGGGCATCCCAGATGGCGAAGGCGAACATGCCGCGGAGCCGCTTGAGACCCTCCACGCCTTCCTCTTCGTAAAGGTGAACCAGCGTCTCGGTGTCGCTGGAGGTCTGGAACCGGTGCCCGCGCGCCATCAGGCCGGCGCGCAATTCCTGGTAGTTGTAGATCTCGCCATTGAACACGATCCACACGGTGCCATCCTCATTGGAGATCGGCTGGTGGCCGGTGGAGAGATCGATGATGCTGAGGCGGCGCATGCCGATACCGCACCCGCGATCGACATGTACGCCTTCGTCGTCCGGACCACGATGGCGAATCTCGTCGCACATGGCCTGGACGAGCGAATGCTGGGCAGGTTGATCGAGACGCACAAAACCGGCAATACCGCACATAGGAAGCCTGCGACGAAGGGGTCCTCCTTCGAATTTAGCATCGCTGGCGGAGTGGGCGCTAACTACCCCGGCGTATAATGGGGATCGAGTCATGCCGCACAGCTTCCCTTCCCTTTATAAAGCCGATCTTCTGCGGGCCATCGAATCGATCGACCTGGCGAAGGTAACCGAAGCCATCGACATCCTCAAGCGCGCGCGCGACGAGAAGCGCCACATCTTCGTGTGCGGCAACGGCGGCAGCGCTTCCACCGCGTCCCACTTCGCCTGCGACATGGTCAAGGGCGCGAGTTTTGGGCGCGAGTCGCGATTCCGCATCATGGCGCTCACCGATTCGCTGCCCACCATCACCGCCTACTCCAACGACGTCGGCTACGATTGCGTCTTCGCGGAGCAGCTCAAGAACTTCGCGCAACCCGGCGACGTGGTCATCGCGATCTCCGGCTCCGGCAATTCGCCCAACGTGCTGCGCGCCATCGAGTATGCCGGCTCGATCGGCTGCCGCACCATCGCGCTCACCGGCCGCGACGGCGGCAAACTGGGTCCGCTCGCCCAGTTGAACCTGCAGGCCTCCAATCCGCACATGGGCCGCATCGAGGATGTGCATATGATCGTGATGCACATGATCTGCTACTACTTCATGGACGCGGAGAAACCTGCCGCCGTGGGGGCGTGAGCGCGGTGATCGGTGCACCCGCCGGCATCGGCCGCCCTCCCAGACCTCTGAAACGCATTGCGTACGGGCTGTTGTCCGCCGCATTGGCGGCGGTGTTGCTGTATTACTCGCTGCGCGGGGTGGAATGGGCCCGCGTTTGGACCACCATTACCCACGCTCGCTGGCAGTACCTGGTGGCTGCCTGCCTGACCACCTGCTGCGCCTTTTTCCTGCGCTCGTTCCGCTGGCGCATCCTGCTCAACACGGACGTCCACTTCGACGTGCTCACGGTATTTGTGGCGACCATGGCGGGCTATCTGGGCAATGCCTTCCTGCCGGCGCGAGCCGGGGAGTTTGTGCGAACATACATCATCAGCAGCCGCTCGTCTTTGAGCAAGACCTACGTGCTGACCACGGCTCTGAGTGAGCGCATGGTGGACGCCATCGCGCTGGTGCTGGCCAGTTCGGTGGTGCTGCTGGGCGTCAACCCGAAGCCCGCCTGGCTGGGCGATGTGAGCCGCACCACGGCGCTGATCGCCGGCGCGGGGTTGCTGACCATCGCGATCGTGCCGCACACCGGGGATCTGGTCGAGAGGCTCCTCCGCCGGATACCCATGCCCGCGGGACTGCGCGATCGCCTGCTGGAACTGGCGGCCCAGATTCTACTCGGCCTGCGGACGTTTCACAGCCCCGGGCGGCTGGCGGGTTTTGCTTTCTGGACCGTCGTGGTCTGGTCCCTGGACTGCGTTACTGTCATGCTGGGCGCTCACGCCCTGGGGTTGGACTTGCCGTTCCGCGTGGCCCTGCTTTTGTTGACGGGCCTGGGGTTGGGAAGCGCGCTGCCCTCGACGCCCGGGTATGTGGGGATCTATCAGTTCGTTACGGTCAGCGTGCTGACCCCGTTCGGCGTCAGCCGTGACGCCGCACTGGCGTATAGCTTCGTCTCGCAAGCCATGGGCTACGTGGTGGTACTGATCTTGGGCCTTCCGGCGCTGTACCGCGTCAAGGATTGGCGGCAGGCGATCAAAGGGGCCGCGCGGTGACCGCCGATTGACCTGTGCCGCCGATTAGAGTGACCGTCATCGTAGTGCCGGATGGGAGCGGAGCCGCGCCGCCGGGCCCGCGAGGTACCCCGGTCGCGGCTCCGAATGAGGCTTTGTCCGGCGTTTCCGGACCTGGCTGCTAAGATGGCTGTGTATGCAAGGCGCCCTACCGGGTAAAATGGCCGTTGCCGCGATGTTGCTTGTCCTGCCCGGTCTACTGTGCTCACAAGCGATTGAGATCGCTCCGAAGGCCGTCAAGCTCGTGCAGGTGGAGGGCGGTCCCCTGGCCCTGGCGAAAGTTTCGATTCGCTCCGCCGGCGCAAATGCACAGAACTGGACAGTCACCGCCACGCCGGGGGACGCCAACGATCCCTGGATCCAGTTGAGCGCCCCCGGCGGCACAACGCCCGCCGTGCTGACGGTCGGAATCGTCGATTGGCGCGGGGAATCGAAGAAACCGGGCAAATATCCGGCCAGCATCAGTATTCAATCGGCCGGTGCGGCCGTGACCCTTCCGGTGGAGTTGGAAGTTCGCGCCGCCAATCCGCCGCCGGTCTTCAGCTACCTTGCCGGACCGGCTGGATGCAACAAGGCGGCGGGCTACCCCGATCCACCGCTTTGCACGCCGCTTACGCTTCCCGGCATTTTCGGTCCGCCCCAGGCCGGAACCAGCTACGTCGATCCGAATTTCGGCGGCCGCGTCCGCGTGTTGACCGCCGCTCCGGTCTACCACACCTATGCCACCCCGTCGCCGCTCAGCGCGCATAAGAAGTATCTGATGAGCTATCTCGAGAATGGCACGTGGGAGATTGTCGATGTCGCCACCGCGCGCGTGCGTTTCCTGCGCGCCCCGTGCAATCAGAGTTACTTCTGGGATGCCAATGACGACGAAGTGTACTACTACTTTCAGGACGCCGCGATCCTCAAACACGATCTGCGCAACAATAAGAGCGCCGTCCTGATCGATTACTCCAAAGAGTCCGAGCAGTTTCATATTATTGCGCACGGCGGTACCGGCGACACTTCCAAGGACAATTGGGTCTCCTTCTGGGCGCCCGACGATAAGACGGTCTGCGCCGTCGATCTCAATCGCATTAAGACCTTTTGCGCGGATTACGCGGAATCCCAGCGCAACCTGCCCTATGGCAATGTCGATTTCACCCTGATTTCCAAAGGGACGGACCGCACCAGCGGAAAGCGTTACGTCATGTTGATTGCGCCGCCGGCGATGGGGGTGTTTTCGGTCGACGAGGCCAAAGGCGCTTTGAAACTGGAATACCGCGGGCCGGAGAGTCCCGAAAAACCAGGGAATCACGACGGGGTCTGCGATCCCGGTGAACGCTGCTACGTCGGCTCGCATTTGGACACCCTGGAGGACTCCGCTGGCATTCAGTACCTGGTGGCGAATGGCGAGAACAGCATTCCGTGCGAGGTGTCTTTATCGACCTATCAGTTGAATACCGGGCTCAATCTGCTCAAACAGGTGGAACTGGGAGGAGGCAGGAAGAAGGTCATGACCCTTTGGCGGTGCGGCCGGGGCTGGGTCGATGAGCACGTGGGGTGTGCCAAGTCCGCGCCGTATTGCGTGATCTCCACCCAGTCCGAAGCGCGCCGGCCGGACGACATGTCCGAGGCTGTTCCCACGCCGCACGCCGGAGAGATCGTCGTCATGCGCGAGAACGGATTGGAAATCCGCCGCCTCGCCCTGACCCGCACCGTCTTCTTTACCAACGCCGGCGACGGCAATTACTGGGCCGCCCCCCGCGCGGCGATGTCCAACGACGGCTCCCTGGTGACGTCCGATTCGAATTTCGGCCAGGGCGGCAAACCACGTGTGACGTTGATCGAAACCGGCTTCGGCCCCAAGCCCAATTGAGC
>Ga0208587_1001434_pt1 | contig 12640 bp, 6 predicted proteins | sample NGESurdeep092012_7_FD_184472 | JGI IMG/M metagenome (GOLD analysis project Ga0208587, IMG submission 184472) | Arctic peat soil microbial communities from Barrow, Alaska - NGEE Surface sample 210 deep-092012 (SPAdes) | ecosystem: Environmental > Terrestrial > Soil > Wetlands > Peat ...
AGGCGGCGTTCGCGGCGGAGCGGGAGCAGCAGGCGCCGGTGCGGCTGCCGGAGCCCGAGGCGGTGCGGTTGCCGGCGCAACGGCAGGAGCCCAGGGCGGAACCGGAGCGCCGGCCGGAGCCAGAGGTGGTGGTGGCGGTAGAGGCGGACCATTTGTCGGCGGCTTTGGCTTCGCCAACCGAGGCGGCAGCTCCGGCGCGGGGCCGAACTTGCACGCGGCCATCTGCGATTTCTGTCTGTGGGACATTCTGGGCAAGGCGGTAAATAGGCCCATCTACAAGATCCTGGGCGGCACTAAGGATCGGATGTTGGCTTACGCCAGTTCGCAACACCTGCCTAATGTGGAGGATTTCGGACCGGACGCGCTGAAAGCCAAGGCGGCGGGACTCAAGGCCTATAAAATCCACCCCGGTGGGGGCCAGCGCAGGACCGGCGGCCAAATCCCGAGCTACCTGGGCCACATCGAGGAGATCAAGGAAGTCCGCAAGGCGGTGGGAGACGACTTCACGCTGTTGTTCGACCCGGTGCAACGCTACAACTACTTCGAGGCGTTGAAGGTTGGGCGGGTGCTGGATCAGTGCGGCTACGTGTCCTTTGAAGACCCCGTTCCGACGACGAATATCGAAGCGCTGATTGAGTTGCGGAAGAACTTGGACACCCCCATTGAAGTGGGAGAGTTTCTTCTGAGCGTCTACGACTTTGGCGAGTACATCCGCCGGGGTGCGATGGACGTTGTACGGCTGATCGCGGACAACATCGGCGGCATCACCGGTTCGTTCCGGGTGGGCCAGTTGGCCGACACATTCGGCCTGCCGTGTACGCCGCACAACTGGGGCAACGGGATGGACCTGGCGGCGCATTTCCAATTGGAGTTGGCTCTGCCGAACACTTACTGGTTCGAAATGCCGTGGCCGTGGGAGTACGTGGACCGGCCCTACATGCGGGACAAGTTTCGGACCGACGCGAACGGGTTCGTCTTGGCGCCAACCGAGCCGGGGCTGGGATACCCGTTCGACCGTGCAGCCCTCGACAAGATCATGATTCGGATTGACCGCTGAGGCACGCCGCTCCCCGCTCTCCCGTCGCGGGGACTCACCTCAGCGCGCCACCAGGCGAACCGGGCCCAACAGGCCGGAAACCGACGGCTGCGCCGCGCCGCGGCCCCCTCCTCCGCCGACGGATCCGTATACGCCAGCCGCGCCCGGCGTGGCAGTAGTTCCCGGAGCGCCTTGCGCCCTGGCGCCTCGGCCGGGTGCGGCAGCCGGAGGCGCACCGCCAGAGCCCCCGCGGCCTGAAGGCGTCGCGTTCACCTGTATCTCCAGATCATTGGGGCCGGCTTTCAACGCGCTGGTGATGTCCCAGCGATAGGGTTGCCAGGCGTGCGCTTCGAATTCCTTCCCATTCAACCTGACCCGCGCGTAGTCGCGCACATCGGCGATTTCCAGAAACAGCCGCTTGCCGGCCGGCGCGGCGGGAGACGTGAACTGCTTGCGATATGTGGCCGGGCCGGCGAAGGATTGCGTGCCGAGGTCCTCCCACGATTTCAGCGGCGTGGTCACCTGTTTGCCGTTCAGGTCCAACGTCCAGTCTCCCCCCAGTTCCACGAGAGGAGTGCCAGACGCCGAAGAGGGTTCTGGAGCGGCGGCCCCGCTCGGAAGTGGCCCGACCACGACGACCTTCGCCTCGTAGGGTCCGAGCACCAGCGGAAAGTCCACCGAGTCGCTCTCGGCAAGCGCGCCTGCGATGGGATGAATCTCGCCCGTAGCCAGGTCCCAGGCTTGCGCCTGGCCGCGCCCGGCGATGGTTGCGGTACGCGATTCCTCCTTATTGCTCTCATTGAAGAAAAAGTACATTTCGGCGTCGCGCCAGCTCCGGCGCGTGTAGGTCAACCTAGGAAACTCCGAGTCGACCTTCACATCCGGCTTGGGAAGCGCCGCGAGTACGCGCGGCGTAATGTCGCCCGAGGGCTCGATCAGCGTGGCGAAGCTTAGGTCGGGCGTGTCCTTGGCGTTCAAGAACGTCTTGTCCACCACCAGCCCTGGAGTCTTACCCACGAAAATTACCTTGCCGCCGCCTTTGACGAAGGACTGAAAGCGTTCCAGCCCCGTCCGCGTGATCACCGTGGAGGACGGAACCACGATGGCCCTGTACATCTGCCCACTGAGATTCTTGAATCCGCCGTTCTCGATGGTCGCCACCGAGCTGAGCGACTGCTCGTCGAAGTAATCCCAATCCACCTGGTGTTCGAGCAACTGCCAGCCCAGCTTGGTTGTGCTGCGGTCGGCTTCTTCGTCCCCCATCCATATGCTCTGCGTGGGATGATAAAGGCCCACCTGCGCCGCCGGGCGTCCGATAGCCATCAAATAGCCGGCGCGGTTGGCGTACCACGCCAACATGGGGGCCTGTGGCGGCACGGCGGGCGGCGGCGAGGCCGCATTTCCGCCGCCACCGCCTCCCCGGACCGGGACCCGAATCTGCAGCGTGTTTACTCCTCTCACCAGTTGAAAATCCAACGAGTACTTGCCGTCGATGCCCGGTCCGCCAGCCCCTTCGGTCCAGACCTTGGGCTTACCGAACAGGTGCGCCGCCGAAGACGAGAGCTTGGGGAAATTGTTGTTGATACGCCACGTTCCGTCCGGCGTGTGCACCAGATTTGGCAGAAGCTGGCTCAGGTTATCGATTCCGGGCACCTGCACGTACCGCATGTCTCTGAAGAAGTCGCCCTCGCTGCGAACCAGGGCCGCCATGGTTTCTTCGTGGTTCAGGTGCATCAGGTATTCCACGTTGTATTTCGCGCACCAGTCGGCTTGCGTTCTGAAGAAAGTATTTTGAAAGATGCCGCTCCACACGTCCCAGTAGTCGGCTTTGGCCCGCGACGCCTCATCGGTTAGTTTGCCGGTGAAGAACATCGGGATGTAGGGCTGCAGATCGTAACCTTTCCGCTTCTGAAACTCTTCCAGCAGCTTGGGCGTCCAGGGCATGCCGCTGATGGAATAATCCGGCTCATCGCTGAAGAAGCCCAAAACGGTCTTGCCGAACTCGCCGCCGATGGCCTGCCTGTAGGTTTCGTGCGTGATCTTGAGGAAGGCGCGCGTGGCATCGGCGTCCAGGTAGTCGATGAGCGTGTACAGGCCGTCTTTGGCGCGCGTGCCGTCCTCGCGATTGAAATTACGCGTCGGCGAGCTGACGTAAATGTGCCGTACGAAAACCACCTCCCACAAGTAACGGGGCTCGTTCGGGGTTGAGCCTTCGTTCGGCACGATCCACTTGAGCTGGCCGTTGGCGGGAACCGGAATCGGAACGATGCCTTGTACCTGTTGGTCGGGGGATGCCTTCACCGCGTAGATGGCGAGTGTGTCCGGCGGCGCCGGCATGGAGAGCGTCTGGCCGGGCGCGACGCGGACGTGGATATCGGCGACGATACCCTGCATGCCGAGTTGCGGGTATTGCTTGCTGATCTTGCCGCCGGCAAACCCGCTGGGGTAGTCGGATTCGTCCTGGAGCCACAGCTTCATCCCCCGCTTGGCCGCTTCCTGGACCACGAACTTCATCTGGTTCATGTGCTCCGGCGTGAGGTACAGCGGCTCGCCGCGTCCTGGCGAGACGTTCACCACAAAGATGCCATTGGCCGCGAGACGGTCGAGATCCTGGACGATCCGCGCCATCCTCTCCGTGGCGTCCGGGCCGTTCCAACTTGTAAACGGCTGGATGGCGCCATATTCGTGCGGCGGCGATTTGAAATTGGCGGCTGCCTCGCGCACCGATGGAACCGTGACCTGCTGCCAGGGCCGCTGAGCCAGCAGCGTCACGGAGAAAAACATGAGTACGCAAGATCTTGCTACTTGGGCCATTTGGGTCCTCCTGCCTGCATGATACATCCGCGATGATATGCGCTGGTTACGGGTCGGAATACGTATCCGTCGGCAATCCCGGCCGCCGATGTCCACGCATCGATTGCCACCTTTACCCATGTCGGCATCGGCACCGTCCGGACGCGGCCGTGCTTTCCAACCAGATCTATGATGCACCACCGCCCGTCGCGCTGTTGGACGTGGGGGACGGTGAGCGCAGCCACCTCCGAGCGCCGGAGCCCGCAGCCCAGAAGGACCGCCAGGATCGCGCGATCCCGGAGCCCCTTGGTCGTGGTGGCGTCCGGCGCGTTCAGGAGCGTCTGCGCCTGCCGCACCGTCAGCCAGTTCCCCAAGCGGACCCCCTTGGATGCGACACCCTTCACCCGCGTAATCCCATTGGCGAGTTCGGGCGCCAGCAGCCCGTTGTCGGCGGCTTCCACCGCCAGCTTGCGCACCGCCGTGATCCGCACATTGATGGAGACGGCGCCGAGCCCGCGGGCCTCCAGAGCAACTCGCCACGCGCACACCGTCGCGTTCGTGAATCCGGGCCGGGGTTCGTGCCCGTACCACTCGAAGAATTCGTCGAGCCCGAGATTGTACACTCGACGGGTAATCGGCGACGAGACGCTGTCGAGCACCAACCCCTTCCACCTTCGCCAGTCGGTAGGCTGCGGAACAACAATCAAATCAGTCATTTAGGTCCTCTTAATGGGCGATATCGGTAGCCATGTGGACATTACCTCGCGGTGGCGTGGACATCAAGCAAAACTGGGACGGGCAGTTGCTGGTTCAATGACAGCCGCAATCGTCGCAGCAAGCCTCACCCCGGAGCCCGTCGATGCCTTCCTTCGCTGTGATCGGCACCATGACCAATCCTGCAACCGGATCGGCCCACCACCAGCCCAACAACGCATTCAGGAGCAAGCTACCCAACAAAATCGCAGACACGTAGGCGCAAAAATCGGTCTGTCTGGAATCCGCTCTCAAGGCCCCACTCCCAATCTCGGCAGCAACCTGACGCTTCGCTCGCGCCGCAAGCATGGACAGCTACGTTTGGTGAATTCTCTTCGTTAATTAACGCCCCGGGGCGTGCGGATCCGGAAATGGCCACGAACAGGTACCCGGCGTTACCGGAAAAGTGCGGCATCATTCCGAAAAAATAGATTGACATTCGCCCGTTTTTGCATTATCTATGTGCAGGGTCAGTTTCGGCTTTGTTGGTCTGGTTATCATTAATAATAACCACGCGCCCCGCTTGGCTGGGGCTGGATGGCCGGTCTACTGTGATCAGTGTCGGGGGTGTGAGCGTCGCCTCTCCTTCTAACCCGCGATTATGGTCGATGAATAGCCAGAAAACCATCCGAAGGGAGCTGCTATGAACAAAATCTCGACGGTCAGCGTAGTTTTTCTCGCCGCACTGCTGCTCGCGGTCCCCGGCTTCGGCCAGATCGGCGGCGCCGGTTCAATCCAGGGCGTAGTTTCGGACCCTTCAGGGGCTGTTGTTCCCGGGGCATCGGTGACTGCGACCAATGTAGAAACCCAGGTTAAGACCACTCGCGAGACCAGCGGGGCGGGGTTGTATAACCTCTCGCCTCTACAGGCGGGGGAATACTCGGTGACCGTAAGCGCCGGCGGTTTCCAAACCGCCGTCCAGCAGCACATGGTCGTGGACGCTCTGGCGACCGTGGGCTTGAACTTCAGTTTGAAGATAGGCAGTTCGAGCGAACAGGTTACCGTGGTGGACACGCCGCCCCAATTGAACACGGTGGATGCCCGTGTAGGGGAAACCGTTCGGAAAGATCTCTACATGGCCCTGCCGCTGTTCATGGGCAACGCCCCCAGGGACCCCACCGCGTTTGCCAGCCTCCTCCCCGGCGCGAACTCCAGCACCGGGAACTACAGTTTCGCCGATGTCTTCAGTGCGCAGGGCAATTCGGGCGAGATGTTCGTGGAGGGAATGCCGATCACGAACCCGGCGGTCCAGGGCGAGGTACGCAACGTCTCGCTGGGCGTTTCGGCGGAAGCCATCGAGCAGTTCCAGTTGGAAACGGCAGGTTCGCCGGCGATGTATGGAGGTCAGGGCGCCGCCAACTTCGTCCTGAAATCGGGGACCAACAGCTTCCACGGCGCGGTATACGAGTACTTCCGCAACACGGTCCTGGACGCGCGCTCGTGGTTCGCCAACAGCCGGAGTGCCGAGCACCAGAACGAGTACGGCGAGAACGTGGGCGGCCCGATTCTCAAAAACCGCGCCTTCTTCTTCCATTCGTACGATGGGTTCCGGTACATCACCGGCAGCCAGGCCTTCTATACGCTGCCGCCGACGGGGGCGCGAACCGGCGATTTCAGCATGTTCCCCAGCACCCAACTCATTTACGATCCCACGTCGCAGAATTGCTCGGCGGGCCCATGCACCCGGACGGCTTTTCCGGGCATGCAGATTCCCGCCAACCGCATATCGCCGATCTCCAAATACCTGCAATCGAAGCTGCCGGACGTCACGGCGACGGGAGTGGCGAACAACTATTTCGGCGGGACCGCCTACGGGTTCAACAGTTACAGCGTCACCCAGAAGGTGGATTTCAACCTCAGCGACAAGCACCGGTTTTTCGGGCTTTACAGCCGCGGACATCGCAATCAGGCGACCGCGTACAGGGGCGGAACGCTGCCGATCCCCTACAACAGCGGGAGCAGCGCCCTGCTGGTGGACGAAGTAACCACCACGGCCCAGGCGCGGTACACGTATGTGGTTACGCCGACCGTTCTGAACCAGCTCAGCTACAACTTCGCCCGGTTCTTCCAGCCGCAGGGCGCCAACACGGCGGACGGCCAGTGGGCCAGCAAAGCCGGCATCCAGGGACTGCCGCCCGGAGGGGCTCAACTGGAATTCCCCAGCATCACGTTCAGCGGCAACAACTCGCCCACCGTCTGGAGCAAGACCCATCCGGTTTACGAGGTGGACCAGTCGTTCACTTTGCAGGACAACCTGCAGTGGACGAAGGGCAAGCACCTGCTCACGTTCGGCGTGCAGATCCAGTGGTCGCAGATCAACTACATGAATCACGCGCTCGTCACGGCGGCGGATTGGACGTTCAGCGCCGCCCAGACGGGCGGGTTTACCAACGGGACCATCAACGCCAGCACGGGCAACGGCTACGCGTCGTTCCTGCTGGGGGCGGTGAGTTCCGCCAGCGTTGTGGAAGATTCCGTGGGGACCACGGGGGGCCGGTTCAAAGACTACTCCGGGTGGGTGCAGGACACCTACAGGATTGCCCCAAAGCTGACGTTGAACCTCGGACTGCGGTACGATCTCATGACGCCGTTCGTCGAAGTCCGGAATCGGGAATCGTTCTTCAACCCGAATCAGGCCAATCCGGCGGTGGGCGGCTTTAACGGCGCGCTGATGTTCTACGGCGACGGGACCAATAGCTGCCATTGCAGCACCAACATCGCCACTTTCCACAATGGGTTCCAGCCGCGCATCGGGTTAGCCTATAGCATCAACTCGAAGACCGTTTTCCGCGGCGGTTACGACATGACCTATTCGCACCGCGGCGCGGTGGGCGGCCGCGGCGGCGCCAGGCAGGGAACGGGGACTCTGGGCTACACTGCCAACCCGTCTTTTACCAGCCTGGCCAATTCCGTCCCGGCTTTCTACTGGGATGCCGGGGTACCGTCGTACATCAGAGCGCCGTTCTTCGATTCGACGCTGAACACGGGGTACAACACGACGACGCCGCAGGGCGGGGGTATCACCTACGGCGACCCGCAGATATCCGGGCACCCGCCCCGGTATCAGAACTGGAGCGTCGGCGTACAGCGGGTGATCGCCAACACGCTCACGGTGACGGCGAGCTACGTAGCGAGCAACGGTCACTACCTGGAAGGCGGCATGCGCAGCGCGTGGGGCGGCCAAATCAACCCGAAGTACATGAAACTCGGCAGCATTCTGTCGAATACGGTCAGCCCGACGGCCACCACATCCCTCAAGCAAGCGCAGGCGATGTTCCCTGAAATCCAGATGCCGTACGCCAACTACCAGGGTTCGCTCGCCCAGATGCTGAAGCAGTTCCCGCAGTACTCCGGGGTCACCGATCTGTGGCCGATGGTGGGCAACTCGAACTACAATTCGCTGCAAGTCACCGCGGTCAAAACCGTGTCGCACGGCTTGGTGTTCAACGTGAACTACACGTTCATGAAGGGGATCGACGACCTCGGCAGCCGGAGCTCCTGGTGGACCGAGAAGGCCCAGACGACCCTCTCGCCCCAGATTCTCAACGCCATGTGGGTTTACCAACTGCCGTTTGGAAAGGGCAAGAAGTTCGCCTCCGCCAACCCGGTATTATCCAGGGTGCTGGGCGGCTGGCAGCTTTCCGGGACCACGACGGCCCGCCAGGGTGGCGGATGGGGATCGGTGGCCGCGAACTGCACCGTCCCCAGCGCCGGCAGTTGCTACGCCGACCTGAACCCGAACTTCTCGGGCCCGATCTTCATCAACGGCAGCCCGTCGGACGCGAACCTTCGCGCGACGAACGCGCCGTCCTTCCTGGCTACGGGCGTGTTCCAGAACCCGGCTGCGTACACCTATGGTAATAGTCCGCGGACGCTGGTTTACAAGCTGCACAACGTGAACTCGTTCAACCAGAACGCGAGCTTGAAGCGCGATTTCAAGATTCGCGAGAAGATGACCCTGGCGTTCCAGATCGACGCGAGCAATGTGTACAACATGGTGATCTTCGGAAATCCGTCGAACAACATCAACTCCACCGCCTACGGCAAGGTCACCGGCGCGAACTCGCCTCGGGTGGTGCAGCTCAATGGCCGTCTTACGTTCTAGTGCCATGACCGCGAGAAAGTGTTCAATTGTGGGGCAGCTTGGCAAGCTGCGCGCCGGTTGGCAACCGGCGCTCCAGGCGGGTTACCAACCCGCCGCAGGCTGCCAGCCTGCCCCACATGAAGAGGAGAAGGTTTCCATGCCCAAAAGTCTGTTGAAAGCGAGCCCGGTGCCGCCTGCGCCGGACAGGCGCAGTTTTCTCAAAGAGACGCTCGCGGGAGCCGCGGCCGTTTTGGGGTTCCCGGCCATTATCCCGTCCTCGGCGCTCGGGGCCGATGGCGCCACCGCGCCCAGCGATCGCATCACCATGGGCTGCATCGGCGTGGGGCGACAGGGGACCGGCGATATGCGCGGCTTCCTGCAACACGACGACCTGCGCATCCTCGCCATCTGCGACGTGCAGGAATCGGCGCGGAAGGCCGCCAAAGCGCTGGTGGATGCGCGCAACGGCGACAAGTCGTGCGCCACCTACAACGATTTCCGCGAGTTGCTCGAGCGCAAGGATATCGACGCGTTGCTGATGGCTCCCGGCGAGCGCTGGACGCCATACATCGGCATCGCCGCGGCGCGGGCGGGCAAGCACATGTACTACGAGAAGCCCCTGGCGCTCACCGTGGAGCAGGCCAAAGCCGTGCGCGCGGCCGTCAAGCAGTCCGGCGTGGTGTTTCAGTTCGGCACGCAGCAGCGCTCCAGCCAATATTTCCGTTTCGCCTGCGAGCTGGTGCGCAACGGCAAGATCGGCCAGCTCCAGACGGTGGCCGTCGCGTCGTCGGGCGGCGGCGGCCGGCAAGCCCCGGAGCGTCCCGCCGATCCTCCTCCCGGCTTCGATTGGGACTTCTGGCTGGGACCCGCGCCATGGGTTCCTTATAGCGAGCTCCGCACGTCGGTAATCTGGCTGCGCATCTCCGATTACGGGCTGGGCAACCTGGGCGGCGGATGGGGCATTCACGACCTCGATATCGCCCAGTGGGTCAACAATTCCGACGACACCACGCCGATCAGCGTCGAGGGCACCGGCACGCTCTACGACGATATCCGCGACACCATCGCGACCTACGATATCGAGCATACCTACGCCAACGGAGTGAAGATCAAGTTCATGGACGGCGGCACCGCGCACCGGCAGTTCCCCCAGTTCGGACCGGGCAACAGCGACGTTCTGGTGGGCACGGAAGGCTGGATCTGGGTGAGCCGGCAGGGTATGAAGACCCAGCCGGAATCCCTCATGCGGACCATTATCGGGCCCAACGATAAGCACGTGGTCTATAGCGCCGACCACCGCACGAACTTTCTCGACGCCATTCGGAGCGGGCGGAAGACCGTGTGCCACATCGACGTCGCCGCGCACGACGAGATGATCGCGCAAATGGGCGATATCGCGGTGCGGCTCAAGCGCAAGCTTCGCTGGGATCCCGTGAAGGAAGAATTCATCGACGACGAGCAGGCCAACCGCAGGCTGTCCAAGCCCTCGCGCGCGCCCTGGCGGCTGGAGGTTCCGGATTCCTTTGCCAAGGCGTAGCACCGGGCGCCGGCCGTTGGGCCATAGCCGGAGTCTGTCGCCACCGCCTGGAAAGGCGTTCTTAACCACAGGAGACTTCATGCACCCATTCAGGTATCTGCTTTTGGCGGCGCTCGCCGCCGGCGTGCCGCTTGCCGCGCAGCAGCCGGGCTGGACGATCGTCGGGTGGCGCATCAGCGCCCAAGCCGGCAGCTTCCAAGCCACGTTCTTCGACGCCATCGACAAGACTTCGGCCGCCGGCGTGAAAGCCATCGAAGGATTTGCGGGCCAGAAGGTGAGCGCGGAAATTCCGCGCAACCTCGACGGGAATCTTACGGACGCCGATATCGCGGCGGTACGGCAGAAGCTCCGGTCATCCGGCACGGCGATGCCTACCTACTACGCGCCCGATTTTCCGGCGGATGAGGCCGCCGCGCGAAAGCTCCTCCAATTCGCCAAAACGCTGGGCGCCGAGACCATCGTGACCGATCTCCCCGCCAGCCAACTGCCGCTGGCGGATCAACTGGCCGGCCAGATCGGGATTAACGTGGCGTTGCGCGGCGGCGACCCGAAGAGCCGGATGCAGGCGCTGGAGGGCCGCGGGAAGCGCTTGGGCGTGTGCGCCGATACGGGGGCCTGGACGAAGGCCAACCTGCGGCCGGTAGACGCTTTGAAGGTGGTTAAGGACAGGGTGCTGACCGTGCGGATGGCTTTCGGAGCGGGAACCGCCGGCCTGAACGATTTCCTTTGGGAATTCTACCGGAGCGGCGTCAAGCCTTCGGCGCTGACCATCGAACTGCCCGCCGCGGCCGATCCGGCGCCCGCCATCAAACAATCCGCCGCCTTCCTGGAGAAAACCACGCTGGCGGTGCTGGGCGATTACATCGACCAGCTTTCGAAAAAGACGCCAATCCGCTTCCAGGTGAGCGACGCGGAGAGGCAGCAGATCGAAGCGGCCGTTCCCGCTACGGCGCCCGCCAAGCCGAAGAAGCCGCGCAAGCTCCTGGTGGTGGACATGCAGGCCGCTTACGGCGGGCATGGCTCGCTGCCATACGCCAACGTGGCCATACAGACCATGGCGAAGAAGACCGGGGCGTTCGAGGCGGTGTTCAACAATGACTTTGCCAACCTCCGCTGGGACCAACTGCGGCAATACGACGCTCTCTACCTGAACAACACCGTGGGGCCGATCTTCAACTCGCCGGAAGTGCGCGCAAGCATTCTCCGTTACGTTCGCGAGGGCGGCGGCTTGGGCGGGCACCACGGAACCGGGCGGGCATCGCTCGATTGGACGGAGTTTGGAGAGATGCTCGGCTCCTACTGCGGCGCGCACGCGGTTTCCGACGAAAAGGTGGTGCTCAAGGTGGACGATCCGGCCAGCCCGCTGAACGCGGGGTTCGCCGACAGGACCTTCCCATGGGTGGGCGAGTTCTTCCGCTACCCGTCGCCGCCGTATTCGCGCGAGAAGCTGCATGTGCTGCTGACCATCGACGCGGAAAAGACCAACATGAAGCAGTACACGTGCGCCGGCTGCAACCGGGAAGATAACGACTACGGCGTTAGTTGGATTCGCACGTACGACAAGGGCAGGGTGTTTTACACCGACCTGGGGCACAACAAGAGCGATTTCTGGTCGCCGCCGGTGGTGGCGCATGTTTTGGCCGGCATTCAGTATATTCTGGGCGATCTCGACGCCGATAGCACGCCGAGCGCCAGGCTCGCCCTTAAGAAGTGACAAGAAGTGACAAGAAGTGACGGGCGGGCGTTGAGAACTGAGGAGCACTGAAATGAACAAGAGCGCAATCGGTTTGGTCCTCTCCGCGGCAATCACGCTGGGGCTGTCGGCCCAGGTCTCGCCAAAAGCCGTTCGGACGGCGGACGAGATGGAGCCGCTGCTCAAGAGCCTGGCGACCTACGAATTCGGCCAGAGCCGCGAGGCGCAGGCGCAATTTACGCAATTTGTTCAGGACTCGCTGGCGTCCCCCGCGATGCTCAAGCTGGTCGAGGCCAGGCTGCTGGCCTTCGTGCAGTCGAATGCCACCCTCGGGGGCAAGCAATTTGCGCTGCGCGAGCTCGGGCTTGTCGGAACGGATGCTTCGATCCCGGTCCTGACGCCGATGCTGCTCCAGCCGGCCACCTCCGATATGGCGCGGTTTGCGCTGGCCCGCATACCGGGCCCCGCGGTGGACCAGGTGTTGCGCGACAGCCTGGCCAAAGCTTCCGGAAAGGTCAAGATCGGCATCATCGGCTCGTTGGGGCAGCGGCGCGATGTCAAGGCGGTTCCTGCCTTGACCGCGCTGTCCTCGTCCGATGACCCGGCAACCGCGGAGGCGGCCATGGCTGCGCTGGCGGAAATCGGCGACCGTGCCTCCCTCAATGCCTTGAGCGCCGCGCACGCCAAAGCGTCGGGCGCCTCGGCGCGCCGCGTGTCGGAGGCTTACCTGGAATGCGCCGACCG
>Ga0208587_1001436_pt1 | contig 12635 bp, 14 predicted proteins | sample NGESurdeep092012_7_FD_184472 | JGI IMG/M metagenome (GOLD analysis project Ga0208587, IMG submission 184472) | Arctic peat soil microbial communities from Barrow, Alaska - NGEE Surface sample 210 deep-092012 (SPAdes) | ecosystem: Environmental > Terrestrial > Soil > Wetlands > Peat ...
GCTGATTCGAGCAAAAGGCAATCGCTGCCGGATTATCATTCCGGCGCAACCGGAATGCCCGGCCGCTCCATTGAGGGATTTTGCCTCCGGCGCTTACAGACTGGGTCGCCAGCGATTCCACGTTAGCGGGGATTGCGCGAAACTCGCTTCCGATCTCGTATGTCAAGGACAACGCCAGCTGTCGATGGCTGTCAGGATCCGCGTTTAGACGGCGCGAGTTGGAAGCCCGCCCGTTGGGCGACCATCGGCGGCGGATATTACTGGGAGCACTGGGATCGAAAATTCCGCGACGTGAACGTCACCAACGAGAATACGCTAAAGGCGTTCATCGATCTCACGCCGAACGAAATTGCTCACGGGCGGGTCAGCTACCTCTACGGCGAGCGGCGTTACGGAACCTACGACACGGCGCTGTTCGTCCTCAATCCGGGGCTGTTTGCGGACCAGTTTGCAACGAACTTGCGGCGCTTTGACGTTGCAAACCGCAACCGGCAAAAGGTCGACGCGCAATTGGACTTCGCTGTAAACTCGTTTCTCACCATCACTCCCAACGCCGGACTGCGGTGGGACGATTACCCCGATCAGGTGTTCAATATGCAGGGCGTATCAAGCGATCATAGCTGGAACGCCGGACTCGAACTCGGCGCTGCGGTCGGTCCCCAACTGAAGCTCATGGCGGCCTACAATTACGAGGACAGACGTCTCGGCATGGCGGGCGGCAACGGCAACAGTGGCGACGTCCTCGATCCCGCCTTCAACTGTCCCGCGGATCTCACCAACACCGCCAACCCTCCCGACTGCACCTGGCGGAGCAACACCGAGCAGCGCTATCACACGTTCTTGCTTGCCTCGGATTGGAAGGTGGTCCCGGACAAGTTCGATCTCAGGCTGGAAGGCCTGTACACCAAGGCAAGTGAGTCAAACAAGCTTACTCCTTGCGTTGCGACTGGCGCGGACGCCTGCAACGGCTTTGGGACGAACCCGTTTCCGGAAGCGCACGCCAACTTGATGCGGTTCAATGCCGTCGGCAAATATTACGTGGACCCGGATCTCGTTCAGCGGCTGGGTTTGACGGGCGCTGTCACCGTCAAGATGCGCTACACTTGGGAACGGAATCGCGTCGACAACTATGCTATCAACGACATGACGCCGTATGTGGCGACCCCGGACGGTCAGCTCGAGGGCGGCAACCGGGCGCTCTTCATGGCGGCGACCAATCCGAACTATACGGCCCAGACCGTCGCGCTCTCTGTCGCGCTACACTGGTAGCCGGCATGTCCGCCAGTCCGAACGAAACGTCAGAGCTAGGGCACTAGGAGCGAAAAATGAACCGTGCATTCGTTCTTGCGACCGCGGCTATCGCAGCCGTTTCTCTCACGGGCGCGGTAAACGCGAAGGGCAAAATCGTAAAGGCCCCCGAAGTGGTGGCAATTGCCCCTGTGGAGGTGGCGCAGGATTGCAGCAGATTCTACGACGTTTACCGTCCCCATGGTTTCACTTGGGGCGTGGGACCGGGTTCAAGCCTGGGGTTCGGAACTTTCGAAGGCGCGCTTCCGCGATATCCGATCAACGAGTTTCCCAATTGGTACGGCCATTGTTTAAATTCGGGCCACTACAGCGCCGCTGGCTCTGCCCCTGATTAGATCCAGGTTCCGCTGTTCCTGCCGGCCGTAAAGGCGGCACAGTCGCCACACGAAGCGCCTGATATATCGACCGTCTGGTAGCCCCCAGATTTAGTGCTAGAGCGCAGCGGTTTTTGTATGGAGAAGCTGACGGAGAAATCCGGTGAACGAGAACGTTGACGTATACGTCTGCGAACCGGAGGTGGGCATCAACCGGCAACTGGAGGCCATCTTTATTCAGTTCAACGTGATGGACCGCGAAACTCACGAGGGCACCGGAAGATCACATACGGTCCTGATGTCCACGCCGGACGCCATGCAGCTTTTGCAGACGTTGCTGTACGTTCAGAAGAAGTTTTCACTTCCTGACGGAAGGGACGAACCGGCAATGATCGAGATTCCTCAGAAAAAGAATTGATAACTGTGTTGCCCTCATGATCGGGCCAAGCGAATCCTGCGGAAGATCGCCCGCATTGAGCGAGTCGCGGACCTATGCTCCCTTGTCGAAGCGCACACTGCTATCCCAGCTTTGGGCAGCTCCGTCTGTTGCATTCGTCCAAAAGCTCCGGACTATCCCAAATGACGGAGCCGTCTTCCGCAAGGATGAACGGATTACCGAGCCAGGGATCAAGTCCCAACCGGCAGACTTCTTCGATGGCGGCTTCGTTGTTGGGGTGACGGTCACAACGCAGTAGAGCGACGGAGTAGGTTTCGTCGGACTGCTGCAAGATCGGGCCATCGGCATGCACGAGGATCACTGGACCGAAATCCGGACGCTGTTGCGAGAGTCGTGTGATCTCTTGGCAGGCGAGCTCAACAGCTCTTGAAATGGGCCTGACTTCTCGCTCCCAATTTTGGAAGCCGCCCCGATTTATTCCAAGCTTCTCCGCAGCCTCAAACTGATTGAATCCATGTTTTTTCCGCCACTTTTTTAGATCCCACGAGTCCAACTCGCCACCTTTTATCAGATAAGACGCATTGAATAGGCTTGCCTAAAGCAATTCCTAGAATTGCTCAACGTAACTCCAACTTTGCTGACTATTCTGCTTACCTCGCAGCCCTAACCTTTCCTGCGCAGCTTTTCGCATTCTTCCATCAGCTGGGGTCCGCTCCAGATGGTGTGGTTGGTTTCATCAAGTATCAGCGGATTAAAAAAGTTCGAGCTGGTTCTCAGTTCGAAGACCCCGAGAAAGGCAGCATTGTTGTCGGGGTATCGCCTGCAGAATAGAGTCGGCAGCCGATCCACGCTATTTAGCGTCGGCCATAGCGGAGCGCTCGCGTAGACGAGGGCAACGGGCCCGAACTCGGGACGTTGCTTCCAATGTCGCAAGAGCCGCCGGGAAGCCAACTCGACCGCGACCGGAACGGACGTGATCTCATATTCCCAGTTTTGAATGGTAGGTCTGGTGACCCCGAATTGATTCGCCGCCTGCTCCTGCGTGTAACCCAGGAGTTTGCGCCATTTTTTCAGCTCAAGCCCGTTCATGGCGGCCTCCAGATCGACAAAAACCAATAGCAATCGGCTGTTGCACCGCAACAGTTTTACCGAATTCTGGATCTTGAGGAACCCCCTTCAGGTGCCTTGGCCACAGCCGCCTTGTCGAGGACAGGACACGTGTTTTTGCCCAACTATGAGCGTTGGGCGCGCTACTTATCGCCCCCGCAATTCAAGCCTTGTGGAGGAGGGCCGCGACCAGAGCCTGCGAGTGTTGCGCAATGGCGCGGGAAGCCCGGGCGATCGCGCATTGTCGCATGTAGCGGTCTGTCTGGTGGCCCAAATCTTTGATCGGATTCGAAGTACCCGACCCGCCCGTCCCCCCGACGATTTCTTGTGGCGTGGATGCAACACTAGCCGACAAAACTTCGCGGGAAAGTCAAAAATGCTCAATCCTTATGCAGATGCCCACGTTTGTCGCTTCACGATTCTGCTATTTTTCAGCAAGGTTGTTTCCGGAAAGAGTTTCCAGCAGTCGCTAAGTTCCTTGCCCTTCGTGGCGCTCGGCAATGAGGCTGAAATTCAACGGTGATGGGGATTGTCATGAAGAAAATAGTTTTGGTCGCATCGGTGCTTGCGATGACTGCGGGTTCCGCTTTCGCGGCGGATATGCCGGTGAAAGCTGTGAAGGCGCCGCCGCCGGCAGCGTTCGATCCGTGGGATGTCGCCTTCGGCAGCGCGATTATGAACGACTACATCTTCCGCGGCGTTACCCAGTCCAATCATAAGCCGTCGGTCGCCGCCTATTTCGAGCCGCGCTACAACATCAACAAGGATGTGCAGCTGTACGTCGGCCTCTCGGGTGAGAGCATCTCGTTCCCGAACCGCGCCGCGGCTGAAATCGATATCTACGGCGGCATCCGTCCGACCGTCGGCATGTTCGCCTTCGACTTCGGCCTTTGGGGTTACCTCTATCCGGGTGGCACGTGCTTCAATGCATTTGCGTTCCCCGGTTCGGGCATCCCCGGTTCAGAAGCTGGTTGTGTAGCCAATGCCGACGCTATCACCGGCGGACTTCCGATCAACGGCAACTTTGCCAAGAGAAGCATGAGCTTCTATGAGGGCTATGCCAAGGTCAACGTGACCCTGAATGACCAGTTCCAGGTCGGCGCCAACGAATACTACTCCCCGAATCTCATGAACCTCGGTGCCTGGGGCGATTACGCTTCGATCACCGGCAAGTGGACTGCGCCCAGCACGACGTTCGGCAGCAGCGGCGTCGGCATGTACATTTCCGGCGAGTTCGGCCGCCAGTGGATTGGGACATCTGACCGGTTCTTTGGCACTCAGATCGTCGGGCAAATTTACCAGAATGGTATCCCTGAGCCCAGCTACAACACCTGGAATATCGGCGTTGGCTTTACCTACAAGGTGTTCACGCTGGACCTGCGTTACTCCGACACCAATCTCTCCAAGGGCGCGTGTAACGCATTCACCAGTGACTTCACTGCGACCCAGTTTAGCCCGGCCAACGTGTCCCTCATCAACCCAGGTGGATTTGGTTCCAACTGGTGTGGTGCGACCGGCATCGTCAAGCTCTCGGCTGACCTGACGGCAGTGACCAACCTGAAGTAAGCCATTCTACCGAGACTAAAGGGGGCGGCAGAGCAATCTGCCGCCCCTTTTGTTTGTGGTGAGCTGAATGAGACGGGATTGGCTGCAGACGGCGACCGCTGCGATCCGCCGCAACGATCACCGCAATACTCTGGCGGGAGCCGTTGCGGGCGTAGGCGCCGCGATCGCCATCGAGTGGTTCCAGCTCGCATCGCGCTTCCCGCTGGTCATCATTCCCTTTGCCACTTCCATCGTGTTGGTCATCGGATCGCCGGAAGTGGAGCCGGCGCAACCGCGCGCGCTGATCGGCGGGCATGTGGTGGCGACCCCGGTCGGGCTGGTGATGCTTCGGCTCACCGGACCGCACGCCTGGACGGCAGCCACCGCCGTCGGAGTGGCCACTCTGGCGATGTATGTCACCGGAACGTTTCATCCGCCGGCAGGGATCAATCCCCTCCTGGTGGTCTCCAATAACCTTCCATGGTCGTTTCTGTTCGTGCCGGTGCTTGCCGGCGCGCTGCTACTGACCGCATTCGCTTTGGTCTGGCACCGACGGATCCGCCGCCGGCCCTGGCCGCAGCGCTGGCTGTAGGGCCCGCCATAGCGCCGGTTTCAGGCGCGGCAACGTGTTATACCCAATCTCAGAAATTGTGACTCTTTGACGATTCCCAAATCGGCCGAGCTCTGATTCATATGTGGCGAACGATGGAGGAATAACCTCCGTCAGTGATTTCAGTGCCTTGCACTGTCAAACCCCCGCTAAGGCGCACATTGACGCGCAAAGGGTATTTCCCGCGCTGTCAAACCTGATCGTTCAACGTGACGATGGCCGATGCCAGATCGGCGAGCGCCGTGACGCGCAAGCCACCGACGAATCGCTCGCCGATTTTCATGAACGCCTGAAGGCCGAGCGCCTGAAGGCCGAGAACGTCGACGACATCACTTTCCAGACCGTCGAGCTAATGGTGCTGATGCGGCTCCAGGGCGCGAGCATCCGCTCGATGGCCGAATGAACGGCATCCCCACCATCGCGAAAGAAGAACCCCGACGCGCCTGCTCGGCGACAAACGTCGGGGTTCGATCTTTCCAACAACTGCAAGTAAGCGCGAATCATACCCGGCACCTGATCCGACTGAGCATGACGCGCCCTTGTATTTGTACGACGCCTTGGCCACGGCGGCAAGTGTGGCAGAAGACTCCCGCCGGCACCTGCACCAGTAATGGTGATCCCGACGGCCCTCGCGCCTTGTTCGGCAGAAGAGGGACATACGCGCGCGGAACCAGAGCAGTCCGCACATGCCCACCACGCCGGCGTAAGCATCCCGGTGATGAGGCATAACCTGGGGCATAGCCCCTATATCCCGGCCGGGGCCGGTGTCACGCAAGACATCAGCACGGTCAAACGCCCGGTAAGTTCCGGGTAGGGTAGCGGCCTGGCCCTCCGGAAAAGGGCGGCGCGGTAATGCGTGGAGTGGCAGCGAGCATCTACAAGACGCACGGCACAATCCCCGCCGGCGTCGTGCCTACACCGGGAGCAAGAGACTGCTCTCAAGGGTAGGGTAGGAAAGACGGGACGGGACGCCTATGGACGAACGAGAACCGAAGATCGTCTTCCTGTCTGTGATGCTCATTGTCCCCCGTATGGCCAAAAAATTGAATCTATAAGAAAGTCGGGTAATTATCTCATCCCAGCGTAGCCTCACCGCGTGTCGTCCGCTAGGTTGTAAAACGACAATTGCGATGGCCGGTCGACGACAATTAGGGTGGCCGGTTTGGCGGTCGCCTCTGAAGCGCTGCGAAGGTGCAATGCGTTGAGCATCGACGCAAGATCTAATTGTCGCGGGGGCGTCGATTGGGCTTCTTGTCGGCGGGTTTCGGGGTGGTGGTTGTCGCACCGGTCTGGTCCGACATTCGGGTGATGGCGGCTTTGCGTCGATAGCTGTCGGTGTTCATTTCCAGGATGACGGCGTGGTGCACGAGGCGGTCGATGGCGGCGACGGTCATCGCCTTGTCGGGGAAGATCTCATCCCAGCTGCCGAATGGTTGATTGGCCGTGATGAGCAGACTGCGGCGCTCGTAGCGAGCGGAGATCAGCTCGAACAGCACGCTGGTCTCGGCCTGGTCCTTGCGGACATAGGAGAGGTCGTCGAGGATCAGCAAATCATACTTGTCGAGCTTGTCCATGACGCTGGCGAGTGTGAGATCGCGGCGCGCGGCCTGCAGCCGTTGCACCATGTCGGTGGTGCGGGTGAACAGGACGCGATAGCCGTTCTCGATCAGGGTCTGGCCGAGGGCTGCGGCGAGATGCGACTTGCCGACACCAGGCGGGCCGAACGCCAACAGGTTGGCACCTTTGTCGAGCCAGGAGCCGCCGGCCGCCAGCGCGGTGATCTGGCTCTTGTTGATCATCGGGACGGAGGCGAAGTCGAAGGTGGCGAAGCTCTTGCCCGCCGGCAGATGGGCATCCTGCAAGTGACGCTGGATGCGCCGCTGATAGCGCTCGGCAAGCTCGTGCTCGAGCAGGGTTGCGAGATAGCGGGCGGCCGGCCACCCCTCGCGGTCGGACCGCTCGGCGAAGTCGGCCCACAACTGACCGATGGTCGGCAGATGCAGCGTGGTCAGCAGCATCGGCAGGCGGGCGAGATCGACGGTGATCTGTGCGGAGGGCTTGTCTGGCGTCAGCATGGCAGCACCTCGCCGCGAGTGGCCGGCAGCAGCACGTCGTAGACCAGCGCCGTCGGCATCGTGACGGCCACCATGGGGAACCCCGCGACGCCGTGGATGCTCTCGGCATCACGGATGAACACGGCGCGCAGCACGTCGGGATCCGGCAGATGGCCGGCGTCGAGCGCGATCTCGATCTGCTCGGCGAGCTCGGCTTCGTGGCCGCTGCAATAGGCGATGTCGAGGAGCGCCACCATGGTCTTGCAGGCGCGCTCGATCGGCCCGCGTTCGGCCAGCATCTCCCAGGCACGACGGAATGCCGGCCGTGGGAACAGCGCGTCGCGCCAGACCAGGTTGCGCAGCGCCTGGGGCTTGCGCCGCAGGCTCGGCAGCACATGCCGATAGTCGGCGACGTGTCCGCGCTGGGCACCGCTCGGCACCCGCCCGCGCGGCAGGGTGAGCACCTGGGTCGAGCCGAGGAAGCAGTCGAGCCGATCGTCGTAGAGATGCACCTTGAGGCGATGGCCGATCAGCCGCGACGGCACGGTGTAGAAGATCTTGCGCAGGCTGAACATGCTCGACGTGGTGACGATCACCGTGGCTTCGCTGAAGTCGGTGGTGCGTCGTGGCGGCAACGGCAGGAGCGCCGCACGGTCGGCCGCAAAGGCCCGCTCGCGTGCGGCGTTGCGTTCGCCCACGAGGTCGTCGGCAAAGGCCTGATAGGCCCCTCGCGTGTCGAAGTCGCGACTGCCGCGCAGCGTCAGAGCCTGGTCGAGCGCCCTCTTGAGATGGCGATGCGGGCTCTCGATGGAGCCGTTCTCGTGGCTCACACCGCGATTGTTGCGGGTCGCCGTCATGCCGTAATGACCGCACAGCTCACTGTAGGCGCGTGTGAAGTCATCCTGCTCGCAGAGGTTCTTGAACGCCGCCGAGAGGCTGTCGGTGCGATGCTCACGCGGCGCACCGCCGATGAGCCAGAGTGCGTTCTGCAGCCCTTCGGCGAGCGCCGAAAAGCTCTCCCCGCCCTCGACGACGCTCGCGTATTCCCACTGCGAGTGGGCGAGCGCGAAGTGGTAGAACCGATGCGGGAAGGCAAGACCCGCCATCGTGACGCACAGCTCGCCCGCATCGGTGAAGTCCGACAGGCCCTGCGCGCCGGGCGGATGCTCCTGGCGGAAGACGACGTCACGGTCGGGGCCGGCGAGCGCGCTCCAGCGCCGCATATGGCGCTGCAAGGTCCGCAGCTGGCTATCGGGGAAGCGTCCGGGATGCCGACGCTGCAGCTCGCGCAGGATGGTGATGGCCTGCAGCGACGGCATCGACCGCACCAGCGGCACGATCTCGGCTTCCCAGATTCCCTCGAACGGGTTGGCGCGCGTCCGATACACCCGCGGCTTCTTGCGTTGTGACGGCAGGGTCGGATCGCGGTCGATGCGGCGCCCCGAGCGCTCGCTGATCCCGGCCTTGGCGGCGGCGGTCAATTGCAGATGGCTTCGACGATGGTCCATGTACGTTCTCACCTGTTGGTCGTTGAGATGGCTGCCTGGCACCGACGGCTCTTTCTTTTGAGGAAAGAACCGCTTGCACCACCTCAGAAACGACCGCCAGTGGCGTCCTGGGACCCACAAAACGGCGCCGCCAGCGGGGCCGGAGCCGGTCGGGCTACGCCCTCCCGCCGTCCGGCCCCACCGGCCAAGCTAGTTGTCGTCAACCGGCCAAGTTAATTGTCGCCGCACAGGTTAGGTCGGTTGGTCGGTTGAAGGCCCGGTCCTATTGAGCAACTACAAACCGACCACTAAACCGACCTTTAGGAGATCGGTTTAGTCACCTCCTCCTCGCTCGGCACCTCCTCAGTCGGTGTTTTTCCAATCGGCTTGAAATAGCCGCGAACCTGCTTCCCACCGATGGTGATCTTGTTTCCACCACCATCGCGCCGCCATCCAAGCTTCTTCATCACATCCGCCAACCGCATAGCGTGGCTCCGGTTCTGTTGGCCTTCGGGGATTTTCAACACGTGCTCCATCAAGTCTGAAGTCGCGACACGTTCCTGATTATCAACCACATGAATGATCGTCGTTCCCCAAACTTTGTGCCCAATGGCGGCGATTAAATCTTCCCACGGGTCTTTAGCGCGCCGCTCTTCCTGCGCCTCAGCGGCAGCGGGCCACAGTGCCTCATCGAGCGTAACGCTCTCACCATCGCGTTCATATTTCGCGGCTTCGCCAAGAAGCTGTAAGCGATCTTTAGTCAATTTCTCGATATCGATCCGATCGACGGTCAGCGGCCAGAAGCGGCGGTTACCAGTCTGGGATTGGAGATACTCGTCATCATTCGTCGTACCCCACTCAATCGACCGCCGGGGTCGGTCTTCAGGCACGCGTCCATAGGCGGGGCGGGCGCGGTCAACTTGTCGGGACGCGAATGCCTTGACGTGTTGGACATCAGCCTTCCGCATGCCCGAAAGGTCGGCAATCTCATGCATCCACTTGCCTGCCAGTTGTTCTTGGACTTCTCGGTCGCGCAGGCCAAGAATGCTCTGGTCAGAAAAGAATTGATCACCCGCGAGCACGCGGATCGCGGTGCTCTTATTCATTCCTTCGGGTGACTCAAGGACTGTAATGTTATCGAACTTAACTCCGGGGACGCGTGCTCGACGCGCCGCCGCAATTAACACTTTGCGCCCGATAGCACAGTTTAGCTCTGTGGCTTCGCAGCCCAAGTAGTCAACGACCCAAGTGTCGAGCCGATTAACGCCATCCCATTTACCTTCCGCCTCGGTCAGCATGTCGAGTATCGGATCGAAGCAATTCTCATAGGCCAGCGACTTAACTGCATCGAGGATGTTCTTGTCCTCCGGATCGAAGCAATATCGCTCACTAAATAAAAGGCGCAGGCGGAGCAACGCCGCGTTGGTCAATTCTCCGATTAACGGCTTCACTTCATGGGTAACTTCATCGCCCTTGAAGCCGATGATCGTGACATCGCGGAAGAGATCGTGACGGCACTCGATCCCCATCGCTACAAGCCCCAGCCGCACATTGTGAAAGCTCGCAATCGGGAAGCCGCCTTTGCCGCGCCGCTCCCGCCAAGGCAACATCCCCGCAACATGCTTCCCCGGTCCCCGCCATCCCGGCGACGCCTCATCGGCCATGTGAAAGAGAGTGCCAGCGCCAATTTCGGTCGGTGGCGACGAAGGGTAATGTGTCCACCTTTCGGTCGTGGTGCTATCAGGGTCTAAATTGTACTTCTTACTTTTCTTCGACCACGCGTCGAACGCCGCGAAGCCCGCATCACTGCCGCCCGTAGCGCGCCAAGTCGCCAAGCCGATGTTATTCCATTGCTCCCACCCCAGGTCGTTGTTCGGGATCACTGCGAGCGCCATGGCGACTAACGTTGGGTCGGCCTGTGGCTGTGGCTCGGCACTGGCAACTCGTGCGTCGCCTTTATCAATGACCAGATCGAGCAGCCACTGCGGCGCATCAGCAATGTCAGCCTCATTCAGCCACTCATAACTCCCGACCCCCGGCTTAACGGACGGCGGCGCAACGACCATGCCGCCTTCGCCGCGCACGTCTACCCCCGGCGCGAGTTCGCTGGCGCTGTTCTTAATCTTCACGCCATCCGGAAACCGGAAATAATAATGGATGCTGCCACTGGGGCTGCACGCCCTGCGCGTTTCCGGCAACGGTTCGTGGGCGTCGATTAAGGCTTGCAGATTTGTGATGCCGTCAACGTTATGGCCTTCCTTGGTATCGGCTTCGACAACGAAGAACCCATTTTCAGTTCCGGTCGGGATGCCAACGTTAGCATCTGGCCACTTCTTAAAATCGCGGCAGATTTGGGCCGGGTCACTAGTCGCACCCCAGTTCACGCCGTTGCTGAATTTCGCCGACTTGTGGGATTTCTTTTTCCCGATAGGGGCAGGGAAAACGATGAAGTCAAGTTCGGTGGCATAGCGTAGCGCAGCGTCGAGGCACGACAGGGATTGTGTTGTAGCGCCGCCATCATTCTGTTGCTCGAAGAGTTGGTCCTTGAAGCCGCTCATGACTGCACCCTCCGCTTCCACACCGTGGACACGCGCTCCGTGCGCAGCTTTACGAAGTCTGGCGGAGGCGTCTTCATCCGCTTCCAGCGCCGCCCGTAGGGCACTGCGGGCACAAAGCCCTCAGAACTCTCTGTGGAATAGGTCGCGGTGAACTCAGTTAAGCCATCACACCACACGTGCAGCGTGGGGAGGGCGGGCTTCTCGGGGAAGCGCAGCTCGGTATTGTCTTCGCCGAAGTGCATCCAGTATTCGGTGACAAGGTACTTTCCTTTTTCCTCGAAATCAGCTTTAACGAGGTCGCGGCTAAAACCCGCAGAACAATTAGGAGCCTCTACGGGAACTGAAGCGCCCGTAGGGGCTTTTTTCTTTCTGATCTCAATCATTGCATGACCCCTCATCATTTCACTTTGAAGAGAGAGGGCGGCCAAACAATAAAAGGCCGCCTCAAGCTCTCGCTTAGGGCGACCTCTGCTTCAGAAGAGATCAGGTAGTTTCATCTTTTAGCGGCTGACGATGCCGTCATCTTCCCGTTGCCTGATTGACCGCTATCTGAAGCCTAGGGTCGGCAACCTAGATGAGTATCTTGAGAGCTAACGCCAGTTTTCTGGGCGACAAAAGCCTCTTTCAAGAATTTTTTGCGGTCACTTCGCGCGCCAACAACACACACACACGAATCATTTTCGTCCCTTGGGCAACCGCTCCTCCGCCTCGCCCATCCAAACTGTCGAGGGTCGATCAAGCACCTTGATGAAGGAAGGGCGGCGCATTTCGTCGGGAAGTTGAAACCAGCGGCGCTCGCCGGGCGGTCTATTCGAAACGAAACGTCCATCCTCGTCGAGCGCATCAAAGGTGGCCGTATACTCGTGTGTCTCAGTAACCCAAATGTGCAATGACGGTCGTTTGTCGCGAGGAGCATCGTAGCGGTGCTCGGTGTTGCAGCCCCTCCAGCCCTGCTCAACAGTGATCCACCATTCGGACAGGAGCTTTTCTTCTGCCGGGCCCTTGGCCATGATCACGATGTCACCTTCGAGCGGCCCGCTTTCGCACGATGACGGCGGACGGGCTTGCCATCCTTGCGCTGACCGGGCTTCGGCTTCGTTGCTTGATATTTTTCGGCCGCAGCAGCGCGCTCTGCCTGAGCAGCATCGTTAGCGCGATCACTAGCGTCCGGTTAATTATCGAATAGCGTCAACTGGTTAACAGATGACGAGAGCGGGAAATCTTCTTTGGTGTCTAGAAAGGCCCGGATAAGCGG
>Ga0208587_1001438_pt1 | contig 12631 bp, 10 predicted proteins | sample NGESurdeep092012_7_FD_184472 | JGI IMG/M metagenome (GOLD analysis project Ga0208587, IMG submission 184472) | Arctic peat soil microbial communities from Barrow, Alaska - NGEE Surface sample 210 deep-092012 (SPAdes) | ecosystem: Environmental > Terrestrial > Soil > Wetlands > Peat ...
GCGCTCGACGCGCTGCGCAGCGTCTTCCCAGCGGGAACCCTGTCCGGCGCCCCGAAGGTCCGCGCGATGCAGCTCATCGCCGCCGCCGAGCGGGAGCGGCGGGGCCTCTACGGCGGGGCGATCGGCTACCTGGGCTACGACGGCAACCTGGACACCGCGATCGCCATCCGGAGCGCCGTGCTCAAGGACGGGGTGGCGCACCTCCACGCCGGTGCCGGGATCGTGGCAGGGAGCGTGCCGGAGCGCGAGTTCGAGGAGACCGAGCACAAGGCGGCTGCGCTCCGCCGCGCGCTCGAGCTCGCGGCCGGCGCGGGACGGGGAACGGCCGCGCCCGGTGCGGCTGGGGCCAACCCGGCCGGCGCCGCCACGGCGGGCGTTCCCGACCGGGCCGGCCCTCCCGATCCGGCCGGCGCCGCCACGGTGGGGGGCTCGTAGTGATCCTCGTCATCGACAACTACGACAGCTTCACCTACAACCTGGTCCAGGCGCTCCAGGTCGCGGGCGCGGCCGTCCGCGTCGTGCGCAACGACGCGATCGACGCGGAAGGACTCGCCGCCCTCGCGGACGATCCGGACGCGGACCTCCGTGGGATCGTGATCTCGCCCGGGCCGTCGGACCCGGCCCACGCCGGCATCTCGGTCCCGGCGGTCCGCTTCGCCGCGGAGCGCCGCATCCCGCTCCTGGGCGTCTGCCTGGGCATGCAGTCGATGGCCGCCGCGTTCGGCGCGTCGATCGTGCGTGCACCGACTCTCGTGCACGGCGAGGCCTCCGCGGTGGAGCACGACGGCGCCGGCCTGCTCGCGGGGATGCCCGTGGCGTTCCACGCGGCCCGGTACCACTCGCTGTGCGTGGACGCGCCCACGCTGCCGGCAGAGCTGTTCGTGACGGCCCGGAGCACCGACGACGACGTGGTGATGGGCCTCCGGCATGCGACGCTGCCGATGGAGGGCGTGCAGTTCCACCCGGAGTCCGTGCTCACGCTCGACGGTCCGCACCTCCTCGCCAACTTCCTCCGGCTCGCCGGGGAGGGCGACGCGGGCGTCCTCGACGACGCTTCCGGGTCCTTCGCCACGAAGGGTCTCGGCGAGGCTCCGGCCGTGGGGTCGGTCTCATGAGCGACGCGGTCCGCGCGGCCCTGTCGACCGTGATCGAGGGAGGCACCCTGGACCGCGACCAGGCGCACCGCGCGATGGGCGCGGTGATGGACGGCGAGTCGACGCCGGCCCAGCTTGCCGCGCTGCTCGTGGCGCTCCGGATGCGGGGCGAGACCGTCGACGAGCTGGCCGGCTTCGCGAGCGCCATGCGCGAGCGCGTCGTGCCCGTGGTGGCGCCCGCAGGGGCGATGGACATCGTCGGGACCGGTGGCGACGGATCCGGCACGTTCAACATCTCCACGACCGCCGCGTTCATCGTCGCGGCGGCCGGCGTTCCGGTCGCGAAGCACGGCAACCGCGCGATCACGTCGCGGTCCGGATCCGCGGATGTCCTCGATGCGCTGCGCGTTCGGATCGACCACGATGCGGACTCCGCCGCGGCGGCGCTGCGAAGCGTGGGCTTCGCGTTCCTGTTCGCGCCCGGCTTCCACCCGGCCATGCGACACGCGGGCCCGACCCGGCGCGAGATCGGTGTCCGGACGGCGTTCAACCTCCTGGGCCCACTGACGAACCCAGCCGGCACGCGCCGTCAGCTCGTGGGCGTCGGGGACGCCGCCGCAGCACCGAAGCTCGCCGAAGTGCTGCGCCTCCTGGGCACCGAGCGATCGCTCGTCGTCCACGGGGCCGGCGTGGACGAGCTGCCCCTCGACGGCAGCGGCGTCATCCACGACGTCACGCCCGGCGGCGTCGAGCGTCGGGAGGTGGACGTGGCCGCACTCGGGCTGGCGCCGGCCGAGACCGCGCGGCTCGCCGGCGGCTCGCCCGCCGAGAACGCCGCGCTCGTGGACGCGGTCCTCGCCGGGACGGAGCGCGGGCCGCGACGCGACGTGGTCCTGCTCAACGCGGGAGCGGCGCTCATCGCCGCCGGGCGGGCGATGGACCTGGCTGGAGGAATCGCGCAGGCGAGGGATGTCCTCGATTCCGGCGCCGCCTCCCGGCTGGTGGCGCGGCTGCGCGCGGAGCGGCTGGCGTCGGAAGCGATGACGGTCGCCCGAGCGGCGGCGGAGGTTCGAGCATGACGCGGACGGTCCCGGCCACGTCCCGCCCGCGCGCCGCCCGAGGCGGGATTCTCGCGGAGATCGCCGCCCGCCGCGCTCACGATGTCGCCGCGGAGCTCGGCGATGCGACGTACACGGCACTTGCTCGCGCGGCCGCGTCGGCGCCCGCCCCGCGGCCGATCGCCGAGCGTCTCGCCGCACCGGGCCTCCATCTCATTGCCGAGGTCAAGCGTTCCTCGCCGTCGGCGGGCGCGATCGCCCCTGCGGATGACGTGGTCGGCCGGGCCCGCGCGTACGCGGCCGGCGGTGCGGCGGCGATCTCCGTCCTGTGCGAGCCCCACTCGTTCGGTGGGTCCGTGGCGGACCTCCGGGCCGTGCGCGCCGCGGTCGCCGTCCCGGTCCTCGCGAAGGACTTCGTGGTCGACGCCCGCCAGCTCCCGGTCCTGCGGGCGGCCGGCGCCGACCTCGTGCTCCTGCTCGCCGTGCTCCATCCGGCGCGTCGCCTGGCGGCCCTCGTGCGGCGTGCGTTCGATCTCGGGCTGGAGCCGCTGGTCGAGATCCACGCGGAGCGCGAGCTCGACGCCGCGATCGCGAGCGGTACGCGCCTGGTCGGCGTCAACAGCCGCGACCTCCGGACCCTGGTCGTGGACCCCGACCTCCCCATCCGGCTCCGGGAGCTCGTGCCGGCGGATCGGATCGCAATCGCCGAGTCCGGCGTCCGGGATGCCGGGACGCTGCGCCGGTGGCGCGCCGCGGGCTACGACGCGGCCCTCGTCGGCGAAGCCCTGATGCGGGCGGCCGACCCGCGCGCGGGGGCCGCGGCCTTCGTCCACGCGGGCGCCGTCCCCGACGATCCCGGCGCCACGGCCCGGGGCCCGCTCGTGAAGATCTGCGGCGTCGTGGACGCGGCCGGCGTCCAGGCCGCGCTGGCGGCCGGCGCCGATGCCATCGGCCTCAACTTCGTGGCCGGGACGCCCCGCGAGATCTCCCTCACGGAGGGCGCGGACCTCGCGCGTCGCGCCCGGGCCGCGGCCCCAACCGGCCGTGTCCCGCTGGTGGTGGCGATCACCGTCAACGCAGACGAAGGGCTGCTGGCCTCGATCGTCCGGGACGTCGATCCCGATGCCATCCAGTACGCCGGCGGGGAGCCCCAGGAACAGGTTGCTGCCTCGCCGCGCCCCGCCTGGGTCGTCGTTCACCTGCCCACGGACGCCGGCGGTGGGGCGGCTGGCCTCGTGGCGAAGATCGTGGCCGACGGGCGGGGATACCTGGCCGCCGGCGCGGCGCGCCTGCTCCTCGACACGGCCGGTGGGAAGCATCCCGGTGGAACCGGCGTGCGGTCGGACACAGGCGTGGCCGCTGCGGTCGCCCGCGAGATCCCCGTCGTCCTCGCGGGCGGGCTCAACCCGGCGAGCGTCGGGGCGGCGCTCCTGCGCGTGCCCGCCATCGGCGTGGACGTCGCCTCGGGCGTGGAACGGCCCCGCCTCGGCGGGGAGCGCCCCACCAAGGATCCGCTCGCGGTGGCGCTCTTCGTGAAGCGTGCCCGGGCGGCCCGCTTCGACCGGCCCCACGTGGCCGCGCGCCCGGAGCCCGTGGACCCGGGCCTGCTCGCCGCCGACGAGGCGGGTCGCTGGGGCGTGGACCGCACGTTCGGCGGGCGCTATGTCCCCGAGACGCTCGTCACCGCGCTCCGGGAGCTGGAGGAGGCCTACGGCGCGCTCCGGGAGGACCCGGTCTTCTGGGCGGAGCTGCGCACGCTCCTGGCCACGTACGCGGGCCGGCCGACGCCGCTCTACCGCGCCGACCGGCTCGCCGCGGACGTCCTGGGACGCGCGCGGGAGCTGGACCCGGCGGCCGACCTGCCGGCGAGCCTCCGGATCTACCTCAAGCGCGAGGACCTGGCGCACACGGGCGCCCACAAGATCAACAACGCGCTCGGCCAGGCGCTCCTGACCAGGCGACTGGGCAAGACGCGGGTGATCGCCGAGACCGGCGCGGGTCAGCACGGCGTCGCGACCGCCACGGCCTGCGCGCTCCTCGGCCTGCCCTGCGTCGTGTTCATGGGGGCGGTGGACATCGACCGCCAGCGACCCAACGTCCTCCGGATGGAGGCGCTCGGCGCCGAGGTCCGCCCGGTGACGTCCGGTACGGCGACGCTGAAGGACGCGGTCAACGACGCGATGCGCGACTGGGTCACGAACGTCGCCACGACCCACTACGTGCTGGGCAGCGCGATGGGCCCGCACCCGTACCCGACCCTCGTCCGGGATCTCCAGCGGGTGATCGGCGACGAGGCCTCGGCGCAGCTGCAGGCCGCAGAGGGCCGGCTGCCCGACCTCGTCGCCGCCTGCGTGGGCGGCGGCTCCAACGCGATCGGCCTCTTCTCGCGCTTCATCGGCGAACCCGCCGTCCGGCTCGTCGCGGCCGAGGCTGAAGGGGAGGGGATCGCGACGGGTCGACACGCCGCCGCGCTCGCCGGGGGCACGCCGGGCATCCTCCACGGCGCCCGGTCCTACATGCTCCAGGACCGCGACGGACAGGTGACCGAGGCGCACTCGATCTCGGCTGGGCTCGACTACCCGGGGGTCGGGCCGCAGCTCTCCGCGCTCTACGAGGCGGGGCGCATGGAGGTCGTCTCCACGACCGACGATGACGCTGTGGCCGCAATCCGCGACCTGTCGCGCGCCGAGGGGATCCTTCCGGCGCTCGAGCCCGCCCATGCGCTCGCCGCGCTCCCGCGGATCCTCCTGGGCCGCACCCGGGGGCCGGGTGGTCCGCGCACGTCCGTGCCGCTCCCCGACGACGCGGTCATCCTCCTTGGTCTCTCCGGCCGCGGCGACAAGGACCTCGCGGCGCTCGAGCGGCGGGAGGAGACGGCATGAGCGCGACCATGGCCGGCCTCTCTGGCACCACCCCGGCGAGCCCTGCGCTGGGGACCCACGCCACGCCGGGCGCGGCCCGCATCGCGGACGCATTCGCGCGGGCAGGCGCCGCGAACCGTGCCGCGCTCATCCCGTACGTCGTGGCCGGGTACCCGGACGCGGCAGGCAGCCTCGCGGCGGCGACCGCGGCGATCGACGCGGGGGCCGATCTCCTCGAGGTGGGCCTCCCGTACTCGGATCCGCTCGCCGACGGCGCGACGCTCCAGCGGGCGTCCGGCGTGGCACTCCGCGCTGGGGCCACGCTCGATCGGTCGGTTGCGCTGCTTGCCGAGATCGCGGCGGCGCGGCCGGGCGTCCCGCTCGTGCCGATGTGCTATGCGAACCAGCTTCTCGCCGGGGGCGGCGGCGCGACCGCCGCGCGGCGGCTCGCCGACGCCGGCGCATCGGGCGTGATCGTGGCCGACTTGACCCCCGACGAGGGCACGCCGTTCGAGGCCGCCTGCCGGGATGCCGGCCTCGCGCTCATCTACCTCGTCGCACCCACTACGCCGGCCGATCGTCGGGCCGCGATCGCGGCCCGGACCGGCGGCTTCCTCTACACGGTCTCGCTCGTCGGCGTCACCGGGGCACGGACCAGCCTCCCACCAGAGGTCGGTCGCTACGTCCGCGCCGTGAAGGCGTCGAGCCCCGTGCCGGTGGCGGTCGGGTTCGGGGTCTCTCGGCCGGCACACGTCCGGGCGCTCGTCCGGGCGGGCGCGGACGGGGTCATCGTGGCCTCGGCGCTCATCGACGCGCTCGGCCCGGACGGGCGCGACACGGCGGGGCTCGGGCGGCTGGTGGAGCGGTTGCGGGCAGCGGCGGCGCGCTGAGAGCCAAGCGGGGCGCTGAGCGTCAGGCGGCGCGCCAAGCGCCACGTGCGGCGAGGGTCGAGCACACGTTTGCCCGCTTCGGGCGATGGCGCACGCTCTCGCGCTGCCGCGAGGGGACGGAAGCAGGGTGACCGCGCCTCGCTCGAGATCGCGTCGCTCGGCTACCTGTTGGCGCCGTTGAAGGCAGAACCGACCTGATCGCCGTCGGCCAGGTCCCGGACGAGCACGTAGAAGATCACGTCGACGGGCCGACCTTCGCGGTCCAGGTCCCACGCCCGACGGACTCCCTCGCGCTCGAACCCGACGCGCTCGGCGACGCGCCCGGAGGCGTCGTTCTCGATGTCGGTGAAGAGGTCGAGACGGATGACCTCGGTGGTCGCGACCGTCCAGTCGGTGATGAGCCGGAGCGCCCGAGTTGCGGCGCCGCGGCCGCGAGTCTGCGGTACCAGCCAGTAGCCAAACGTGGCCCGATGGCCGAAGGGTCCGTGCCGGGCGATCGAGCCGAGAAGCTCGCCCGTGGCTGCATCGACGATGGCGAAGGATCGCTCATCCTCGGTCTCCCAGTCTCGCCGACGGATCTCGACGAAGGTCTGCGCGTCGGCCTCGGTATAGGGCTGCGGGATGGGAATGAAACGGGCGATGAGTGGGTCCTGGCACGCGGCGAGCACGGCAGGCGCATCGTCCGGCCGCCAGGCACGAAGCGTCACGGCGCCGTCCGTGAGCGTGATTTCGCGTTCCATGACCACCGCCTGCTTCAGTCCGCGGGCGACTCCGCGGCCCCATCCGGTCGCTCGGCCCGCTTCTGGGCGTGCTGCACGCGGCGCGTCGCCGCGATCAGCTTCCGGTAGAGCCCGACGAGCTCCGGTTCCGGGAAGAGCCCCGCCGATGCGCTCGTGACGCGCTCCAGGACCTGCGCCTCGCGGGCGGCGTCGCGCACGGTTCGTCGGCCCGTCACTTGCTTGACGCGGCCGATCTCGAGGGCGATCTGGGCGCGCTCGTTGAGGAGCGCCACGATCTCCTGGTCGATCGCGTCGATCCGGTCCCGGAGAGGGGCGAGTGCCTCGGCGGTCGGGTCGCCAGCGGGAGCCGCACCCGACAGCGGCTCCGCACCCGCCGGCGGCTTGGCACCGGCTGACGCGCGCCGCCGCTCACCCATCGAGCGCCTCCACGTCCCGGGCGCGCGCCGGGATCAGCCCCGCGGCCCAGCGCCGCGCCAGCTCCTCGAGCGCGAGCGTGTAGCCGCGGGCGTGAAGGCCCACGAAGCGGGCGATCGCGACGTCCTCCAGGAAGTTGATTCGTCGGAACGGCTCGCGTGTCGCCGGATCCGAGAGGTGTACCTCCACGAACGGACGCTCCACTGCCAGCAGGGCATCCCGAAGACTGACCGACGTGTGCGTGAGCCCGGCTGCGTTCACGATCGCGGCGTCGAAATCGCGCAGGTGGAGCCGATCGATGAGCGCCCCCTCGTGGTTCGACTGGAAGAAGGCGACCCTCACGTCGAGCTCAACGGCCCGTGCGGCGATCCCGGCGTTGATCTCGCCGAGCGTTTCGCGCCCGTAGATGGTCGGCTCCCGCGTTCCCAACAGGTCGAGGTTCGGGCCGTTGAGCACGAGCACGCGAAGGGCCCTCGCCGCGCCGCTTCCACGCATGCCGCTTCTACTCATGCGCTGGCCCCGTTCTGGGGTGCCGCGACACTTGGCGGCTCGACGCTCCCGACCGCCCAAGCCGGCGTGCCCGACAACACGCTCCGCGCCGCCGCCTCCACGACCTCGGCGGGGATGTCGGCGCGGACGGTCCAGCCGCCGGCGGTCGCGAGCACCCATCGGAGCCGTCCGCCGTGCTGTTTCTTGTCCGTGGCCACCGCGTCGAGCACTGCGCCGACCGAGTGGGGGAGCGTCGTGCTGCCGAGCTCCAGCCGATCCAGGAGCATCTCGACCCGTCCGGCACGCTCGGGCGGCGTGACGCCCACCGCGACCCCGATCCGGAGCGCCGCCCGCAGCCCGTATGCGACGGCCTCGCCGTGCAGGATCCCGCGGAACCCGGCGACCGTCTCGATCGCGTGCGCCAGCGAGTGCCCGAGGTTCAGCGAGATCCGGCCGCCCTGCTCGCGCTCGTCGGCGGTCACGACCTCGATCTTGGCCACTGCGCAGCGCTCCACGAGCTCGGCCATCGCGCCCGACGCGAAGACGGCCGGATCGCCCGTCGCGAGGGCCGGCCCATCGGCCTCCAGGAGCTCGAGGAGTCGCTCGTCGCCAAGCGCGCCCATCTTCACTGCCTCGCCCAGTGCGCCGCGCAGCTCGCGCGGATCGAGCGTCCGCAGGAACCTGACGTCCGTGATGTTCGCCGCGGCCTGGTGAAAGGCGCCAACGAGGTTCTTTCCCTCGGGAAGGTCGACGGCCGTCTTGCCGCCAATCGAGCTGTCCAGCTGGGCGACGAGCGTCGTCGGGACGTGGACCAGCGGGACGCCGCGCAGCCAGGTCGCCGCCAGGAACCCGGCCGCGTCGCCCAGCGCCCCGCCGCCGATCGCGACGATCGGGTCCGTCCGCTCGGCCCGCAGGTTCGCCAGCTGGCGCGCCGCGTCCTCGATCACGCCCAGCCGCTTGGCATCCTCGCCGCGCGGGAGCAGGATCCGCTCGGTCGGGATCCCGGCAGAGGCCAGCGCGTCGGCCAGCGCGGCGCCGGCGACCTCCCACGCGCGCGGCTCCGAGACGAGGATGGCGCGACGCGCCTCCAGGCTGCCGAGCGCCGCCACGACCCCGGCCGCGGCCGTGCCGTCCCCCAGCTCGTAGCGGCCCAGCGGGGTCGCGGCGCGAAGGAGCAGCGTCCCGTCGGGGATCGGGTCATCCAGGTGCCGCTCGAGCGTCTCCACGATCCCTGCCAGCCCCACGATGCCGTTCACGCGAAGGGCTGGCCCGTAGAACGCGGCCCGCGTCGCGGCGAGGCCGCGCATCGTGGCAACGGGGTCGCGCCCCGTGAGCAGCGGCCGCGGATTCGGGGAGTTCCGCAGCCGCTGGGCGAGGATCTCGGGCGGGGCGTCGAGCCAGGCGGCGATGCGGCCGCGGTAGAGGAGCCACCGGTTGCGCGGATCCACGGGGGCACCGCCGCCCGTGGCGATGATGCGGGTCAGGCCGGGTCGAGAGTCGGCCAGCCCCAGCGCCTCGATGGCGCGGCGCTCCCGGGCCCGGAAGCCCGGCTCGCCTTCCTCGGCGAAGATCGACGGGATCGGACGTCCGGCGTCGCGCTCGATCTCCTCGTCGATATCGACGAACTTCGCCCCGTGGCGACGCGAGAGGCGGCGTCCGACCGCGCTCTTGCCGCTCCCGGGCAATCCGACGAGGACCAGGTCCACGGGCAGCCTCTAATCGTTCCCGCCGGACCCGGCGGCTCCCGATCCGGGGCCTGCCGGCGCGCCGGGAGGTGCGTCGCCATCAGCGTCGTCCGGCGCCGGAAGGCGGGTGATCCGCTCGACGTATCGCGCCAGGTTGTCCTGGACCTCGACGAGGGAATCGCCGCCGAACTTCTCGAGCACCGCCGACGTCAGCGTGAGGAGCACCATCGCCTCGCCGATCACGCCGGCGGCCGGGACCACGCTGATGTCCGAGCGCTCGTAGTGGGCCTTCTCCACTGCCGCGCCGCTCACGAGATCGGCCGACGGCAGCGGTCGCGCAAGCGTCGAGATCGGCTTCACCGCGCCGCGGACCACCAGCGGCTGCCCGTTCGTGATGCCACCGGTCAGGCCGCCCGCGTTGTTCGATCGGTGGATCCACGCCCCACCCGCGTCGCGGCCGTCGATCACGTCGTGGACCTCCGAGCCGAGCAGCCGGGTCTGCGCGAACCCGAGCCCCAGCTCCACGCCCTTCACGCTCTGGATGCTCATGACGGCGGCGGCCACGGCGCCGTCCAGCCGGCGATCCCAGTGGACGTGGCTGCCCAGGCCGATCGGGAGCCCGTGGGCGACGACCTCGAAGACGCCGCCGACCGTGTTCCCCAGGGAGCGCGCCTCGTCGATCCGCGCCACCATTCGCGCCTCGGCGTCGGGGTCCGGGCAGCGGAGCGGGCTGGCCTCGGCCTCCGCGCGGCTTCGGGTGCAGTGAGCCGGGTCAACGGCCACGCCACCGACCTCTGCCGTGAATGACCAGACCTCGATGCCGAGCGCCGCGAGGAACGCACGACAGACTGCGCCCGCCGCCACGCGCGCGGCGGTCTCGCGGGCGGAGGCGCGCTCCAGGATCGGGCGGGCATCGCGAAAGCCATATTTCAGGGCGCCGGCAAGATCCGCATGTCCGGGCCGGATTCGCGTCACCGGCTGCGCGCGCCGGTTGCCCTCCGCGGCGAGGACGGCGAGCTCGTCCGCCTGGGCCGGGGTGAGCGGCTCGACCTGCATCACGCGGGTCCAGTTCTCCCAGTCCCGGTTCCGGACGAGGAGCAGGATTGGTGAGCCGATCGTGAGCCCGTGCCGGATCCCGGCCAGGATCTCCGCGCCGTCCTGCTCGATCGTCTGGCGGGCGCCGCGCCCATAGCCGCCCTGGCGGCGGCGAAGGTCTTCCGCGATCGCGTCCGCGGTCACGGGCACGCCCGCGGGGAGCCCCTCGAGCGTGGCGCTGAGCGCCGGCCCGTGCGACTCCCCGGCGGTGAGGAACCGGAACGCCGTCATCCCGCTCCCGGATCACCCGGTTCGGCCGCGGACCCCGCCTCGGCGGCCGCGACCGCCAGCTCGGACTCCAGCTTCTCGCGCATCAGCTCCACCGGCGCGGGCTGCCCCGTCCAGAGCGTGAAGGCCGCTGCCCCCTGGTGCAGCAGCATCAGCTCGCCGTTCTGGGTTGCGCACCCGGCGGCCGCCGCGTCGCGCAGGAGCCGCGTCTGGGGCGGGTTGTAGATGAGGTCCAGGACCAGCAGGTCGCTCGGCAGCAGCTCGGCCGGGATCGGGCTGACGTCCCCCGCCAACCCCACGGACGTGGCATTGACAAGGACGCGAGCGCGGGCGAGCTCCGCCTCGATGATCGACTCGTGCCAGGGCATCGCCCGCAACTCCATGTGGGCGGCACTGCGCCCGAAGAACTTCACCAGCGCCTCGGCGCGGTGCAGGTGGCGATTGAAGACGACGATGCGCTGGAATCCCTCGGTGACCAGCCCGTGGACCACGGCCCGGGCGCCGCCGCCGGAACCCAGGATGACGGCCTGGCGCGGCATCTTCTGCTTGCCGACCAGCCGATCGAGGGCGACGCGGAAGCCCGGCACGTCCGTGTTGTGGCCGACGAGCTTTCGGCCCTCCTTCGTGATCGTGTTGACCGCGCCGGTGGCGTGCGCCTCCTCGGTGAGCCGATCCACCAGCGTGGCGACTTTCTCCTTGTGGGGGATCGTCACGTTCGCGCCCAGGACGTCGTCGCCGCGCAGCTCGGCAACCGCGTCCGCGAGCTCGGCCGGGGCCCGGTCCCAGAGTTCGTAGGTGGCCGGGATTCCCAGCGAATCCAGGGCCGCCTGCTGCATCGCGCCGGAGAGGGAGTGGCCCACCGGGTGGCCGATGAGCACGATCCGCTTCGTCATGCGCGCAACCTTTCCAGCTCGTCGAAGAAGCCCGGGTAGGAGACGTCGGCCGAGCCAGGTTGCCCGACGAGCGTGGTCCCCTCCGCGATGAGGCCCGCGATGGCGAACGTCATCGCAAGGCGGTGGTCGTCATGGCTGGCGACCGTCGCGCCCCGGAGCGCCCGGCCACCCTCGATCTCGATCTCGTCTCCGTCCGCCCGGATCCGGGCACCGAGGGCCGCGAGCCCGGCAACGATCCCGGCGACGCGGTCCGATTCCTTGTGGCGCAACTCCCCGATGCCGCGGATCCGGCTGCGACCGGACGCAACCGCCGCGGCGAGGCAGAGGATCGGGATCTCGTCGATCGCCCCGGCGACCTCGGCGGGATCCACGTCGATTCCATGAAGCGAGCTGCTCCGGACGGCGAGATCGGCGATCGGCTCGCCGGACACCCCATCCCCGCCGGTCCCGACCGGCCGTTCCTCGATCTCGGCGCCCATGCGGCGCAACAGGTCGATGATCCCACGCCGTGACGGGTTCGTCCCGACATTCCGGAGGAGCAGGTCCGCGTCGGGGTGGATGGCCGCCGCCACCAGCCAGAACGCCGCACTCGACACGTCGCCGGGAACCCGTTGGTCCAGCGGCAGGACTGTCGCCGGCCCGGCGACCTCGTGGATGGCGCCACCCTCGTCGAGGACCTCGGTGCGGACGGAGACGCCGCGGGCGCGCAGCATGCGCTCCGTGTGGTCGCGGGTGAGCAGCGCCTCGCGCACCGCCGTCGTGCCCGTGGCCGCCAGCCCGGCAAGCAGCACGCACGACTTCACCTGGGCGCTCGGGACCAGCGTGACGTGCTCGATTGCGCGGAGCGTCGTCGAGCCGGTGATCGCGAACGGCGCCAGCGTCGTGCCGGCACGTCCGGCGATCGTGGCCCCCATCGCGACAAGGGGCGCGGCGACGCGTGCCATCGGTCGGCGGCGCAACGACTCGTCCCCGTCGAGGACGCCAAATCCCGGCAACCCGGCCAGGATGCCTGCCACGAGGCGGAAGGTCGTGCCGGAATTGCGGCAGTCCAGGACGCCGGCCGGTTCCACGAGGGCGGCGTGTCCCGGCGAGACCACGTGGTAGTCGACCGTGCGGGCATCGCCGCCGAGCCGCGTCACGCTGGCTCCAAGGGCGGTCGCCACGTCGGCAGTCGCCCGCACGTC
>Ga0208587_1001440_pt1 | contig 12627 bp, 8 predicted proteins | sample NGESurdeep092012_7_FD_184472 | JGI IMG/M metagenome (GOLD analysis project Ga0208587, IMG submission 184472) | Arctic peat soil microbial communities from Barrow, Alaska - NGEE Surface sample 210 deep-092012 (SPAdes) | ecosystem: Environmental > Terrestrial > Soil > Wetlands > Peat ...
AGATTAACATGCACTCCGCCGAGGCCCAGGGAAAAGGGGACATTTCTATTTTGCCGGGAAGGGGACATTTCTACTTTGCCTTGACACTGGCACGAATTGGCCTTGTAGTTGCGCTGCCGGCAGAGTATGATTGGGGCGACGGACCGGGAGGATCGACCAATGAGTTCCCCTCGAAGCAGCCTGTACCGCGGCCTGGCGGAGCAGCCATCGGCGAGTCTGCCAATTTCCGCTTCCCCCGCACGCTCCACTGTTCCCGGCGGTTCCACCGCCGCGGCCAGGAAGGTGGCCGAGGTTTTCTCTCTCGCCGGCATCGAGATCGGCGGGCACCGGCCGTGGGATCTTCAGGTTCACGACGAGCGCTTCTATCCAAGGCTGCTGGCGGGCGGCGACCTGGCGGCTGGCGAATCCTATATGGATGGCTGGTGGGACGCCGAGGCACTGGACGAACTGTGCACCAGGGTCCACCGCGCCAACCTGCCCGCCCTGGTTGGCGGGTGGGAAATGTTCTGGCTCGCCATGAAAGGCCGCATCTTCAACCGCCAGCGGAGATCACAGGCCGTGGAGGTCGCGCGGCTGCATTACAACCGGGGAAATGACATCTACCGGGCGATGCTGGACCTTCGTATGCAGTACACCTGCGCCTACTGGAAGGACGCCACCACCCTGGACCAGGCTCAGGAAAACAAGCTCCGCCTGATTTGCCGCAAGATCGAACTCCAGCCGGGGATGACGGTCCTCGACCTGGGGGGCGGCTTTGGAGGCCTGGCCCATTTCATGGCATCCGAGTACGGCTGCCGCGTCGTGATGTACAACATTTCGGCGGCGCAGGTCGCCCACGGGCGCGTATGGTGCCAGGGCCTGCCGGTCCGGATCGAGCAGAAGGACTACCGCGAGGCGGCGCGCGAAACGCAGGCTTTCGACCGTGTGGTGTCGGTGGGACTGTGCGAACACATCGGCCAGAAGAACTATCGCGGGTTCCTGGAGTTGGCGCACCGGCTGTTGATCCCCGGCGGACTGTTCCTGCTGCACACCATCGGCGGCAACGAATCCTACACCTGCACCGATGCCTGGATCGACAAGTACATTTTTCCTAACGGGATGACCCCCTCGGTGGCGCAACTGGGCAAGGCCATGGAAGGGCGCTGGGTGGTGGAAGACTGGCACAATTTCGGTCCGGACTACGACACAACGCTGATGGCCTGGTGGCACAATTTCGACCGCGCCTGGCCGTCGCTGGAACGGAAGTATGGCGAACGCTTCTATCGCATGTGGAAGTACTATCTGCTGGGATGCGCCGGCGGATTTCGTGCGCGCAGGCTGCAGCTTTGGCAACTGGTGTTATCGAAGGGCGATATTCCCTCTTACACACCCGTGAGGTAGCCACGGCGCCCATGGACACGGCCGCGGAGTACGAAGCGAGGTACCAGACAAGGTCCGCCGCGCTGGTTGCCGGGCTTCAGGCAGCCCGGCGGAGCGGTCTTCCGGCCGCCCTCGGGAAGACCACCTCCAATTTGTTCCGTCACCGCCAGCCTGCCGCCCGGCACAGGCTGGATGTGCGCTCTTTCGACCACGTGCTGCGCATCGACGCGGGGCGCATGACCGCCGACGTCGAGGGCATGATCACCTATGAAACGCTGGTCGAGGAGACGCTGCGTTACGGTTTGCTGCCGGCGGTGGCGCCGCAGTTGAAGACCATCACGCTGGGCGGCGCGGTAAGCGGGCTGGGCATCGAGTCATCGTCCTTTAAGTACGGACTGGTGCATGAAACCGTCGAAGCCATGGAGATTTTAACCGGAAATGGGGACATCGTGGCGTGCTCCGCGTGCCGCCACCCGGATCTGTTCTTCGGATTTCCCAACTCCTACGGCACTCTCGGCTATGCCCTGCGCCTCACCGTCCGGCTGGTTCCCGCTTCTCCGTATGTCTACCTCACGCACACGCGGTTTCTGGCGCCGGACGACTTCTTTGCCCACCTCGCCCGGGTCTGTGAGCAGGCTTCCGCCGACTTTGTGGACGCGACCATCTTCGGCAAGGACGAGATGTACGTCACGCAGGCGGTCTTCTCCGACGGGGCGCCGGAGGTGAGCGATTACACCTACATGGATATCTACTACCGGTCGATTCAGCGCAAGCAGAACGATTGGCTTACCGCCAAAGGCTACATCTGGCGCTGGGATACCGACTGGTTCTGGTGTTCGAAGCACTTTGGGGTTCAGAAACCGGCCATCCGGCTCTTCGCCAGGCCGGCGCTGAACTCGCGCACCTATCAGCGCGTGATGCGCCTTTCGCAGAAGCTCCTGCCGGCCTCTGCGGCGCTGGAGTCCGTGATCCAGGATGTCGACGTTCCCATCGCACGCGGCGCGGAATTCTGCGAGTTTCTGCTCAGGGAGATCGGCATCTCGCCGGTATGGGTATGTCCGTTTAAGAGCTCGGATCGGACCTATGATCTGTGCCCGCTGAAGCCGAACCAGCTCTATGTCAACTTTGGATTCTGGGACATGGTCCCCACCACGCACGAGAACGGACACTACAACCGGATGATCGAGCGTAAGATCGCCGAACTCGGGGGTGTGAAGGGACTGTACTCGGCGTCTTACTACGATAAGCCAACCTTCTGGAGTATCTACGATAAGGTTCGCTACGGCCACCTCAAGCAGACGTACGATCCCGATGGGGTCTTCCCGGACCTTTATGCCAAGTGCGTCGAACGTAAGTGAAGCGTTCGAGTTGGCAGGCGAAAGCGCCTGCCCCACAAAGGTGGGACAGACGCTTTCGTCTGTCAACAGCTTATGCGGTGCTTACTGCCCTGGGGGTTGCTGGGGCGCGGGATCGCGGTGCGGGCCCAGGCCGAGAGCGATCAGGGAGAGCGAGTCAATCTTGCCGCTGGATTCCAGATTCTGCTCCGCCTGGAACTTCTTCAAGGCATCCGAGGAGGTCTGATTCCAGGTCCCCGTGGCGTCCTCCGGCTTCAGAAACCCCTTGGCTGCCAGGGCACCCTGGATCTCGCGATAACGGTCCGGCGAGGGAGACAGTTGCCGGTTGCGCCAGGTGACGCCGCGCTTGGCCGTAGTCTTCTTGCCGCGCGAGGAAGCGCTTTTGGTGGCGGTTCCCGGCTTGCGTGAGGACGCAGTGCCCTGCTTGGACGGCGGAGCCTTTTTCTTGGCAGGCTTCTTCTTGGCCACCGCCTTTTTCTGGGGCGCAACCGCTCCGTCCGCGCTCCAGGCAAGCACGATCATCGCCGCCATGGCGGCGCAAGTCAGGATCTTCCTCATGGATTCAATCGTTAGTTTAGCAATTCCGTAACACAAAAAAGGGCGGCCGGAACGAATCCGGCCGCCCAGTCTTGGCAGGCGACCCAGAGGGTACTCGCCTGCCCCAGACAGGCCGGGAGGCCTGTCCCACTTACACCACACCTTACCGCGCGTTGGACGGCAGCGTGCCGGCCGCGTAGCGGGCCGACCAATCGTTATTGGGTCCTTTGCTCAGCACGCGGAACTGCACGGCATCGCCCGGTTTCCGCGTGCTGCCGAACTTGGTGATGTCCTCGGTCGCGTGCACCGGCTGCCGGTTGACCGACAGGATCACGTCGCCGGGCAGCAGGCCGATGTCATCGGCGAAGGAACTCGGCTCCACCGATATCACCTGCACGCCGCCCTTCTGCTTGATGCCGAGGCGATCGGCCTGCTGTTCCGTCAGGGTCTGGATCTGCATGCCGAATTTCACCGTGGTCGGTTCGCCGGGCTTGCTGGAATCCTCGCGGCCGTTGCCGTACCGCTCGGGGAAAATCTGCGCCAGGTCGGCCACTACCACCTTCAGGTCGTGACGCTTGCCCTCGCGCTCCACCGTAATGTTGAGCGAGGAGCCCAGCGGCGTCGCGGTCACCGTGCCGACCAGTTGGTTGCCGTCGCGCACCGGCTTGCCGTTGAGGGCAATGATGACGTCGCCTTCCTGCATGCCGGCTTTCTCGCTGGGGCCGCCCGGGATCACCTTGGCGACGAACACGCCTTCCTTCACGCCCGCTACCTTCAAGTTGGACAGCGCCTGGTCGGTGTCGCTCGGCGTGAAGTGGATGCCGATCGAGCCGCGCGTCACTTTGCCGTTCTTGATGATGTCGTTATACACTTGCGCCGCCGTGTTGACGGGCAGGGCGAAGCCCACGCCCTGGTATCCGCCATTTTGGGTGGCGATCGCGGTGTTGATGCCGATGACTTCGCCACGGATGTTCAGCAGCGGCCCGCCGCTATTGCCCGGATTGATGGCCGCGTCGGTTTGCAGGAAATGCTGGTACTGCATGGAGGGATCGACATCGCGTTCCTTGGCGCTGATGATGCCCGCCGTGACGGTGGCCTGATAGCCGAATGGCGAACCGATGGCAATCGCCCAATCGCCCACCTGCACGGCGTCGGAATTACCGATTTTCGCCACGGTCAGGTCCTGCTTGCCTTCCACGCGGATCACCGCCAGGTCGGTGGCCGCATCCACGCCCACCACCTTGGCGTCATATTCCACCGGATCGTGGTTAAACTTCACGCGGATGCGGTCCGCCTTGTCGACCACGTGGTTGTTGGTCAGAATGTAGCCGGCGCGGTCTACCACCACGCCCGAACCGAGCGCCCGGCCCCTGCGCTGCGGCATCTCGGGACCGCCGCCGTTGCCGAAGAAGCGATAAATAAAATCGTCCATGCTGCCGCTGCCATCCTGTTGATCCTCGTCGGGTGCAGGCATAACTTGCCGCCGCCCGTTGCCACGGGAGCGGACCTGCGGTTTGGGCAAGTACTCGGTGGAGATGTTGACCACGGAGGGCTCCACCTGCTTGGCAATCTGGCTGAACGCATTCGACAGTTCCACCGGATTGGGAATCGCCAGCGGGGTCGCGCCCGGCGCCACCGGACCTTCACTGCGGGCCGCCTTGACGCCCTGGTTGACCAGCGTCCCGATGACAATGCCAACACTCAGCGTGAACAGAATCAAGGTGAACGAAAGCACCTTCTGTGTACGTAATCTGTCAAATAGACTCATGGAAAGTTCTTGCTCCTCTGTGTGTCGCAGCCGGCGAAATCCTCACCGTGCTGGAAACTACTACTTCTATGGATGTGGCCGCCGATGGAACGGTTTCATTTCGACCAAAAGTACTCCGCTCAAGATGAGCGCGGCCCCCGCCGCGGCTTGCCCCGACAGGCCTTCGCCCGCGATCGAAAACGACGTAATCCAGGCCACCACCGGCTCGAGCGCGTAGATCAACGCGGTACGCGTCGAGGTGGTGTAGTGCTGGGCCCACGCCTGGATGGTAAACGCCAAAGCGGTACACAATAACCCTGTTATCAGTATCGCCCAAACCACCAGCGGCTGCCACTGGATGCGCGGCGTCTCCACCCACCAGAACAGGGATACGGCCGATAGAGAAGCCGCGCCAACCTGGGTAACGCTCAACACTTGATAGCCGATCTGCTCGGCATAATGACCGGTTGCCACGATGTGAGCCGCAAACGCAATGGCCCCGCCAAACGTCAGCAGGTCGCCGCGGCCGATGGAACCGATTGGGCCTTCGAACGTCATGAGTCCCATCCCGAGCGTGGCCGCCAGCACACCGGCCACTTCGGAAATCCGCGGCTTGATTTTATAGACGAGCGCCGCCAGCAAAGGTACCATCACGGTCGCGAGGCTAGTCAAAAACGCCGATTTCGGCGCCGTGGTCGACAGTAAGCCCACCGTCTGAAGCAGGTATCCGGCGAACAGGAAGACGCCGATCATGCTCCCGGCAGCGAGCATCTTCCCGGTCACGTGGGGCGCCGTTAGAGCCCGCCATTTCCAGGCGCGGAACAGCGCCACGAGCGCTACGGTTGCCAGCGAGAACCGGATGGCCAGGAACAACACCGGCGAGATTTCGTGGAGCGCGCTCTTGACCAGGACGAACGTGGCGCCCCAGATGACGACGTTGAAGAGCAGCGCCAGTTCCGCCTTCCGGCGGTTCACTCGTCCTGGCTCCGCGCCACGCCGCGCATGAGCATCACCAGGGTGAGCAGAATGCGCTTCAGGCCGAGATCCCGCCCGTCGGAACTGAACCATTCCCCGGAGGTGTGCGCGCCGCCGCCTTGCCCGCCCGCCCCCATGGCGATCGCCGGAATACCCATGGAGAGCGGCAAATTGGCGTCCGTGGACGAGCAGTCCAGGTGCGAGCGGATGCCCAGGTGAGCATCCACCGCGCGAACGTACTGCAAGATCGGCGCCTGCTCCGGCAGTATGGCCGCCGGCCGCGAGCCGATCTCCCGGGTCTTCACGGTCACCCGCCCGCCGGTCTGCCGCTGGTTCTCGAGGTCGCGCGCCCGTTCCACCGCACTGGCCAGGACGTCGACCAACTCCTCCATCCGCCCGTTGCTCTCCGAGCGGATATCCACCTTGCAGCGCGCCGCCTGGGCGATGGCGTTGACCCCGCTGCCGCCTTCGATCAGCCCCACGTTGACCGACGATTTCGGCCCTGAATCCAGCCGTGCCTCGGCGAACAGGGCTACCGCGCGGCAGAGCGCGTGGACCGGATTGCCCACCCCAAAATCGCTCCAGCTATGCCCGCCCGGGCCGCTGAACGTGACCTCGAAGCGCCGGCTGCCCAGTGCGCGGTTGGTGATGTGGTCGGTGTTGGCGCCGTCGACGACCACGTAGCTCCGGATCTGCTTGGCCAGCGGAGACTGGCCGCACAGGTGGCGCATCCCCAGCAGGTTGCCCTCGCCCTCTTCGCCGACGTTGGCCACCAACAGCAGCCCGGCTATGGACTCCGGCAGCCTGCCGGAACTCTTCCAGGCGCGGGCGATGGCCAGCAAGGCGGCCAGGCCGGCCCCATTGTCGGAGACCCCGGGACCGCGGAAGCGCCCATCGGCGTCCACCGAGATATCCTCTTTAGTGCGCGGCGCGAGCACCGTGTCCAGGTGCGCCGTCAGCGCCACGTACGGCGGCGAGCCGAACGCCGCCAGGACATTGCCGGCGCGATCGATGGAGGCATCGCAGCCATAGGACCGGAACTGCTCCAAGAACCAGGCGGCCCGTTCCTGTTCCAGAAAAGTCGGCGCCGGCACGCGGCAAAGTTGCAGGTGAATCTCGTTGATCCACTGCTTCTCGCGCGTGAAAAACTGGAGGCATTCGCGGACTCCCGGGTGGCCGGCAAGTTCGCTTAGGTTCATCCCCGTTAAGGCCGTATTGGCAGCCATGCTCCCTGCCAGTGTACCAGCCGGTGAGCCCTCGTCTGGTGGGGCAGGCGCTTCCGCCTGCCAACCTCCCCCGTTGGGCGCCCAAACCGTCAAATACCAAACGAACCCATTTTTGGCCCCAACCAGAACAAAGGAAAACACTTGTACCCACCCCACACGAAGCCGCATTCGCCCGGCCGGGCCGCCCTCGCGCTACTGCACCACTTCGCGGCCCACCGCCAGATTCAACTGGCCGGCCGCCGTCATGTAGGCGGCCACCAGATTGATGTAGGCGACTTCGGTGGCGCGGTAGTCCTTCTGCGCGTCCAGATAATCCACCAGCGACGCCTGGCCGCGCAGATACGAGAAAGACATGGTGTCGCGAACCCGCGTGGCGGTCGCCAGATAACCATCGGCGCCCCGATACGGTTTGAGCAGGCTGGCGGAACTGATGAGCGTGAAGTAGGCCGAATCGACATCGCTGAACACTTGCGCCTGCGCCGCATCCTTCTGCCGCTCGGCATGCGCGATATCGATCTCGGTGCGCGCCTTCTCGCCCTGATTGCGGTCGAAGATGCGCAAGGGGATGTTCACGCTGAAACCCATATAGAGAGGAATCGGCGGATTGCGCGCGAAGTCCACCCCGAAGGTGGGGTCCGTCGAACCGTTGGCAACGGCCAGTTTGTGCTCCGTCCGCGCCTTCTCCATGGCCTGCACGGCGGCCTTCAAATCCGGCCGCGCGGCCTCGGCGATGGTGTGGAACTCTTCGAGCGCCAGCACCTGGTCCTGGAACTCAAACGGGCCGGTGACGTCGAACTTGTCCACCGGCGTCTGGTCGTTGAGCATCAGGCGCAGGGTGATCTTGGCGGTGCGCGCATTGACCAGCGCGCCCTGGTAATCGCTGTCGTATTGCACCCGCTGCAAGAGCATGCGGTCCAGGTCCACGCGCGCGATGGCGCCGGATTGAAAGCGGCTGCGGAAGATGGCGAGTTCCTTGCTGTAATAATCCAGGTTCGCCTGCGCCTGCACCAGCAGTTGCTTGGCCTGCAGGGTCTGCACGAAGGCGGAGCGCAAGGTGAAGAGCATGGTACGTTCCAGGTCCAGTTGCTGCGACTCGGCGATGGCGGTGCCTTTTTGCGCGCTATCCAGGCGCAGTTCCCGCTTGTGCTGGCGCTCGTGCAGATAATCGAAGCTGACGAACGGCAGCAGCGATCCGATGGGACGGTAGGGGTTGCCGGAGAAGGGCTCGAACTGATCCACGCTGAACGTCATGGATGGATTGGGCTTCAGGAAAGCGGTGATTTCCTGGGCCTTGGATTCGGAAATATTCAGTTGCCCGGCCCGCAAGGTGGGGTTGGCGGTTTCAAACCGGGCCTTCACCTGTTCCCAGTTCAGGGCAGTCTGCGCCCAGCCAAGCGGGGCGGCACAGATAACGGCCAGCGTCGGGACGATCGAAGGTGTTCTCATCAAGCTATCCTCATCCGGTCAAACCTGCAAGGTATCGCCGTCGCGCGCGGCGAGAGAGTACAGCACGGGAGAAAGAAAAATCGAGAGCAGCAGGCGCGAAGCCAGGCCGGCCACAATCACGATCGCAAACGGTTTCTGCGAATCGCTGCCGATGCCGGTGGACATGGCCGCCGGCAGCAAGCCGAAGCAGGCCACCAGCGCCGTCATCATGATGGGACGCAAGCGCAACAGCGAGGCCTCGTGCGTGGCCGAGCGGATATCCATGCCCTCCAGGCGCAGCTTGTTGATGAACGAGTAGAGAATCACGCTGGTCTGCACGGCAACCCCCATCAAAGCCACGAAACCGAGCATGGAAGAGACGCTGAAATTGGTGTGCGTCACATAGAGGGCCAGCAGGCCGCCCACCGGCTGGGTGACCACCACGCTGAAGAAGATGATGATCGGGAACTTGAAATTCCCGTAGAGGAAAAACAGGATCGTCAGGATCAGCAGCACGGTGAGCGGGAGAATCACCTTCATCTGCTCCTGCGACGCCAGGTAGTCCTTGTATTCGCCACCCCAGTCGAACTTGTAGTCGATGGGCAGTTTCACCGCCCGATCGACTTTGCGCCGCGCCTCGCCCACCGCGCTCGCCAGATCGCGGCCTTCCACGCTGAACTGGACCCCGATGTACCGCGCATTGGATTCGCGGTAGATCAACGACGCGCCATTCTCCACGCGGATGTCGCAGAACTCGCTGAGCGGCAGATATTGCCCGTCGGGGGTGGCGATGAGCAGATTCTTGATGGCGTTTTCATCGCTGCGGTAGGGCTCCTGCATGCGCACCACCAGATCGAACTCGCGCTCGCCTTGAATCACTTTGCTGGCGGCGGCGCCGCCCATGGCGGTTTCCACCATGGTGTTGACGTCACTCACGTTCAAGCCGTAGCGCGCCAGTTTGGCGCGGTCCGGGGTGATGGTCAGGCTGGGCTGTCCCAACTCCCGCACCACGGTAATTTGGGTGATGCCGGGAATCGTCCTGAGGATGTTCTTCACCTCTGTGGCTTTGTCTTCGAGGGTTTTGAGATCCTGGCCGAAGATCTTGACGGCGAGCGCGCTCTTGAGACCGGTTTCGGCCTCGTCCACGGCGTCTTCGGCGGGCTGGGTGTAATTGAAGATCACCCCTGGAAACGCGGCCAGCTTCTTCTGCACGGCCTCGATCAGTTGCGGCTTGGTGCGCAACGCGCCGCTCCAGGACTTGTGGGAATACGGCTGCAAGCCGACAAAAAACTCGTTGTTGAAAAAGCCGATGGGATCGGTGCCGTCGTCGGGGCGGCCCAACTCGTTGGCCACGGTGGTCACTTGCGGGAAGCTCAGCAGGATATTGCGGATCTGGGGAGAGAGCTTGGAGGCTTCCTCAAAGGAAATGGTGTAGGGCGTGGTGGCGCGCACCCAGAGCGCGCCTTCGTCCAGGTGCGGCATGAATTCGCCGCCGATCAAGGGGATCAGCAGGAGCGAGCCGCCGAAGATGGCGAGGTTCAGTCCCACGGTGACCAGGCGATTGCGCAGGCACCAGCCGAGGATGCGCCCGTATGCGCCGCGCACCCATTCATACAGCACCAGGCGCGGTTCGTGAACGTGCTTGCGCAGGAAAAAGGAGCAGAGCACGGGCAAAAGCGTCAGCGCGCACAGCAGCGACCCGAACAGGGCGAAGGTCATGGTATCCGCCATGGGCTGGAACAAACGCCCGGACGGTCCGGTGAGGACGTAGATGGGGAGATAGCCGGCGATGATCACGGCGACCGAAAAGAAGATGGGCCGCTCTACATCGCGCGCGGCGGCGCGGATGACATCCACCACGTGCAAGGTTTCTTCCTCGTGCCGCGCCGAGAGTTCGCGGAAGATGTTCTCCACCATGACCACCGCGCCATCCACGATGATGCCGAAATCGATGGCGCCGATGGAGAGCAGGTTGGCGGGGATATGGCGCCAATCCAGGCAGATGAAAGAGAACATCAGGGCAAACGGGATGGTGATGGCCACGATCAGCGCGGTGCGCACGCTGAACAGGAAGACGCCGAGAATCACCAGCACCAGCAGCATGCCGGTCAGCAGATTGTTTTCCACCGTTTTGGTGGTTTCTTCGATCAGGCTCTGCCGGTCGTAGTAGGGCACCACTTTCACGTCGGGCGGCAGGACGTGTTCGTTCAACTCCTTCGTCATGGCCTCGACCTTCCGCAGAATCACCTGCGCCTGCTCGCCCACGCGCATCAGGATGACGCCTTCCACGGCTTCATCCTGCTTCATGTAGCCGAACTGGCCGAGGCGCGGAGCGTGGCCGATTTCGACCTTGGCCACGTCTTTCACATACACGGGGATGTGGCCCTTCTGCTGCAGGACGATGTTGCCGATGTCCGCAGTGTCCTTGACCAGGCCGAGGCCGCGGATGTAATAGAACTGGCCGCCTTGGGAATAGAAGCCGCCGCCGGCGTTGGCGTTGTTGTTGCTCAACTGCTGCGTGACCTGCGGCACGGAAAGTCCGTAGGCGAAGAGCTTATTCGGGTCGAGCAGCACCTGATATTGCATGGTGGTGCCGCCAAAACCCGAATCGTCGGCCACGCCCTGAATGGAGCGGTAACGGCGTTCGACCACCCACTCTTCAATCACCTTCAAATCCTGCGGCGTGCGGTCCGAGCTTTCGAGCACGTAGCGGTAGATCAAGCCGCTCGGGCTGAAGAGCGGCGAGAGGCTGGGTGCCAACCCGGACGGCAATGCGGCGTTGCCGACACGTTCGAAGGCCTGCTCGCGCACGAAGTACGGGTCCGCCCCATACTCGAAATTCATCTGCACGCTGGAGAGCCCGTAGAGCGAGATGGAGCGCAGCGCCTCCAGCTTGGGAATCCCGTTCATTTCGATTTCGATGGGGATGGTGACCAGGCGCTCGATCTCTTCGGCGGCATGTCCGGGCCACTGCGTGATGATCACCACGTGGGTGGGCGAGAGATCCGGGTAAGCGTCGATGGGCAGCCTCTGGAACGACACCGCGCCCCAGATCATGAGCGCCAGCGAAGCGATCACAATCAGGAATCGCTGTTGCAGGGCGAAGGAGACAAGTTTCGCGATCATTCGATTGGCGCCTTATTGAATGCTGCCGGCGAACTGCAGGAACAGGCCGCCATCGGAAACCACAATTTCCCCGACTTGCAGGCCGCTGGTAATGGCGATCAGCCCGTTCTGCTGGCCGGCGATCGCAACCTGGCGCTGAGCGAATTTTCCGGGCTCCATTTGCACGTAGACGATGGGCTCGTTCTTGTCGTCGCGCAGCACGGCGGAAACCGGCACCACGATGGTGTTGCCCTGGGAGCCGGTGTGAATCACGGCATCCACGAACATGTCTTTTTTCAGGATGCCGCCGGGATTGTGGGTTACGATGCGCACCGGCGTGGTGCGCGTGTTGGGGTCGACGATGGAGCCGATGTAGGAGACGGTTCCCTGAAACGCGCGGCCCAGCGAAGCGTTGGTTTCCTGGACGGCGTCGCCCGGGCGCACGCTGGCCAGGTCGCGGTCGAAGACGTGCCCCTGCACCCAGACGGTGGAGACGTCGCTGACCAGGAAGCAGGCGGTCTGTCCCGCCTGAATCACCTGCCCGGGGGAGACCAGCTTTTGCACGATCACGCCGGAGATGGGCGAGCGCACGGCGATGTCGGTGGCGATGGCGGTGCCCTGCTTTTCGGCTTCGGCGATTTCTTGCGGGGTGATGCCGAAGATGCGCAGGGCTTGCAGGCTGTTCTGCACGTCCGTCATGGCATCGTTGAAATCGGCCTGGCTGCTCTCGTAATCCTTTTGGGCGACGGCGCCCTGGTCCAGCAACTCTTTGGTGCGGTCCACAATGCGCTTGTTGAGGGCTTCGCGGTTGCGCGCCTTGCGGTAGGCGGAGACGGCGGCGGAGATATCGGGGCTGGAGACGTAGAGCAGCGGATCGCCTTGTTTGACGGGGGTTCCG
>Ga0208587_1001441_pt1 | contig 12624 bp, 12 predicted proteins | sample NGESurdeep092012_7_FD_184472 | JGI IMG/M metagenome (GOLD analysis project Ga0208587, IMG submission 184472) | Arctic peat soil microbial communities from Barrow, Alaska - NGEE Surface sample 210 deep-092012 (SPAdes) | ecosystem: Environmental > Terrestrial > Soil > Wetlands > Peat ...
ATCTGACTGATGAAACAACTAGCCAATCCACTAAGCCACCAAAGAACGGTGGCAAAGTGGCTGGTTATAACCCAGCAAAAGACGCTGGGCAAGTCATTGATGAAACAACTAACCATCTCACTAAGGCAGCAAGCTGCCAAGTGATTGGTTATGGTTATAGCCATCCCACTAAGTTGCCAAAAACGGCAATCAAGTGGCTGGTTATGCTGCGTTGCGGAAAAAATTTCTAGCTTACATATAACCCATATGCGGCGCGGCGAAATTTTTTCCACGCCTTGCATTTGTGCGAACTCTGGATTTTCAGAGGCACCCTTAGCCTGCCATCTGAACGATACATTCACGACCGCCTTCGATGGCGATCCTCGCCAGTTCCGGCAGGGTCTTGTCGGGGCTGCACACCACGCGCAGCAGCATGGGCAGATTCAATCCCGCCACGCCTATCACGCGTTCGGCATGACACAATTGCCGCCCGATATTACTGGGCGTGGCACCAAACACATCCGCCAGGATCAGCACACCACTGCCCGTATCGAGTTGTTTGATGAGTGCCTGTCCCTCGGCCAATTTCAGTTGCGGATCGTCACCGGCCAATACCGATAACACCTTGAGATTGGGCCGCGCTTCGCCCAAGACATGTTTGACGCAATCCACAAAACTATCGCCCAATCCGTTGTGCGTCACCAATAAAATTCCAGCCACAAATCACCCCTTTGTATATTTTGTATATTTAGCACCGATCTTGCACAACGCATGCATATTCCACCAGCCGCGCATTGACACAAGCCGCGCGGCGCACTTTTTGTTCGACGCTGACTTGTTCAGGAATGGCATGGGTTCGGGATCAATCATGGCACGACCTGCGGATGAATGTTCCTGTCGGTGAATTCTAGCCGTTTCTGCAACGCAGCTGTGAGATGGACATTGCCTTGCGCATCCACCAGCATCGCTTCGGACAGATTCATTTGCGTGGCCGCTGCCCGCCAACCATTTGCACCGGAGATGAACAATGGTTTGGAAGCCGCATCGGACAACACCCCGGCATGCTCACCCCGGGTCAGGACAGTCACGGCCTGGACTCCTTGCATGGGGTAACCGCTGCGCGGATTGATCAAATGGCAGTAGCGCACATCGCCCATCATGAAATAACGCTGATAATCGCCTGACGTGCCGATGGCCTCTCCGTCGTGCAGTTCCAGGGTCGCCAGCGCGCCGGACTTGCGCGGATGCTGGATGCCCACGCGCCAAGGGCGTTTGCCATGTTGTCCCATCGCGAGTATGTTGCCGCCGATGTTGATCAGCGCGTCGTGGATGCCCTGCTTGCGCAATAATTCGGCGGCGCGGTCCAGCGCGTAACCTTTGGCATAACCGCCCAGATCCACCTGCACGGATTTATTTTTACTCTGCGCCCTGCCGCGCACGATCGTGATGTCGCTCATCTGCGGATTGGCCGCGACCCATTGCGCGACCTGCTTTTCGTCCGGTTGCACTGGTTTGAATTCATCGGCGTGAAAGCCCCACAATTGCACCAGTCCGCCGATAGCCGGATTGAACAGCCGGTTCGATTGCTTTGAAAGTTGCGCGGCATCTTGCAGTATCACGACGAGTTCCGACGAAATCGCCATGCTCTCACCCTTGGCGAACGCCGCATTCAGCTCGCTCAATTCACTGGGCTGCCATGCGTGCAGCATCTCATGCAGCCTCTGAAATTCGTGCATCACCTCACTCACCGCCTGCCTGGCGTGAGTCTCGTCTTCACCATAGATGCTGATCTCCACCAGCGTGCCGAACACATAACCCTGCTCCTGATACAGAGGCTCCTTGCCTTCACAGCCGGCAAGCAGGAGAACGGACAGCGCGGCAAGGAGATGGATCAGCCTGGTCATCTTGGTATTTTCGCTTATGGATTCTCGGCAGCTTCGATTTCCAGCGCTGCAGCCAGCAAGGCCAGCCGCGCCACCACGCCGTATGCATAAAAACGGTTGGGCGTGTCATCCGGCCCGCGATCCGGATTGGGCAACGTGCAGTGGGTTTCGAAAGCGAGCGGCATGAAATGCATTCCCGGTGCGTTGAGATTTTCGTCCACGCCACGAGTGGTATGCACGCGATAAAACCCGCCGACCACGTAGTGATCGATCATGTAGATCACCGGCTCGGCCACCGCCTCGTTGATGTTCTCGAAGGTGTATACCCCTTCCTGTATCAGCACATCCGAGACCGCCAGGCCCTCCTTCACCACCGCCATCTTGTTGCGCTGCTTGCGGTTCAGGCCGGTGATTTCGCTGGCATCCTTGACCGTCATGATGCCCATGCCATAGGTTCCCGCATCGGCTTTGACGATGACGAAAGGATCATGCTTCACGCCATATTCGGCATATTTTGCTCTCATCTTTTGCAGCACAACATCCACCTGCGCAGAGAGACATTCTTCTCCGACACGCTCCTGAAAATTGATCTGGTCGCAAGTGGCAAAATACGGGTTGATCAGCCATGGGTCGATGCCGATCAACTCGGCAAACTCATTCGCCACGCGGTCATAAGCGGCGAAATGCTGCGACTTGCGCCGCGTATACCAACCTGCAGAAAGCGGCGGGTAAACCGGCTGCTCAAGGTTTTTCAATATGTCCGGCACACCTGCTGACAGATCATTGTTGAGCAACACCACGCAGGGATCGAAGTCCGCCAGACCGAGCCGGTTGGCACGCCGCACCAGCGGCTCCAGCGTCAATGCGCTGCCGTTGGGTAGTTGAATCTGCGTGGCCGCGGTGATCTCCGGCAACAGGCTGCCGATGCGCACCCGCATGCCTGCCTGCTTGAGGATGGTGACGATCTGCGCCACGTTTTGCAGATAATACAAATTGCGCGTGTGGTTCTCCGGTATCAGCAATACCCCGCGCGCCTCTGGGCATATCTTTTCCACCGCGCTCTGCATTGCCTGCACGCACAACGGCAGGAAATCCGGGTTGAGATTATTGAAACCGCCGGGAAACAGATTGGTATCCACCGGCGCGAGCTTGAAGCCGCTGTTGCGCAGATCCACCGAGGCGTAGAACGGCACGGCGTGCTCCAGCCATTGCTTGCGAAACCAATGCTCGATGACTGGCAGGGAATCCAGGAAACGCCGCTCCAGATCGAGCAGCGGCCCGGTCAGGGCGGTAGTAAGATGGGGTACCATAATTTCCTGCCAATAATTAACTCAGCGCATTCTAGCCGATAGCCCGGTACTCTGGACAAATACGCCATTGCCCCGTTGACATTCATATCTTGCTCGCATAACGTGAGCGGCGCCATCGAGTTAGCAATCCACGGGCAGTTGCATCATCGTGGCACGTTATAGTTGCGACAGACACAATTCCTGAAAGGAAAATCATGAAAATCATCAGATCAACAACCTTTGCGGCCATCATGCTCGCAAGCCTGCCTGCCCAAGCGGCACAACCCATCATCAACCTGAATATCGGCGGTGAGATCAGTCCGGGTGTCTATGGCCAAGTGCAGTTCGGCAACGCACCGCCACCGCCAGTTTTCTACCCCCAGCCCATGATCATCGTGCGTCAACCAGAGTCAGAAAGACTCGAACCCATCTATTTGCACGTGCCCCCGGGGCACGCGAAGAATTGGGCCAAGCATTGCCGCGAATACAACGCCTGTAACCGGCCCGTGTACTTTGTGAGATCGCGTGAATATGAGCCGGGCTATCGTAGGCACAAAGACGAGGGTCGCAGGGATGAAGGCCGCGGGAACGAGGGTCGCAGAGATGAAGGCCGCAGGGATGAAGGCGGTGACGAAGGAAACAGGGGGCGCGGCAAAGGCAGGGGACGCGAGGACTGAAATAGGGGCAGACCAGCCTCTCTCTCCCTTTTTTAAACATCAAGTTGCGATTGGCGGGACCGTGTCCTGCCGGTCATCGTGCTGCCAATACCACGCCGCTTCAGAAGAACGGCGTGTCTTGCTTTCTAAGGGCCCAAATCTCCTTGCGGGCTGGCCGTCCGCCTATCCGTTATTTTTCTGCGATCGGTAAGAACCAGGCCGCCCATTTTTCCCACAGCCAGCCACGGCCCTTTCGTTCCGAACGGGTTTGCTTTGCGGCGATCATTCCCGGATCTTAAGTCCATACTTCCTTATAACGCTAAAAATTAACATACTTGAATTATCCCTTATAGCCTACCTTAAAACCCTTCTGCATAATGCACAAGGGAAGTTGAAGGTGCTCTGTGCGGGGCGGCGGTTCTTATCTGAACATGTAAAGTTAGAACGCCGCCTGTTTTAGAGCATCACAGGGCATTGAATGTTCCATTCCTCGCTGAAGTATATTTCGAGACTGACTCCTTCGACTTGCGTGTTGCCAGGCAAAAAGCGCGCTGCTGTTCCTTTACCACGAGGTGCCAAGTATCAATATGCCGGGTAATAATGCCACTCGGTGTTAAAATCGCGCTCCAAAATTTTCAGAAACCGGTTTTTTCATGCTTTCCACCGCAAATATCACCATGCAGTTCGGGGCCAAGCCCTTGTTTGAAAACGTCTCCGTCAAGTTCGGCGACGGCAATCGTTACGGGCTGATCGGCGCGAACGGCTGCGGCAAATCCACTTTCATGAAGATCCTCGGCGGCGACCTGGAGCCGACTGGCGGCACGGTGATGATCGACAAGAATGAGCGTCTCGGCAAGCTGCGCCAGGACCAGTTCGCCTTTGAAGACATGCGCGTGCTGGATGTCGTGATGATGGGCCACGCGGAGATGTGGGCGGCGATGTCGGAGCGCGATGCGATCTATGCCAACCCGGATGCCAGCGAAGAAGACTACATGCGCGCCGCCGATCTGGAGGCCGAGTTCGCCGAATTCGACGGTTACACCGCCGAGCCGCGCGCCGGGGAATTGTTGCTGGGTGTGGGCATTGCTATCGAGTTGCACCAGGGGCCGATGAGCGCGGTCGCACCCGGTTTCAAGCTGCGCGTGCTGCTGGCGCAGGCGTTGTTCTCCAACCCGGACATCCTGCTGCTCGACGAGCCGACCAACAACCTCGACATCAACACGATACGCTGGCTGGAAAACATCCTCAACGCGCGCAACTGCACGATGGTGATCATCTCGCATGACCGCCATTTCCTGAACAGCGTGTGCACCCACATGTCGGATCTGGACTACGGCAAGATCACCACCTACCCCGGCACTTACGACGAATACATGCTGGCCGCCACGCAGGCGCGCGAACAGCAATCGTCGGACAATGCCAAGGCCAAGGAAAAAGTCGCCGAGCTGAAAGCCTTCGTGGCGCGCTTCTCGGCGAATGCGTCCAAGGCCAAACAGGCCACCTCGCGCGCGCGCCAGATCGACAAGATCAAGATCGAGGACATCAAGCCGTCCAGCCGCCAGTACCCGTTCATCCGCTTTGAATACGACGAGCGCGAGAAGCTGCACCGCGTCGCGGTGGAAGTGCAGCACATGGCCAAGGGCTTCGACAAGGTGCTGTTCTCCAACGTGAACTTCCGCATCGATGCGGGCGAGAAAGTCGCGATCATCGGCCCGAACGGTATCGGCAAGACCACGCTGCTGCGCTGCCTGGCGGGCGATCTGCAACCCGACACCGGCGCCATCAAGTGGACCGACAAGGCCAAGATCGGCTACTACGCGCAGGACCACACCGCCGATTTTGCCGAAGACAAAATCATGACCGACTGGATGACTTATTGGCGCGGCCCGAACGATGACGACCAGACCGTGCGCGCCACGCTGGGTCGCTTGCTGTTTTCCGGCGACGATGCCAAGAAGCGCGTCAAGGTATTGTCCGGCGGCGAGAAGGGACGCATGCTGTTCGGCAAGCTGATGCTGCAAAAGAACAACGTGCTGCTGATGGACGAACCGACCAACCACATGGACATGGAATCCATCGAGTCGCTCAACACCGCGCTGCTGGAATTCAAGGGCACGCTGCTGTTCGTCAGCCATGACCGCGAGTTCGTCTCGTCGCTGGCGACCCGCATCATCGAGATCACCGCCAAGGGTATTTCCGATTACCATGGCACTTATGAAGAGTATTTGCGTGACCAGGGGATGGCCCTGTAAAGAATTCTGCGCGGATGGTGTGCGTTCATCTGTAGGAGCTGGCCCTGCGTGTGTTGTTGGGGCTTCAACCCCTTACAACCACCGCGTACCTCTTGCGGGTGCTGCCCGCGAAGAAAAAATCGCGGGCATGGCCCGCTCCTACAATAAACACCACCCCCATGATTAATTTTAATCAAAGCTGATTAAGGAACCAACATGACCGAACACCGCTACACCTTGACACTTTCCTGTCCGGACCGGGTCGGCATCGTCGCGGCGGTGAGCGGCTTCGTCGCGCAGCACGGCGGATGGATCGTCGAGGCCAGTTACCACACCGATCTGGAAACGCAGCTGTTTTTCATGCGCCAGGAAATCCGCGCCGATTCCTTGCCGTTCGATGCGGCGGAATTGCGCACGCGCTTCGCCGCGCTGGCCGCCGAATTCCAGATGACCTGGCAGGTCAGCGATTCCGATCTCAGGAAGCGCGTGGTGGTGGTGGTCAGCCAGCATGATCACTGCCTGAACGATCTGCTGCATCGCTGGCGCAGCGGCGAACTGCGCGTGGACATTCCCTGCGTCATCTCCAACCACCAGGCGTTGCGCGGCTTCGTCGAATGGCACGGCATTCCGTTTCATTACGTGGATATGCCCAAAGACGATGAGCAAGCCAAGGCCGCCGCCTTCGCAGAGATCGCGCTCCGCTTCGATGCGGAACGCGGCGATGTGATGGTGCTGGCGCGCTTCATGCAGATACTGCCGCCGGATCTGTGCACCCGTTATGCCGGACGCATCATCAATATCCATCACAGCTTCCTGCCCTCGTTCGCCGGGGCGAGGCCCTATCATCAGGCCTACCATCGCGGCGTGAAACTGATCGGCGCGACCTGCCATTATGTTTCCGCCGAACTGGATGCCGGCCCAATCATCGAGCAGGACACGATGCGCATCGATCACGGCGACAGCGTGGGCGACATGGTGCGCTACGGCATGGACATCGAAAAGGCCGTGCTGGCACGCGGCCTGCGCTACCACGTGGAAGACCGCGTGCTGGTGTGCGGCAACAAGACCATCGTGTTCCGCTGATCCCGCGCCTTGCTAAGGAAGCTCTAAATAAATACCGTTCGCGGTGAGTGTTTTCCGTTCGCCCCTTCGATACACCATGCTACGCACGGCACTCAGGGCGAACGGAAAATGTATCGAACCGTATTTCGTACTTATGCAGAGCTTCCCTAATCCTGAACTAGGCAGTGATAGAATTGCAGAAGTAGAAAGGTAACTTATGAAAAATCTCGTACTCGCAATCATTCTCTACGTCTTCGTGTCGCCCGCTTTTGGCGAGTCACCGGCTACGGCGTCTACAAGTGCACAGCCCGCCGTCGTCTATTGGGACTCGGCCGAAGGCAAGGCACTGCGCGCCCGCATGCCGGCCGATGCGGATTACTGGCAGCTTGCGCCGAACTTCGCCGCGCAGATCACCCAGTCGTATTGTTCCGTGGCCAGCGCCATCACCGTGCTCAACGCGATGCCGATACCCAAGCCCGTTGACCCTGCCTATGCGCCCTACGCCTACTTCACCCAAACCAACTTTTTCACCCCCGAGGTCGTCAAAGTCATCAGTCCACAGACTGTGCTCGCGATGGGCATGACGCGGGAACAGATGGCCGAAACGTTGTCTCGCCAGGGCGTCAAGGCAATCTCGATCGCGGGCGACACCCTCAGCGAGGAGGGTCTGCGCACCTTGCTGAAGAAAGCGCTGGGAGATGACGGGCGGTTCGTGCTGGCCAATTATTTTCGTGCGAATCTGGGGCAGGTCGGGGGAGGGCACTGGTCGGTATTGGCGGCCTATGATGCGCAATCCGACAGCGTGCTGATACTCGATGTGGCCAAGTACAAATATCCCCCGGTATGGGTCAGCATCGGCAGGCTGCAACAGGCGATCGCCACGATCGACACGACCAGCAATAAAGCGCGCGGACTGGTTATCGTGTCGAAATGAAAAAATCCTTTCCCAGATTGCACAAAACCACAACGAATTTTTTGCCCCGGCGACTATTCTTTACTGAACTGACTTCCTAAACCCAATACAAAGGGCACCGCAAGGTGCCTTTGTATTGCATCTGACTGTTTGTCATGCAAGGCATTAAGCACGCTCTCCGTAAGCCATAGTATCCAGAGCTTTTCATTTTGCTTCTTCCGGCTCGCGCAGATCAATGCCATCCGTTCACATGTAATAACCCAGGTCTCACGCTTGTCGGGGGGGATGCAACACCGCCCGGCTGTCGGAAACTGATGGTGATTGCTTTTTGCTACAGGTGTAGACAGCGCACACAGACGGTGCGCCACGCTTGGTTTTGGTGCTGATGAAATATTCGCCCTTCCTGCCAAAACGCGCGTTCACAACATGAATTGAAGCGGTCATGACACCTGCACCCGCCTTCCAGCATGCAGCATATCAGCTTGGTTGATATGCATTGAGCCATATCGGCAGCGCCGGCCACAAGTTATATGGAATGAATAATTGCCGGGGAAATGCGCAAATTTACATTGGGCATGTAAATTGCATGTTGGAGCTTAGGGACAAATATGATGATCGGGACAAAGCAGCCTATGCATCTGAAGGATTATTTGAGAGTAACAAAACATGAAGCCAAAATTCAAATATTTTTTATTCGAGCTGCTGCGGGTGGTTGTCATTTTTTTAATGGTTGCGGTTGGCTGGGTACTGAAATAAAGACGAATAGTTATGAATCTTAACGGATGGCATATCCATAATGATGAGTTACGAATTACCTGAATTGGCACCTTCACACTGCCCATAATTTTTAAGAAGCAACTTAAATGAAACTGACCAATACACAGCACGGCACGCAACATGGCGATTCCCTGTCAGGGATCCACATGATGGGCGATTTGATGATACCCGACGAACGGGTTCTGATAGCGCTGCACAACAGCAGACTGGTGGAGAATTTGCGCGATTTCGAAATCAATGTGTTGGCCAGCCTCATAACCATTCAATACTTCGAGATCAGCGAGTTTAATGCTGAACTGGACGATGATTCATTGAAGGATGCCCTGATGATCCTGGTCGAGGGCGACATCGAAGTCAGTGCATTTGTCGGAAACGAACCTGTGTCACTGCATCTTGAAGTGCCGGGCGATCTGGCCAGGATCATCAGCTTTGTGGGCGGCAATTTGATGAACGTCAGTGCCCGGATAAAAGTCAATAAAGGCAGTGCCGTTCTATTGCTGCAACGCGCCAAGCTGGAAACTTTGCTGTTTTCGCATCCTGCCATCGTGTATTGCGTGATGCGCAATCTGGTCCGGCATGTGCATGGCGTGGCCAGACGCAAGAACGCCGAGAAAGAAGAGATGAGCAATTATTTATACAGCATGCACGGACGTTACTGAAATCCGTTTTAACAACCCCAGACAAATACCATGGAACCACCTTGAGCCAGGATTATCTGTTTTAGCCGCAATGGCCCAGCACCAACGATCGCACCACCACTCGCTTCAAATACTTGAAGTCAAACATTAACGCTGCATAGCACAGCTATACACCAGAGGTAAGACATGAACAGAAAAGAACTCATAGCCGCATTGGTCGACAAGACAGGCGGCACCAAAGCGAACGCGGACCGCAACGTTGTGGCACTGATCGAGATCATTAGCGGCACTCTGGAAAAGGGCGGCAAAATCACCTTGGCTGGTTTCGGCATCTTCGAGGTACGCGAGCGTGCCGCGCGCATCGGTCGCAATCCAAGAACCGGGCAAGCATTGAAGATCAAGGCGGCCAAGGTTCCCGCCTTCAGGGCCGGTGCCACATTGAAAGCGGCAATGAACGACAAACTGAAGTAACCGTTTTTGTTTTATTCGTCAGTTTTCTGCACAGATGCCGGCCGGTCTTTCAATCCAGATTCCCGGATTGTGCCCGACAACAGGCAAAATCGCGTAATTCATGTCTTCAGCAGGTGTGATGCGTCACTAGCAATATTATGTTGTGCTTGAATTGTGTGGCAAGGAAAGTAACGATGATGACCACTTCTTCGCTCCACAAGTCAAATTCTGCTTGCCTGGCGAATGCGTAATTGCATGCTAGGCTGCGTTGGTATCCGGCAAGAAGACAATTGTGTTCGAGTAATCCGCCTGATATTGATTTGATCGTCTTGATATGGGGTGCTTTTTCAAGCACTTCGGTAACGCACATCCATTTCAAATCCCGGTACTGCCAAACCCGCTTCAGCTAACTGCAGCGCCCTGCATATTTGCAACTATGCATTTCTTTCAATCTGCTTGGACAATTGTTGAGACTCAACACGAGTCGAAGCTGTTGTCCTTTCGCGAAACAATACAACCGGCTTTCCACTAGCCGCATCAAGTTTGTGCAGACGCGCACCGAAAGGATGCAATGCAAGCCCAGGCCAGCATCGCAGGTTTGTTATGCCACTTAAATTTACATCAAATAAAACAACGTGTTTGTACAGAATTTCAGCCATGGCACCGTTCTTGCTGACCACTTGATGAATATTACTAATATTCAAACCCGTAATATCTTTTGATTAATGTCTTTACATTTTAAGGAGTCCGCCATGAATGCGAAAAAGCTCAGTACTACAATGAAACATTGGATTGCGAGGTCGATGATTTTAACCGCGGCAACGCTAGGCTCAGTCTCGGCCAACGCGGCCCAACCCCTGACTATCGGATACAGCGATTGGCCGGGCTGGGTGGCGTGGCAGGTAGCTATCGATAAAAAATGGTTCAAGGAAGCCGGTGTGGATGTTGATTTCGAGTGGTTCGATTATTCGGCTTCGATGGACGCATTCGCTGCAGGCAAGATCGACTCTGTCCTGATGACCAACGGGGATGCATTGGTGACCGGATCAGGTGGTGCGAAGAGCGCGATGATCATGTTGACGGACTACTCCAACGGCAACGACATGATCGTCGCCAAACCGGGCATCAAAACCTTGGCGGATCTCAAAGGCAAAAAAGTTTCGGTAGAAGTCGGTTTGGTGGAACACCTGTTGTTGCTGAACGGGCTGAAGAAGGCAGGCATGAAAGAATCGGACGTGACGCTGGTCAACGCCAAGACCAATGAGATGCCGCAGATGTTGTCGTCCGCTGATGTATCCGCGATCGGTGCATGGCAACCGGTTTCCGGGCAGGCGATGCAAGCGGTTCCCGGTTCCCGGCCCATCTACACCTCGGCCGACGAACCCGGACTGATCTATGACGTGCTCGCGGTAAACCCCGCCAGCGTCGCAGCGCATCGTGCCGAGTGGCTGAAGGTAGTCAAGGTATGGGACCGCGTCGTCAAATATATCAACGATCCGAAAACACAGCCGGATGCAGTGAAGATCATGGCGGCGCGTGTGGGTCTGACGCCAGATGCCTATCTGCCGTTGATCAAAGGCACCAAACTGTTGAGTCTCAGCGAAGGCAAGAAGATCTACGTCAAGGGCACAGGCTTTACCTCCCTGTATGGCTCTTCCAAGACGGCCGACGACTTCAATATGGCGAATGCGGTTTACAAGTCGGCCCAGGACGTAGACAGCTACATCGATCCATCTTTCACCAACGCCAAGTGATTCGATTCATTTCGTTTTAAGCGGAGCAGGAATGGGCAAGATTTTCCGATGGTTTGCATCCCGCTCCGGGAAAACTACGCGCCAGCGTACTTTTCTCGGTATCGGCTCGTTCCTGTTGCCGTTGCTGGTCTGGTGCCTGGTCAGTTACGTACCTTTCATATGGCATCCCAAGATACTCATCGATAATCCCGGTGGCGTGGATTACTTCCAGGTCGGCATGCTTGTCGACAAGGGCGCGTTCGAAAACGAATACGCAAACATGCAAAAACAGGGACTGGCAATGCCGCACGGCGAACCGGCCAACCCGATCTACCTGCCGGCGCCGCATCAAGTGGCCAAGGCTTTCTATACCGCGTTTACCACTGCCCCGGAGCAGAAAGATTCGCCATGGCTGCACGAAAGCCTGTGGCACAGCATCAAGATCATTTTTTGGGGGTTCGTGATCTCCTCCTTGTTCGGCGTTCCCCTGGGAATACTTTCCGGCACTTATGCAACCTTCGGCCGTCTCAACGAGCCGTTCGTCGAGTTCTTCCGCTACCTGCCTGCGCCGGCATTCGGCGCGCTGGCAGTGGCTGTGCTCGGCATCTACGATGGTCCCAAGATTGCCATCATCGTCATCGGCACTTTCTTCCAGCAGGTGCTGATCATTGCAAACACTACGCGCAAACTTGACACAACCGTACTTGAGGCGGCTCTGACGCTGGGTACGCGGCGCCTCAGCCTGCTGACTCGGGTCGTCGTGCCGGGGATACTGCCCGATCTGTATCGCGACCAGCGCATCCTGCTCGGCTGGGCATGGACCTACCTGATTGTGGCCGAACTGATCGGTACCAGCACCGGCATTACATGGTTCATCACCCAGCAGGCACGCTACCAGCATTTCGACAACGTCTATGCAGCCATCATGATGATCGGGATCCTCGGCTTCGGCACTGATCTGCTGCTGGCGAGACTCGGGCGGAGGCTGTTCCCGTGGGATCGCAGTCAGGACA
>Ga0208587_1001442_pt1 | contig 12617 bp, 10 predicted proteins | sample NGESurdeep092012_7_FD_184472 | JGI IMG/M metagenome (GOLD analysis project Ga0208587, IMG submission 184472) | Arctic peat soil microbial communities from Barrow, Alaska - NGEE Surface sample 210 deep-092012 (SPAdes) | ecosystem: Environmental > Terrestrial > Soil > Wetlands > Peat ...
CCCGCCGCAACCGCGAGATGTCAATGGAGCGCTACGACTGCCGTACCGATGGGTCGTACCTCTATCTTGATGACCAGCAACGGGAACGAGCTGAGTTACCACGGCTCCTCCACGAGGTGCGCTCCGCGCAGCTCATCGTCCAGACCTTTACGTCCGAGGGCCAGCCCAGCGGCGTGGTACTGCAGAAGCTGGATCTTCCAGGACGTTGGCGAAGGCCGAACCCGGCTGGCTTCGACCTGGCCGATGACTTCTTCGAGGGTCGCGACGCCTTGGCCAGCCACGACATGCAGAAGGCGTCCGCGAAGGCCGCGCGCGTCGGGACGACCTGCTCGCAGGCTGACGCCAGGGCACGCCCGCCGAAGACAGGCCACCGCGAGGGTGCCTGTCTTGGCATTCTGCCGCGTAGCCGTCAGCGGGTTCGGAGGCCACCAGGTCAGAACCGGCCGGAGCCGTGCGGTAGCGTCGCGCCGTGCTCGACTTCCGGCCCGGTTGGGCGACCGACCTCGCAATCCTCGAGCACTCCGGCTCAACCATTGAGGACCGAGGGGACCATCTGCTGGTCCGCACCCCGGACAACCCCAACTTCCACTGGGGTCACTGCCTGTTCGTCACGGACCAGGATGCGGTGGGCGAGGCTGGTAGATGGGTGTCAATATTCCAGGCGGCCTTTCCCCAAGCGAACTGGGTTGCGATCGGCCTGATCCGGATGCCCGACGACCAGGTCTCCTGGGTCGCGCAGGGAATGGACGTGGAACTGGATGATGTCCTCACGACGCGCACTGTGCCCAGGCAAGCGCCACTTCCGGTCGGATATACGGTGCGCCGCCTCAGGGGGCAGGACTGGGCACAGTCCGTTGCCCGGTCCGTGGCCGAAAATGAACGGACGAATGAGAACGACCCGCGCTCCTTTGAGGGATTCGCTCAGGGGCGGGCGCGGGCGCGACGTGCGCTCTCCGAACGGGACATTGGAGCCTCTTTTGGAGCGTTCGCCGACGGCGAACTCATCGCCGATCTTGGCATCGTCCGCTGCGGTACGACCGCGCGCTACCAGAGCGTCGGCACCGACGAGGAGCACCGGCGGCGCGGGCTGGCCTCCTACCTCCTCGGCGTTGCGGCTCGGCGGGCCGCCGATCAGGGCTGCGGCCGATGGGTCATTGTCACCGAGGCGACCAACCCGGCCGGACGCGTCGACCGCTGCCTAGGGTTCGAGCCAGACAGGGCCGACGCCCACGCGTACCGCAGACCGCGGCGCTAAGACACCCCGTCGTGGCACCCTGACACATCACCGCGGGGCGGTGGGCCGGCTGGCCGCAGACGGCGCCGTCGCAGGCGCCCAAAGCCCGCCCGCAGGACTAGTCACCAGGCTCACCTTCGCTCGGGACAAGAATTCTGAGCCTTTCGATCTCCTTCTTGAGCTCGATCATCTTGAGCTCACGACCGACAGTCAACCGCTGGAACCGTTCCAGTTCCGCTAGCCGCTGCAGATCCCACGCCTGCCGCTCAGCAATCTCCTTCTGAGCGTTCACCTGCTTTGTCACATCGCGAGCAGCCGCGAACACGCCGAGCACTCTGCCGCAGCCGTCGCGGTAGACCGAGGCGTTGTACAAGACCTCAGCGAGGGTCCCGTCGCGGTGGCGCATCGTCAGCGGGTAGTCGACGGCCATCCCTTCAGCAAACACCATCCGATAGATCCTGTTGGCCTTCTCGGGTTCGGTGAAGTAGTCCGAGAACGAGGTCCCGATGAGGTCCGCGCGGGAGACGCCGGTGACCTTGACCGTGGCCTGGTTGGCATCGGTGATCCTGCCCTCGGGGCTGATGGCGACCAACGAGTCCAGACTCGACTCAATCATGGACCGTGCAGCCTCGAACGCCTCCCTCCGATGGCCGACGTCGCGCGCCGCAGTGATCACCACCAAAACGTCCCCGGTGTCGATATGGGACAAGATGATGTTGATGGGAAACTCGATGCCATCTCGTTTGCGCCCACTCAGCTCCAAATCGATTTCACTGGACTGCGCCCCGGGGTCCGCGACGTAGATCTGACCAAGAGACGCGGGCACCAGCATCTCGATGGGCTGGCCGATCAGCTGGTCGCGGTCATAGCCGAACAGCGACTCGGTCTGGCGATTAACGAACCGGATCGTGCCCTGCGGGTGCATCCCCACCAAGGAGTCGGGCACAGCCTCCAGCAGGCTCTCGAACCACTTCGTCTGGGCAGGCATCTGTTTTCCTTCGATCAGTGGCAGATAGCTCCAACTGTCAGAAACGACGCAAACAGCTAGAAATGACTCAAACTGTGAGAAATTCAAAACTTTGACAAGTCTTTACTTACGGTAAGTATGCCATGGCGTCTCGTTGTGCGTTTAGCGTTTCCTGGCTAATTCACGACGCATGATCGAAGGCCGGCGCGCCGTAGTCCACTCGAATCCGTCATCAGACAGCGCCAACTCAACGGTTGCCGACAGACTGGTTCAGCGAAGCCCTGCTCGGGGCAACGGTTGGCCCAAGAAACTGATCAGCGGGTGCTCGACGACGGGCGCCGGTCCGCAGGTGGGTCGGTGTCCCCCACGTCAGCCATGACCAGCGCGAGTCGCCGCCGCGGCGAAGAACGGGTTCATCACGGACGCGGAGGCGGGGCGTCGACGTTGAAAGTATCGACCACTGCCTTCATCAGCAGGCTGATGAAGGCAGTGGTCACGCAATAAGGGACCTGCTGGCCGTTCGACCTGACCGCAATGGTGCCAGCGCTGGTAGCTACGACGGTAGAAGGTCTCCAGCCGATTCAGGGACACATGATCTTGATCGACGTTGAGTCGATCGTGTCGCCGGCAGAGGGTGGCTCGCCATGGCGTTCTCCCAGCCCTGGAACCACGATCGACGCGCCCAAGGGCTCCGGCGGTGGTTTCATCTGCGAGTCCAGTCCCTGACCTTGTCGGTGAATGCCGCCGCCAACGCCAGGGCGTACCGCGCCAGAGCGGATTTGTCGCTCGCCCGCTCCATGCCGATCAGCCGGCCGAGGGCGAACCCCTGACGCTCCGGCATCCGCCGGCCAGATCACGGAGCAGGCCGAGCGCCATGAGGCTGTCCTGATGACGCCCCAGCACCTCCTGGAGCTCCTCCATCCTCCAGGCCAGAGTTTGGGCCGGCGCCCCGACCGAAGGCCATGCCACCTCGGGGCATACCGGGCTCTCTTCGCCGTCTTGCAGACCTCATGAGGCTCAGGGCCACCAAAATCGAGCACACCTTCGGCCGCTTTGGCACCTTCGGCTGCTTTAGCCGCGCGATCGACACGGTCACATGCGCGCCCCACCAGTGCCGGCAGGGTCTGCCGCTTTGCCGCGCTGGCGTTCCACGGCGGGTCGGTCAGGAACGCCGTGAGATTGGCGATATGGCGCCATACCGTGGGCTGTTTATTGCCTCAACAAAGGCCGTCGCGTACGTGCGAATGCCGACGTGCCAGTTCGCTGTCCAGGGTGGCAGGCGCATCCGACAGATCGCCGCCAACCGCCAGGATCGCGGCGGTCCCGTGGAGGTGGTCTCGCATCACCTCCACATCGCGAAGCGGTCCGAGCACAGCGACGAGCCACAGGGGCTCATCGCGCAGATGTTGTGCCTGTGAACCTGTGAACAGGGGTCCGAACGTTGCCAGGCTGCTGCGCAGTCGCCGCGAGGACACCCGCATCCGGTTCTCTGTCTCCGGGCTGTCGATGCGAGCTGCAGACTCACGTGCCCGCAGCTCGTCGAGCTGGGCGTATAGGTAGGCGGCCACCAGCTCTGCGGAGCTGCGCCGGTTCGTTGCCGCGGTCCTGCCCACGCTCCTCAATCTGCGCGAGGTCGCCGCGTCGCCGGGGTCACCAGTCGCCGGGGTCACCGGTCCGCGCGCAGGCGCCGACCCGAAACCCGCCACTGGGTCGCCTCGTGGCAGCTCTGCCAAAAGGCGCTTGCACTTTGTTACCCTCCGGTAGCATCATTGATGTTACCCGCCAGTAACGGCGGTCACTGGCGGCCGGAACGGCCTCAACCTGAGCACGGAGGACCCCTATGGGCCATTACAAGAGCAACCTTCGCGACCTCGAGTTCAACCTGTTCGAGGTCTTCAAACGTCAGGAGATTCTGGGCAGTGGCCCCTACTCCGAGGTCGACGAAGACACTGCCCGCGAGATCCTGCACGAGGTCGGTCGCCTCGCCGAGAACGAGCTGGCGGCGAGCCTGCTCGACTCCGACCGCAACCCGCCGGTGTTCGACCCGGCAACGAACTCGGTCACCATCCCGGCGTCGTTCACCAAGTCGTACAAGGCCTATCTGGACGCCGGATGGTGGCGTCTCGACGTCCCCGCCGAGCTGGGCGGCACGGTCATCCCACCCTCGCTGCGTTGGGCTGTCGCGGAGCTGGTCCTGGGCTCGAACCCCGCCGTGCACATGTACTCGGCCGGCTTCGCGTTCGCCAAGGTGCTCTACAACCTGGGCACGGACGACCAGAAGAAGCTGGCCCACCATCTGGTCGACAAGCAGTGGGGCGCGACCATGGTGCTCACCGAGCCTGATGCGGGCTCTGACGTGGGCGCCGGCCGTACCAAAGCCGTCCAGCAGCCCGACGGCACCTGGCACATCACCGGCGTCAAGCGCTTCATCACCTCGGCGGAGGCGGACTTCTACGACAACGTCGTTCACTTCGTCCTGGCTCGACCCGAGGGCGGCGCCGCCGGCACCAAGGGCCTGTCGCTGTTCGTCGTGCCCAAGTTCCACGTTGACCTGGAGACCGGCGAGCTCGGTGAGCGCAACGGCGCCTATGTCACGAACATCGAACACAAGATGGGCCTGAAGGTATCCACGACCTGCGAGGTGACCTTCGGCGACAAGCAACCGGCGGTGGGCACCCTGCTCGGGGATGCCCACGACGGCATCGCGCAGATGTTCCGGATCATCGAGTTCGCCCGAATGATGGTTGGCACCAAAGCAATTGCGACGCTGTCCACCGGCTACCTCAACGCGCTCGACTATGCCAAGCAGCGTATCCAGGGCGCCGACCTGACCCAGATGACGAACAAGATGGCGGCACGCGTCAGCATCACGCACCATCCCGACGTGCGGCGTTCCCTGATGCTGCAGAAGGCGTATGCCGAGGGTCTGCGAGCCCTGGTGATCTACACCGCCACCCAGCAGGACATCGTCGACCAGGCGCAGCTGAGCAGTGGCTCCGACGAGCTCGAGAAGGACTCTCCTGCCGCGATGGCCAGCCGGGTCAACGACCTCCTGCTGCCGATCGTCAAGGGTGTCGGCTCCGAACGCGCCTGGGTGCTGCTCGGCACGGAGTCGCTGCAGACCTTTGGAGGCTCGGGCTTCCTGCAGGACTACCCGGTAGAGCAGTATGTCCGGGACGCCAAGATCGACACGCTCTACGAAGGCACCACAGCCATCCAGGGTCTGGACTTCTTCTTCCGCAAGATCATTCGCGACAAGGGCAAGGCCGTGACCCACCTCTCGACCCAGATCCAGGAGTTCGTCAAGGCTGTCGACAGCTCAGACTTCCAGCACACGGAGCGCGAGCTGCTCGGCCAGGGTCTGGAGGACCTACAGGGCATCCTCGGGTTCATGGTCACCGAGCTCATGAGCTCAGATCCGCGAGGGGGCGACGGTAACTCGGTCGAAAACCTCTATAAGGTCGGCCAGAACACCTCTCGTCTCCTGCTCTGCGCTGGCGACCTGGTCGTGGGATGGCTGCTGCTGCGTCAGGCCGAGATTGCCAAGGCTGCCCTCGACACCGGTGGTACGTCAGCCAAGGACCAGAAGTTCTACGAAGGCAAGATCGCTGCGGCGTCCTTCTTCGCGCGTACGGTTCTGCCGAAGATCGCCGCTGAGCGCCAGATCGCCGAAGCGACCGACAACTCCCTCATGGACGTATCAGAGGAGGCGTTCTAGGTAGGCCTGATCTCGCCCGTGCCACCTCACCTCAGGGGCAGGCGGCGATCACGCAGGACCGGGAAGCTGTTGCGGTAGTCACCGACAACACTCATGTCGACCTCGACGCTGAGCACCTGCTCGTCGCTGCCGGCCATGGCCACCACGTCGCCGGTGGGCAGCACGACCTGGCTGTGTCCGCCCATCTCCACGCCGGAGTGGGTGCCTGCCGTGTTGCAGGCCACCACGACGCACTGGTTCTCGATCGCACGGGCGTGGGCCAGCAGGGTCCAGTGGCGGACCCGAGCCGCGGGCCAGGCAGCAGGTATGACGAACAGGGTTGCGCCAGCGTCAAGCTGAGCCCGGTACAGCTCAGGGAACCGCAGGTCGTAACAGGTAGACAGCGCCGCGCGCGCGACTGCGGCTGCCGGCCATGAGTCGGGCACATCGAGCAACGACAGGGCGTCCCCGGCCTCCATCAGCAACGGCTCACCCTGGCCGAAGCCGAAGCGGTGAATCTTGCGGTAGGTCGCGGCCAAGGACCCATCCGCGGCGAAGACCAGCGAGGTGTTCCACAGGTGCTTGCCCTCTGGGCCGATCATACCGTCGCTTGGACGCTCGACGATCGACCCTGCGTGCAGCATTACTGCCGCATCGCGGGCGGCGGCCGACATCACTGATGCGAACGGGCCGTCAACGGGTTCGGCTCGCTCGTCCCACCTCTGGTAGGAGAACCCGCCAGGGGCCCATAGCTCCGGTAGCACCACGAGGTCATGACCAGCCTGGGCACGCACCAGGCCAGCGGCCCGGGTGACCCTGTCGGCGACGGGCTCCCGGTCGTCGTACGCGAGCTGGATTACGGCGATGCGCATGTCAGTCTCCTGCTGTTGGCGGGGTGGACACCCGGGGCTCTCGCCCCGAGAGCTTGCTCAGGTGGGCGTTGTAGGCCTTCAGCTCGGCGTCGTCGTCGCGCTCGGCTTGGCGGTCCAGCCGCGTTGACTCGGCGCTGTCGGAACGGACCCAGGCCAAGGTGACCAGCAGGGCCAGGATCAGGGTGGGCAGCTCGCCGATCCCCCAGGCGACGGCGCCGCCGGTGCGTTGGTCGGCCAGCAGATCCACACTCCACGGCAGGTGCAGGCTCTGGAAGAACGTGGGCGCCAGCAACGTCGTGCCGGTGGTCAGGGCGACACCGAAGAACGCATGGAACGAGATCGTGCCGAACAAGATGACCAGCAGCAGAGGAGGCGGCCAGCGCCTGGGTCCTGGGTCGACCCCGACCAGCACCCAGGCGAAGAGGTAACCGGCAAGGAGGAAGTGCATCGTCATCAGGACGTGCCCGGTGTGGGTGCGAAGGGCCAGGTCGAACAGCGGCGAGTAGTAGAACACGATAAGGCTGCCGAAGAAGATGACGGCGGCCACGATCGGATTGGCCACTACCGCGAAGTATCTGGAGTGCACCAGGGCCAGCAGCAGCTCGCGGGGACCCAGGGTGTTGTCCCGCCGCGGCGTCAGGGTCCGCAGGGCGAGGGTGACCGGCGCGGCGAGCACCATCAGGATCGGCGCCACCATCGAGACCGTCATGTGCATGACCATGTGCATCGAGAACAAGACACGTCCATAGACCCCCGGCGCCCCGGAGGTGGCCCAGACGAAGATCACCCAGCCCATGACCCAGCCGATGGTTCGCAGCATCGGCCATGAGTCGCCGCGGGCGCGCATCCGCCGCACGCCGACGAGATACAGGGCGACCGCGATGACAGCCACCGCCAGCCACAGCCAGTCGATGCGCCAGAGGGTGAACCACTCGACAGCAGTGAGCGGGCCCGCGGGAGCCGGATAGCCGGTCAGCGCGTATGCCGGGTCCGCGCTGGCGATGGGCACGCCCGCGACCGGAGGCGCACTGCGTGAGAGTGCGGCCCCCAGGGCGAAGGCGGCGCCCATCACCGCCAACTCGATCAAGACCAGCCGCCCGAAGAGCCGCCCGGCGAGCGGATCCACGGCGATCCGGTCCACCACCCGTAACCGCTGCTGCCAGCCTGCCAGGCCGAGCACGACCAGCGCGACGACCTTGAGGATCACCAACGCCCCGTAGCTGGAAGCCAGGTTGCCGATCGAGCCGATCCGGATCCAGGCGTTGGCCGCCCCGGAGACGGCCACTGCGACGAAGCACCACCCGGCCAGGGTTGAGTACCTCTGGACGCTGACCGCGAGGGCTTTGCCGAGCAGCGGGCGCAGCATCGCCAGCGCGAGCAGCCCGCCGACCCACAGGACGGCCGAGACCAGGTGCACGGCAAGGGAGTTGACGGCCAGGTCGTGGTTTGCGGCGCCGGCGGCGTGACCAGCCAGGGACAGGGGAAGTATTGCCAGGATGCTGAGCGCGGCCAGGGCAACCATTGCCGAGCGGCGCCGAACCACGGCAGCGCCTGTGGTCACGACCAGCGCCATCGCGGAGCTGATCGCGCCCACGCGGGTGAAGTCGAGCTGGAAGACGAAGGTCTGGAACTGGGTGCCGAACATCGGGTCGCTCAGCGGGGTGCCGGAGAGGTCGGCGAACGAGAAGACCAGCCCGACCAGGCCGGCTACCACCCACACAACACCGCAGGCGCAGGCGTAGCGGGCCGCGGTGATCCGCCGGGAGGTGTGGCGTGCCTCGGGGATGATCGTGGCGGCGACCACGAGCAGGCCAATGGTGCTCGCTGCCGCGAGGTCGTGGATGGCTCGCACGATCGGTATGCCCCAGCGCACGACGGGCCCGACATCAGGCAGTCCGGCGACCGGGGCGGCGAACGCGCCCCCGAGCAGACCGGCCGGGATGACCACGGCGACCACCGCCACAGTTGCCAGGATCAAGGGCAGTCTGTCCGCCTTGGGAGCCAAGTCGGTTGTCGAGGTCATGTGCACACCCTAAGTAGGCTCACCCCATGTCTCCAGACCCGGCAGAGCCTCAGCGCCTGCACGACCTCGTCGAAGCCTTCGCCCAGACCGCCCAGGCCGTGATCGACCTTGCCCGCAGCTGCGGCGATGCCGACCTCGCGCACCCTACCGAGTGTCCCGGATGGACAGTGCACGATCAGATATCCCACGTCGCAGGCGTCGAGGCATGGCTCGCTGGGCACCGGGACCCACGGGTCGAGATGCCACCCTATGAGCACATCCGCAACGAGCTCGGCAAGAAGGTGGAGTATGCCGTGGAGGCGCGCCGGGGGCGCAGCGGCGCGGAGGTCGTGGCCGAGCTCGAGCGCGTTCTGGCACAACGGCTCCAGACGCTGCGCAGCCCCGCGATGACGGGCACCAGCATCGTCGCCGGGCCGTTCGGTCCTGACGAGGCGCTGAAGGTGGTCCTGTTGCGAACCTTCGACGTCTGGACCCATGAGCAGGACATCCGCAGCGCGCTCGGGCGGCCCGGCGACCTGGACTCCGCGGCGGCGGCGGCGGTCGTCAGGTCGATCATGGCCCAGCTACCCAAGGTGATCGCCCGAAGCGCTGTCCTCGAGCCGGGGCACCTCGTTGTCATCGACGTCACCGGGCCGGTCATGGCGCGCCAGGGCATCCAGGTCGGGGTGGACGAGCAGGGTCGGCACCTCGGTCACGCGACATCCACTGACGACTCCGTGCAGTTGTCCGACCCGTCGGTGGGGCGTCGCACGACCATCAGCCTGTCCACCGAGGCCTTCACGCGCCGAGCCGCTGGCCGCCGATCAGTCAGCGATACGCCATACCGCGTCGTCGGTGACGATGCGGTCGCACGACGCGTTCTGGATGCCTTCATCGTCACCCCCTGACCGGTCCGCTGGTCACCTGAGGACAGACTCTTGCTTGCATCATGCAAGTGGTTGTGATACTTGTATGTCGCAAGCAACTTTCTGGAACTGTGGAGGCACGATGGCGATCAGCCTGAAGACCGCGACCCGGCTCAGCATGGAGATGGTCCGCGTCATGAAGCTGTTCGGGTCCATGGGAACGCACGCCCCCAAGGTGCACCCGGGGGTTGAGCCCGCGTCCTACCCGATCCTGTTCAGCCTCACCGCAGGGCCTCAGCGCGTGTCGCTGCTGGCCGAACATGTCTACTCGGACGTCTCCACAGTGAGCCGCCAGGTGACGACGGTGGTCTCCCATGGACTGTTGGAGAAGGTGACCGACCCCCATGACGACCGGGTCTGCGTGGTCTCGCTCAGCGACGAAGGCGTGGCGCTGGTGGAGCATCTCAAGGCCAGCCGCGGCGAGTGGTTCCGTCGGCTAATGCTGGACTGGGAGCCAGCCGACGCCCAATTGTTTGCCGAGTATCTCGACCGCTTCGCCATGTCCTTCGAGGTGCCCAAGGCCGTCCCCTTCCAAGCGTCAGAGGCCATGACCCTCGATGCATCGAAAGCAACCCCGTCGAGGTGTCGCAATAGTGTCAACCGCAGTCTCAACCGCAGTCTGCCCGGCGCCCATCACCCACGGGGCGCTCACCCACAAGCAGATCTTGACGATCGTGGCCGGGTTGATGATGGGGATGTTCCTGGCCGCGCTGGACCAGACCATCGTCTCCTCGGCCATGCGAGTCATCGCCGACAACCTGCACGACCTCGCCGGACAGGCCTGGGTCGTCACGGCCTACCTGATCACCTCGACGATCGTGACGCCGCTGTACGGCAAGCTCTCGGACATCTATGGCCGCAAGCCGTTCTTCACGGCAGCGATCCTCATCTTCCTGTTCGGCTCAATCCTGTGCACGTTCGCCACGTCGATGCCGATGCTGGCCGGCTTCCGCGCCATCCAGGGTCTGGGTGCCGGTGGTCTCTTCTCGTTGGCTCTGGCCATCATCGGCGACATCGTGCCGCCCCGTGAGCGAGCGAAGTACCAGGGTTACTTCCTGGCCGTCTTTGGTACCTCAAGCGTCCTGGGACCGGTCGTCGGCGGCTTCTTCGCCGGACAGTCCCAGATCCTGGGCGTCACCGGCTGGCGCTGGGTGTTCCTGGTCAACGTGCCGATCGGCATCGCGGCGCTCTTCGTGGTCAACCACACTCTGCACCTGCGGCACACCCGTCTGGACCACCGCATCGACTTCGGCGGCGCCGCCGCGCTGACCATCGGGCTCGTCCCGCTGCTGCTGGTGGCCCAGCAGGGTCAAGGGTGGGGCTGGACCTCTGGTCAGTCCATGCTCTGCTATGGCATTGGACTGATGGGCGCCATCGCCTTCTTCCTGGTTGAGCGTTCGATGGGTGGGGAAGCGCTCCTACCGCTGGCTCTGTTCACCAACAAGACAGTCGGCGTCGCCTCCATCGCCTCGGTGATCCTGGGCCTGGGGATGTTCGGTGGACTGGCCTGTCTGCCGCTCTACCTGCAGATTGTCAAGGGCGCGACCCCGACCAGCGCAGGCCTCATGCTCCTGCCGATGACCTTGGGCATGATGGGTGGCTCGATCCTGTCGGGTCAGATCATCTCTAGGAAGGGCCGATACCGGCAGTTCCCGATCATCGGATGCGCCTTGCTCGTCGGCTCGCTGTTCGGGTTCCACTTCGTCGGAGCCGACACGGTGCTGTGGCAGACGATGATCCTGATGTTGTTCTTCGGTGTCGGCCTCGGTTTCAACATGCAGCCGCTGACCCTGGCCGTGCAGAACGCCGTCTCCCCTCGCGACATCGGCGTGGCCACCTCATCGGCGACCTTTACCCGCCAGATCGGCGGCACCCTGGGCACCGCCATCTTCTTGTCCATCCTGTTCACTGCCGTGCCCAGCCGCATTCAAAGCGCCTTCGCCAAGCTCGCTCCGACCCCCGCGTTCCAGGCGGCGCTGAAGGACCCGCAGTCCCCCACCGGCAGCCCTGAGGTCAACACCAACTTCATCCACAGCCTCCAACAGGCACACACCGGCGGCAGCGGAGCGCTCAACCCGTTGAGCGACTCCTCGTTCATCAGCCAACTCGACCCGCGACTGGCCAAACCTTTCCTCGTCGGTTTCTCCCAATCCATGGACCTCGTGTTCCTGATCGGGTCCGCGGTCATGATCATCGCATTCGTCGTCGTGTGGTTCCTGCCGCATGTCGAGCTCCGCACCGGGTCGTCCTATGAGAGCCGCGGCAGGCAGGATGCGAACGACGCGGCAACGCTGGCCACAGCAGGGGACGCGGTTCCCAGCCTCTCGCAGGGAGCGCGCACTGGCATCTAGTCTGTCCGTGACGGGAGAGGCTCGATGGACGTTGCTTCGCTACTGACGCTGCTGCTGCTCGCCTTGGCGCTGGCGGTCCAGCCCTGGTCGGTGCTGGCCGCAGTTCTGCTGGTCACCTCGCAGGGCGGGGTCGCGAAAGCGGTGGCCTACGTTGCAGGCTGGGCTCTGGCGCTGGCGGCAGTGGCAGTCGCCACGATCGCTCTGCCCGCAGCAGCCGAAGGTAGCGTCGAGCTCGCCGTGGACCAGCTGGGTCATGATAGCGTCCGGGGTCGCCCTGGGCGGCTGGTTGCTGGTGCGATCGCGGCGTGCGGCCGTGGCGAAGTCGAGAGCGCAGCCGAAATGGGGCTCTCCCGGCATGAGTGTGGGTCATGCCGGTGCTCGTTCGTGAGGTAGGCGGAGTTCGATTGGTCCGCAGGTGAGCATGACGAGGGCGAGTGCGGCCTGGGCGGAGTGGAACCCGTAGGCCCGTCGGGTGATCAGCCGCACGTGGTTGTTCAGTCCTTCAGCTCTGGCATTGTTCACGCCGAGTCGAATGGCGGCCAGGATGCCCTCACGAAATTTCCGGATG